>Ga0208868_1000014_pt1 | contig 68242 bp, 55 predicted proteins | sample CryBogCBE23Oct07_FD_184583 | JGI IMG/M metagenome (GOLD analysis project Ga0208868, IMG submission 184583) | Freshwater microbial communities from Crystal Bog, Wisconsin, USA - CBE23Oct07 (SPAdes) (version 2) | ecosystem: Environmental > Aquatic > Freshwater > Lake | place: Crystal Bog... | reverse complement strand
TTTGAAAATGCCTTTCTTTTATTCAGAATGAGATTTCTCGTGCCTCGAAATGACGTTATCGGGTGGCAAATTCAATTTCCGAAGAGGTCTATTGTAATTTATCCAACCGATATTTAGTGCTTACGACACTTGCCCCTGCTTATTTTCAAACATTGAATCGCATTAAAACGTACAACTTACTACCAACAATTTCTTATGCAATTAATATGCTTCCTTCGTTTTTTGTTATGTAGTTATATGTTAATAAGATTACTGGTAAAAAGAATAAAGTTGCACCAATTGAATGTGCATAAAAAGGAATAGCTGCAATATAACAAGTTAGTAAACCATTAAAACTATGGGTATACATATTGTTTTGAGTAACCCAAAGACTAAAATTAGAAAGGATAAAGAATAAAGTAGGGGCTGCAAAAGCACCTCCAAGTAAAGCTTTGTAACTTTTACCTTTTAAAATAAAACCTATTAAAGTAGAAAATAATAGCAAGGTATAATTTAATATTTGATAGCCATAAAGACCTTGAAAAGGGAATAACTTAAATTGATACAAAGCTTCAATAATTAAATCACTAATAAATAAGGAAAGCAAAGGCATTATAAAAGAAGCTGATTTGTCTTTTACCATCATACCTGCAAATAAAGCAATGGCTATTATGGGCGAAAACCCTGACCAAGATAGTTTTGTAGAAAAATAAAGTTTAGAAAGGGTTGTTATTAGAACAAGTATAAACGTAACAGAGATAAACTTAAAATTCAATTTCATTGTAAATATTTAAAAACAAAAATAGGTTTAAAACCATTTCATATTTACGCTAAATATCTACACGGTTGATAATTTAATGAAGTAAAATTAAATTATTGGGTTTTTATTTATTATTTATCAGTTGCATTGTAAGAGCAAACTCAACATTCAAAGCATCTTTTGTCTTAATTATGCCACCCATTTTCTTAGGAGGAATAAGGTTAAAGTCCGAGAAATTAACTGTTCTTCTACCTACTAATTGTATTCTTTTTTGCTCATCAAGACACAATTGATAATTTACTTTATACTGCTTTTTTATTCCAGATAATTCAATTTCAACATTTCCATCTATCAACTTATTTTTATTTTGTAAATCTGAAAATTGAGAGAAAGACAAAAAATTAATTTTCATTAAAGGATAATCATTTGCTTTAAGCGTTTTTCTTAAATCACTCGTCATGAACGGGTTATCACAATTAAAATCAAACACATTTAACATAAACCCACCGTTTACTTGTAATGTTTTGTTTGAATCTAAATCGCAATAAAGGGTATCATTTTGTTCATCATCAGATACTATACAACTAAACTTATTTACATTGGTAAAGCCATTTACTTTTAGCGTACCTCCTTTTAATATAACTAGCTTAAACTTACAATTTTTAGAATCCTTACTTTTATTAATACCAGCATTACAAATTAATAAAACCAAAAAAAGAGGCAATATTTTTTTAAACGCTTTCATTTTATAACAATAATTAAATGATTTGAATTAAAAGAATGATTGTTTGCTGGATAAAAGAATATTAGTCATATAATTTTTGCAACCAAGATTATGTTGAATAATAATTAATTAAATAGGTGTTTAAAAAAAACAGTCGGGAAAACAACATTCCCGACTGCAAACATGAAAACAACTATTCTAAAAACCAACAACAGCTTCAATTACATAGCCATAAAATTTTCCTGAACATCTATAATCAGCATTTGGAAAATCTTTATACATTTGGTTAACATATTCTGCTTTTAGTAAAACACTCTTAGTTAAAAACCAACCAGCACCCACTGCAACACGGTTAACAGTTACATCTCCATTATAAACGATTGCACCTGCACCTGTACCTGCTGCATTATTAGCTAAGGTTGCTTTTACAGAATTATATTTCGCGCCAATAAATAGGTTTTCGTTTTTACCAAACCTATAAACAGCATCTACAGCATATTGGCTTGCTTTTCTATTTACAGTATCTTTAGCTGTTCCTCCAGAAGCGGCTTCATAGGTACCAAATAATTCAAATCCACTAGCTTTTAAAAATCCATTCAACATAAATGTGTTTATTTTCTTACCAAAACCTGGGTTAAACCTACCAGAGAATGCTAAAGGTGTACCAGCACCAGTAGTACTACTTGGATTAGCAGAGTTTTGTTCCATCACATATTGATAATTTGATCCTGAACGGTCACCACCAAAAAGGGTATTACCACCACAACTTTGATTACCATAATAAGAAGCAGAAACCCTTAAGCGTACATTTTTAGCAATTATATTATCGTAACCAGCTTTTAATAATACAGAAGGTGATTTATGAAGATTACCATCAGGATTACTTGCAGCATACAATGAATCGATATTGCCCTTTATCATACCATTTGTTAAGCCAAACATTCCAAATAATCCATTCTTTTTAACATACACTTCACCCCCTATTTCGGTAGCAAACTCGTCCATAATGTTACCTTCCATAAAAGGATTGTACAAAGCCTGTCCACCATCAGATCTGCGGAAGTGTTCATCACCATAGTTAACTTCAAAATGACCTACTTTAACCGTAGTTACTTTCATTATATCATCCCAAATTTTACCTTTAAAAGGTAATTTGTCAATTTGAATAAACCCTCCTTTAACCCATGTTTCATTGTGGTGTTTTGCAGATAGATATGAAGTAACATTTAATCGTACACCTTCTGCCAATTGTACATCTAGATACAAATTTGCTTGTGCTGTTTGAAAACCTGGGGTAATAACTTTTAATTTGTTACCAGGGGTTGAAACATTGTTGGCAAAAGAACCCACTGTGTTTTTTAACGCATCTGGATTTTCATGTTTCAAATTTTGAAATTGTTGGGTAAAACCTGCACCCCATCTAACTTTTAATCCATCAAAAGGAACAGAATCAACTTTTAAATTTTCAAAAACATTAATTCCACTTTGATCATAAGCTCTTAAATTACCAATTTTAGGTTGTTGAGCCATTAAGCTTACAGGCAATAAGCCCAAAAAGAATAAAACAATACGTAAATCAACTACATTCTTTTTCATATACATTTATTTTGTTGTTAAATAATTAGAATCACCTTCTTAGTGTTACATCAAACTTTAGTACTATATCGTTTCCGGTTTTAATAGTACCCATTAAAAAAGTAGGCGGTTCCATTTTAAAGTCTTTCATACTAATATTTTTCTTACCACTAACTGTAATGCTTTTATCAGCATTTATTTTATAATTAGCAATTAATTCGGCATCTTTTGTAACACCTGCAATGGTTAGTTTTCCATTACATTTTATTTCCCCATCTACAAGAGTAGCATTCGTTAAGGTATAAGTAATAGTTGCGTTTGTGGAAGTTTTTAATGCTTTATAAGCGTTTTTGTCCATACCAGAATGTTCACTTTTTAAACCTTCGGCAGGTGCAACAAAGGTCATTGAGGTTAATGCCGTTGGTAGACCTGCCTGATTAATGGTAAATGTTGCTTCACATTCTCCTTTTGCAGCCTTCATATCCCAATCATGAAGTGTTGATGTGCCACTCACTAATAAATTAAGATCATTTTTTGCATGAAACTTAACCTGAGCATTTAATAAGCTGATTGATACTACTACCATTAAGGCAACAGATTGTATTTTTTTTTGAAGCGTTCTCATATAAATCTTTTTAAAGTCATAAAAATTATTTCTTTGCTTTTAAACTGGGTGCAAGGTAGAGTTGAAGAGTATTTTTAAATATGACTTTTATTAATGTGAAATATGATTAATATTTTTAATAAAGTTGACAAACTTTATCATTTCTACCCTTTTTTATCTTCAATATCAATCTAGGAGTAATTCAACAATCAATAACAAAATAGAATTTGTATCTACCAATAATTTTTAGGATAAATAATTAATGAATTGTAACATTTTTTAGTCTCATACATTACATAATATAATTTGTATAAACAATTAAGTTTTAATTAAGTACAGTTCAACTAGTTTTGGAAATTAAAATTAAATATGAAAAAGATTATAAGTTCACTGTTTACACTGGTTGTAATTTGGGGATGCGGTAGCAATAACAGTTCAGATTATCAAGGTAATAATGTTACTATTCAATCTACAGCCTTGCCGGGGTTTAATGTAAATAACTTTGCCAATTTGGTTAGGCAGACAAAAAATCCTTCTGAAATTGAAGGGGCTATAAATAAAGTTGATAATGACATTAATAATCTTGACTTAAATAAAGATGGGAATGTAGATTTTCTTAAAGTGGTTGAATCGCAAAATCAGTTAAAGGTAGTTGATGATGTTGACCCTAACAATTCTGTAACTGTTGCTACACTTAATATTACCCGTAATAACGATATGGCAGATATGCAGATACAGGGAAATCCTAGTTATTGCGGTCAAGATTATCGTTATCATTCATCCTTTAGTTTGGGGGAGATACTACTTTTATCTTACATGTTTGCTCCCCATCCTTATTATGTACCTGTATATCATTATGGATACTATCCTTCTTACTATCGTAGTTATACTACCGCTACCTATCGTACGGTAACGCATACTTATAGTAATACAAATAGGGGTTCTATTAACAATACTTCTAATAGTTCTAGAAGCAGCTTAAATAATCCTGTACGCTCACAACGCTCTTTTTCTGCAAGAGATAATTCTACTCCCATTCGTTCGGGTGGGTTTGGCAGGAGTAGTTCTTCTGGGTTTGGAAGAAGTTCTTCTAGTGGATTTGGAAGAAGTTCTTCTAGTGGATTTGGAAGAAGTTCTTTTGGTGGAGGAAGAAGTTCTTTTGGACGTAGGAGATAAAACAATGTAATTTTTAATAACTAAATAAAACAAATATTTATGGGACTTTTTGAAAGAGTGTTTAGAATAGGAAAATCAGAAGTAAATGCAGCAGTTGATAAATTGGAAGATCCAATTAAGATGGCCGACCAAGTATTAAGAGAATTAAGAGAAAGTTATCAGCAAGCTATTGTTGGAGAGTCTGAAGTAAAAGCTGCTGCTCTTCAACATCGGTCAGAGGAATTAAAAGCAAGAACTAAATCGCAAGAATGGGAAAAAAAGGCAAATGACCTTTTAGACATGATTGAATCAGGCAAATTGGAAGCTGACAAAGGAAATGGTTTAGCACAAACAGCAGCCGAAAGCCATATAACTACCGAAAATCAAGCCAATGAATTTGCTTCTATGGCAGAAAAAGAAGAAAAAGCTTTAGCAGTAATGGAAACTGCAATAAAACAGTTAAAAGATAAGATTAGCGAAGCGGAAAATAAAGTAAACTTATTAAAATCCAGAGCTAAAACAGCAGAGGTAAGTGAGAAAATAAATAAAACATTGTCATCTGTTGATACCGATGGTTTAATGAATACTTTAGATAGAATGGATGCCAAGGTTTCCGCTCAAGAATTTAGATCACAAGCCTATGCTGAAGTAAGAGATAATACTTTATCGTCCGAACAAGAAATTAATAAAATACTTAGTTCATCTCATGGATCTGCTTTGGACGCTATCAAAGCAAAAAGATTAGAAAAAAATCCTTCTTAATTATGTACTTAACAGACTTAGACAGAAAGAATTTCTCCTGTATTATTTTACTAGATGAAATTATTAACAAAGAAAGGGTGTTTAATACCCTTTTATCACATGACGATAAACCACTTGAATCTTATTTAGTGGATCTTTTGGCAAAAGAATACTTATCGGTTTCTTCTAACAAGTATTTGGTAACAAAAAAAGGTGAGGAAGCATTTACTACTTTTATGAAACGTTACAATGAGTTTCTTAAGATGTATGATATATATTCTTTTGTAGATCTAGAAAAAGGAGAATTTGCTTTTAGTAAATATTTTGATTTTAATACGGATAGCGAATGGGATAATTATAAGGCAAATAATCGTTTTGATGATTTACGCATAGCAGTAGCCCTATTTAAAAAGCTTAATCCTGCCGAAATAGTATTTATGTCTTTTATTAATGAAAACCGCTTTGATACTCAATCTACTGGATGGCAGATAGATGTAGCTTCAAACACTTTATGGAACGAAATTGAAAAGATTTGTAACACGGCTATTAAACCAGAAGAATTAGGCGATGATGCAATGAAAGATATGATAGAACAAGGCACAAATTTACTTGTAACTATTTTAAAGAAAGAGAGTGAGAATGAAGTACAAAATAATAACCAAAATAACGAAACCGAAGTTGTAGAAGAAACAGTTGTAGAAGAATCTACTTACTATGAACCTTATTATAACCCCTATTATGTATCACCTTTTTGGTTAGTGCCTTTATTTTTGTGGTAAAATTCTTAAAGAAGAACTAATTAAGCTACACTTAATTAGTTCTTCTTGTCAAAAATTTTATCAACTGCACCACTCAGCATCGGAAATTTTTCCTTTACAAACGTACCTATTATTTCAATCGTTTTGTTTGCTTGTTCAGGAGTTAATCCCACTTCTACAATTAGTTTATTTACTATTTCTTTCATATTTATTACGCTACTTTTAATAAGCTCATTTTACTCTTACTAAACATGCTTTCTGCATACGAAAGAGTAATATGTAATTTCGATTGATTGGTTCCAGGTAATTCGAACATAGCATCGGTAAGAATACTTTCGCAAATACTTCTTAAACCTCTTGCGCCCAATTTATATTCCATGGCTTTGTCTACCATAAAGTTTAAAACAGCTTCATCAAAAGTTAACTCAATACCTTCAAACTCAAATAATTTATAATATTGTTTTATTAATGAGTTTTTAGGTTCTGTTAATATGCTCCTTAATGTTTCGGCATCTAAAGGACTCAAATAAGTTACAATGGGTAACCTTCCTAATAATTCTGGAATAAGGCCAAAGCTTTTTAAGTCCTTTGCATTAATAAATTGCAGCAAATTATTCCTTTGGTATTCTTGATTTTCCTTATTTACATTAAAACCAATTGCATTTGTATTTACGCGTCTAGCAATAACTTTATCTATACCATCAAAAGCTCCACCACATATAAACAAGATGTTTTTAGTATCTAGTTTTATCATTTTTTGTTCTGGGTGTTTTCTTCCTCCTTGTGGTGGTACTAAAACTTCTGTTCCTTCTAGCATTTTTAAAAGCCCTTGTTGAACCCCTTCCCCACTTACATCTCTTGTAATAGAAGGATTATCTCCTTTACGAGCAATTTTATCTATTTCATCAACATAAACTATACCTCTTTCTGCAGCAGCCACATCATAATTACAGTTTTGTAATAAACGGGTAAGCATACTTTCAACATCTTCACCCACATAACCAGCTTCAGTAAAAACGGTAGCATCAACTATTGCAAAGGGTACATTTAATAAGCGAGCAATTGTTTTAGCAATAAGGGTTTTACCTGTTCCTGTTTCACCCACCATAATTACATTGCTTTTCTCAATTTCTATATCATCAGTGGAATGCTTTTGGTTTATTCTTTTAAAATGATTATAGACAGCAACTGTAATTACTTTCTTGGCATCATCCTGTCCTATAATATATTCATCTAAAAACTTTTTTATTTCTGCGGGTTTGCGGATATTCAACTTAAAATTGGGGGATGCAGAAGACAATGAACTCCCATTACCAACCGAATTCTTATCCTCATGTTTTATACCTAGCTCTTGTGTAATGATATCTTGTGCATGTTCTACACAATTTTCACAAATGTGTCCTTCTTGTCCTGCAATTAATATTTTAACCTCATCGCGGCCTCTACCACAAAATGAACAGTGCAAATTTGTTTGTTTAGCCATTATTTATATTTTTCGCTCAAATATATTTGAGCTGTCATTATTTATTTTCACAAAAATACACGCCTTCGTTTTAATTGGGGCGTGTATTATTAATAAATTCAAGTTTAAACTATAATTTAATTAAAATTTCATCTACTATACCATAAGCAACAGCTTCTTTAGCATCCATCCAATAATCTCTATCAAAATCACTCATTATTTGTTCGAAAGATTTATTGCAATTTTCAGCTAAAATCTTAGCTCCTAATTCTTTTGTTTTTCTTATTTGCTCTGCCTGAATTTCTATATCAGCACTTGTAGCTTGATAACCGCCACTTAAGCTTGGCTGGTGTATCATTACTTCGCCATGAGGAAAAATATATCTTTTTCCCTTTGTACCTACACTTAACAAAATTGAACCCATACTTGCTGCTAAACCCATACAGATAGTACTTACAGGGCTAGCTATTAATTTAATGGTATCATACATTACCATTCCACTTGTTACTACTCCCCCAGGGCTATTTATGTAAAGTTTAATTTCATCACCTGGTTTATCGGCGTCTAATAATAATAGCTTATTAACTATATCCTTTGCACTTTTATCGTCTACCACCCCCCATAAATAAATAGCCCTCTTTTCAAAGAAAAGAGCTTCCATTTTCTTCATGGTCATAGCACCAATTTGGTCTTGCTTTTCTTCCTTCTCTTTTGGCACTTCTTCATCGCCCTCATCCATTAAATATGGATTTACAATATATTTTGACTGTATCATACTCTTAATTAATTATAAATAAACTTACTTTGATTCTTTTTCTTTTCTTGGATTTGTAAACAATACTTCATCTACTAATCCGTACTCTTTTGCTTCTTGTGCTTTCATCCAAAAATCTCTATCACAATCTTTTGCAACTTCTTCAATTGTTTTACCACTATGGTCGGATATCACTTCATACAACTCATGCTTTAGTTTTTTAATTTCACGAGCAGTGATTTCTATATCAGTAGCTTGCCCTCCTATCCCACCACTAGGTTGATGCAACATAACTCTACTATGCTTTAAGGCAGTCCTTTTGCCTTTAACACCTGCACACAATAAAACAGCACCCATACTTGCGGCAATACCCGTACAAATTGTGCTTACATCAGGGCTAATAAATTGCATAGTGTCATAAACGCCTAAACCTGCATAAACACTACCACCAGGACTATTAATATACATCTGAATATCTCGACTTCTATCAACGCTTTCCATAAATAGCAATTGAGCAGTAATGATATTTGCAACATAATCATTAATTCCTTCTCCTAAAAAGATAATTCTATCCATCATTAAGCGACTAAAAACATCCATTTGAGCAATGTTCATGGGTCTTTCCTCAATAATATAGGGTGTTAAATTGGTAGGATTAAAATGTGTTTGATAATTATGTAGTGTAGCGCTACTAATCTTTCTATGCTTTACTGCATAATCTTTAAATTCATCTCCGATATTCATTTTCTAAATTTATTAGTGATTCATTTTATTTAAAAAGATTGTAAATAAGCAAATTGTGTGCAAATAATTATACACGACAAGTTGACTGATTTTACAATCAAATTAATAAAAAGGTAGGATTAATTAACTAAAAAAAGGTATTAACTAAAACTTAGGACAGTTAATAGGCTTATCAGTACTTGGCCTGTAAATGTACATGGCAGATATTTCGATACCTCCTTGCTTTTGACTAGCTGTATTTAATGAAGAAGTGTTAATATCATAACTAGCACCTAACCTAACATTATTAAATTCTAAACCTAAATAAGGGATAAAAGAATCTTTTAAACGCAACCATGTTCCTACATAAACACTAGTTTGAACATCATCATCAGGATTTGTAATGAATTGTAAAGCTGTTCCTAAAACAGTTTCATTTGCACCCCCTTGTATAGTTTCTAAACCACTTAAGTGCAAAGTTGTAGCAGGACCTATAGCAAAATAACCACCAGCCTGAGCAGTAAATCTTGGTTTTACTGTATAACTAGACGTGCCTAGAAATGTTTGTTTAGGAGCATTAATGTGATATAAACTTAATCCTCCATAAAAATTGTTTCTGTCATCAGTACTACCACTATAAAGCAAGCCAGCATTTATATCAACATAATTGGTACTTAAAGATGCTCCACCATAAGGCCCAGGTAGAGTAAATCCTCCACCATTTGGATCTAATTGGGATTCAAATTTTAAATCACCAGTATTAATAAACATACTGGCATAAGTAGCTTGAACCCCTAAGCTTAATTGGTGAAAACCATCCTCATCTAATCCTTTATGGTAAGCTGTAGATGCACTAAAATAATTATAATTAACAGCACCAGCAGCACTTTTGTCAGATAAAAGAAGTGCGCCAAGACCCCAAGCATCATTTTTTGGTAAAGACTCTTGAAAAATGTGAAAATCAACTGCTCCAGTTGAAGTAATAAACGCATTATTAATACTAGGCCATTGGTTTCTGTAATTACCCATTACACGCACCGCACCATCAAACTTACCAGTAAAAGCAGGGTTTAATGTTAGAGGCGAAGAAAAGAATTGAGAAAAGTGGGGATCTTGTGCCAAAGCTAAGTTGGATACAACCACTAAAGAGATAATAGTAAATAATTTTTTCATTTGAAATAATTGACCTAAAAAAATGCAAAAATGCTGTACGAAATTAAAAATATTGTAACTATAGTTATATTATTTATTTGTTAACTCGCAAAGTGTTAAATTTTATTTAAATTATGAAACTTTTTTAAATTTGAGTTTTACTACCAAAAGCTAAATCGCCTGCATCGCCCAATCCTGGAACAATATATCCTTTTGCAGTAATTTCTTCATCTATATCTCCGCACATAATTAATATACTATCACCACACTCTCTTTTTAAATATTCTATTCCTGCAATACTAGCAATTGCACAAACCACTATAATTTGTTTTGGAGTACCTTCTTCAATTATATAGTTAATAGTTTTTGCAATAGAAGCTCCGGTTGCCAGCATCGGATCGCTAATAATTACGATCCTATTTTCTATTTCCGGACAACTTAAATATTCTAGCTTAATTTCAAACCCTCCGTCTTTACTATGTTTTCTGTAAGCCGAAATAAAAGCATTATCTGCCTTATCAAAATAATTTAACATGCCATTATGTAAAGGCAGTCCAGCTCTTAATATAGTTGCTAAAATGGGTTGCTCTTCTAATAACTTGCTAGAGTGAATGCCTAATGGCGTTTGTACTTCAACAATTTTATAGGCCAACATTTTGCTAATCTCATAAGCTGCTACCTCTCCTATTCTTTCTAAGTTCCTTCTAAACCTTAATCTGTCTACCTGAACATTAACATCCCGTAATTCTGATATCCAATTACTTATTAAACTATTTGATTCACTTAAATTAACTACCATAAAAAAAGAAAAAATACTATTAAATTAGAACTTGGATATTATTTTTAATTATTGCAATTATAATACTTTGAATTTTATAAAACAAAGAATAGGATTAGTATTCTCAACTATTTATATTAGTTTTTGTTAAATTGGTGACAATAAACCACTTTATGTTAAAAATATAATCAAATTAAACCAATTATATACCTTATTGGGTTATTTTCAATTAATTAAACAATTTAAGATTAAAAAAATAATAACAAATGGCTATTTTAAAAGAAGGTGTAAAAGCCCCAGCATTCAAAGCAGTTGATCAAAATGGTAATACAATTTCTTTAAAAGATTTCTTAGGAAAAAAAGTAATCTTATATTTCTATCCCAAAGACGATACACCCGGATGCACAGCTCAAGCTTGTAATCTTAGAGATAATTACACAAGTTTAATTGAGAACGGTTTTCAAATAATTGGGGTTAGTGTTGATAGTGTAAAAAGCCACAAAAAATTTGAAGAAAAATATGAATTGCCTTTTCCATTAGTGTCTGATGAAGATAAAAAGATTGTGGACGCTTATAACTTATGGGGAGAAAAGAAATTTATGGGTAAAGCCTACATGGGAACCACCAGAACTACCTTTTTAATTGATGAAACAGGAAAGATTAAGAAAATAATTGCTAAGCCAGATACAAAAAACCATACCGAAGAAATACTTTCTGCTTGGAATGAGGCTGGTTAAATAAAGTTCCCAATTCTCGGTGGGCATCGCTTTCAGCGATGCCCACCGAGAATTAATATTCCATTACTTAGCTAATTTAGACCTTTGCTTATCTATGCAATCCCTTTGTTTACTAACCAAACATTATATTTAGCGTTACACTCAATAGACAATTAATGTCTTTAAATTTAGGAACGTCTTTAAAGTTGTGCCTGTAGTAACAGGGTTTAAATTATGGTTCTTTTTTTGTTATCCCCCTTTCATAAGCTTTGCATAGCAACCTATTTTATGGGGAAACTTAATTAATTTAACCACATTGAATTAATTTTTTAAAAGTGGTTTTCTTTTTATATCAATTACCTCATATAGAACTGTATAATGTTATTTTTTAATAAAAGTTCTATGAAAATCTTCTCTTTACAAATTGATCAAATAGTTCTACCACTTCATTATTTGTAGGCCAACATAATTTTGTTTTTAACTCTCGGGCAATCCAAAATGTTGCTTCGGGTAATATGCTAAATCCTTGAATAGTTTTAATAATACGGTCGTACATATCCTCATCCCCCATAAATAATTCATTAATAAAAAGGTATCTGTCATTGATACTGATGGCCTTTTTTAAGTCTTTAATATGGGTATTTTCTAATAAATGAGCCACCTCAACCTTATGTTCTTTTAACTTACTATTTACATCTACTTCTTCAATAGCATACAGCTCTTCTGGTAAAGGTTTAGTTAATACTTGTTGTGTTTGTAAAGTTGGAATATTGGGTGTAGTATCAAACAAAAAAGCCAAAGGTGAATGTTCAAAAGGTTTGTTGCCTTCTTTCACTTTCTCTTCTACATGAACCAAATTTTCATTTGTCTGCTCGGTTTTTTCCTCTATTAAAATTGGTATATATTCTTTCTCTTCTTCTTCATTTGGCATTTCTAACACATAATGAATTGGGTCTTCATTTATTTCCTTTTTCTTTTCAATAATTTCCGAAACATCCACCACTTTTCGGGGAGCGACTACAGAAACAGGACTATTATTGTTTGTTAAAGATTTAATTTGTTGCAACTCCTTAACAAGCATTTCGGCTATTGCCAATAATACTATGCCATCTGCATTATTATCTACTAACTCTTTTAATTTATTTACTATTGCGGGCACTCTTTCCATAATATAGATACTTTTGAAGCTTTACAATCGGTTGGATTATATAGAATAACGAATTTTTTGACAATATATTTTATTGAATGTTTATTGAACCAAGTTTAAGTGGAGAAAAAATAGGTTGGATTGAAGTTATTTGCGGTAGCATGTTTAGTGGTAAAACCGAAGAATTGATAAGAAGGTTGAAACGCGTAAAGATTGCAAATTTAAAAGTAGAGATTTTTAAACCAGCAATTGATACAAGGTACCATGAAACCCAAGTTGTAAGTCATGATGCAAATACTATACTTTCTACTCCAATAGATAATTCTCAAACCATATTATTAATGTCTAATGATGTAGATGTAGTGGGGATTGATGAAGCTCAGTTTTTTGATGAGGAAATAGTAAACGTTTGCCAAACCTTGGCCATGAAAGGTATCAGGGTTATAGTTGCAGGATTAGATATGGATTACAAGGGAAACCCTTTTGGTGCTATGCCCAAACTTTTAGCCGTGGCAGATTACATAACCAAACTTCACGCTATATGTGTTAAATGTGGTAATATAGCTAGTATCTCCTACAGAAAAACCAATGAAAACAGTCAAGTATTATTGGGAGAGAAAGATACTTACGAACCTAGATGTAGACGTTGTTTTAATAAGGGGGAAAGTTGATTTAGCTCAGATTATTACTATTCTTTTCCAATTATGATAACCCAATTACCCATATCGTAAGGTGTTACAAACTAACACAATTACATTTGCCCTCATTGAAAAATTCTACACTTCATATTGCATTAGTTGGTAACCCAAATAGTGGTAAAACTTCACTTTTTAATGCCTTAACCGGACTTAACCAACAAGTTGGTAATTTTCCTGGTGTTACTGTTGATAAAAAAACGGGTTTTATAATAATCGACGAGGAAACAAAAGCCGAATTGATTGATCTACCTGGTACTTATAGCCTATATCCCCGACGTGCGGATGAATGGGTGGCTTATAAAGTATTAATGAATACAGATGCCGAAGAAGTTAAGCCCAACATGGTTTTACTAGTTGCCGATGCAAGCAACCTAAAACGTAATTTATTATTTTGTAGCCAGATTTTAGATTTAAAGATTCCAGTAGTACTAGCTTTAACGATGAATGACCTTGCTGAAAAGAAGGGTATTAAAATAGATGTAAATGGTTTGGCTACCGATTTGGGTGTACCGGTGGTGCTAGTTAACCCAAGAAAAAATAAAGGACTTACTGAACTTAAAAAGATAATTGCACGTACCCATAAAATTGCCAACAAGAAGTTTCAACGCAATTATATTGATTGTGCAAAGCTTGCACCCAATGCCATTGTTGAAGTACAGAAACTACTACCACAATTAAGTGATTATGCTGCAATACATTATTTAATAAACCATGAAAATTTTCCATTATCCCATCAATTACAAGAAGAAATAGAACATATTGAAGTAAATAATAACTTTAATCCAACTAAAACGCAAGCCGAAGAAATAATGCAGCGCTATCAACGGATTAAAACTACCATGAATCAAAACGTGGTAGAGCCAGATCCGTTAGAGAAGAAACTTTTTACAGAACGTTTAGATAATATCTTGTTACATCGTACATGGGGTTATCTAATATTAATAACCGTTTTATTCCTTTTGTTCCAAAGTATATTTTGGTTAGCAAGGTTTCCTATGGATGGTATTGAATGGACTTTTCAACAAATTAGCACCTTTCTTAATACTCATTTACCATCAGATTGGTGGAGCGATTTATTGGTAAATGGTTTAGTAGCAGGCCTAAGTGGCATCATGGTTTTTATTCCACAGATAATGATTCTATTTGGTTTAATTACTTTGTTGGAAGATACTGGTTATATGGCGCGGATTAGCTTTTTAACAGATAAACTAATGCGTAAGGTAGGGTTAAATGGTAAAAGCGTAATGCCTATGATTAGTGGATTTGCTTGTGCTGTACCAGCCATTATGAGTACAAGAAACATAGAAAACAAAAAAGAAAGATTACTTACTATACTTATCACCCCCTTAATGAGTTGTAGTGCAAGACTACCCGTTTACACTATACTTATATCGTTGGTGATTGATAATAAATATTATTTTGGTTTCCTTAGTTTACAAGGTTTAGTAATGATGGGGCTTTATTTTTTAGGTACTGTTATGGCACTTGTAGTGAGTTATGTTGCCAAATGGTTTATTAAAATAAAAGAAAAAAGCTTTTTTATACTAGAGTTGCCTGTTTACAGAAGTCCTCGTTGGAAAAATGCAGGTATTACTATGGTAGAAAAAGCAAAAATTTTTATTCATGATGCAGGGCGCATTATTATTACTATTAGTTTATTGTTATGGTTTTTAAGTTCATTTGGACCAGGAAATAAAATTAATTCGCTTAAAGACCAATATTCAATTAACATAAAAAAGTACCCTGAACAAAAAGCAACATTAACCAAGCAATTATCTGCGGAGAAGCTTCAACACTCCTATGCTGGTATTCTAGGAAAAGCTATTGAACCTGTAATTGAACCTTTAGGTTATGATTGGAAGATTGGCATTGCACTTATTACTTCGTTTGCAGCTAGAGAAGTATTTGTAGGTACTATGGCAACTTTATATAGTGTAGAGGAAGAGGATAACTTATCTCTAAGAGAAAAATTACAAGCTGCTCGCCACCCTAACGGCACCAAGGTCTACACCCTTGCCGCAGCATTATCTTTAATGGTATTCTATGTGTTAGCCATGCAATGTATGAGTACTTTGGCAATAGTAAAAAGAGAAACCAAAAGTTGGAAATGGCCTGCCATACAGTTTGCATATATGACATTGTTGGCTTATTCAATGAGTTGGTTAGTGTACCATATATTTTCATAAGAACGTTTTCACAATACCTTAATCAACTATAATATTAATTATCCAATGGGTTTAAATCCATTAAAATTAGAAAGTTGCACATTTCATTTTTTTAATATACCCTAGCCACAGCCACATCAATGTATTTGGCTGAAAACTAAAAATTGATAAAGAACAATTCTCCCCTAGTATTAATTCATTTTTTAATCAATTACTTGTATAAATTCTCTAAAAAGCATACCATTTATTTAAGGGGGTTGTGTAGTAAATTTACTACCCTTTACTTTGCTGTCTAAACTTTAATTTATGAACTTATTTTCACTACCAAGTGCTAGTCCTAAACAGACATTGGTTCAAGACTTTGGCCTTGGTAAAATAACAATTTCTTATTCTAGACCTTCTTTAAGAGGAAGAACAGTGTTTGGAGAAAATTCTTTATTAGCTCCATTAGGAAAATTATGGCGTAATGGTGCTGATGGCCCTACCTTAGTTACCTTCTCGGATAATATAACCATAGGTGATACGTTTATTGAAGCAAGTACATATTCAATTTTTGTAATTCCAAGTGCTACAACTTGGGAAATCATCATTAATAAAGGATTGAAAGGTATTGGAGCTTATTCTGAACAAGATGATGTATTAAGAATAACTGCACCAATAAAGGAAAAAAACGAAAGCACAGAAACATTTACAATTAACATTCAACAGCTAAGTTTTGAAAATTGTACTTTACAATTTTCATGGGCAAATGTATTGGTAGATATTACCGTTAAAACACAAATTGTTGAAAGGCTACATCAAAGCTATGAAGTACAACTTGCTTCAGAAAATAAGCCACATTTCTCTGCAGCCTATTTCTATTTTCTTTTAGGTAATAATCATTCTAAAGCATTAGAGCAAGTAAATATTGCTTTAGAAGGTAATGCTGGTGCTTATTATATGCACTATTTAAAAGCATTAATAGAGTTTACAATGGGAGATTTGGAGGCAGCAAAGCATAGTGCAAATAACACATTAGCCGCTGCAAATGCTGCTGGTAGTGCAGATTATACTCGTCTTGCCAACGATTTATTGACCAAGTTATAATACACCCCACTATACACTTGAAAAAAGGCTGTCCAACAAAGGCAGCCTTTTCTTTTTTACATTTAAGTAGATCTGGATACTCTTAATTATACAAAAGAAAGATACATTTTATAGATTAAAAACTGTGTGAAGAACGCTTAGGATTCTGTTATCTTAATGTATATTCATTATACGTAAACCATTACCCCCTTTTGCATAAGCGTTAAGAATCGCAACATGGCTTCCATATTTTTAATATCATCCACTACCAACAGGAAATTTTTGCCCGCTTGCTTTAGTTTTGCTTTATTGGTTCCTGTTTGTAAATAAGCCAAAATATTTTTGAATAAGGGGGACTCAAAATAAGGGGAATCATTTTTATTAATAAAGTAACAACGCATGATATTCTCCTTTAAACTCATTTTTTCGAAACCTAAAACTACACCCGCCCATCTGCATCTTACGGTTGTAAATAAATCTTCTACTTGTGCAGGTATGGGCCCAAAACGATCTACTAATTCGGTATGGAAAGCAAGTAATTCTTCCTCCTTTTCGCAACTATCTAAACGAGTATATAATGAAAGACGCTCTGTTATACTCTCCACATACGTATCTGGTAATAAAATTTCAAGGTCGGTATCAATAGTACAGTCCGTTACAAAATCATCTTGCTTTGCAATTTCGTCTTTAAATAATTCTTTAAAGGAAGTTCTCTTTAATTCCCTCACTGCCTCCTCCAATATCTTTTGGTACATCTCAAAACCTATCTCTGCCATAAAACCACTCTGTTCACCACCCAATAAATTACCCGCACCACGTATATCTAAATCTCTCATAGCTATCTGGAAACCACTTCCCAAATCGCTAAACTGTTCCAATGTTTGTAAGCGTTTACGGCTATCACTTGGTAATGTACTCATAGGTGGTGCTAGTAAATAACAAAACGCTTTCTTGTTACTTCTACCTACTCTGCCTCTTAATTGGTGCAAATCGCTTAAGCCAAACTGGTGAGCATTATTAATAATAATAGTATTTACATTGGCAATGTCTACACCGCTTTCTACAATGTTGGTACAGACTAATACATCATATTTTCGATCAATAAAATCTAATATTCTTTCTTCCAATTCATGACCTTCTAATTGACCATGTGCAAAACCAATACTAATATCTGGACACTGTGCTTGAATGAGTGCAGCCATTTCGCCCAACCCTTGCACCCTATTATGAATAAAGAAAACTTGCCCACCACGGTTAGTTTCGTAGTAAATAGCATCTCTAATAAAATCGTCATTAAATACTTGTATTTCGGTTTGTATGGGTTGTCGGTTAGGAGGTGGGGTATTAATGATACTTAAATCTCTGGCACCCATTAAACTAAAATGAAGCGTTCTAGGGATGGGTGTTGCAGTAAGAGTTAAACAATCTACACTTGTTTTAAGGGTTTTTAATTTTTCCTTATGCGCCACTCAAAACTTTTGTTCCTCATCAATAATCATCATCCCAAGGTCTTTAAACTTCACTTCTTTCCCCAACAAACCATGTGTACCAATAATAATGTCTATTTTACCATCAGCTAGTCTCTCTAATGTTTCCTTTTTTTCCTTTGCCGATTTAAATCTATTTACATAATCTACCGTAACAGGAAAATCTTTCAACCTATCCTTGAATGTTTTATAATGTTGAAAAGCCAAAATAGTGGTAGGCACCAAAACGGCTGCTTGTTTTCCATCAATTACACTTTTAAAAGCTGCACGTATGGCAACCTCTGTTTTTCCGAAACCTACATCCCCACATACCAATCTATCCATTGGGCTAGTACTCTCCATATCACGTTTTACATCAGCAACAGCTTTGGCTTGGTCGGGGGTATCCTCATACATAAAACTTGCCTCTAGTTCCATCTGCATATAAGTATCTGGCGTATAAGCAAAGCCCTGTTGCGCCTTACGTTCTGCATATAGTTTTATAAGGTCGAAGGCAATTTCCTTCACCTTAATTTTTGTCTTTTCCTTTAGCTTACTCCAAACATCGCTACCTAGTTTGTTTACTTTAGGTACAGTGCCATCCTTACCCGTATACTTTGATATTTTGTGAAGAGAGTTAATGTTTACATACAAAATGTCGCTATCCTTATAAATAATTCTTACAGCTTCTTGCAATTTGCCATTTACCTCTAACTTCTGTAACCCACTATATGTACCCACCCCATGATCAATATGGGTTACATAATCACCGGGTTGAAGGTCGCGCAATGTTTTTAAGGTAAGTGCTTTGTTTTTATTGTAGGCCTGCTTTACTTTATATTTATGATAACGTTGAAATATTTGATGATCGGTATAGCAAACAACTTTTAAATCATCATCAATAAAACCTTCATGAATGGAAGTAGCAACAGGAACAAAGTTTATTTCTGTGTTTAAATCCCTAAAAATGGTATGCAAGCGCTCTAACTGTTTTGCCTGTTCAGCAAAAATATAAATGCTATACCCGTTAGATTCATGCTTTGTTAAATCTTCAATTAATAAATTAAACTGACGATTGAATGAGGGTTGAGATTTTGTTTTGAAGTTTACTGCTAATTGTTGATCGGTAGCTGTAAATGATGATTTCCTTCCAAACTCTACTATATGCCTTTGTTTTAACTGCCTTTCAGTAGTAGCAACAGGCGTAAAATCTTCAAGATTCACTTGTTTTAATACCTTAGTATCGTCATCCTCTTCTTCTATTGGCGCTTTTGCTTTAGGATGTTTGTTTTTAATTGCTAAAGCTTTAGCATCTCTTTCTGTATTAAATTTTTCAAGGAATATGCCTAAATCTAATTCTGTTTCTTCTATTATTCCTTTTATTACCTCCCAATCTTTTAACCACACAATGGTATTTTCGGGCAAGAACTCCAATAAGGAAACCTTATCACCCGTTTCAAATTGTGTTTCTACGTTCGGGATGATGCTTACCTGTAATAACTTTCGTTCACTTAATTGCGTTTCGGGGTCAAAGATTCTGATGCTATCTACTTCGTTGCCAAATAATTCTACTCGATAAGGTTTATCATTACCAAACGAGTAAATATCTAATATACCACCACGCAAAGCAAACTGACCAGGCTCATAAACAAAGTCTGTACGCTCAAAACCATACAACACAAATAACTCCATCAATCCATCTAGGTTGATGGTGTCATTAGCTTTTATTAAGATGATGTTACCACTCAATGTTTTTGGCAGCACCACTTTCTCGAACAATGCTTCGGGATAAGTAATAATTATTTTCTTATTGCCCCCATTTGCCAACTTGGTCAAAGCCTCGGTACGAAGCATTACGTGTGAGGAATTAAGTACCCTAAAGTTCTTTTTGGTTTTAAAGGACGAAGGAAAATAAAACAAGTCTAAGGCACTCGTCAAATTCTCCAATGTATTGTGGAAATAAGCTGCTTCTTCTGCATCAGTTAACACAATCAGGTGATTAAGACCCTCAGTTATTGGATGGGTAAACACACTAGCCACCACAAACTCTGCACTACTGCCTTGTAAGTTATCGAGAAATATTTGTTGGGGATCGGCAAATAGTAGCCTGTCCGCCAATTGTAAATTGGGGGGGGATTCTTGATATTGCCCTAACAACACATTCAAATTCATTACTTAACCAAAATATCTAGCGGTAAAGATAAAGGTGGAGCTATTAGATATGATTGATGAATTATGAGTAATAGAAGAAAACTCCCTAGAATATTACTTCAAGTGCTTTTCAAATTAATATGCTTGTATCAATATTTAGGTAAGTATTTTCAATTTGCTGTGCAATTGCCTAATCATTTCCAATAATAATTTTCTTTTTCTATTTAATATTTCACTTGCCCTGCTTTTTATTCCTAAGATATTGGTCAAGTCATTTTGGGTATAATTCATTTGTTTCATCTTGTATTTAATGGCTCCTGTAGGGTGGGGCAAACCAATTGGATAAAGTATCTTTTCATCATTATCTATCTGGATGCATCTCCAACTCCAACTCTTTCCCTTTTACACTTCCTCTTTTTGCTTAGAAGATTAGCTATAATCTTGCCATTGCCTCGTTGTAATATTCTTCTGTTTTAATAAATCTAACTGTCATAGTAAAATATTTTGAGCATTAAGTATTTCAACCTCTTTATGGATTACTATAAATCGATTCCAAATCATTTGATAATCATAATTTATTTTCATTATCAATGGGCAATGATTGCCCTTGATAAATTTCTTGCATACTCATTAAACTCATTTATCGAATATTGATAGGTAATGAGAAAACCATTGACTAAGTGCTTAATTGAAATTAAGTTTAATATTATTTCCATATATTATGGCTTCTAAAAATCTTATTTTACAAACTGATAAGTCTAATTAGTTGGTTTTAAATTTGTGTTAATAACTTAGTTTAGTAGGCAACTAATTACTATCAAACTATTGCTTTTCTTTACAAATCTTTTAAAGTGTTGTTTTAAAATCCTTTCTTTAATGGTTTTTTACAGTAATTTATTTCAGTATCTAATAATTAAATTTAGTTTGAATAGTAAATATGATTAAAGGTTATATCAAAATGATAAATTAAATTACTAAAGATTTCGAAAATAGTTGAAAATGGAAGAATGCTTTGAAATAAATGATAAAAGTAATAGTTTAAGGTTTATTGACTTATTTTCTGGCATTGGTGGCATTCGTTTAGGTTTTGAACAAGCATCAAAGGTTTTAGGAATTAATACAGAATGTGTTTTTACTTCAGAAATTAAACCTCATGCTATTAAAGTTCTTAACCAAAACTTTCCTAATGATAAGGTTAGCGGTGATATTACAAAAATCAAGACCTCAGAAATTCCTGATTTTGATGTCCTTTTAGGTGGATTTCCATGCCAAGCATTTTCAGCAGCAGGAAAAAGATTAGGATTTATGGATACACGTGGAACAATGTTCTTTGAGATTGAAAGAATTTTGAGAGATAAAAAGCCTTTCGGTTTTATACTCGAAAATGTAGAAGGTTTAATTAATCACGATAAAATTGATAAAAATGCAAAAATTGGAAGAACACTTTCTACAATTATAACAAACTTAGAACTCCTAGGTTATAAAGTAAATTGGGAGCTTCTAAACTCTAAGTATTTCGGACTTGCTCAAGAAAGAAAACGTGTTTATATCGTTGGAACTAAAAGAGAAGCTCCTAATCTTAAAAATTTTAAAGAAGTTAGAACAAAATTAAACTCAGTAATTGAGAATGGAAGACCCACTATTAAAAGTAAGTTTACAGAATTACTTTTATCACATTTTACGCTTAACCAATTAAAAGGAAAGTCAATAAAAGACAAGCGTGGAGGGGAAAATAACATACACAGTTGGGATATCGGCTTAAAAGGAGAAATTTTAGAAGAACAAAAACAATTACTCAATCAACTATTTAAAGAACGTAGGAAGAAAAAATGGGCTGAGGAATTTGGGATTGATTGGATGGATGGAATGCCTTTAACATTAGAGCAAATATCTAGTTTTAATACCTCCAAAAATTTAGAATCATACTTAGAAGACCTTGTAAAAAAAGGATATTTAAAAAAAGAACATCCAAAACGGCTAATAAGAGAAGAGAACCTATTGGGAGAAACAAAGGTTATACGTAAACAAGACCCACATTTGCCAATTGGTTACAATATAGTTACTGGAAAATTAAGTTTTGAGGTTAACAAAATACTAAATCCAAATGGAATTGCTCCTACTTTAGTAGCTATGGATATGAAGAAACTATTTGTAATTGATAACGAGGGAATCAGAACGCTTAGTTTGATTGAAGGATTAAAACTTTTTGGATACCCTTCTAATTTTAATTTTGAAATTGGCATTGATGAAGGCTATGATTTATTAGGTAATACAGTTGCAGTACCCGTTGTAAAATCAGTAGCTGAAAGGGTTTTGGAAATATGGATTCAAGACAAAATAAAAAAATATGAAATTAACAGCACAAGAAGTATTCAACAAGTTGATGCTTGACGATAAAATACTAGAAGTAAAGGGTCAGATAAAATTTTATTTAGGCAGTGTAGATATAATAGTAAAGCAACGTGATGTTGTGGGTAACATAATGCAAGAATGGCTAGAAGGTTGGCTTAAACATAATAATATAGATTATAAGTTGAATCCTAATTCTCAAATGCCTCCTGATTTTTACCTAAACCCTACAGATAAAACAATTGAATTGCTAGAAGTAAAGGCTTTTAATTATGATGCATCACCAGGCTTTGATATTGCAGATTTTAATGCTTATCAAACTGAAATTATTGAGAAGCCTTATATGTTACATACAAAATATTTAATATTTGGTTATCAAATGCAAGAAGATGGGTATGTTGTGATAAAAAAACTATGGTTACAAAACTTGTGGGAGATATGTAGAAGAATGGAAAATTGGCCTTTAAATCTTCAAATAAAAGACAAGGTTGTACACAAAATAAGACCTGCTACATGGTATTCTAAGGGTAAAGCAGTAAGATATAAACCTTTTGAAACCTTAGAAGACTTTATTTCTGCAGTTGAGCAAACAGTATATCAAAATCCTAAAACACGTGAAAAAAGTGGAGAATGGCTTAACTTATTCCTTAAAAGCTATGAAAAACACTACACTTTAAAGTTAAAAATTCCACGTTGGAGTGATGTAGGTGATTTATATGTGGTTAAGAAGGGTTAAAGGTTTTGTTTGTTTTAAAATTGCTTTGCTTGTTAACTATTATATTTATGTAGATGATTAGTAAATTTCTACCTAAATCACTCCAAAATTTATAAATTCCCCTAAAAGTCTCGCTAAGTTTACTCTAAATCTTTCAAAACATATACAAAAGTTTGTAAAGTTTGCTCTAATGTTTGCAAACTTTGCTCCAAACTTTGAAAGGTTTACTCCAGACTTTGAAAGATTTGATCCAAACTTTAAAAACTTTGCTCCAAACTATGAAAGATTTTTGCAAGATTTTTGAATTTTTTAAGGTCATTTTGTAGGAAAATTGTCAATAATGAACACTTTTTTGCTTTTTTATGTTAAATTATTAAGATTTTTTCAACCAATTCGTTATAACATAGTTCAGTAACTACAAATGTAGGTGAGCATTATACTGTTATGATTAATTACCCATAACACCCATACAATTGGTACTATATAAAAAAGTTTCTCATGAGTATAAAAATCTAAAAATTCCCGACAAGTTGCCTTTTTATCAAAAATTACACTATTTAATGTGTAAGGCAGGTAGCTATTTCCCCACTCCTAATATTATTGACTTAGCTGGAGTGGCATAAATAGATCTTTTTATAAAAGCGGAGATGTTGGCTTTAAGCATAGTGAAGGGTTGAGCCTCTACTTTAAATCAAACTATAACATTAACCTTAAAAATAATAGATGATTGAGCAGAATAATTTGATAACATCGATTTAAGATAGATGTCTATTATTGAAAGTGTTGGCTTTAATGCAACTGTAGGAGGGTCTACCCCAGGAAAAACAACCGATCAACCAATAATTACCATCAATAACCCGAATGTAGGATGTGAAATGAATTTTGAAATAGCAATTTTATTAGGAGATTATCTTGCCTATAACTTAGAAGTGGCCACCTATCTATTGGGAGTTAAACAATTGGGTAATGTGGTAAAGTTCGATCCTGTTGCAGGGGTTACTTACTACACAATATAGAGTATGCAACGCAAATTAAGTATAGGTGGTTTACCCAAATTAACACAACTATATGCGCTTTACTTTACTTCAAAAAGGGCTGACAACAGTGTTTTAAGTAAAATAATTGATTTTAGCTATTAGTAAAACTTTAGGGGGTTATGTAAAGAGCAAAAAAGGTAATAAAATACTTAGTTTCCGCTTGATTTTAACTGTTAGTAAAACTTAAGGGGTTCATTTAAAGAGGAAGTTAGGTAATAAAACACTTAGTTTCCGCTTGATTTTAACTGTTAGTAAAAGTTGCGGTTTATATGTAAAGAAGAAATAAGGTAATAATATACTTTGTTTCCGCTTTTTATTGTTGATAGTACTAAATAATTATGCTTAGTTTTCTTCTCCTTCTATATGTTCTTTTACCAATACCTTATCAATACGGTGGTTGTCCATATCTACAATTTCAAAAGTAAAACCTCTCCAATCAAAGGTGTCCCCCGTTTTAGGTATCTCCTGTAACTCATCTAATATAAAACCTGCAAGTGTATCAAATTCTTGTTCTATCTCATCTACCCAATCTGTTTTATCAATGTGCTTTAAAAAATCATAAAATGAAATTTGAGCATCTATTAAAAAACTACCGTCAGGCCTTTCAGTTATCTCATATTCCTCTTCATCTGGTTGGGGAATATCACCTACAATAGCTTCTAAAATATCATTCAAAGTAATTAATCCCTCCACACTTCCATATTCATTTACAATAAAACAATGGTGAATTTTGGTTTCTTTAAACTTCTCTAATACCTGATAAGCTGTATTGTTTTCTGGCACATACATGGGTTGCTTAATCATATCTACCAACAAATTATCTGGGTGTGCAGTAAAGAGTTCTTTTATAGATATAAAACCTTTAATCTTGTCAATATTTCCTTCACAAACAGGATAAACAGAGTGCATCGCTTCCTTTAATGTGGCCTTAACCTCCCCTACTGTTTTAGTTGATTCCAACCATTGAATATCGCTTCGGTGCGTCATTAAACTCGTAATATTTCTATCACTTAAATGAAAAACGCGTTCTATAATTTCCTGTTCGGCTTCCTCAATGGTACCTTGTTCAGTTCCTTCACTAATAATAGCTTTAATTTCTTCTTCGGTTACCGCTGTATCGTTGGGCTTAATGCCTATTATTTGTACTAAAAAGTTTGAAGACCGGTTAAGTAACCACACAAATGGAAAAATAATGGTTGAAAGAACATGCATTGGTCTTGCAACCATTTTAGCAATAGATTCAGGATTGCTCAACCCTATGCGTTTAGGTACTAACTCACCCAAAACGAGTGAAACAAAAGTAATAATGATGAGCATTAATACTTTTGAAAGGGGGCTAACATATAATTTTACAATTGGAAAGTTTTGTAACCATGCTGCAATATGATCTCTGATACTTTCCTCGGCATAAATACCTAACAAAATACTAATAAACGTTATGCCTATTTGTACAGTAGCTATAAATTTATCGGGATGATTTGCCAATTCTAATGCTCGTTCGGCTTTTTTATCTCCTTTATTAGATTGCGATTCTAATCTTGCCTTACGGGATGAAACAAGAGATATTTCGGCCATGGCAAATAAGCCATTTAGTAAGATAAGACCAAGAATAATGAAGATTTCTATCATTTGTTGTAGTCTAAGTGAAGTGCAGTAAGGTCATTGAATTTTTGATGAAGTTCATTTTTTTAATTCACTTTAAATTCAATTAAGAAGGTTTTGTTAGTTATTGTACTGCACAATTTGCAATAATAGCGAGAAATAAATTGATACAAATGAAATACCCCTAAAAATAGCTGTAATTAACGGTAAATATTTAAATAAAGTAGATAAATGATCATGAAGCGTTCGTAAGTGGAAAATGGGTAGCTATACGGCGATTATAAAAAGATGCAACAAAATAACCAATAGTACAACCTAAAAGAGTACCAACTAACACATCTACAGGGTAATGTACCCCAACATAAACCTGACCATAAGCAATACTGCCCGCCCACAAAAACAAAGGCCATCTAAATTTATTAATAACAGGTTTTAATGTTTGGGAAACAAACATGGCAAAACCAAAGTGGTTAGTAGCATGTGAGGATGTAAAACTATATCCTCCAGAACAATGATCTAATAAAAGGCGCACATTAAATTGAAATATCGGGTCACTGCATGGACGAGGACGCATAAAATAATGCTTAATTAGGTTACTACTTACTTGGTCGGTTAACAAAATATTAAACACTACAAACAATAACCATGGCCAAGTTTTCCAACCATAATTAATAAAAAGAAAGGCTAAAATAAACAAATATAAAGGCGTCCAAGTAACTGCCTCTCTCCACCAAGGATAAACGCTATCTAGAAATGGATTGGTAAGTTTACCATTAATGAGTATAAAAAGCTTTTGGTCGGCTTGTATAATCCATTGTAAAATATTTTGAAATAAACTAACTAGTAAATACATTATTTTAATTTGAGCTTTAACCAACCAATAGAACAACTATTTATATATACTTTTTTTAATTTCTTCAATTTTTGAACTTAACTCCGTAACTCCTTTTTCTATTAATTCAATTTTCTTTCCAATTTCTTCAATATCGTTTTCTACTTCTTTTATTTTTTCTTTTACCGTTAAAATATCACCATTTACTTCATTAATCTTCATTTTCTTTTGTTCAATCTTGCTGCTCATTCGTTCTTTAAATGTATCTGTCCAAGCAGTATTTACTTTTTCGTCCATATCTGCCAGGTCTTCATTCATTTTCTTCAGAAAATCTTGTTGATTACCTAATCTAGTTAACTGTCTAGTTAAAAAATCTTTTTTGCTAGCCCATATTCTTTCAAGGTTTGTTTTATCAACTGTTTTCTTTTCTAACTTTTCAATCAATGTTTGTAAAAAATCTTTTTGTTTTAATTCCCATTCTTGCCTTTTTACTTCTTGTATTTTTTTCCGTTCTTCCCATTCTTCCTGCTTTTTTTGTAATGATTCTCTGTAGGAGTCCCAAGCCTTGCTTAGTTCTGCATTGATGAAATCCATTAAAGTAAAAATTTTTTGCTTATCGTCTCTACTTACCTCCTCTCTGTTCTCATTCAAAAACCTTCTCAGGTCTCTTAGCGTTTCAGATTTAGGTTTTAGTGTAGTTTTTTGTGCCTCCTCTTCATTAAGATTGTCTAATAAAATAGATTCTTTTGTATATCCAAGTTCTAATAAAAAAGCTTTTAAATCTTTACTCAATGTAAATAAAACTTCATTGGTTGCTTCGGGATGACACGCATTGATGGTTTCAATTATTTTTTGCGTTATTTGATGAGACCTTTCTTCTTTTTCGGCTTTTTTCTGTTTTAATTCTTTATAGAATTCATCTTCATCCTTTTTAATTTTTTCTCTTGTAGAAGAAAACTTATCCCAAAGCTCTGTTCTCTTTTCTTTTGATGGCCAACGAGCTTGTTTAAACTGATCAAATATTTTATCTATCAATGCTTTCAACTCATAAATAACTTCCTTTTCTGGGTTATTTAAAAATAGATTATCACCATAAGTAGATATTAATAAATTAATATTATCCAACACTGAGGCAGCAAAAGCTTCATTGTAAGAGTTTACTTGGTCTTGCTTTTCATGAAGCAGTATTGATAAGCGTTCTAATTCTTGTTGCAGCACTTCTTTTTCTGAAGCCGAAGCAAAGCTTATGCCTCTAAAGTATTCGCCAAGTTCATTTTTTATTTGCCATAAAACTTTACCATTAAAATTTGTAACCCCATATTCGTTTAACTGCTCACTAAATTTGTCAATCTTTTGTTTAAGTTCAACTGCTGTCATGTTCCGCTACTTTTTATTCCAAAAATTATAATTTAACCGCTTAAATCTTCTGTTTTAATTATTTGTATAAATATTTAAAAGCAAACTTATAACAACCTAGAACTTAAAAAAAATTTAGAGGCTAATTTGCCCCATTAATCAATGGCAGTGTTATTACAATCGGCTATTATTTTTAATTTATATTTCTCGTTTTCCTTGTAAGGTAAAACCAATGGTTGTACCTACATCAAGTTTACTTCTAACGTGCATTATTTGGTTATGTGCTTCAATAATATGTTTACATATTGCTAAACCTAAACCTGTACCTCCTATATCACGACTTCTTCCTCTATCTGTTCTATAAAAACGTTCAAAAATCCGATCTAAATGCTCTTCAGCAATACCAATACCATCATCGCTAAACTCAATTAAAACATATAAATCATCGGTGTAATAAATACTTGCTACTATACTCCCATTTAGTTTGCCATACTTGGTAGCATTTTCAACAAGATTATTAATTACTTGTCTTATTTTTTCTTTATCGGCAAAAACAATAATTGGTTGTTCACAACCTTTTTTGATGGTGCAAGAAATCTTCTTTTGGTTTAAACGTATCGAAAGACTTTCATAAACATCTTTAATTAAGTCTTGAATAATAAAGTTTTGCTTGTACAAAGGTTGTTCTCCTCTTTCTAATTTAGAAATTTCATCCAAGTCATCCATTAAAGTAACCATTCTTTGTACGTTTCTTGCAGCATTTTCCAAAAACCTAACATTTACTGCCGGGTTATCTAAAGCACCGCCAAGCAGGGTATCAACATAACCTTGTATAGCAAAAATGGGTGTTTTAAATTCGTGTGCTAAGTTTTGCAGAAACTCCTTTCTATATATTTCATTGTTCTTTAAGGTTGCAATTTCGGCCCTTCGTTGTTCTGCCCACTTTTCTACATCTTCACTAACTTCTTCAATACTCTTTCTAGGTAAAATGTATTTGTAATAGGTTTCTTCTCGTTTAGTTGCTTTAGTTTGATAAATAAATTTATAGATGAGTTTTATTTTGCGATAAATAAACCACTCTAATACAAAACTTATTAAAAAATAACTAATAATAAAAAATACTGCCGAAGCTACAACGGAGATGAATAAATTTTCGATAATTAAGAAAACAAACCCTAATGGAATAGTTAAAAAAAGAGAAGTAAGTGCAGAGAGTTCCTTGGGTGTAAGATTCTTTTTCTTGAACATTATCTATAGCCTTAAATGTAATAAATACAGAAACGTGAAAATAAGGCTTATTAACAAGAAAATTATTATAGGCTAGAGCTCAAACTTATAACCTACCCCTTTTACAGTGGCAATACAATCTATATTTAATTTTTGACGAATTTTTCTTACGTGTACATCTATTGTTCTATCACCAACTATTACTTCTTTACCCCATATTTGAGATAAAATTTCGTTTCGCAAGAAAACCCTTCCAGGTTTTGTAGCTAGTAAATGCAATAATTCGAATTCTTTTTTAGCAAGGTTCATTTCTATACCATCAATAGTTACCATAAACTTAGTAGGGTCTATGGTCATATTACCTATTACTAATGATTGCTGATCTGTATCTTTCACTACCCTTCTAAACAAAGCATTAACCCTACTTACCAATACTTTTGTGCTAATGGGCTTGCTTATATAATCGTCAGCACCTATTTCTAGCCCCCTAATTTCGGAGGACTCATCATTCAAGGCTGTTAAAAAAATAATAAGCGTTTTATTAAATTGTGGTAGTGCCCTTAATGCCTGACAAGCTTCCATTCCTGTTTTCTTGGGCATCATCACATCTAGAATTATTAAATCGGGTAATATTGTTTTAGCTTTATCAACTGCTTCTTGGCCGTTTTTTGCTGTATAAACTACATAACCTTCGCGATTAAGGTTATAACTAATTATTTCTAAGATATCTGGTTCGTCGTCTGCTATTAATATTTTTTTAGCCTTTGAGTCCATATTAATAATTAAGTTTATGCAAAGTAACCCTTAAAACCGCCAACCTAAATACATTTCAATATTATCAAATTGTTAACTAAGGTAATATCTTTTTTAAAGTTGAGTAGGTAAAAATGTATTTTCGTTGTAATAATTAATTATGAAAAAATACTTCTTTATTGGGTTCTTCTTTAGTTTACTTTCTTTAAACGCCTTTTCTCAAGCCCTAATACCAATGCCCAAAATACCCGTAATGAGGCAAATTTTTCACTTTAATATTGAAGAAGCACAGAAAAAAATTATTCATTTAGATGCTTCTACCGATTCTTTGTTTAATGCATCTAATAATGAGAAGGAAAATATAGAAATCACAAATTTTTTACATTTACACATACATAATTTACAAGCTAGTATAGAACTAGACACCACTTTAGCAGAGAATGATAAGTTTATTTGGTTGCGTGCAGTAGAAAATTTATTAAACGATTTTATATATGCGTACAAAAACAATAACATAAAAGGAATACAACTTACCCAACTTATTCTTGCTTTTGAAAAAGCAATGGATTTACATAAAAACCAACAATCTATTATTCCGGTCATCTTTAATAATCCCTTAGAAATAGATAATATCATCTTCCATAATCCTGCCTTCGAAAATAATTTGGGTTACATAGATTGTAGAGACAATATTGTTCTAAAAATGTGCACGCAACAACCCACCAATGTTTTGCGTATTCTTACAAGGTATCCAACTGTATATTTTGCCGATAGTATAATTAGGGTATTTGCCTATAAAAATCAAGAAGAGTTATACGCTTATGCTGCTGCTGACAATGAATTAGGAGATAAAATAAAAGCTTGTACCGACCCCTTAGTTAAAGTAATTGCCATTTTGTCAAAAAAGAATGTAGGTAGAATGTATTTTCCATTTCTTGATTTATTATATAGAGATAAAATTTCTTTTGAAACCATTGCTAAAGCAGTGGAGAACGATGATAGCTATTATAAACTATTGGTTAAAACCGAAATTGGTTACGCTAACAGGCGTTTACAAGGAGATACGCCTTTAGTGTACAAAACATTAATCGAAAAACTTCGTGGTAAAGCAATAGACTTATATATAAATGAAATAAATGCTTTGCACGATGAAAAATCTGATGCAGTTAGGTTTAAAAAAATTGAAAGTCTATCTCCTGTAGAACTGTATTATTTGTGTGTATTAGGAGAAGAAGAAATTTATACAAGCAGTTATTTGGGCGTTTATAAAAGAATTTTTGAAAGACTAAAACCTGCTAGTGCCGATTCATTAATTCATTTGGTTCATTTCGATTTTTTTAAGAAGTTTATTAAAATGGCGGCTTCTTACAACCAATTGGATGATTTTTTAAGTAGAATGAGTGTGGATACTGCCGATAAAATAATGAGAACTTTTGTTAACGACTTAAATGCTAAAACCGCAATTGAAGATGCTGTTGACGTGGCCAATAGTTTTTCTAGTATCACCAATCCTAAGATATCTAGTTTAATTATAGACCAACTTCAAAATAACTTATTTGATGATACAGCCTTTTCTAAAAACACAAATACAGTATATAGAATTCTATACACCATTTTTCTTTCTATTAACCCTGCCTATAATATTAACCTAACCGACAAATTAGGTATTAACCCCGTGTTTAATATGCCTATTAGTCTTTTAAAAGATACAAGCGGAAGAATTATTATACAACAGTTTTTTTATGGAGATAAAGATGGAGGAAATATTTTTGATGCGTTTTTAAATAAATTCAGAACCCCTAATTGGAAAATAATACAAAGCAAAGAATGGGTGGAAGTTAAATCTACAAAAGGAACGCCCATTTCTATTTATTCCAATAAGCCACTAGATACCGAAAAAGATTTAGATGCTAAAGCACAAAAAGACCTAAATAATTATTTAGATTCTTTAGGTTTTAATCCTTCCGTGGTTATTCATAGAGGGCATAGTTATTATGTAAAGTATACCATTCAACAATTGGAACCCTCCGCTAAAATTGTATTGTTGGGTAGTTGTGGAGGTTATCAAAGTTTAAAACAAGTGTTGAAAATATGTCCTGAGGCGCACATCATATCCTCAAAACAAGTAGGTACGGGTTCTATTAATCAGGAATTGATAAATGTAATTACCGAAAAGCTCCGTTTAGGTAAAGACCTAAACTGGCCTGTATTATGGAAGGAAATAGAAAACAAGTATATTGCCACTAAGGACAAAGAAAAGTTTAGCGACTATGTGCCTCCGCATAAAAACCTAGGCGCCATTTTTATTATGGCTTACCAAAAAGCGATTGAAAATGAAAATTGAATGAAATGAATATTGAGTCTATTAGAGAATATTGTTTAAATAAGCCTTGTGTAGAAGAAGGTTTTCCTTTTGGTGAATCTGTTTTAGTATTTAAGGTAAATAACAAAATTTTTTTATTAGCCAGTTTAGATACATCCCCTTTGCAGTTTAATGTAAAGTGTAACCCATTAAAAGCCGAGGCATTGCGAGAACAATTTACATCTGTACTCCCTGGATACCACATGAATAAAAAACATTGGAATACCATTATAGTGGATGGATCTATTAACGCCCAACTTATTAAGGAATGGATAGATGATTCGTACAATTTAGTATCAAAAAAATAATGAATTGCTTAAAAGCATTGAACTGCTTTAATTACAGAGATTTAGAGATTCAATATTATTTTAATGTTAAGTTTTACATGGGTAATTGAAGCATTTTATTCATAAAATACTTTCTTTTTTTTTGCACAAAAAATTGTGGATAGGTGGTTTATAAACAAGTAAAACTTTTTAATATTGTTAATATCCTATAGATTAAGCCATAATAAGTACTAGTTTAATGTTAATACCCTGTGATTAGTCTGTGGATTAAAATAACTAAAATAAACAAACAACTTTACAAAATCTTAACCCATATTCGCCCTCCCTTAAATTTTTTAAAAGAACTAAAAGGGTGGCTTTGAATATTTGATTTAATAAGAAATAGTAAGAAAGAATGGAATTTACAAGTATTAATAAAGACCGTAAGCGAAGAAAAGTAGCCATAGACTTAAGCACTATGTCTTTTGGAAAAATACCACCTCAAGCAAGAGAACTAGAAGAAGCGGTGTTAGGTGCCATCATGTTAGAAAAAGGTGCTTTTGATGTAGCATCAGAGATTTTAAAGCCAGAATGTTTTTATGTAGAAGCACATGAACACATTTTTAAGTGCATGATGAATCTTCAACAAAAAAACCAGCCCATAGATATTCTAACGGTTGTTGAAGAACTTAGGTTTAAAGAACATTTAGAAGCTGTTGGCGGGCCATATTTTGTTACTAAATTAACCAACGCCGTTGTTAGTACCGCCAATATTGATGCCCACGCCCGTATTATTCTGCAAAAGTTTATTCAAAGAGAATTAATAAAAATTAGTGGAGAAATTATTGGTGAAGCCTATGAAGATAGTACCGATGTTTTTGATTTACTAAATACCACGGAGGAGAAAATTTTTAATGTTACCAAGAATTTCCTTAAGCAAGATTACAAAGAAATGGGTACAGCAGTGGCAGAAGCTGTTATACGTATTGATGAGTTGAGAACTAAAACTGATGAAATTTCGGGTGTTCCTAGTGGTTTTGCCACCCTTGATAGAATAACATTTGGCTGGCAAAAAACCGATTTAATTATTCTAGCAGCTCGTCCCTCGGTAGGTAAAACTGCATTTGCGCTTAACCTTGCGCGTAATGCTGCTTTACACGCTACTAAACCAACCCCTATTGCATTTTTTAGTTTAGAAATGAGTGCTGCCCAATTAGTGCAACGTATTTTGAGTGCAGAGAGCGAAATTCCGCTTGAAAAGATTAATCGTGGTAAAATGGAAGACTACGAATACCAACAATTGCACTCAAAGGGGATTCAAAAATTAGTTAATTCACCCATTTATATTGATGATACTGCGGCCCTGAACATATTTGAATTTCGTGCTAAAGCAAGACGATTGGTTAATAAACACAATGTGGGTTTAATAATAATAGATTACTTGCAATTGATGAGTGGTAGTGGAGATAAGAACAGTAATCGTGAACAAGAAATTAGTAATATTTCGCGTAACCTAAAAGCGCTTGCTAAGGAATTACAAATACCCATTATTGCTTTAAGTCAGTTGAGTCGTGCTGTTGAAACAAGAAAGGAAAGTAAGATGCCACAGTTGAGCGATTTAAGAGAATCGGGTGCTATTGAGCAAGATGCCGATATGGTTATGTTTATTTATCGCCCTGAATATTACGAAAACATGCAAAATGAAATGGGTGAAAGCACTAAAGGTGAAACCCATATTCGTATTGCAAAACACAGAAATGGTTCTTTAGAAAATATTCGTTTACAGGCGCACTTACACATCCAGAAGTTTGAAGAAATTGATGATAACAATAAATTTGGTGGTGGTGGTTTTCCTTCTGGCGGAAAGTTTACACCTATTCCTCCAACTCCTCCAAGCCAATTAGGCGGAGGTAGTGCAGATACTGGTGGTCGTTTCTTTGTACAAAGCAGTAAGATGAATACAGGCAATTTTGATGACGGTGTTACAGGAGAAACCCCTTTTTAATTAAAAATTGCTTACAATTTTGACAGAAACTTTGAAAAGTTTGGTATAAATCTTGAAAAGTTTGATAGAAACTTTGAAAGGTTTGAAGGAAACTTTGAAAAGTTTGATGGAAATCTTGAAAGGTTTGATGGAAATCTTAGAAGGTTTAGAGGAAATCTTGAAAGGTTTAGAGAAAACTTTGAAAGATTTAAAGGAAACTTTTAACGGTTTAGTAGAAACTTTGAAAGATTTGGAGAATAAATTACACAATTTTAGATCAATTATGCATAAAAATCTACATATATCTATCATAAATCAGTCTCATCACCCATTACCTGCTTATGCTACCCAAGGTTCCTCGGGTATGGATATTAGAGCGTTTATAAAAGAACCTGAAATATTTAATCCCTTAGAAAGAAAATTGATTAATACAGGAATTTTTATTGAATTGCCAACAGGCTACGAAGCCCAAATTAGACCAAGAAGTGGCTTGGCAATAAAACAAGGCATTACCTGCTTAAACACCCCCGGTACTATTGATGCAGATTACCGTGGTGAGATAAAAGTGATTTTAATTAATTTATCTAACGAAGTGCAAACTATTAACGATGGCGATAGAATAGCACAAATGGTTATTATGCCTGTAGAAAAGATAGAATGGAACCTTGTTTTAAACATTAACGAAACTACAAGAGGGGAAGGTGGTTTTGGTCATACAGGAAAGAGTTAATTTAGCTGCCCTGGTTAGGCTGTTTCTATAAGTAATATTATAAATGGTTAATTAAATATGTTTATCTATGAAGAAGAGTTGATAAACTTTCTGCATATTTAAAAGCACATTAACCGCTATCAAATAATTAATAATGCAACGTAATAGAGTAATTGTATTTTTTTTGGTGTCATTAGTAGTTTTTTTCTCTTGTAGACCCTTTAGAAAGGTTCATGTAATTAAACAGGCCATCAATAAAAAAGATACCGTTCAAGTTGTTATTATTAACGAAGCACCTAGGGTAGATTCAATACAATTAAAAACCGATTTATTAAACAAAGTTAACAAACGCAAGATTGATTTTAATACTTTTAGTGCTAAAGTTAAAGTTCAATATGTTGGTCAGGAAACAAATCAGAGTGCAGTTGCCTACATTAAGATTAAAAAAGATAGTATCATTTTAATAAGTGTTGTAGGCCCTTTAGGCATTGTTGGTTTACAAGCCCAGGTTACTTTAGATAGCATTATTGTTATTAATAAAATTGATAGATATGTACAAAGACGAAGTATCAGCTATTTGAATGATGTAACAGAAATTCCTTTTGATTTCTTTACCCTACAAGATTTAGTGGTAGGTAATCCAATATTCTTAAGTAATAATTTAGTTTCTTACAAAAATGATCAAGATCATTTACTCGTATTAATGGTGGGTAAATTATTTAAAAATTTAATAACCTTAGATACTAGCGACTGTAAACCCCTACACATAAAACTAGATGATGTGGATTTACAAAGAAACCGTACTTGTGATATTACTTACAGCGATTATCAAGAAAGGGATAGCATACAATTTTCTAATTATAGAAGTATATCGGTTGCTGAAAAATATAGGTTGGATGTTTATTTAGATTTTAAACAACATTCCTTTAATGAACCTTTAGCTTTTATTTTTAATATTCCCAAAAATTATAAACTCAAATAATTTAATCTTCTTTTTAGCGTTTTAAAGAGAAACATTATTACTGATACAAAAATCCATGATAAAAAAACTGTTCATATTAATTTTTATATTCTCCCTGTGTTTATCACAATTGTGGGCCCAACAACCTACTCGTGATGAATTAATGAAACAACAGCAACAGCTTTTAAAGGAATTAGCTGACTTGAACAAAGACCTAAAATCAATTCAGCAAAATAAAAAAGCCGCTCTTGGTGCTTATTCTGTTGTAAAAAGAAAAATTGAAGCGAGAGAGGCACTTATTAGAAACATTAATAAAGATATAAATCTTTTAAGTGAAACTATTTACCAGAACCAGATAGAGATATATAGGATGCGGAAGGAACTAGATACCTTAAAGCTACAATATGCACAAAGTTTAGTTTTTGCTTATAAGAATAGAGGTAGTTCGGACTACTTAAACTTTTTGTTTTCTGCACAAAGTTTTAATGATGCCATAAAAAGAATGACTTACTTAAAGAGTTATAGAGAATATCGTGAAACCCAAGCTGAAACAATAACTAAAACCCAACTATTATTACAATCTTCTATCAATAAATTAAATAATAATAGAGATGAAAAAAGTGCTGTTCTAGAAAATCAGAGCAGCCAATTAAAGGTTTTAGAGGATGATAAGAAAGAGAAAGATCAAGTTGTAAAACAATTAAAAGACCAGGAAAAAGATATTGCTGTTCAAATAAAGCAACGTGAAAAAGATAAAATTAAACTAAGAAGTGCAATTGATGCCGCTATTAAAAGAGCCTTAGCAGAGGCAGCCGAAAAAGAACGTCTAGCTAAGATTGCAAAACAAAAAGCTGCCGAGGAAGAAAAGAAAAGGTTGGCTTTGCAATTAAAGGAAGCAAAAGAAAAAGAAGCGAGGGATAAAGAAAATGAAAAGAATAAAGCCAATGCCAACCCTACTACAAAACCAAACGATGTAACACCTGAAACAAAAGGGGATAACAAGGAAGTACCAACTGTTGTAACTTCTGCTCCAAAAAAGCAACCTACTAGGGCTTATAATACTTTTGAGTCTACACCAGAGGGCTTAACAGAATCGTTAAACTTCGAGAGTAATCGTGGGCGTTTACCCTGGCCTTTAGATGGCGGAAGGATTTATGGACAGTTTGGTAGACAACAAATAGAAGGAACTAAATTAGTAGCCGTAAACGATGGTTTATTTATAAAAACCAATATAGGTGCCACTGTAAAATGTGTTGCAGAAGGGCAAGTTACTGCTGTAATGGATTTAGACCAATACCAAGTAGTAATGGTAAAGCATGGTAAGTATTTTACTTCGTATGTAATGCTTGCTACTGTTAATGTAAAGAAAGGGGATGAAGTAAAAGCAGGTACTGTTTTGGGTACAGTTGCTGCTGATTTAGATGGTGATGGGCAATTTGAATTTCAAGTGTTTAATGATAGACAAATTTACCAGAATCCCGAAAACTGGTTGCGCAGACGATAAAAAAATGTGTTACTAATTTTACTGTTTCAGTATAATAACCAAAATACCATTTTATTTACTACCCAAGAAGTATAATAGGGATTGTATCTATTGTTTTTTTAATGAAACGAACATAGTATAAGTACATAATATGTACATAAAGTGGGGTAAACTATTAAATTGTTGTGATGAGTTTTGTTGAAACCCTTTCGCCCCTCTAGGTAAAATTTCTTGAGTAATAATCTTTCTACTCCCTACACTTTCAAATAAAGCTGATTTTAAACCGCTTATCCTTCATTTTGGTCATTCAAAAAAAATAATTGCATGGAAACTATCGTAACAAAAAAAGTTTCCATAGTTTCGTGCCGATTATTTTACAATGGAGATACAAGAAAGGATTATACAAAAGGCACACGAATTGTTTATGCGTTATGGCATTAGGAGTGTTAGTATGGATGAAATTGCTAGCCAACTTGGAATATCAAAAAAAACTATTTACTTATATTATAAAGATAAAGATGCTGTTGTAGATGGGGTTTTAGACATTGAAATGAACAGGATGGAGTGCGATTGTACGGGAACAAAAAAAGATGCAGAGAATGCTGTTCACGAAATGTTTTTGGCTTTAGATATTATGGAAGAAATGTTTGCAGGCTTTAATCCTTCCATTCTGTTCGATTTAGAAAAATATCATCCTTTGTCATTTAAAAAGTTTACCGAGCATCATAATGCTTATCTATACCAAAACATAAAAGAAAATTTAGATAGAGGTATTGTTGAAGGAAATTATAGATCGGAAATTAATACAGACATCGTTACAAAATATAGAATAGGGAGTATGTTTTTAATTTTTAACATGAACTACTTTCCACATGGTACTTATCCCTTGTCAAAATTATGTGTAGAGATTACAGATAATTTTTTACATGGATTGGTAACGCCACAAGGACAAGAATTAATTACTAAATATAAACTTGAAAGAAAAAAACACTTATTATGATTACACAAAAACACTTAAAAAATGTATTGCTGAATGTGGTAATGTTGATAGCATCAGGAGCTAATGCTCAAATTGCTTCCACCAACACACATAACTTTAACTTACAACAAGCTGTTGAGTATGCTAAAAAGAACAACACACAGGTAAAAAATGCTTTGTTGAATTTGCAAATTCAAAAGCAAATAAACCGTGGAATTACTGCTGCTGCATTCCCACAATTAAATGGAAGTTTATCTAACAATTACAATCCTGATATTCAGGTATCTGTTTTTCCAAACTTCATAGCACAGGCCACTTATGGGGTGTTAACGCACGAAGGCGTAAAAGACGCTAATGGAGTTCCTATCCAATCTCCATCAGATTTTGGAACCATTCAAGCACAATTTGGAACTAAATTCACAGCAGCAGTAGGAGTGTCTTTAACCCAAATTTTATTTGATGGTCAAGTTTTTGTAGGCTTACAAGCTAGAAAGACTTCGCTAGAGTTCCAAACCAAAAATGTAGAAGTTACTGAAGAAGCTATTAAAGCAAACGTCCAAAAGGTATATTATCAATTAGTGGTAGCTAAAACTCAAGTTAAATTGATTGATGCCAACATCGATCGATTACAAAAATTAGCACATGACACCAAAGAGCTATTTAAAAATGGGTTTGCAGAAAAACTAGATGTTGATAAGGTAAGTGTTCAGCTTACAAATTTACAAACACAAAAAATAAGCATTCTAAACAGTATTAGTATTGGTTACCTAGGTCTAAAAATGTTAATGGGTATGCCCGTTAAAGAAGATTTGGTATTAACAGATGAAGTAAATGAAAGCCAAATTAAAGAGGGAGTTCTTAAAGATACAGCCTACAAATACGATGATAGAAAGGAATATCAATATGCTTTGTTGGGTAAAAAACTAAACGAGTACAATATTAAACGGTATAAAATGTCCTATTTACCAAGTCTATATTTAAACAGCAATTATAGCAAACAAGCACAAAGGGCTAAGTATGACTTTTTTGGAAAAGGCGATTGGTTCGCTTCCTCTTTTGCCAGTGTAAGTATGTCCATACCCTTGTTTGATGGTTTTGCAAAAGATGCGAAAGTGAAACAATCTAGGTTAGAGTTACAACAAACAGAAAATAACATAGATAATCTTAAACGTACCATTGATACGGATGTTGAACAAGCAACACTCAACTTTAAATCTTCTATTGCAACCATGGACTTTCAAAAGCAGAACATGGATTTAGCAGAAACTGTGTACAACCAAACAAAGAAGAAGTATGAAGTAGGTACAGGTAGTAATACAGAAATTACATCGGCAGAAACGGATCTTATTACGGCGCAAACAAACTACATTAACGCTTTATACAATGCCATCATTGCTAAAGTAGATTATCAAAAAGCAATAGGAAAGCTTTAAACTAGTTAAGGAGTAATGAATGATGAGTAAAGAGTAAAAAAGCACTTACTTAATGGTTCTTTTCATTTCAATCATTTCATTACAGTTCATTTTTATCATTTAAATCACTTTAATCTCAAGTAACATGAAACAATTAAGAACAACAATACTGATACTATCAGTAATTACAATGGCTGCATGCGGCGGAAACAAAGCCGGCGATGCAGCACTTAAAGAAAAGAGAGACCAACTTTCAAAACTTAAAGACCAACAAACAGCATTGGTTAAGCAAATTGCTGGCTTGGAAGCTGATATAGCTAAGCTAGACCCTTCATCCGTACAAGCAGAGAAAGCAAAGTTGGTAGCAACTACGGCAATAGTTCCAGAAACATTTAGTCACTTTATTGACTTAGAAGGAAAAATTGATGCCGTTAACATCTCTTATGTTACCCCAAAAAATGGTGGTGGACAAGTAAAAGCAGTCTTTATAAAAAAAGGTGATGCGGTTAAAAAAGGTCAGTTGTTATTGCAATTAGATAATACGATTGCAAAACAAAGTCTTACTGCGGCTGAACAGGGTTTACAAACTTTAAAGACACAATTAAGTTTTGCTAAAACTATTTACCTAAAGCAAAAGAATTTGTGGGCTGAGAAAATTGGTACAGAAGTACAATTAATTACTGCAAAGAACAATGTAGATAACCTAGAATCGCAAGTAGCTACCACCGAAGAACAAATTAAAATATCTAAAGAGCAATTAAACTTTACAAATGTTTATGCAGATGTTAGTGGTGTTGCAGATGAAGTGAATGTACGAGTTGGTGAAGCCTTTACAGGTGTTTTAGGTAATGCGCCTCAAATAAAGATTGTAAATACAAGCGATCTTAAAGTAACGGTAGATATTCCAGAAAACTACCTTAACAAAGTACATGTAGGTAGCAAAATAAAAATAACCTTACCAGATATTAAGAAAACAATTGAAGCAACAGTAACGGTTGCTAGTAATTTGATTGATGCGAATAGCAGAAGCTTTTATGTAGAAGCAAAGATTCCTTCTGATAAAGATTTTCATCCTAACCAAATAGCCTTGGTAAACATACAAGACTATACCAATGCCAAAGCAATTACGCTTCCAGTTAATACTTTACAGAATGATGAGAAAGGTAAATATGTAATGGTGGCAGTGCAAGAAGGTGCTAAACTAGTTGCTAAAAAGAAAGCGGTAACCATTGGCGATTTGTACGGCGACAAGCTAGAAGTTAAGAGTGGAGTTATAGCGGGAGATTTAATTATTACCGAAGGCTACCAAGGATTGTATGAAGGACAATTATTAACCACCAAATAAATTATGATTGAATGATTTGAATGATATAATGATATTGCAATGATAAACGATGAAAAATATTTATACTCTTCCCTCACCTCGAGCATTATCGGTTGTGCAATGAAGGTTCATAACAAACTTGGTAGAGGTTTTCCTGAGAATATTTATCAACGAGCTTTAGCAATAGAACTTGGAAGAATTGACCTTGCTTTTATTAAGGAACAAGAATGGAGCGTTTTCTATGACGATATATTAATTGGAAAAAGAAGAGTAGATTTTGTTGTAGAAAATAAAGTTATGGTAGAATTAAAGTCAATTGGAGATTTTATTCCAGCTAATTATAATCAAATCATTAATTACTTAGAAGCCTTTCACTTCCAGATAGGTCTTTTAATCAACTTTGGTAAAACAAGTCTTGAATTTAAAAGGTTTACTAACAATAAAATGAATAATGATAAGAAATAATTTGAATAATTTAATAAATGTCTCAAAGATTTAAGATCGAAAATTAAAAATCATTCAATCATTCAAATCATTTTAAATCACAATTAAAAAAATCACAATTATATGAGTGTATTAGAAAACATAAAGGACAAATTTAAAGAGTTTGGTCCCACCACCTGGAGTATCAATAATAGAACTCCTATTTATTTCTTAATCATGGTTGTATCCCTATGGGGTATGTTTCAATTTGCAACCCTGCCTAAGGAACAGTTTCCAGATATTGTTATCCCTACCATTTATGTGCAAACCATTTATGTAGGTAACTCACCTAAGGACATAGAAAACTTAGTTACCCGCCCAATAGAAAAACAGATAAAGGGAATTACGGGTGCTAAAATAAAAAAGTTCACTAGCACGTCTCAGCAAGATTACAGCGCCATCATGGTGGAGTTTGATACCGATGTAAAAACGGACATCGCCCTACAGAAAGTAAAAGATGCGATGGATAAAGCCAAGCAAGACCTACCTACCGATCTTACCCAAGAGCCTACTGCTTTGGAAGTTAGCTTTAGTGAACAACCCATTATGTATGTTAACTTAAGTGGTGATTACGATTTAGTTCATTTAAAGAAGTATGCTGATGATTTGAAAGACAAACTAGAAGACTTAACACAAATTACCCGTGTTGATATTGTGGGTGCACCCGAAAGGGAGTTTCAAATTAACGTAGATAACTACCGCATGCAAAGTGCAGGTATTACTTTTGATGATATCAGCAATGCCGTTCAAAGGGAGAACATGGATATTTCGGGTGGTTTGTTAGATGTGGGTACCATGAAACGTAACTTACAATTAAAAGGTAAATTAAAGACTGCTGCCGATATCTCACAAATAATAGTTCGTAACACTAGTGGTAGTCCTATCTATTTAAAAGACATTGCTACTATTATTGATACTACTAAGCAAAGAGAAAGTTATGCTCGCTTGGATGGTAAAAATGTAGTGACCTTAAACATCATTAAACGTAGTGGTGAAAACTTGATTGAAACAAGCGATGGCGTAAAAAAGATTGTGGAAGAAAGCAGAGGTGTATTATATCCTAAAAACTTGAACGCTGTTATTACAGGTGATTTAAGTATCAAGACAAGAACCTCTTTTAATGATTTGGTTAATTCCATCATCATCGGGTTCATCTTGGTGTTAATTATCCTCATGTTCTTTATGGGTGTTACCAATGCCTTCTTTGTGGCATTATCTGTACCGTTAAGTATGTTTTTGGCGTTTGTGTTCTTGCCCGGGGCCGATTTGATTGTGGGTACGCATGTTACCCTAAACTTCATCGTACTGTTTGCTTTACTGTTTGGGCTAGGTATTATTGTAGATGATGCCATTGTGGTGATAGAAAACACACACCGCATCTTTGTAGAAGGAAAAGGAACCATACCATCTGCAATTGCTGCACGTATGGCTGCTGGTGAAGTTTTTGTTCCTGTTTTAGCAGGTACCCTTACCACCCTAGCACCCTTCTTCCCATTGTTGTTTTGGCCAGGTATTATTGGAAAGTTCATGGTGTACTTACCTACCATGTTGATATTTACTTTGGCGGCTTCCTTGTTTGTGGCATTTATCATGAATCCCGTTTTTGCGGTTGATTTTATGAATCATGCTGATGATGAGGACATCAAGGATAAGCACAAGCTATTTAAAAAGCCTGTCTTTTGGGTTGTATTTGCCGCAGGAATAATTCTCGATTTTTCACACGCTACCTTTTTAGGTAACCTACTCATTTTCTTCTTGTTATTAACCATTTTAAACAGATATGTTTTAGATGATGCCATTCATGCTTTCCAAAACAGGGCATTGCCTTGGATCATGAACCATTATGAGTCATTGCTTCGTTGGGCTTTGGATGGTTGGAAGCCCGTTTATCTATTATTAGTTACTATCGGGTTATTCTTTCTTTCCTTATTCATCTTCATTGGTGGCGTAAGTTCTGGTCACATCCCTATTACCTTCTTCCCCAAAGGCGATCCTAACCAAATATATGTTTACTTAAAACTGCCTGTAGGTACTAGTGTAGAATTTACAGATAGTGTTACGAAGGTATTAGAACAAAGAGTAGATAAAGTTTTAGGATTAGATAATGGAAAGAAGAACCCTGTTGTTGAAAGTGTTATAAGTAACGTGGCATTAGGTGCAAATGACCCTAGCAGTGGCGATAGAAGTACACGTAGCGAATTGGGAAGGATTCAAGTATCTTTTGTAGAATTTGAAAAGCGAAATGGAGTAGCTACTAGACCATACATGGATGCTATCCGTACTGAAATGAAAGGTATTCCTGGTTCACAGATTACTGTTGACAAAGAAAGTGGTGGTCCACCAACTGATCCTCCCATTAATATAGAAATTGCGAGTGAAGATTTTGATGCCTTAATTAAAACAGCTAATTCATTAAAGAATTACCTTGATTCTATTCAAGTTCCAGGTGTGGAAGAATTGAAGATGGATGTTGATTTAAATAACCCTGAAATCACGTTAAAAGTAAATCGTGAGCGTGCCTTAATTGAAGGGGTTTCTACTGCACAGATTGGTTTAGCTATCCGAACAGCTTTGTTTGGTAAAGAAGTTTCTAAGATAAAGGAAGGCAAGGATGAATATAAAATACAGTTGAGGAACAATGAGGTACAACGGCAGAATCTTTCTGAGTTATTAAACATGAAGATTTACTTCCGCGATTTTGCTTCGGGTGGTGCCATCAAAAGTATCCCTATCAGCTCATTGGTAAGTTTTGAGCCTTCTAGTACGTTGGGGAGCGTAAAACGAAAAAACCAAAAGCGTTTAATTAGTCTTGTTTCTAATGTGTTAACTACACAAGGGTATAATGCTACCGCTGTTAACCAGGTATTGGCTGGTCATATTGCTAACTTTAAAGCCTTGCAAGATGGTGTTACCATCAAACAAACGGGTGAAGGGGAGCAACAAGCAGAAACAGGAGCTTTCTTAGGAAAAGCAATGATTATTGCATTAGGTGCCATCTTGTTTATCTTGGTATTGCAGTTTAATAGTGTTAGCAAATCGGTTATTATCTTGTCCGAAATTATCTTTAGTGTAATCGGGGTGTTTTTAGGTTTCTCCGCTACGGGTATGGAAGTATCCGTATTGATGACGGGTTTGGGTGTTGTTGGCTTGGCGGGTATTGTGGTAAAGAATGGTATCTTGGTAATTGAGTTTACAGATGAACTGCGTGGTAGGGGATTAAAAACTAGAGAAGCATTGGTACAAGCAGGTAAAACACGTATCATCCCTGTATTGTTAACTGCAGTTGCGGCAATTTTAGGTTTTATTCCTATTGCAGTAGGTTTCAATATAAACTTTATTACTTTGTTTAGTGAGTTAAAACCACATATTTATTTTGGAGGTGATAACGTTGTTTTCTGGAAACCCCTAAGCTGGACAATCATTTTTGGTTTAGCATTTGCATTCTTTATGACTTTAATTATTGTTCCGAGCATGTATTTAATTGCCGAACGTTTACGCCGTCCAATGCGTAAAATGTATGGAGGCAAATGGATAAGTTTTATGGGTATTCCTCCATTAACTCTAATATTCTTATTGTTGATGGTGATTACTTTAATTATCCAAAAGATAAAACATGTAGGCAGAGCAAAAAGATTAAAAGACCTTAAAACTGTAAACAAAGCCTTTATTGGCAGTTGGTTATAGATAATTTATATAAAACGCCCGACTTCTTTATGGAGTTGGGCGTTTTGCTTTATACCTAATAGTTACTTCAATAGCAAAGAGCAAGGAGCTTTGTTAAATGATAAAGCTCTAATCTTGCATAATTAGTAGCCAAATTAAGGTAAATAAATATCAATATTAAAACTGTCAATTAATTTCATGAGGGTAGAATTTTACCTTTTTAAGGTAGCGTAAAATATTGTTGTGATTCTTTAGAATCATTCTCAAGCGCATCAATCACTATCTCTAAATGCTTTTTATTCCCCAAAAAATCAGCATTAGAAGCATCTATAAACAAGGTCTTTATTTTCTTTTCTTTGATATAACTATAATAGGTTTCTTGAATTTTAAATAAATAATCATCGGGTATTTTCTGTTCATAAACCCTATTTCTTTTTTTAATATTCGATTGAAGCTTTGGTATTGGTGCATGTAAAAATAGTAATACATCGGGAAAAGTAATCTGCTGATTAATAATATCAAACAACCGTTGATATAGCTTAAATTCTTCTGCAGGTAATGTAACTTTTGCGAACAATATACATTTAGCAAATAAGTAATCGGAAATAGTAATGTTTTGAAACAAATCGGTTTGGTGCATCATTTCCTTCATTTGTTTATAGCGTTCGGCCATAAAAAACAACTCTAATGGAAAAGCATATTGTTGGGGATTATCATAAAATTTAGGTAGAAAAGGGTTGTCTGCAAATTCCTCAAGAATTATTCTAGTATTATAGTGCTTTGCCAATAAATGAGTTAGGGTTGTTTTTCCTGCACCAATATTGCCCTCTACAGTTATAAAGTTGTACTTCATTAAAATCAAAGTTAAATAGATAATTAAAGTAGTAACTAGCTAATTATTAACACCAGCTATGCTTTTTAATTTTAAAGGAATCGTAAACAACTACGAATGAATTAACATAAAAGGATATAAAAAACTTGAATATTTTACTTAAATATTGATAAATACAATAATTGGGTATTATTATTGCCAATTAGTTTTTAATTATTATAATTGTTTAAATAATAGATATGTGTGGAATAGTAGGTTACGTAGGGCATAGACAAGCTTACCCCGTTATTATTAAAGGGTTAAAACGTTTAGAATATCGCGGATATGATAGTAGTGGTGTGGCCTTAGTTAAGGATGGTCAACTAAAAGTGTACAAGAAAAAAGGTAAAGTAGCCGAACTAGAAGAGGAAGTTATTGATAAAAATATAAGTGCAAATATTGGTATTGGGCATACTAGATGGGCTACTCATGGGGAGCCTAGCGACCGAAACGCACATCCACATACCAGTAATAATGGTGAGTTTGCGATGATTCATAATGGAATTATTGAAAACTATGTACCTATTAAAAACGATTTATTAAAGAAGGGATATACATTTAGTAGTGATACAGATACCGAGGTGCTTTTAAATTTTATAGAGGATATAAAAAAGAACAACAATTGTAGCTTAGAGGAAGCACTTAGAATAGCGCTTAAAAGAATTGTAGGGGCTTATTGCATTTTGCTGTTAGATAAAAATGATCCTGATACCATAATTGCTGCAAGAAAAGGGAGTCCTTTAGTAATTGGGATTGGAAAAGGAGAACATTTTTTGGCTAGTGATGCTTCACCCATTATAGAATACACCAAAGAAGTAGTTTATGTAAAGGATTATGAAATTGCTATTGTTAAAGCGGATGAGCTTATTTTAAAGAATCTTGGCAATGAAAAACAAACACCTTTTATTACAAAACTAGATATGGAATTAGCTGCTATTGAAAAAGGTGGTTATGACCATTTTATGTTGAAAGAGATTCACGAACAACCCGAAACTATTTATGATTGCTTACGAGGAAGGCTTTTAGCAAATAATGGCAAGGTTAATTTAAATGGTATTGATAATAATATAGAAATTTTTAAAAACGCACAGCGAATTGTAATGGTAGCTTGTGGCACTAGTTGGCATGCAGGATTAGTAGCAGAATATTTATTTGAAGAATTATGTAGAGTGCCTGTAGAGGTTGAATATGCTAGTGAATTTAGATACCGAAACCCTATTATCAATAAAGAAGATATTATTATTGCTATTTCTCAAAGTGGTGAAACTGCCGATACATTGGTAGCTTTAGAAAATGCAAAGGAAAAAGGTGCATTCATCTTTGGCGTAGTAAATTCAGTAGGTAGCAGTATTGCTCGGTTAAGTAATGCGGGTGCCTACACACATAGTGGTCCAGAAATAGGGGTGGCAAGTACAAAAGCATTTACTGGTCAACTAGCTGTTTTAAGTATGATTGCCTTAAAGATTGCTTATGCAAAATCAACAATTACCGAAAGTAGATTTATTGAATTAATAAAAGAGTTAGAAGCCATTCCAGAAAAAGTTAAAGAAATATTGGCCGATACAACCAATATCCAAAAGATTGCTGAAAAATATAAAGATGCTCGTGATTTCTTGTTTTTAGGTAGAGGTTATAACTTCCCAATTGCCTTAGAAGGTGCTTTAAAGCTTAAAGAGGTTTCTTATATTCATGCAGAAGGGTATCCCGCTGCCGAAATGAAACACGGTCCTATTGCTTTGGTTGACGAAAACTTACCCGTAGTGTTTGTAGCAACTAAAGATAGTTACTATGAAAAAATAGTAAGTAATGTACAGGAAATTAAAGCAAGAAAAGGTAAAGTGATTGCAGTTGCCACTATGAGTGATAATATTATACCTGCTATGGCCGATGATACCATGTTTGTTCCTGATGCTGATGAAGTAATTGCACCACTACTTAGTGTGATCCCTTTACAATTACTTAGTTATTATGTAGGTATTGCCAAAGGCTTTGATGTTGATAAACCTAGAAACTTGGCAAAAAGTGTAACTGTAGAATAATAGTTATTAAAATTTACCCCTTTACATCTTTCGGAACAATACTTGCTAGGTGTCTTTAATTGTTATTGTTGTAATAACAATGAGTTTTATTTTTTAAAATTGTTTGTTTTATGCCACAAAATAACATTACAAAAGAATCTATAGAAGAGTTAGGTTATAATTTTATACCTAAAGAATATTTAAAGGATGGTCAGGATGAGTATGTTTTTAGAGATATACAAAATAGAAGTGGCATTAAATATCGTCATTTAACTGCATCAGAAATTGAAGGTCTTGTTCGCAATAATAATACAAGTGATAATTGGAACAACATTTTTGTATCCGACTTTTTTAATCCTTCTTTAGTTAAAAACTGTAAGTTTTATGGGTTGGTTCGTATAAGTAAGCTAGAACCTTATTTCTTAAGCTTCAGCGACCTTAAAATTCCCGTTGGACTATATAATTCTACAATCATTAGTTGTGATTTAGGTGACAATGTTTGTATTGATAATGTTAATTACTTATCACATTTTATTATAGGTAATGAAGTAATCATCAATAACGTAAATGAGTTGGTAACTACCAATCATGCTAAGTTTGGGAATGGTATCATAAAACAAGGAGAAGATGAAAACATTAGAATATGGTTAGAACTATGTAATGAAAATGGAGGTAGGAGTGTAATTCCATTTAATGATATGTTACCTGGTGATGCTTATTTATGGAGCAAATACCGAGATGATGAAGCCTTATTGCAAAAGTTTAAAGAGTTTACCGAACACCAATATAAAAACGAAAGAGGATATTATGGTAAAATAGGTGCAAGAACTGTTATAAAGAATTGTAACATAGTAAAAGATGTTTGGATTGGTGATGATGCCTACATTAAAGGAGCTAATAAGCTTAAGAATCTTACTATAAACTCTGGAAGTAAAGGACAAACGCAAATAGGTGAAGGGGTAGAACTTGTAAATGGAATTATAGGTTTTGGCTGTAGAATATTTTATGGTGTAAAAGCTGTAAGGTTTATAATGGCATCAAATTCTCAATTAAAATATGGTGCAAGGTTAATTAATTCATACTTAGGTAATAATGCAACCATATCCTGTTGTGAGGTATTAAATACACTAATTTTCCCTGCTCACGAACAACACCACAACAACTCTTTCTTGTGTGCAGCGCTTATTATGGGTCAAAGCAATATTGCAGCAGGAGCAACTATAGGTAGTAATCATAATAGTAGAGGTGCCGATGGAGAGATAGTTGCAGGTAGAGGCTTTTGGCCAGGATTATGTGTTAGTTTAAAACACAATAGTCAATTTGCTTCTTATACGATGATTTCGAAAGGCGATTATCCTGCAGAATTAAATATTACCATTCCTTTTTCATTGATAACTAATGATGTTTCTACAAACCAACTAATTATTATGCCTGGTTATTGGTTTATGTACAATATGTATGCAATTGCAAGAAATACATGGAAATACAAAGACAGGGATAAAAGGGTAGAAAAGATTCAAAATATAGAATATGATTTTCTTGCTCCAGACACTATTAATGAAATGTTTAATACGCTAACGCTTTTAGAACAGTTAATAGGAAAAGCATATTTAAAGAAAGAGGAATTAATTACTGAAGAAACTACTGAAGCATTTTTTATTAGTACAGGTAAAAGTTTATTAGAATCTAAACATCCAAGTTTAAAAGAACTAGAAGTTGTAGCAACCGGAATAGAGAATACAAAGCGGAAAACAATTATAGTAAAAGCCACAAATGCTTATTATTTATATAAAGAATTAATTACATACTATGGCTATAGTAAGTTGATAGAATTTATACAATTGCATTCTTTTAAAAGTCTTAAAGATGCCATTCACATTTTGCCGGCTAAGCTTAAACGTAAAGAATGGGTTAATGTTGGTGGGCAATTAATTTTAAAAGATGATATAGAAAAGTTTAAAACTAATGTTAAGAATGGAAATATTGTAGGATGGGATGCTGTACACCATTGGTATGCTGAAAAAAGTACGGAGTATAATGAAAATAAATTAAAACATGCATTGGCTAGCCTTACAGAGATTAAAGGAATTAATTTAAATGAAATAAAGGGGGATGTATTAGCAGAAATTATTCACGAAACCATTACTACCAAAGAATGGCTAACAAATAATATTTATGAATCTAGAGCAAAAGACTATAAAAATCCTTTTAGATCAATGGTATATGATAATGAAAAAGAAATGGAAATGGTAGTAGGTAAGATTGAGGACAATAACTTTATCAATGACCAAATAAAAGAGCTTGAAAAGTTTAAAAGCGAGATGCAAATGTTATTATCTAGATACTGTACAAACTTAACACTGCAATAAAATCTTTTATTTTAATATTGATTTATCAAATTCAGTAAATTTTTCTTTATTTTGCGCCCCCAAAAGGTTCGGTAGCTCAGCTGGATAGAGCGTCATCCTTCTAAGATGAGGGTCATTGGTTCGAATCCAATCCGGATCACTTAAATATAAAAGCGTTAGCAATACCATTATTGTTAACGCTTTTAAGTTTATTGTAGACCCACATTTAAATTGAATTTTTATTTTTACTCTTCTATTCCTCTTGGTCTTCTTCCGTTTTTCTTACCAACTGAATATGAATTCCTACAGCCAAATCAAGCTCAAATTTTTCCTTTACTTGTTCATAGGTAATATGAAAATCAAAGTCGGCCAATATAGCCTCTATATATGCTGTTGGGTCGAAACCTGTATTATGACAGTAAACCATAAAAAAATAACAAGCATTAAAGAGCCTATTCCTTACCTCCTGCAATAATTCACCTTCTATTTTTACCCTATCTCCCTCTCTTACAAACTTATCATCAGCTAATAAATCACCCATTAAAATAAATGCGCGGGCATCATGGTCTTCAAAAAAGAATAAAGCAACAGGTAAATAACTTAATCTTTGGTACCATTTCATAGGTGGGGCAAATCCTTTCCATTGCTCTTCGGGTAACACCATTCCATCTGTATCAATGATATCTATTCTAATGGCAAAAATCATTTTCTCAATTAGCTTAGGATAGTGTTGAAGCCCTGAAAGTAATTCGCAAATCATTGTATTATTTCCTTGATCTATCACCCCTTTATCAACAGAAATTACTACCGTTTTAACATTACTAGCTGCTAAAACTCCATATTCATGTACAAAAGTTTTAACGGTTTCGTCCGCACATTCCATAAAGTAGATGGGCTTTTTACTTAAATCTCCAGTACCATTTTGGTAGCTATCCGATAACGAACTATCTAACAACCCCTCTTCATCACGAATTTCATGTATCAAGGTTTGTATATTAGCTGCTATGATATACACTTCATTAATATGATCGGCTACTACATTATACTTTTCAACAAAATCATTCTTATAATCTTCATACTCCGTTAGTTTATCAGATGCTTCAGCAAACGCTTGTTGGTCATCATCATAGCTACAGAATTCCATGGAATAATCATTATAATTTGCATTAAACTTCGTATGAGGACCTAAACCATATTCGTCATAATCTTGAATGAATATTTCCGAATCAAGATTAAAAGCTTTGTAATCTTCTTCAATTGCATCTACTTTTTGGGATATAGGCAAGTACAATTCCAGATGAAAATCTTTTATCTCTTTATCATATACCTCTATTCTATAATTAAAACTTTCGTTAGATAATATAGAAACATCTTTACTTTTCTTTGCTTGTTGAAGCTCTTCCAAAAATTGTTTTATTTTAACTTCTATTGCGGCAAAAGTATTTTCAAGAACAATCAGATCTTCCTCCGCTTCTTTATAATCATAAATTAATTTGCTTCCCTTTCTATCTACTGCATATAAGTCATCATGTAACTTTATATAATCTTCTAACAATTCCTTCTGTTGGGGAATTTCAACTTTAGATTCATCAAATTCAAGATTAATAGTACGTAATGGGTGTTCTATTGTTTTTTTTATCATGGTAAGCAGATTTATTTTAAATTATTTATTTAAATTAAGTAACAGTTGGAATTTTGGTTTAATGAATGTTTTGTAATGTAATGTAACTCTAGTGGCGGTATATATTTAAAAATATAAAGAGCTTGTTCCACAACAATCATACGTTTAATTATATTGATGGCTGCAAGCTCCATAAAACCATTTTGGTAAATGTAGTTGATAGCAAAAGATTTATTGCACAAATAATAATTAACGTTCTAATCATTATCTACAAGTCTTTACTTTCTGCTAGAATTAAGTATTTGCTTTTAATTACAAAAGAGGATGGCTAAACCCAAAAGTTCTACACTTATTGATTGTTTATTGAAAAAACTAAATTTAGAATAGAAATCCACATTTTATATTACTGCTAAGACTTTCTATTTAGGATATACACTACAGGAGAAATAAACCCCAATAAATATTACATTCCACTAATACTAAATTACTCAATAAAAAGCTTTTGTAAATAAAACAAGCCTCAATTTAATATTATATTTTATTTGGCTATTTAAAAAGCAAATTGGTATAACCTAATGTAATAGCCATTTACAAGTTGGGATTCATTTCTTTCTTTCAAAACATTTAATGAATACTTTTAAAATAAATTATCAGCATAATGTATAAATATTTAGAAAGGTTCTCCTATTTTTATTGCAAAATATTTATATGCTACATGTCTTATCAAAAATCTATTCGCTTTTATTTCTTATTCTAATTTCTACCCTTTGTAAAGCCCAACAACCCACCCCCTTAGTAAATAGTGGTAAAGTATTGATAGATGGAGTTGCCCTCCACGAAAAAGGTAAGTACAAAGAAGCTATTCAATTATATAAAACGGTATCAAGAAGTGATACTAACTATGCACGTGTGCTACATGAAATGTCTTTTAGTTATTACAAAGACTCTCAATTTAATTCTTCTTTAGATATTGCAAAATTGGGTGAGAAGTTATTTCCATATAAAGAAGATGTTTGGTTAAACTTAGAAGCAAATGCCCTAGATGCATTAGGCAAAACAGAGGAAGCCCTTGTTACTTATGACAAAATAATTGCTCTAAATCCTTATAGTTACCTAGGCCCTTATAACAAAGCTATTTGCTATTATAATCAAAAAAAATTAACTGAGGCAAAGCCCTTGTTTCAAAAGGCAGCAGTCTTAAATCCTTATTATTCAAAAGTACATTTCTATTTAGGTCGTATTGCTTTAAATGATGGTAATTTAACGGCTGCGATGTTAAGTTTCATGACAAATTTGGCATTAAATCCCGAAGGAGATTTATCTGCATCTGTTGTAACTAACCTTACAAATATTGCAAATACAAAAGATGAAATATTAACTAATGCCAATAATTACAAACAGCATGATGAAGATAATTTTGAACTAATTCAAGATATTATACTTAGTAAAGCTTCTCTTGACAAAAAATATAAATTAAAAACTTCGCTAGAAGATCCTATTTGCCGTCAAATGCAGGTTATACTAGAAAAGCTAGAATTCAACAAAGATGATAAGGGCTTTTGGATGCAATATTATGCTCCTTTTTATACCAAGCTTTTTGCTGAAGACAGGTTTAATATGTTGGTAAACTTTATGTTTAGTGGTTTAAAAATTAAAAGTGTAGATGAATTTGAAAAGCATAACAAAAAAGAAGTAGAAGAATATATCAATTTCGAAAGAAAATACTTCTCCACTATCAGAGAGGCGCAAGTGCTAAATTATACTGATAGGGTGGCAGTTAAAGAACATTACTACATTGAAAATGGATTGATTGATGGAAAAGGTTCATGGCTTATAGATAATACGGGTAATAAAAAGTTTTTTGGCCCTTGGGAGTTTTATCATGAGAATGGTAAACTAAAATCGAAAGGAACATTGAATAGTGATGAAAAAAAAGAAGGTTATTGGGAATATTATTATAATAATGGAATTATTAGCGAAAAATGCTCCTACATTAATAATGAACCTGATGGCAAATGCACTACTTGGCATGATAACGGTAACCTAAGCGAAGAGTTAAATTACAAAAAAGGCCTATTTGATGGAGAACAAAAATATTATTATTACAATGGATTAATACACACCATTCAAAATTATAAACAAGGTAAAAAAGATGGAATACAGCAGTCTTACAAAACAACTGGCGAATTAGATTTTGTTGTGCATTACAACAACGATGTTCAAGATCAAGCGTATACTTACTATCATTCTAACGGAAAAATAGCTTCTATTACTAAAGTAAAAGATAGCAAAGCGAACGGTACTTACAAGAAATTTGATGAGAATGGAACAGTAATTATGGAAGGAACCTATGAGAATGATCTACCAAACGGAAATTGGAAAACTTATTATCCTTCTGGAAAACTAAAAGAATCATACTCTTTTATAAATGGCTTACAAGATGGTGAATACAAGGAGTACTTTGAAAATAGCAAATTAAGCGAACAAAACACTTATGTAAAAGGCAAGATAGACGGAGAGGATATTTCTTACAACCAAGATGGTAAGTTGTATATAAAAAGCCAATACGAAAGAGGAAGACTTAGAGAATTAAAATATTTTGATAATACTGAAAAAGAAATTTACAGTGTAACTACAAGAAACGGTTCGGGCAACTTTGTTTTTTATGATATGTATGGTAATAAAACGGTGGAAACCCATTTAACTAAAGAAGGAGATAAAGATGGAAAAGCTACCTATTATTTTAAAAATGGAAAACAAAGCGAAATAGACACCTATAAAAAAGGTTCTTTAGAAGGCGAAAAGCTTACTTATTATCCTAATGGAACTTTACATGAGAAAACTAACTTTAATAATAATGAGGAAGATGGTTTTTATACTGCCTTTCATGAAAACGGAAAACCAAGTTATTCCGGTTGGATGGTTGCAGGTAAAAGACAAGGAGAACACAAAGAATTTAATACTTTGGGCACAATATCATCTAACATTAATTACAAAAACAACGACTTAGATGGTTATTATGAAGTATACAATTGTAACGGTAAAAAAAGTGAAGAATATTTTTATGATGAAGGTTGGTTAAAGCGAATAACAGATTTTGATAGTACAGGCAATGTTTTAACCGAAGTAAATATGCCTGATGGTAATGCGGAGGTTAGTTATGTAAATGCTGATGGCAAAGTGTACGGCAAAACTAGTTACAAGCACTTTTTTCTAAACGGACTATTTCAGTTCTTCTTTTTTGATGGATCGGTGCGTTATGTTGCTACTTACTTAAATGGTAAAAAAGAGGGGCCATCAAAAGAGTATTTTTATGGTGGTAAAATACAAAACGAGGGCGCATTTAAAGCTGGAGAAAAAGAAGGGTTATGGAAATATTATTATGCTGATGGTCAACTACAATATCAAGAAAACTATACCAATGGAAAAATAAATGGTAAGGTAAACATGTTAAACGAAGCGGGTTGGGTAGAAAGAGAATTGAACTATACCGACAATTTATTGGAAGGAGAATACAAAGTTTTTGGAGAAAATGGAGAATTGGCTTTATTAGTAAACTATAAAAAAAATATTCCTATCAGCTTTACATATTATGATAAAGACGGTAAATTGGTTAACCCAATTCCTTTTGTTCATGGTGCAGCTTTGGAAAAAGCCTATTATAAAAATGGAAACCCTAGTGTAGAGATAAATATTGAAGAAAACACCGTTAATGGCATTAGAAAAATATATTATACTAATGGAAAGCCATTTATTGAGGGACAAAGAATTTTTGGCAAGGAAAATGGTATAAAGCGAGTTTACTATAATAATGCACAAGTTGAAATAGAAGATAATTATGAATTAGATGAAAAAAATGGTCTTTGTAGAACATGGTATGCAAATGGAAAAATAAAATCGGAAGAATATTATGTTGCTGGCGATTTGTATGGCGATTGTAAGTATTACGATGATAAAGGCATTATAAAAGAAACTAGAAAATATTATTGTGGAAGCTTGGTAAGTGTAAAAAAACTTTGATAGTAAATAAATGATCAATTGATGAAGAAAAACCTAAATGGTAAAACTATTTTAATAAGTATTGTATGGTTATTGGCTTATAATACCACTAAAAGCCAAACGGTAGAAGAACTTTCGGCAAAATATCCTAATGATTATGCAGTAATACTAAATGAAACAAGGGAAACTAAAATTTATCTTGAAAAAGGGAAACCGCAGGCACAAAATAAAATAGTAGAAGAGATTTTGATTTTGGATGATAAAGCCAATGGCTTATATAACAAACACAAAATTTATCACGGCTCTTTTAGAGAATTAAAAGATATAGAAGCATATACAAAAGTTCCCGAAGGAAATGGTTATAAAAAACTAAAAGTTTCTGAAATAAAAACAGATCATGCAACAAGCGAAAGTGTATTTTATGATGATGTAAAAGAATCGGTGTTCGATTTTCCTAGTCTTACCAAAGGTTCTATTGCCTATGTTAGTTATACTACCATAGATAAGGATGCACATTTATTAACACCTTACTATTTTATGTCGTATATACCTATTATTCATCAAAAATATACCATTTCTTATCCTAATGATATGGAGATGGTATTTACCCAAAAGAATACAGATCCCTACCATATTTCTATAGAAGAAGACAATAAAGGACGTACACATGGTAAAACATTTACGGCAAACTTTATAAAAGACATTGACAGATATAGCAATATGCCTGCGGTTTCTTATTATGAACCGCACCTAATAACTAGAATTGCTTCCTTTAAAAATGATATTGGTGAAACAGAAAGATTTTTAAGCGATACAAATGATTTGTATAAATTAAATTATTCCTTTCTTAAAGACTTAAATACTACTAAAGATCCACTGATACAAAAGCTTGCCGATAGCCTTACGAATGGCGCATCAAATGATAGAGAAAAAGCTAAAAGAATCTATAAATGGATTCAAAAGAACATGAAGTATGTGGCTTTTGAAGATGGAATGGAGGGCTTTATTCCTCGCCAGGCTAGTCTTGTTTGTAGCCGCCGTTTTGGTGATTGTAAGGATATGAGTAGTTTACTAACTGCTTTATTAAAGGCAGCAGGTTTACAGGCTTATTATACTTGGATTGGCACAAGGGATATTCCTTATAAATACGAGGAAGTACCCATGCCTATGGCAGATAACCACATGATAACTACTTTAAAAATAGGAAACGAATGGTTGTTTTTAGATGGCACAAGTTCTACTTGCATCTTTGGTTATCCTAGTGGCTTTATTCAGGGTAAACAAGCATTTGTATCTATTTCGCCAACCGAATATAAATTTTTACAAGTACCCGAAGTTCCTGCCGAAAAGAATGAAGTGGTAGATAGCACTTTTATATCTATTACCGATAAAGGTATTAAGGGCAATAGTAGTGTTTATTACAAAGGATATATGGGTTCGGAAACTTTTGGTACCCTACAATATAAAGATGAAACAGATCTTAAAGACTATGTAAAATACAGGATGGGTAAGGCAAGTAATAAGTTTATATTGGGTAATTATAAAATTAATTATGTGGATGACGATCTGAAGATTGTAAACATTCAAGCCGATTACGACATACCCGATTATGGTAAAAAGCTTGGTGATGAAATTTATTTAAATATGAACCTCGAAAAGTTTTTTACCAATGGCAATGTTATAGATACCGCAAAAGAAAAAGTAGGTATAGAAAGCAATTATGCATACACCATTAACCAATATACAACTTTAGATGTGCCAACAGGTTATAAAGCAACCGAAGTACCCAAGAATTTTGCCATAGATAATACTATAATGAATTTTAAAATTGACTATAAAATTGAAAATAATAAACTTGTTTGTTCGCAACATTATACCTACAAACTATTGTTTTTGCCCGACACAATGTTCGATTTATGGAACAAAACCATCAAACAAATATTAATTCAATACAAAAACCAGATTGTATTACAAAAGCAAAAAGTTTAAGTGAATCATTATTGGTTTTATGTAAACAAATTCTTCATTTATCACAAACTATTATCATTATTTCAACCACATATTATGAACAAGTTTAGCCTTCTTTTTTCTAGCTTATTGATGATTACATTTATAAGTTTTTCTCAACAAAAATTAGATTACAGTATAAAATATTCTTGGAAAGATGTTCCGGAAAAGCACACTATTAAAAAACAATTCGATTCCTCTAGCGCAATCAGTATTTTGGATGAAAGAAAGATAGAATACAAAATAGAAGCTAAGGATATACCTATTTATGCATCTTACCATAAAATAGTTAGGGTTCAAAATGATAGAGGAATTGAGGCTTTTAACAAACTATACATCCCTTTGTACAAGGGATATGAAGTAATAGAAGTTAAAATAAGGTCAATAGCTGCTAATGGTACTGTAGTAAATATAGATGTGAGTAAAGTAAAAACGGTTGAAGAAGAGGGTACTACCTATAAGTTATTTGCCATAGATGGTTTAGAAAAAAACTCAGAAATGGAGTATGCATATACCATTAAAAGACCCTTTGCTTTGTTTGGATCAGAGTATTTTCAAAACGGAAGTTTTCCTTGTCAGGAAGCGAATTTTACATTAATTACTCCCCCTCATCTAAAATATAGTGCAAAAGGATATAATGGGTTAGATGTAAGTGAAGATTCGGTTATAAATGATAAACGAATTATGGTTTCGAGTGCAACCGATATACCAGATTTAGATAATGAAAAATATGCCTATAGAGATAAGAATTTAAAAAGAATTGACTATAAACTAAGCTATAATTTATCTAACAGTGCCAAAATACGTATGTACACTTGGAAGGAGTTTGCTAAGCGTTTATACGAAAACATGTCTACCAGAACAGAAAAGGAAGACAAAGCATTGAATAAATTTATAAAAGAAATAAATGTAAAAGAAAATGCTTCGGAAGCAGAGAAAATTGCTTTAATTGAAAACTTTATAAAGACCAACATTAACATTGATAAAAAATTAATTGGTAATGGGGGCGATATGATAGAAACCATTGTAAAGAATAAATCCTGCGATTTTGATGGTGCTGTAAAGCTTTTTATGGGTGTTTTTGATAAATTAAACATCAATAGTCAATTGGTAGTAGCTAGCAATAGAACCAATATACCACTAGATGAAGAATTAGAAGATTGGAATAGGGTAGAGGAGTATTTGTTTTATTTTCCATCGACACATAAATTTATTACCCCTACAAATATTGAATACAGATACCCTTACATTCCTTATAATTTGGCTGCCACTAGAGGTTTATTCTTAAAAACTACAGAGATAGGCACGTTTAAAACTGCAATTGGTGTTTTTGGTAATATAGATATTGAGCCTATGGAAAGTAGCGCACACAATATGGATATTCAAATAAAGTTTAATGAAACGTTGGATACCTTGCTTGTAAAAAGCAAACAAATTTTAAAGGGATATGGAGGTGTTGAATATCGCCCCATTTATAGTTTACCGAAAGATAAGCAGGATGAAATTACCAAAAACATCATTAAAAACGTTACGGGTAGTACCAATTTTGATAACGTAAAAATTGAAAACCAGAAGTTAACAGATTGTTTTACCAATGATAAACCTTTAATAATTAGTGCCGACATTAAAAGCACGGAATTAATAGAAAATGCAGGGAGTAAAATTTTATTAAAGATTGGTGATATTATTGGCCCACAAGTAGAGATGTATCAAGAAAAGCCAAGACAAATGCCTATTGAAATGGAATATCCGCATGTGTTAGATAGAACCATTAAAATAATTATTCCAGATGGGTATTCGGTTAAAAATATTACAGACCTTAACTTTAATATTGTTTACAAGGACAATGATAAGGTTACGATGGGTTTTGAAACTACCTATAAACAAACTGGCAATGTGATAGACATACAAATTAATGAAACCTATCGTACCATCAACTTCCCGAAGGAACAGTTCGAAAACTTTAAAAAAGTAATTAACGCCTCTGCCGATTTTAATAAGGTGGTATTGGTTTTAGAAAAGAAATAAACAAATAAGGCCTTAAATGCATATACAATATGTGTAGATAGATAGAAATTTTTTTTAGTTAATGGTGTAGAATAGCGTGTTAAATTATTAAGAAGATCTTTTAAAACAATCCGTTTACAATTTATTTTTTACAAATAGGATTTACCTCTAATGTACAAGTTATTCTATATGTGTTTAAGGGTTTGCTTTATATTCATAAAATAAATCTAAATAGTGCACTAGTATATTATTATCTACTAAAAGGAATAATAAATGTTGCGCTAGTAATACTAAATGCGCTAGAATGATATACTTCTAACCTATTTAGTAATCCTTTTAGCCTAATTAGAATTCAACTACGCCTCTTTGTTATCCTTTTAACCCTAAAAGATTACCTAATGTACTAGAACTATAAGTTTCTACCACAAAAAGAATTACTAGAGCAATAAAAGGAATACTTTTTTGGCGGTTATTTAGCCAAATTATCCTGTTTTACAGCTACACTTTACCAATACTACTTTTTATTGTATTGAAATTGGGGAGGGTGGGGAGTTATTAGCAAGTGAATGAAGCAGGGCTATGTTTACCCATTTTTGAAAGTTATCATCCTTCGTAAAATCAATATAGACTAGTTAAACTAGTATACTAGTAAAATAAGCTTGGATAATATATTTTACAGGCTGTTTATAACTGTACTTACTTGGTTTGTTTATAACCTGCATTTAATAAGTACTTTACAATTTTTTCTCTTTGGTCGCCCTGAATAATTATCTCATTATCTTTTGCTGAACCACCTGTACCACAATGATTTTTTAATTGCTTACCCAACAATTGTAAGTCCTCATCTTTGCCTATAAAGCCTGCTATTAGTGTAGCTGTTTTGCCTCCACGATGTTTAGTTTCTAACCTAATTCTTAGTTTTTGTTGGTTAGCTGGCAAGGTTTCTTGTAGGTCATTATCCTCCTCCAATTTAAAATTAGGGTCTGTACTATATACAAAACCATTATTTATGGGTTTTATCTTTTTATTCATTGTATTAATGATTAAATGATTTGAATGATATTATACTGCAATTGTGATTGAATGATATTAAAGATTGAATTACTTAACTGAATTTACTATCATTTATTCAAAATAAAAGTTACGACATTGGCACATTTGGCACACAGAAATGAAAATTAAAGATAAAAAACGTAGTATTTTAAAATCAAATAGAATATAGTAGTAAACCATCTGCCCTTAATACTTAAACGGTAAATAATTATTAATTACAGAATCACTGCTTTCAAACTTAAATCTACACTTTGTGCTTGGTGTATTAAACCACCTACACTTACATAATCTACACCCGTTGCAGCAAAGCTTTCAATGGTTTGTAAGTTAATGCCACCACTTGCTTCTGTTTCAAATTCACCATTAATAATCAACAATGCATCCGAAATTTGAGAAGGTGTAAAGTTGTCTAACATGATACGGAAAACCTTTCCTTTTCCAATCTTACATACAGTCTCTACATCCAATAAATTTCTTGTTTCTACTTCAATCTTTAAGTTAAGTTCATTCTGTTGGGTATATTCAAAAGCCTTGTTAATGGCCATTTCTATTCCACCTGCATAATCTATATGGTTGTCTTTTAACATCATCATATCATACAACCCAAACCTATGGTTAATACCACCACCAATACGTACGGCTTCTTTTTCTAATAACCTAAAATTGGGCGTTGTTTTTCTTGTATCTAAAAGCTTGGTTTTATACCCTTTTAGCTTTTGTGTATATTGATGCGTAAGCGTAGCAATACCACTCATCCGTTGCATACAGTTAAGTACCAATCGCTCGCAAGTAAGGATAGTATGAATAGAAGCCGTTACCTCAAAAGCCTTTTCTCCTATTAACATGGCATCTCCATCCGCTTTAAAAGGAATAAATAAGGCAGAAGGCTCTACCTGATTAAAAATCTTTTTAGCAACTTCTACACCAGCTAATATCCCATCCTGCTTTATTTTCAATACGGCTTTTCCTACTTTATCAGCAGGAATACAACTAAGGGTGGTGTGGTCGCCTGTACCAATGTCCTCCGCCAATGCATTGGTAATTAACTGTTGTAATAAAAGGTTGTCCATATATACTATTTAATATGCCCTTGCAAACAATACCCTTTGTGTAGAAGGATTCCCTGTAAGAATACACTTTCCATCTTCTAATTTATTGTTTAGAGGAATACAACGGATGGTAGCCTTCGTTTGTTCCTTAATCTTTTCTTCCGTTTCGGGCGTTCCATCCCAATGAGCGGCTATAAAACCTGTTTTGTTATCCAATAAATCAACAAACTCCTCCCATGTATCAGCAGGGGTAATATGATCATGGGTATATGCTTTGGCTTTATTAAACATACTAGTTTGAATATCTACTAATAAGGATTGAATGTACACCGCAATACCTTCTATACTAATCGAATTCTTTACTTTGGTATCTCTCCTTGCCACTTCAACTACATTATTTTCTAAATCTCTTGCACCAATAGCTAAACGTACAGGAACACCTTGCATTTCGTATTGTGCAAACTTCCAACCGGGACGGCTATTTTCATTATCGTCATATTTAACCCTAATGCCCAATCCTTTTAACTCTGTAATGATGGCATTTACTTTATTATCTATCAATGCTTTTTGTTCATCTCCTTTATATATCGGTACAATCACAACTTGCAATGGAGCAATTCTTGGTGGTAATATTAAACCATCATCATCACTATGTGCCATTACTAAGGCCCCAATTAAACGGGTACTAACACCCCAACTTGTTGCCCATACATAATCTAATTTGTTCTCTTTATCGCTAAACTTAACATCAAAAGCTTTTGCAAAATTCTGACCTAAAAAGTGAGAAGTTCCAGCTTGTAATGCTTTTCCATCTTGCATTAAAGCTTCTATACAATACGTTTCTTCTGCACCTGCAAAACGTTCATTAGCACTTTTAATTCCTCTAATTACTGGCAAAGCCATATAGTTTTCTGCAAAATCAGCATATACTTCTAACATTCTTTCTGCTTCCTCAATGGCTTCTTTTTTGGTGGCATGAGCGGTATGACCTTCTTGCCATAAGAACTCTGCAGTACGTAAAAACAAACGGGTACGCATTTCCCAACGAACCACATTAGCCCATTGGTTAATAAGAATAGGTAAATCTCTATACGATTGAATCCATCCTTTATAGGTATTCCAAATAATGGCTTCACTTGTGGGGCGAACAACTAGTTCTTCCTCTAGTTTGGCTTCGGGGTCAACTATTAATTTGCTTTTATTATTAGGATCGGTCTTTAAACGATAGTGTGTAACCACAGCACATTCTTTAGCAAAACCTTCTGCATTCTTTTCTTCCGCCTCAAATAAACTCTTAGGAACAAACAAAGGAAAATAAGCATTCTGGTGACCAGTATCTTTAAACATCTTATCTAAAACATCGCGCATATTCTCCCAAAGTGCAAAGCCATAAGGTTTAATAACCATGCAACCCCTTACGGCTGAATAGTCTGCTAAACCACCCTTAATAACCAAATCGTTGTACCACTGAGAATAGTCTTGCGCCCTCGTTGTAATTTCTTTACTCATTTTCTATTATTTATTATAAATCTTAACTAATATGATAAAATCGGCTTCATCTTTGCCAATACTTTAATAGTGTTAGGCCGTAAAAGTAGTAACTTCACCCAATCAAAAAATGTAAACCTATTCATTATGAAACGTAAACCTATTTATACAGCGTTAATCATCCTTGTTTTTGCGAGTAGTTGTGCCTCTGTTTATAGAAGCGGACAAACCCCTGATGATGTATATGCTGCCCCATCCCCACAAATAATTTCTACCCAACAGGGCGAACAAACTTACACAGAACCCACCGAAACTAATAGTAATGGCTATAGCGATAATTATCAATCGAACATTAATAAAGATGATAATTATTTAAGGATGAGGGCATCTGACAGAAATAGATGGAATTCAATTGATGATTATAGTTACTGGAATGATAGCCGCTACGATTATTATTACTATAACCCTTACAACCCAAATTATGGAATAAATGCCTATGGAGGATTTGGTAACTACTATAACAACTTTAATGGGGGCTATAATAGTTTTGGTTATTACTGCACCCCTCAATGGAATAATTATTGGGGTTTTTATAATTATCATCCTTCCTACTACGGTTGGGGAGGTTATTATAATCCTTATTTTGGCTATTACAATGTGGGTAATAATGGTTATGGTGCTAACCAAAACTATACTAAACCTAAAATATCTTATTCATCAGGGAGTAATTTAACACCCTATAAAAATAACAATTATAATAACTCCTATAATTCAAATCCTTCTAGCCAAAATACAATTTCACGAAGCATAAATACTACCCCTAGTCCTTCTAATAACAATACCGGTAGGGTTTATGTAGATAGGCCTGCAAGAACGTACACCCCCACAAACAATAATGCTGGTGGACGAAGTGGCGGTTTTAATAGTACAGGCAGCAGTAGTAGTAAACCTCGTGCACCTAAACATTAATAAAACATCTCTATTTAATTATTATACCTTGTTATGAAAACATTACTTGTAATTTCCTTTATTGTCCTATCTATTTGTTCCATAGCTCAAACTCCTGATGATGCACTTAGAACAGCATGGTTTTCTGGTAATGGTACTGCACGTAATGTTGCCCTTGGTGGTGCAGGTGCATCTTTAGGGGGTGATATTTCGGCAGCCAATATTAACCCAGCGGGTATAGGAATTTATAAAACAAGTGAGTGGTTGTTTGGTGGTAGTGTATTAATAAATAACAATAAACTTTCTTATCGGGGTACAGATACTTCTAATAATAAATCTACTAGTATGTTGGGTACTTCGGGAGTAGTTTTCGCCTACCAAAGTAATCAACCTTATAGCAGTTGGGTAAGTAGTGCTTTGTCTTTTTCTTTTAATCAGTTAGCCAACTATAACAATCGTATTCAATACAGTGGTTTTAATAATACAAGTTCCTTTTCAGAACAATATTTAGAAGAATTACAAAGAGATGGAGCTGATACAAACTCAGCATTAAGCAATTACATTTTTGGTTCCTCACTTGCTTATAGAACTTATCTAATAGACACTATTAGTGGGCCAGGAAATAGTGTACAAGGATTTCAAAGCTTAGTACCTCTTTCAACAGGTGTTTGGCAAAAGTATGATGCCATTACTAGTGGCGGTTATAACGAATTGGCCATTGCTTATGCAGGTAACTCCAACAACAACTTCTATTTGGGAGGAAGCATTATCATTCCAATTATAAATTATAAAAGGCAATTAACTTACAGTGAAACAGATGCAACCACCGATACCTCTAACCAATTTAAAAGCTTTACGTATAAAGAGAATTTTACTTCAAAGGGTGCAGGTATTGGATTAAAGATTGGGTTAATTTACAAGCCCCAAGACAATTGGCGTATTGGATTAGCTTTCCATACCCCACAACTAATTAGTTACAAAGATGAAATAAGAAGCCAAATGACCACCAATACAGAATCGTATGCAGGGGTTAAAAGTGAAAGTAGTGACAATTTAAATAATGGGCAACCCGGAACAAGACAATATAACATTACCACACCTTATAGAATGATTATAAGTGGTAGTTACCTTTTTGGTTCCTCTAGTGATGTTAAAGAACAACATGGGTTTATTACGGGGGATATAGAATACGTAAACTATAAAGGAGCAAGATTTAAAGGATTAGAAAATGCTGACCAAGGAACACTAGATTATTTAAAACAAGTAAATGATGCCGTAAAGAGTTATTACAAGGGCAATATTAATGTTAGATTGGGTGGTGAATTAAAGCTTAATACATTTATGATACGATTAGGTACTGCTTATTATGGCAGCCCCTATTCTAATAGTACTATTAAAGCGAGTAGCGTATTAACTACGGGTGGCATTGGATATAGAGGTCACGGTATGTTTATAGACCTTGCTTTATCGCACACCATGCTTACAGATGCTAATTTTCCTTATCGATTATCAGACAAACCCAATACATATTCAATTCAAAAAACAAATACCGATAATATAGTATTTACAGTAGGGTTTAAGTTTTAGCCAAGATGATGCATTAGACTAGATAGAAACTATGAATGATGAACTATGAGTGATGAGTGATTAGTTAACCATTTACGCGATATATAGTTAACGGTACTTCGGTTAACGGTATTTAAATAAAAAGGGTAGCAATCTTTAAGAATCACTACCCTTCAATCAATTATCAACTCATCATTCATCACTCATAACTATCCTTCTGTTGCCATTTTATTGATGGTGTCGCACCAAACAAGTGCATCGGTGTCCAACCCTTTGTAGGCGGCAGCAAAAGGATAAATTACCCCCGGCGTAAAGCCTGTTAATGTTAGACTGTTTCCATTACTATGCTTTTGAAACCATTTGTTTTTATCGACGGGGGTTGGCCCCAAAGCAGGATCCCAAAAGGCGAATATTGTTCCGTGAGTAGAAAAAGCAGTAGGTTTATCAACACTCACATTCATGTTGCCAGCAATATTAGCAGGGGCAATTTTAAAATTCACTACCTGTCCCATCACTTGGTGACTAGGGTCTTTCACCATCGGAAATTTACTACTCAACGCCTTCACCCTGTCGCCACCGCCTTGCACATTTACTTGGGTTCCTAAAATTCTCAAATCAACTACTAAAACTGCTTTCGAAGTGTTTTTATTGGTGGTATTGGAATCATTCCCATGTTTACAAAGCGCCAAATCCCCTTTGTAAGTGCTATTGGACGATACCACTGCTGCCAATTGGGCAACCACCGAAAAATTGGTATTGGTGCTTGCGCAGCCCAAAATTACAGCGTCTGCAATTGGGACAATTTCATCATCTGATGAATTTGTAAAATCTACAATTACCTTATTAGAACTCATTTTATTAATTTTAAATTGATTATTAGTTTATTTATTTCTCTTGGAAGCCTAAGCTTTTGTGATGGAAGCCTAAGTTTTTGCGACGGAAGCTTAAGCTTTTACAATGGAAGCCTAAGCTTTTGCAAAGAGAGCTTAAGCTTTTGTGATGAAAGCCTAAGCTTTCGCAACGGAAGCTTAAGCTTTTACGACGGAAGCCTAAGCTTTTGCAAAGAGAGCTTAAGCTTTTACAATGGAAGCCTAAGCTTTTGCAAAGAGAGCTTAAGCTTTTACAATGGAAGCCTAAGCTTTCGCAACGGAAGCTTAGGCTTTTACGCCGGAAGCCATAGCTTTTGCGAAGAGAGCT
>Ga0208868_1000006_pt1 | contig 113104 bp, 84 predicted proteins | sample CryBogCBE23Oct07_FD_184583 | JGI IMG/M metagenome (GOLD analysis project Ga0208868, IMG submission 184583) | Freshwater microbial communities from Crystal Bog, Wisconsin, USA - CBE23Oct07 (SPAdes) (version 2) | ecosystem: Environmental > Aquatic > Freshwater > Lake | place: Crystal Bog... | reverse complement strand
TCCGGTCCAAGTCGAGGCCATCCGACAGGTCGGTGACTGGCTCAAAGTCAACGGCGAGAGCATTTACGGGACACGGGGAGGTCCTTACATGCCGACTCCGCGGTACACGGCCACCCGCAAGGGCAATACCGTCTACCTCCATATCCTGAAGTGGGAGGGAGACACGGCGACACTTCCCCCATTGGGTGCTGATATCACATCCTCAAGCCTACTGACCGGGAGCAAGGTCACTGTGGAGAATGATCAGTCCGGATTGACCATAAAAGTCGCGCCGCAAGTCCAAAAATTACCTGATACAATTGTGAAATTAGAACTCAAATCAGATGCCATGTTATTGGATCCGATCAAGCCCTTCCCTGAGGATAAGAAAGCACTCACTGAATCAAAGAAACTACAATGATACCCAAATAGGGGTTTCTGCTTTCCAATCAATAAAGGATGCAATGCGTATGAAAATCCCGTTTGGATTAATTATCTGAACTCACCCAAGAAATGAAATTCCAGCATGCCATCATTTCTATAGCCATCATAACCTCCCTTCACGCGACTGACCTTGTTAATCCCAATCCATCAACCTTCTGTAATCCCATTAATGTCGATTACATGATCCAGAAGGATCATGAGAAGGGCTGGTATCGTGAAGCGGCTGACCCCGTTGCTCTCTTCTTCAAAGGGAACTACTATCTGTTTGCCTCGAAATCGGGCGGTTACTGGATGTCGCCCGACTTCCGCGATTGGAAACTGGTTACGCCTCCGAACCTCCCCCTGAACCAGTGGGCCCCCGCCGTGTTCGAGTACAAGAACGCGCTCTACTTTATGGCGACCGCCGACGGGAAAATCTACCGCTCCGAGCATCCCGAGAAAGCTGACTCCTGGACTGTCGAAGGAAAGGTGCGGGGTGATCAGGACCCCTCGCTCTTCCTCGATGATGACGGGAAGGTCTACCTCTACTACGGATGCCACGAAGGCGGACCGATCTCCGGAGTGGAACTCGATCCGGCCAACCACTTCGCCGAAATCGGCAAACCAGTTGATTTCTTCTGGAAGGATCCGGAGCATCACGGATTCGAGCGGACGGGATCCCGTAATGAGCGTGACCGCTGCTACATTGAAGGAGCATGGATGACCAAGCACGGGAGTCGTTACTACCTCCAATACGCTGCTCCGGGTACATCCGAAAAAGGCTATGGTGACGGCTGCTATGTCAGCGACCATCCGCTCGGTCCCTTCACCTATGAGGCGAATAGTCCAATTTCTCATAAGCCTACCGGATTTCTGCCTAGCGCAGGTCACAGCGCGACCTTTGCGGATGCCTCAGGGAACCTCTGGCGGATCGTCACGGCGTTGGTCGGGGTCTATCATGGCTTCGAGCGTCGTATCGCCGCCTATCCGCTGGGTTTTGACAAGGCGGGGCGAATGTTCACAGCCACAACGCTGGGCGATTACCCCCAGTACCTGCCGGGCACGCACAACCATCCCGAGCTTGGAAATTCACCCGGATGGATGCTTCTGAGTTACGGAAAGCCTGTCACCGCTTCCTCCTCTCTTCCCGGCCATCCCCCTGCGAATGCCTCCGACGAGAATATCCGGACATGGTGGAGCGCTGCTGGAAAGAATCCGGGCGAGTGGTTGCAGGTTGATCTCGGTGCTTCGGAAGAGCTACGCGCCATCCAGGTGAACTTCGCCGAAGAAGGGATCACCGGACAGAACCATGCCCCCGGATTCGCACAACGCTACCTGCTCGAGTGCTCCACTGACGGCAAGAACTGGATGCCCCTTGCCGACAAGCGCTCCAATGCAAAGGACGTTCCGCATGACTATCTGGAGTTGATCCGACCTGTAGAAGCCCGCTACGTTCGTATCACCGACTGCGGGACACCGGGAGAAGGAAATTTTTCCCTGAGGGGACTGCGCCTTTTCGGCAAGGGGCATGAGCCCGCGCCTGCCGCAGCGGGAAGCGTCACCGTGGAGCGTAAGCCGGAGTCACGACGTTCCGCCTTGGTTACCTGGCCACCAGCCCCCGGCGCCGAGGGTTACATCGTTCGCTACGGAGTAGCGCCGGATGCCTTGCTCGATCAGTTTGAGGTGCGCGGAACCAATACCCTGGAGATCAATTGTCTCAACACAGATGCTGGATACTGGTTCACCGTCGATTCCTTTAATCCTGGGAGCGTTACCTTTTTCAAAGGAACTCCAATTCAAGCACGGTGATGCCTGAAAAAGGCACATTGCAAATCGAGCAGCACCATCGTTTGCTTGAATGATGCCCTCTCAGCAGCGCCACTCAGAATCCTTGAAGTTCTCCGTTATCGGACTGGAGCACGTCCATGTGGATGTCATGACCGCAGGCTTGTTGGGTGAAGGAGCTCTGCTCAACTCTGTTTACGATGCCGATCCCTCCAAGGTGGCGGCTTTCAAAGAGAGGTTTCCCCAGGTTGCCATTGCCACTTCGGAGGAGGAGATCCTGGATAATCCTCAACTGCAGTTGATCGTCTCGGCCGCGGTACCCGACATGCGAAGCGCCCTCTCGACGCGGGTCATGAATTCAAGGAAAGACTTTCTCTCGGCGAAGCCTGCCTTCACCACCTTGGTGCAACTCGAAGAGGCTAAAAAAGTGACCAAGGAAACCGGAAGAAAGTTCCTCATCTTTTATTCCGAGCGTGTGCATGTCCGCTCCGCCCTCATGGCGGAGGAGATCATTGAGGCAGGACGACTCGGCGAGATTGTCCAAGTCATGTGCCTAGCACCTCATCGACTCAGCAAGGCGTCAAGACCCGCATGGTTTTTTGATCCGAAACGAAGCGGCGGGATCCTGAGTGACATCGGAAGCCATCAGTTTGAACAGATCCTAAGCTTTGGGCGTATCAGAGGAGGATCCATCACCCACGCACTCACCTCAAATCATACGGTTCCTGAACACCCCGACTTTGAAGACTTCGGTGAGGCGACCATGACAGGAGTTAACGGAGTCACCGGTTACGTGCGCGTCGACTGGCTGACACCTGAGGGGCTTGGCGTCTGGGGCGATGTACGCACAAAGATTTTAGGAACTAAAGGGACTCTTGAGATCCGCAAGTACACGGATATCGCAAAAGATAAGAGTCCCGACCATCTGTTCTTGGTAGATGCCACGGGCGAACACCACCTCAGGCCCGATACTCATGCCCCGATGCCTTATTTTTCTCAGGTTATCCGTGATTGCCTAGAGCGAACGGATTCATCCATGAATCAGAAACATGCTTTCCTAGCCATGGAGCTAGCGCTCAAGGCGCAGGCCATGGCGAACACGGCAGGCTAACTACATCCACGCTGGCGCGGTTGCAGAGATCTTGTCGCCAATGTTCTTATACCGTTGGTATTCCCAGGCGTTGTGAAACTTTGTACCGATGAGGAAACTGGCTAAGTATTCCTTCCAAGAGGAATATTTCTTGGCAAGTTCTGCAGAGGCTGAGGTGATCATCGGAGTCGCCTCTTCCTGCTTGAGGTAGCCTGCGGTCACGCCAAGGTCGGCCAAATACATGATGTGGGATTTTACCCAAGCGGTCTCATCAGTCCCCGCAGGATTTACAGATTGGTGGACCTTCTCGACTGCTGTTTTGAGGGTATTGTTCAGATTTGTGTATAGGATTCCTTGGGGCAGAACCAGATCCCCAGCATCGTCTCTGAGACTTGGTTGGAAAGTCTCCATTGCAGCAAGTTCATCCTTAAGACTCTTGGCATTATCGATGCCGAACATGTTTTTCAATTCATCCCTAGCCGCTCCTCTGTCATTTGGGGCTAGCCCGGTCAACCGCCCCAAGGGATGCCCCTGAGCCATAAGGATTGGGATCACAAAATAAGTGGCACGCACCTCATCAGTCGTGAGGCTCGGATCAGGTGCAGCGAATTTCGGAAACACGAACTGTTCGGATTTGCCTGCCTTTGACTCAAGTTTCCTCGCGATCTCCTCGAACCCAAGAGCTCTTGCTTGGGTGATCGGGGTTGTTCCAAAGTTGTCAGCAGCAGTGGGATCTACACCCTTCTCCAGAAGCAAGTCGACCGCCGGGATATTGAGTTGGGGATTTATGGCAAGATGGAGAGCATTCCTGCCGTCCTTATCTTTAGCCTGAATGTTCGCTCCAGCTTTGAGCAACGGGGTAGTGATCCATGGATGTGCATACCATTTAACGGAAACCAACAGGGGTGTGGCCCCGCTACGATCTCGCGCGTCGACAGCAGCGCCATGGGAGAGAAGGAGTTTCGCTGCTTCAAGGTCACCATGTCCTGCCGCAAAATGTAACGGCGTTCCCCATCGAGGCTGGGCAACAGAGGGATCAGCTTTATGGTTCAGGAGGGAGATAACTCCCAGCCTATTTCCGTTGTAGGCACACTTGATCAGCGGTGTCTCCCCAAACTTGTCCTTGAGGTTTGGATTGGCCCCCGCTTGAAGAAGCAGTTCGATTAGACGGGGATTCTTAAACTGGGCAGCATAGTGGAGAGCCGTGTCTTTATTGACATCCACAGCATCGATTTCCGCCCCTGCCTTAATGAGATCGGAGGCCATTTGCTCGAAACCATCAGCTGCAGCAATCATAAGTGCTGTCTGAGAGTACTTACTCGTTCTTTTTGCCAATGTTTCGGGAGAGATCATGGCTTTAAGTTGAACAGCTTCCCCATGCTCCACGGCTTTCCACCAAGGATCATTGACTTCCATCGGGCTTAGATGTTCCTCATGATCCCACTTCTCTTCAAAATTCAATGATCCAGCCTGCTCAATGAGCTGTGCAGCATTGGGTACACCATTCATCGCCGCTAGTCGGGCATTCCAGACCCGGCTCACATAATCGTTGGGATATCTCTCCACCTGCTGTTGTGAAAATTCGTATGCTGACTTCACATCACCCAAATCACGGGACATGAACATGCAGCGTTTCAAAGCGTCATCCCACTGAGGATGAACCGCAGCACCCACTATGCCCTCTTGGATTGCCTCCTTAAATGCTCCTTGCCGCTCCAGAATTTCGGCGTATTGACCGATGTATTTGGCCGTATTGGGCTCCTTTTCAATAGCCTCCTTGATCAGCGGAATAGCCTGATCATATTGCCCCAATTCGTAATAAGTCCGTGAAATTGCATGGAGGTTTACACCAGATCTCGAAAGCTTCAGTGCTGTTTGGCGTTCAACCAGAGCTTGGTCATGAGCGTCCAGATCATCCAAAAGGTTTCCATAGGTTAGGTGTAGGATGAATGACCCCTCCGAAGGAGCCATCAGACTCATTACCCTTTGGTAATAGCGGATTCCAGCTATCAGGATTCTGTTCCTAACCTCATACCAGAGATTGTAGCGTAACATGTCCCTAGTCAGAGACCGGGCTAATATTGCCGCCGCCCAGTTGATCGGAATCGAATCGGAATGCTGGTCTGCCAAAGTCAGTAGGGAATTGTAGTAGTAAAGTGCGCTAGATGGATCCTTGGAGAGATCCACACCGAGAATACAGGCCGCAGCCAATCCCTCCGGGGAATTTGGATCTTTGGCGATCAAGGTTCCGAAGACCTTAGAGGATTCTTTGACTTCGAAAACAGACCTCAGCTCTACACCCAGAAGAAAAAGTGCAGATACATCCTTGGGATCCTTCTGCAAAATTCCCGTGAGGGTTTGAATTGCTTGTTCAGGCTCAGAGGAACTGATGTCCCTGATACCGGCATCAGATAGTCCAAAGCTACTCTCGAATGGAGCAACCGTGAACAGGGCGCAGCACGCTAGCGCATAGCGTTTTATTGTGTTCATGGGGGGGAACATAACTCCCCTGTGACTACCTCCCCTGAATTAAGACGTCAACGGAAAGGAAAGACGTTGTTTATGATGCTTTATCATGGAGTTGAGATTTTGGATGCAGGGCTAGGCGCGCGAGGGAGAGCGTAGTAAATCTACGATGACCGAGCGGCAACAACGCATTGCGCCAAAATCACAACTCCATAGCTTAGGAGAATCGGAAGTAGTCAAAAGCTGCCAAACCAGTATCTCCGGCAGCGATCAGTCCCACTTTGGCTCCGATCCAACCACCCTCGCCCGCCACAAATGGTGGCTCGACGGTCTTGAAAGATTCACCCTCCAAGGCATAGGAAAAGGTGCAGGTAGAGTTAGATCCGACATGGACGGAGAGCCTAACCTCGGGCTTCTTGTCATTACCAAGAGTGGCAAGCAGTTGTTCCTCTGCCGTATCGAGGAGGTAGAACAACTTCCAGCCGTCTGACTCCTTGCGCAGGGCGATCCAGGCGGAGTGACCTCCACCAACGATCGTAAGTCCGGAGAGCGATCCCTCAGCCAGAGCGGATCCGTCAAGCAGCGCCTCGACAGAGAATTCCTTTGCAGGGAATTTCTGAGCCATAAGGTGCGGCGCCTTGAATGGCGGAAGCAGGAATCCCTCCTCGCTCTTCCCCAGAGGACGAGCAGGCAAGGTGATCCATCCCTTACGATCGCTCAGGGAATAAAATGAATCGTTATGATTGCCGTGCCACTGCCATTGCAAACCGAGCGTTGGTGAATCGAACTCGTCGGTCGTTGCCGGTACGGCAATGGGATACTGGGTACCGATAGCCGGCTTCTCCCATTCGAGAACAGGTTCCCCGATGCCGTTGCCGTCATGATCCACCCCCATGAGCGGCCAACCGTCGACCCATCGGACGGGATTCATGTGGGTAATGCGGCCGTAGGCCTTGTCATCCTGGAAATGGAGGAACCACCACGCCCCCTCATCTCCGGGGACTTGCTCGTTATTGGACGGGATGTCAACGAGCGCCCCTTGGTGCGGACCATTAATGGCCGTGGAGCCCTGCTCAAGGACGACCTTCTCCTCGTAGGGGCCGAAGATGTTCTTGGAACGATAAACGACCTGCCAGCCGACCTGAACGCTTCCCCCGGGAGCCAGGATGTAATACCAGCCGTTGAATTTATGGAACTTGGGTCCCTCGAGATAGGGATGATGCGGGGCATGGATGATTTCCTTGTCGCCAGGTAGAAGAGTCTTGGCATCTGGGGTCATCGGACGGAGATGCAGGATCTCCTTTTTACCAGAACGTGACATTGCGTAGGCATGGATCAGGTAAGCTTTGCCGTCATCATCCCAGAAGAGGCAGGGATCGATCCATCCACGAGCCTCGACAAGACACCATGGTTCGCACCATTCACCACGAGGATCATCGGCAGTCGTGACGTAGATTCCTTCCTCTACCATCGGGAAGACTATCCAGTATTTGCCGGCATGGTAACGGATCGCCGGAGCCCAGATCCCCGAGCCAAGTTGGACCTCAGTAAAGCGCTCTCCAGGGAGATTCTTCACTGCATGGTTCACCAGGGTCCAGTTCACGAGATCCTTGGAATGAAGGATCGGAAGACCCGGAGTGCAATTGAAACTGGAAGCCGTCATCCAGTAATCCTCACCGACACGGATCACGTCGGGATCGGAATAGTCTGCATGGAGGACAGGATTGCGGTAGCGGCCGTTACCGAGATCGGAACGGTACGGGTGAGAGTAGGGATGGCTCATAAATTATTAATCAGTCCCGCGGATCGGCATGTCGCACACGGAAGCCATCGAGGAGCATGAAAGAGCCCCCTCTTTTGACCAACTTGATTTCATGGGGATGCGCCTCGGGCCATAGTTGCTGGAAGATCACCTGCTGTAACTGGCGCGCCGCTGCCTTGCAGTCCACGGATTTGGCCAGCGTCCCGTCGACGAAGATATCCACGATTCCCTCGTCAGAGTTCAGGTCGGTCAGCACTTCGATTCCCTTCCCCGTGAACGCATAGGTCACCGAGTCTCCGTCGTTGCCAGTATGGTGCACAGTATCTCTCCACTCGCCCAGATGCCTACCAGAGGCCGCAGTCCAACTACCGGAATAGACAAGGGAAGGATCGGCATCATCCACCATCTGAAGAATGGGCACCGACTTCTTCGCACGGATGGAAGCAAACTCCGGAAGTAGACCCGCATTGGTCGCGATGGTCAGCGCAGCAGGAGAGAGGCTCTCGGGCTTTTCCGCCATAAAATTGTTGGTGATCGCACAGTTCGTGCCGTGGTTATTTGCATTCGATTTGTCGGCGTAATTATCATGCACCGAGATGTCATGAATCCAACCGCACCAGATGTTCATCCAGTTGGCACCGACATGGGTGACGACATTGCTACTGATTTCCATATAGCCGCTTCCTTCATCGGAATACATTCCCTGGGCGCGCTTGCCTCCTGAGATGTAGTTGCCGACCCAGAGGGTCTTCTCCTCGGGGGTTCCCTGATTGCCTAGGGTATAGATGCCACCTCCATCCTCGAGGATGTTCATGAAATCGGTGACCTTATTGCTGGCGATGGTGTTTTGATGACTGTAACCCAGCTTACCCCATCCCCACCCGACCGAGATTCCGGAGTAGGGAAGGTGGGAGATTTCGTTGTGGGCAAGGGAGAGGTGTCGCGTGTATCCGGTGCAGATGGCGACTTGGTCCTCAAAGTCGACTCCCACATCGGTGATATAATTGTTCTCGATCTTGTTTCCATCGCACCACTCCTCTTTGTTGGTGCTGGCGTAATCATCCACTTCTCCGAGAAAGATTCCGTTCCCCGAAATATCATAGATGCAGTTGCCGATGATCTCGCACTGCTGCGGCCCATGGCCGAAATCAATTCCAGCGCCACCCATGTGTGCCACCACATTGCCATTGAAGCCAACCCTCTGCCCGTACTGTACGGAAACCCCGCCCGGGGTCTTGCAGGAGGTGGGAGGTTGATTGACCCAGACAACTCCAGCCTGGTTGTCGGCATAGCCCTGATCGCCGCTGGGCTGCAGCCATGTTGCGTACTTGAAGGTCAATCCCTCAATGCAGATGTCATGGATCCGGTGATTAAAATCGGAACCCCTGATATTGAGAAGCGATTCCAACACTGGCAATTCGGCCTTAATCTTCGAGATCTCTTCATCAGCCTTGGGTATATAGTAGATCGTTGATTCCTTACGATCCAGATACCACTGCCCGGGCTTGGTGAGGAGTTCATAGGCGTTTTCAACCCACTCGACATTGTTCATTTGCTGGGTGCCCCCACCATTTGCTGGAGGCCCGGGTTTAGGCGACTTGGAGGCATTGAACCAACCCGGTGTCTTCATGTCGACACGGGCAGCTTGGACTGGTGTGGGCGCGGGAATCGGCGTGGGACTCGGTTGTCCGGGCTTGGCTCGGGGCTGGGGTTTGGACAACGGAGTGACGGTATCGATTTTAATCGATGCGATGCCGCAGCGCAGGTGCTTCCACGAACTACGCGACACGATTTCGATATCGGATGGGTTGCGCCAGTTGGCAATGGAGAGGTCAAGGCATCCCCAGCCTGTTTGGGTCTTGAACCAATCCTTAGGATGCAACTCACCGCGGGCCCGCTCGGCGCGAACGCCGTTGACGAAGAACTGGCGTGATTGCGTCCCGGGGGGAACATTCGCCTTATAAATATTCTTTGCCTTGTCATAAAGCGTCCAGCCCGTCACCTGGATTGCGCCGCTCAGTACCGGAGCTTCTCCAGGGAAAGCCCTGTAGACAACACGATGACCATTGATTCCGGAGTCATGAAGGAGTTCGCTTTCGGTGAGTTGGAAAGGTGATTCCAATCGATAAGCCCCCCCCCGAAGCAGGACAACGATATCTCCGGTCATAGTGCGGTTGATTGAACGGACAAGATCGCGTGCCCCGCTCAAGGAGCAGGGATTATCCTGTGTTCCTTTTAAACCCGAACCATTGGGAGCAACGTAGATGGTTGCCTGCTCAGCGGCGGATGCCGGCACACTCGCGATCCAATCTACGGCCAACAGGCAGATAATTAACGCCTTGATGCGAAATATGGATTTATTCCACATCGGTGCGGAATGGTGAGGCCGGAAGGCCTGACGTGTTGAAGAGGTTCACATCCGGTACATTAGTCCAACCGTAGCGAACGGCAGTGGGTGCGGTAACCACTGGGCTCGAAACCACCACCGTCTCTCCAACAATTTCTGCCTCCGCGGGAACAAATTGCTTGTCGGCGCCCGCAATCGTGAATCCCTTCAGAGGGCCTTCCTTCGAGACAAGGCCTTTATCCGCGTGTGTGAACGAAATCACCGCCTTGGAACCATCGATCTTGCAGTTCTTGAACAGAGGGCCCGAATATTCAATAGATTCCCCATAAGCCAATGCACGAGCTGCCAAAGCGAGCCGCTGTCCCACCGGCTCCTTCTGGGTGGGGTGAATGTCTTCGGCATCACCATGGTCGGTGATCACCGTCATGGCCGTATTTGTGGTCTTGCCGAGTGTTAGAAATTGAGCCTCCCTGATCTCGGGTCCCATTTTCTTGAATGGGGCAACTTGGACGTAAAGGAACGGGAAATTCCCCTCACCCCACACCAACCTCCAATCCGCTATCATCGCCGGGAAGAGGTCTCGGTACTCCTTGGCACGCCCCCCGTTTGATTCACCCTGATACCAGATCACTCCTCGCATGGCATAGGGCAGGATCGGATTGATCATTCCATTAAAGAGCACCGAAGGACTATGACTGTCCTTCAGAGGATCGCGGGGAGGCGCTGGAGGACGTGGGGTGGGCTTAGCCTCGGCTAATGCCTGGGCACACGCATTGGTGTAATCAGCCTTTAACTTCGGTTCCTCAGTTTGATACTTGGCCAACCGATCCGCATAGGTGGCCACATCTTTTGTGAAATGCTGGAGAATTGGCGAAAGCACGGGATTGGTTGCAAGTGCATCGTGACTGGTCCAAGCCTCTGCCGGAGTCCCTCCCCAAGATGAATGAATAAGACCCACGGGCACTCCTTTGGCCTTCATTAGATCACGCCCGAAGAAGTAACCAACGGCGGTAAAATTCGTGACCGTGGCGGGCGAACACACAATCCAGGAACCACTGACAGTGGATAAAGGATTCGTAGAGCTTGTCTGCTTCACCAGGAAATGACGGAGGTTCGGATAGTTGGCGGAGGCAGCCTCGGCCTCATAGTTCACAATGGGCTTCTGCCCGTTACGAAGGCCCAATTGACGCTCCATGTTCGACTGTCCGCTACAGATCCATACCTCTCCGATAAGAAGATTCGTCAGGGTGACCATGTTAGACCCTGATACGGTCATTGTTTGGGAATTAGTGGTCGCCGTTAACGGTTCAAGAAAGAGCATCCAAGTGCCGTTGGTCGCAATGGTGGAAACCTTCTGTCCGGCGAATTCCACGGAGATTTTTTCCCCAATGCCGGCCGTGCCCCAGACAGGAACCTTCATGCCCTGTTGAAGGACAGCATTATCGGTAAATAATGGATTGGGAACTACATCCGCAAATAGCGGGTGAAGGAGTACTAGACTGGAGAGCAACAAGAAGCTGGTTTTTTTCATGGAGGGATAAGGGTGAGTTACTATTCATAAGTGTTAGCTTCACTGGAGAAAACACCGAAAGTAGTGTTTTTCCATGAACGCCTCCAAACTTCGCTGGGGAATCCTGAGCACGGGATCGATTGCAAAACGATTTGCTACTGCCCTGAAAAAATCATCCACCGGCAGACTGACTGCAGTGGCCAGCCGAACAGAGGATCAGGCAAAAGGATTTGCGCGCGAGTTCGATGCATCGCATGCCCACGGAGACTATGCCTCTTTGATCTCCAACCCAGAAGTTGATGTTATCTACGTCGCACCTCCCCACCCAATGCACAAGGAGTGGGTTCTTCGCTGTGCCGAGGGGGGCAAGGCGATTCTCTGTGAAAAGCCCGCCGGGATGAACAGCGGTGAACTGGAAGAGATGCTCGCTGCCGCGAAGAGCAACGGAGTCTTTTTCATGGAAGCCTTCATGTACCGCTGCCACCCGCAGACTCGGCTTCTTAGGGAGACACTTCGCCGGGAAGAAATCGGGGCCGTGCGCATGATCCACGCCACCTTCAGCTATCCGTCTCCAAGCTATAACCCGAAGGAGAGGCGTTATGCCCGCGAACTGGGTGTAGGATCAATCCTCGATGTCGGATGCTACGGGGTCTCGATGGCACGTCTCGTGGCCGGGGAGATCGCGGGGCGCCGGTTTGCCAATCCTCTGGAGGTGAAAGGATTCAGCCGCCACGAACCTCAGGAAAGGACGGACCTCACTGCAGCCGCCCTACTAAGATTCGACGGGGATCTGATTGCCATGATTCAGAGCGGCATCGCGCTGAAGGGGGATAATATCGTTCGTATCGAGGGTGAGAAGGGCGCCATCACCGTAGGATGCCCCTGGGCCGTGCGCCATGGAGAGTCTTTCATCCAAGTGACCAATCATCTGACTGGCGAAACGAGGATTCAGCAACCGACCCGCCCGGACGAGGATCTCTACGCCTACGAGATCGATGAGGTTGGCCGCGCCGTGAGCTCAGGAGAAAAAGAATCCCCGGAGATGAACTGGGAGGATTCCCGTGGCAACGCCGCAGTGCTTGATGCGTGGCTGAAGGAAGCAGGGGTCAGCTACGCATAACCCCCGCACAAGGGCCTCACCAAGAGCTCTAGCCCTGCATCTCTTCCAATTCCATGCCCTTGGTCTCCCGAACAGAACGAACCACGAACAGGATCGAAACAAAGGCAAAGAAAGCATAGAGACCGTAAGCCCCTCCGAGACCGACTCCGGCCAGAAGGATGGGGAAGGTCATGGTGATTCCGAAGTTGGCAAGCCACTGGGTCAGTCCACTCACGGAGAGTGCCGAGCCACGGATCTGATTCGGGAACATCTCCCCAAGCATCACCCACATGACAGGTCCCCAAGAGATGCCAAAAAAGAAAACATACGCATTAGCGGCAAGCAGGGCGTACAAACCAAACGAGGGACTGAGCTTCAGATTGCCCGCCTCGGTTGGTGAAGTTCCGAAGACGTAGGCCAAAACGCCAAGCGTGACGGCCATTCCGATTGATCCAGCGATCAGGAGCGGCTTACGACCAAGTTTGTCGATCAGTGAAATGGCGATCAATGTGGAGGCGATGTTCACGGCGCCACTAATGACATTCTGCATGAGAGCATTGGCCTCGGTGAAACCGGCGGCCCTCCAGAGCACTTCACCGTAGTAGAAGACGACATTAATGCCCACAAGCTGCTGGAAAGCGGCAAGTCCGATCCCAATCCAGAGAACAGGGAAGATCTTCCCCGTGGACTTGTCGAAGAGATCGGAAAGACGTGGTTCATGATCTTTCAGCAGGGTGTCTCGGATCTCAACAACCTTAGACTCCGCCTCCCCTGCACCAAGCAGGCGAGTGAGAACAGAGTTCGCCTCAGCATCACGTCCGGCGGCCACAAGATAACGCGGTGATTCAGGAATCAGGAAGAGTGATACTAAGAAAATGACAGCATGCACCATGCCGACCCAGAACATCCACTGCCATCCTTGGAAACCAAGCCAGAAATGACCGGTCGCTCCATGCGCACCGAGAGCGATGAGGTAATTGCTGAGGAATGCCGCAAAGAGTCCCAAGACAATGGCAAGTTGCTGGAGGGAGGAGAGACGGCCACGGATCGCTGCGGGAGCAATCTCACTAATGTAGGCGGGGCAGAGCACGCTGGCGGCTCCGATGGCGAAACCGCCGAGCAGACGGAATGCGATGAATTCAAAAGAAGAGGTAGAGATACCGGATCCCCAGGCACTGATGGTGAAGAGCAAGGCGGTGACGATCATCACATTCCTGCGTCCGAACTTATCAGCAAGACTACCCGCCAGGAAGGCACCACCCGCACATCCAAGCAGCATCGAAGCGACGTTGAAGCCCGAAGCAGCCGCAGAGGAGTGAAAGGCTTCTTTCAGCGCCGCAACAGTGCCATTGATGACACCGCTGTCAAAACCGAAGAGAAATCCTCCGATCGCAGCGATGGCACTGATGAGGATAATGAAGAAGGTGTTGTGACGTTCGTGGGGAGTGTGGGTCATGGGATTATTGGAGATAATACAAGCAGTATGCACAACGGATGTTTCCCTTCACAAGGGAAACTCTGGCGTCTTTCGATAAGAACCCCGCTATTTATTTATCGAGAAGCGATAAATAATCGTGTTCTTGTAGGTCTCTCCTGGCCTCAACACGGTCGAGGGAAAGTTCTTATGATTCGGTGAATCTGGAAAATGTTGAGGCTCAAAACAAAAGCCGTTACGGAAGTTATAGACCTTGCCCCCTTTGCCGATGATTGTGCCGTCAAGGAAGTTACCCGAGTAGAACTGGACTCCGGGTTCCGTGGAGATCACCTCCATGACGCGACCGCTCTTCGGTTCCTCGACCTTGGCGAGCATGCCGAGATGACCTGGGAGTTTGTCGGCCACCCAGTTGTGGTCATAACCCTTCCCGTTTTTGAGTTGCTCATCCTTATCGTTGATATGTGCGCCGATCGCGATGGGCTTGCGGAAGTCGAAAGGAGTACCCTTCACCGCGGCCAGCTTGCCGGTTGGAATCAGAACCTTGTCAACAGGGGTATACTTGTTGGCGTGAATGGTCACGAGATGATCCAGAACATCTCCACTCCCCTGCCCGGCCAAGTTAAAGTAACTGTGATGAGTGAGGTTCACAATAGTCGCCTTATCGGTCTTTGCACGGTAGACGATCTTGAGTTCGTTCCTATTGGTCAGGGTATAGCTGGCAGTAACTGATAGCTTGCCGGGATATCCCTCCTCCCCATCCTGGCTGACATACGTCAGCTTGAGCGAGGGCCCCTGCTTTGTTTCGATCGGAGTGGCATTCCAAATAACTTTTTCAAACCCCTTGAGTCCACCGTGTAGCGCCTGTCCGTTATTGTTACGGGCAAGATGATAGATTTTTCGGTCGAGGGTGAACTCGCCATTGGCGATCCGGTTACCGTAACGACCGATCAAAGCGCCGAAGTAAGGGCCCGGCTTTTCGTATTCAGCCAGTGTTTTGAATCCCAGAACCACATCATCACATTTTCCTTTGCGATCGGGAACCTTCAGCGAGGTCACAATCCCCCCGTAGTTAATAATGGACACAGAGGCTCCCTGATCATTGCGCAGGGTATACTGTGTAACTTTTTCTCCCGCGGAGGTGGTTCCAAATGGTTTGGTCGAGATAGTGGAGGAGGCTGCGTGTGTCATTGGGGGAAGTGTCATCATAAAGAGCGCAAAGGGGAGTGCTTTTTTCATCGAGAAGTAGTGAAGTTGTTTTGAAGAAAAACAGGCCTCTTGGCAAGGTGGACTCCATGCACCGACCACTCCTCCTGCTATTTCTTATGCTGCCAATCGGCGGCACGTGGGCTCAAACCGCAGCGGTGATCTCCTCATCACCCGACGGGAATTTCCAGCTTCGGAGACAGCAGGGTGAAGCGAGCGATCTGGGTGAAGCGCGCAAAGTTCTCTCTCTTTATGACAAAGGTGGGAAGGTCCTGTACCAGTGGACCAGCGGCCTCGGCACAACCTCGGCACTCTGGAGTCCCGACGGACGCTTCGTAGCGATCAATGATATGCCTGGAGAAAAGGGTGACTTTCTGAGGATCTTTGCGCTCGACCCTGCCACCGTGGCAGTCACACCAGTCAGGGATCCGGATGGGAAAAAACTTCGCCAAGAAGTTGAAACCAGACACGGAAGCTTCCTTAGTAAAGTGGATGCGGTAACACTGCGTGCATCCGAATGGAAGGAGGGCAAGCTCTGGTGCCTTCTGACAGGTACCTTCAGTCCTAAAAGGCAATCCTCGGTCCATATCCCGTTTCACCACCTCTGGGTGCTGAAACTTGATGGAAACAATGCACCTATTCTGCAGGAGGAATGGACCCTTACCGACCCCCAGGAGAAGGCCTACAGAGAGAGTAACCGATAATGCCGATCGCTCAGTGGGAGAAGCTTTCTAGAAAGGGATGTCGTCCTCTTCAATCGGAGGCTGTGGGGCCGTATTCCGCCCACTGCTGAAGCCACCTCCACCCGACGAGGGAGCCTCGCGACGAGCAGAGGGACGATCGGAATACTCCTCATCTCCTCCGCCGGAACCGCCAGCACTCGCTCCACCGGGACGGCGGTCGAGAAGTTGATAGTTTTCACCCACAACGCGGAGCTTGCTGCGCTTCTGACCCGAGGCCTTGTCTTCCCAGCTGTCAAGCTGCAGGCGACCCTCGACATAAACGGAACGGCCTTTCTTGCAATACTCCGCGGCGGTCTCCGCAGTACGTCCCCAGAGCGTCACATCAATGTATGTCGTCTCCTCGCGGCGCTCTCCACCCTCGGGAGTGAAGGTGCGATTCACGGCAATGCCGATATCGACCACGGCGCTTCCCTTCGGGGTGTACTTGATTTCGGGATCACGGGTGACATTCCCGATAATCATCACTTTGTTGAGATTGGCCATGGTAGGAGGGGTTGAGGTTTTAGGGTATTAGGCGCTCGGTGATTGGGTGAGACAGTCTTCTTGGGAATGCTCTTATAGGCTAGAGCCTAAACCGCTACAGCCTGATCAGGCCTTCTTGCGAGCAGCCTTGCGAGCCTTACCCGAGGGCTTGGCAACGCCCTTGCGGAGATAGTTCTGAAGAACGACCTCCTCGTCCAAAGTCAGCTTGGTGCGGATCTTGGCAATGGCCGAGGGCTCGGCAGAGACGATGTAGTTCACGAAATAAGCACTCTTGAGCTTGTCGTGAGGATAGGCGAACTCCCGGCGCTCGAGGCGCTGGACCTGCTCGACCTGTGCACCCTCTGCGGCGAGAGCCTTCTCAAGGCGCTCGATCAGATCCTTGTTGGTTTCTTCTTTGCCGGCGGAATTGAGAGCAAGGAGGATTTCGTATCGGTTTTTCATGGTTGGATTGCGGTGTTGTCTTGTGGTTTTAAGATTTATCAGAGTTCGCTGCGGCGTTGTAAAGATTCATTGCTGGAATCATTCCTTCACGCGCGGTGCAGAGGACGGCATCTGCTGCGCGTGCGATTGCCTCCTCGGAGGTATTCTTTTCCTCGGGACTGAATCGGGAGAGAACATGAGAGGAGAGATCCCTGCCATCAGTAGCTTGACCCACTCCCACACGCAAGCGGGGCACCTGCTCGGTGGCAAAATGCATCAGGACAGATTCGAGTCCCTTTTGTCCGCCAGAGCCCCCCTCGGTTCGTAGTCGCAGGGTACCCAACGGCAAGGCCACGTCATCGAGCACAACAAGGGTGGCTGTCGATGGGATCCGGTGAAATCTCGCATACTCCCCGACCGAGTCCCCACTGAGGTTCATGAAGGTCGTCGGCTTCAGGAGGACAAGTTCGCCACCGGTGCCGAGAGTGACCCTGGCGATGTAGGCATCCCATTTAGCCTCCTTGGAGAAGGGAACGCGGTACTGCGAAGCGATCCGATCAAGCACGGCGAACCCAACATTGTGTCGGGTTCCCTCGTACTCGCGGCCTGGATTGCCTAGACCAGCGACCAGGCGAATGCCCTGGGCTGTGGAATCCGACATGAAACGGGTGCTGTCCGAGCGACTGCCGGACTACTTCTTGGCAGCCTCGGCGCCCTCGACGGGCTTCTTCTCCTTGATGACCTCAGGAGCCTTTTGAGGCTCGGCACCAGCAGCAGGAGTAACCTCGGTCTTAGGCTCAGCAACGATGAAGACCGTGAGATCTGCATCGGAGGTCGCCTTGACACCCTCGGGAAGGATGAGGTCACGGACGTGAATGGACTGATTGAGACCAAGGGCGCTGACATCAACACGGATGATCTCAGGAAGGTCCTTGGGAAGACATTCGATGGCAAGGGAGCGAAGGCTGTGCTCAAGAAGACCACCATAGTTCTTAACGCCATCTGCCTCACCCGTGGGCTCGACGGGAACTTCAGTGTGAAGAACCTCATCCATCGCGACTTCAAGGAAGTCAACGTGAAGGATCTCACCGCGCACGGGATGATGCTGAACCTCCTGGATCAGCGAGAGCTTCGTGGCACCGGCGATGTCGAGTTCCACGAGGATGTTCTCACCGACGGCGTGCGCAAGGAGGGCGGAGATTTCACGCTGGTTGATCTCAAGATTGCTTGGCTGATCCTTGTGACCGTAGACAACGGCAGGAACGGCACCACGGGTGCGAAGCTGCTTGACGGAATTACGGCCGACGTCAGTGCGGGGCCGTGCGGAAAGTTTGACCTGTTTTGCCATGGGATTACGAAGTTGAGACGGATGTTGCTGGGATGCCTGTTACGTTATTGCTTGAGTCGGAACAGCGAGCTGACCGACTCGCCTTGGTGGATGCGTCGGATCCCCTCGCCGAGCAATTCGGCTATGGAAAGAACCCGAACGCGATCCCCCGATCCTTGTCGGACGGGGACGCTGTCGGTGGTGATGAGTTCCTTGATTTCGGAACCCTCCAACCGCTGAACAGCTAAATCTGTCAGCACAGCGTGCGAGACGCCAGCATAAATATCACCGACCCCGCGGGACCGGAGGATTTTGGCGGCACTGGTCAGGGTGCCGGCGGTCTCTGTGATGTCGTCGATAATCAGGACATTCTTCCCTTCGACGTCGCCAATGATGTGCAGGGCGTCCACTTCTGTGGCGGTGCGGCGGCGCTTGACCACAATGGCGAGACCGGCATCCAAGGCCTCGGCGTAGGAACTGGCCATCTTCACACCCCCGACATCGGGAGCCACGACCACCAAATTGTCGATTTTCTTCTTCCGGATGTACTCCACCATCACAGGCATGGCGTAGAGGTGGTCCACCGGAATATCGAAGAATCCCTGCAACTGCTGGGCGTGAAGATCCATCGTCAGGACGCGATTCACACCGGCAGCCACCAGGATATTTGCAACGAGTTTGGCGGTGATGGGCACGCGGGGCTGATCCTTGCGGTCCTGGCGGGCGTACCCGAAGAAAGGAATGACTGCGGTGATACGGTTGGCGCTGGCTCGGCGGACGGCATCCACCATGATGAGCAATTCCATGATGTTCTGGTTGCTCGGCGGGCAGGTCGGCTGGACAATGAAAACATCGCGTCCCCGGACATTGTCGTTGATCTTGACGAATGTCTCTCCGTCAGGGAAGGAACTGACCGTCGCGTCCCCTAACGGTTGTCCAAGATAGGCGGCGATGTCGCGTGCTAGTTGGAGATGGGCGGATCCGCTGAAAATCCGGAGTTCGGGTAAGCCATTCATGAGAGATACATAGGTTACATTCCTGTCACCGTTGGGCGCACGACTGAAATCTGCTACGGGGAAGATTTTTTCCATTCTTCCTGATTCTTGTTTTATTCAACCTCTTTGGCACCCATTCTCACATCATGACTCCCCTCCTTCACTCGGGCCTGCTCATCCTCTGCTCACTGATTACGGCGGCCATCCTGACGCGCATCGCCTTTGCCCTTACGGACAAGATCGCCCAAGCACCATTGCTCGATGTGTTCGTAAGCCTCTACACATGGGTTCCCTGGGTCGTCGGAGCCTTGCTCGATGGTTGGAAGGGAGTGGCTGGTTCAGTGATCGCACAGTTGGTGTTTCTCCACCTTTTTTGCATCATTCACCGCTTCCTAAGAGGCCTGGGGAAAAAGAAGGGCCGTACTCTCACGGATGCCCAGGGACGAGTATTGGGCCCCTTGCGCAATCAACTCTGCCTGATGGTTCAGACGCCGGCGATCCTCGTCTTCGCTCAGGTCAGGCTTGCAGAGATCCTGCTTTACCCGGCCATTGCATGGCTCGGAAAGCTTCCCACCTACCGCTCCTCCGAATGGGTCAACCTCTCCCGTCACAAATATGAGGGACTGATCGGCTATGACCTGCTCTGGTGCTGGTACTGCGACTGGATGACGGGCATCTGGGCACTGGGAAGCGAAATGCTTCGCAATATCGAGTCGTTCTGGTGCCCGATCCGTTTCCGCTCGGATGTGAAAAACACCAACATAGCAACCGACTTTCCTGATGTCTCCAAATGGGTGCCGGCCGACGGCACGATGGAGGATGCCGTGAGGGCGTTCGAGGACCACTACGACGGAAAGAGGAAAAACTCTTGGTGGGGGCATCCCGACAGGGGAACAACGGACAAGGGTTCTTGATCTTCCGTCGGATAGAACCGAGTCCCAACTACAGGGCACTTCGCTTTCAAAGCGATACCGGGCGCTGGGAGCTAGGACTCTCCCCCTATCAGCACGGAATACGAATCAGGATGGGACTGGCGGGAAGGCCGCCCTCGCTCATGGATTTCTGCCTAGGCCATGAAAAAAACCTCTATTCTCCGACTCTGCTCGCGATCATGGAGTTGCTGGGATCACTTCCAGAATCAGCCTCCGCGGATGAAATCGATGCACTATTTCCATGGGCAGGCACTCGACCCGATCCGACATTTCATTTGGCACTCCTGCTGACTCACCGAATTAGCCAGCCAGCGCTGGAAAATAAAAATTGGTGGACCGGGAAGGACTCGAACCTTCAACCAATTGATTAAGAGTCAACTGCTCTACCATTGAGCTACCGATCCATGGACCTGTAAAAACAGGAAGGTTAGGTTTAGCCCAACACGTCCTTCCTGCAAAACGAAAAGTTTGAAAAAGTTTTCCCCTGCAAACAGAAAAGCCGCTTTGTTTCGTCACCTCTTTTCGCTTGCCGGCACATAGTGTCGCCGCATTACTGGATGACTGAATGGATACCAACACACTGGCCGCTGAACATCTGATGAATCCGCTGGAGGAGCGGATCGGTTATAAGTTCCGCAACTCCCTCCTTCTTGCCGAGGCTCTGACCCATTCAAGCATTTCGCTCGAGAGAAAGGATTACCCCTTCGACAACCAGCGCCTTGAGTTCCTTGGCGACGCCGTGCTCCAACTGGTGATCACTGAGGAGCTTTTTTTGCGTTTTCCGGATTTCACGGAGGGTCAGCTCACAAAGATCCGCACGAGACTTGTCTCCAGAACGGCGCTGAAAGAACATGCCCGTCAGCTCAGGCTCGGCGAGCACCTGATGATGGGGCGGGGAGAGGAGGCCAGCGGCGGACGAGATCGGGCCTCGACCCTCGGGGATTCTTTTGAGGCTCTTGTCGGGGGAATCTATCTCGATGGCGGTCTTAGGGCAGCCAAGCAATTCATCCTCAAAGTCGCCGCGGAAAACCTGGCAACCGTTGCCGCCGAACCCGAGGAGATCAATCCCAAGGGAAAGCTCCAGGAACTGCTCCAGGCGGTTGCCCCAAGCTCCCCTATCTACGAGTTGCTGGAGGAAAGTGGCCCGGAGCATCTCAAGCATTTCCGCTGCCAGGTTGTCTGGGAAGGAATGACCCTTGCCGAGGGATCAGGGCACAGCAAGAAGGAGGCGGAGGTCGCTGCGGCAAGCGCAGCCCTCGTGGCAGAACGCTGGCTCACGAAGACTACCTCGTAGATTTCGCGCAGAGGCGCAGAGAGGAAGAGAGAAATTTGGTGATGACAACCTTCATTCATTTGTGATTCGGCTGATGTGATCCTTTGCGGTTAATCCCTTTCTCCCCTCGCATTTCCCAGCGTCCTTTATCATTCTCACCCACATGGAACTTCAAAACTCCCTATCGATCAGCCTCCCTCTTCTAGCAATCCTGCTCGGAGTAGCTCTCGCGGGGACTCATCTTTTCGGGATCGTTGCCTCCGGCTTCCTGATCAAGGAGGCGCAGGCCTTTCCCCGCTCCCGCTTTTGGGGAACCCTCCTGCTCGCGATCGCCACTCTCTGGACTCTCGCCATCACGGCGACCACCGATCTGGGTGAATTCATCCCGATGAGAAATTTTCTTCTGCTGGGGTGTCTGGCGGGTGGCATCCTTCTCTGGAAATTCGTTCCCGATTTTCTCTCCTCCCGCTCGCTCGGCTTTTTACTCTTGCTGGCTACCCACCCAATTCTGGAAACAACGTTCCTACAGCATGGAGTTGCCAAGATCGCCTTGGCACTCCTCGCCTACGCCTGGGCACTTGCAGGACTCTTCCTTGTTGGAATGCCTTATCTCCACCGTGACATCATTGGATGGATCTGCGCCCAAAAATGGCGCTGGGATGCTGCCTGCTGGGCAGGAACAGCCTACGGACTCTTACTGATCGTCTTGGGACTCATGGGCTTTTAGAGCTAATAAAACTGAATCATGGCCACAAGATGCACAGAATGCACATGGCTTGTGATTGCTCTTCAGCGACTACCGTAAGAAGAAGGTTGGGTAATACGATTATTCCCCTTTCGTATTTTTTGTGCCTTTTGTGGCTACATCTTTTCTTAAGATACTTTAGTTTGTGAAACTACTCGCAGCGGAGGGCCTTGACTGGATCCATGCGGGATGCGATCCAGGCCGGAATTAATGCCGCCAAAGAGCAGATGACGAACGCACTGACGCAGATCAAGGCAACATCCGTGGGGACGATCTCGGCGGGGATCTCATTGAACTGGTAGACACTGCGGGGAAAGATCTCCACCCCCAGCACGGAAGCCAACCACTGACTGACCTCATTGCGCCAGCGGATCAGCGTCATCCCGAGCACAAGCCCGCTGGCGACGCCGATCACTCCGACCACCATTCCCTGAACAAGGAAGACGGAGACGATCTGCCAGGTGCGCGCCCCAAGGGCCTTCAGTACTCCAATCTCCCTGGTCTTCTGCACGGTGACAGTGATCAGGGTGTTCATGATTCCGAAGGCCGCCACAAGAATGATGAACATCAGCAGGAAAAACATCACATGGCGCTCCATCGCAATGGCGTCGAAGAGTTGCTTGTTCAGATCCATCCAAGTCACGCAGGAGAGCTCCTCAGGAAGGTTCTTTTTAAGATCCTCCCGAATCTCTGCGGCACGGTCCGGGTCAACAGTGCGGATCGAGAGTCCATGAACCGAGCCCCCCAGTCCGTAAAGTTCCTGGCCGATGTGGAGAGGAACGAGAAGAAACTCACTATCGTAGAGATAGCGTCCGCTCTCGAAGATGCCGGTGACCCTTAGCTGCGTGGGGAGCACCATCTGGCGGATCGAGTCGATCTCCTCAGCCTTGGTTCCCTTGCCAGTTTTCTCCTTGAGCTTATCCAACTGATCGATGACCTCACCCAAATTTCCGGGGGAATAGACCGTAAGGAGATCACCGACATGGACACCGAGTGTGCGCGCGAGCTCCGATCCGATCACCGTACTGTCACCGGCAAGATCGAGCTTCCCCGAAATGATGAACTTGGAGAGATCGCTCACCTTTAACTCGAGCTCGGGTTGGATACCGCGGATCTTGGGGGCAAGACGCTGGTGGTTAAACTCCACGATCACCGGCCCCTGAACGAAAGGGGAAGCGGCCACGACTCCCTTTGTCTTTTCGGATTTGCTAACGAGATCCTTCCACCCGTCGATGAGACCATCGTTGGTGACAAGCAAATGGGCATCAAATCCAATCACCTTGCGCTGAAGTTCCCTCTCGAATCCGGTCATCACCGACATGACGAGAATCAGCACGGTAATACCAAGGGTCACTCCGAGAACGGAGATCAGCGTGATCACTGCTAGAAAGGTACGCTTCGGCTTCAGGTAGCGGGCCGCAAGAAAGAGAGGCGCTGGCAGGCTTAAGCTAGAGGACATACCGGATCGTGACATGACGGGGTCGGAATAAAAATCTAATCTATTATCCAGCTAGGCCGTTTGCAGGGGGCGTGCATGCGATGGGCGAATCAGGATCCGCGTCATGAACAAGGCTGCAAAGGAGAGGAGGCAGATACCGAGGAAGTAGACGCTGTGACGACGAATGTGAAAGGGGCCGACGAGCAAATCCATTCCCCCCAGAAGATCCAGAATGGCTCCCCAGACGATTGGGACGATCGCCATTCCAAAACTTCCGATCACTGTCGAGAGAGCAAAGAAGTGATTTTTACCCGATTCAGGGACCACCGACATGCCGAGATGCAGACTGGCCAGATTCAACCCAGCCACTCCCATTCCACCCGTAAAGTTCAGCAGGAGAACAACACGCCAGTCTGGTCGGATCAATCCTGCCGACATCGCAAACCAGACTCCCAGCACCGTGGTGAAGAGGACGATCGAGGCCCTCATCACCGCAATACTCCCGGCAAGGTCGACGATGCGACCCAACCACTGAAGAATCAGCAAGGGTGCAAAAAACGTTGCTGCCGAGAGGGCGAAGATCGTGGAGGGAGAGAATTGGGCCTGCATTCGGAGGTACTCGACAGGGAAGACAGAGAGACCTCCTGTCACGGTTGCGTAAAGCAGACTGAAGAGAATCAGATTCCGGAATGGAGCCAGAGAGAGCATCTGGAGAATCGAGATATGGTCCGAAGAGGCCGCGGCGGCTTCGGAATGACGGGCATCGGGTGTCATTCGGAGAAAGAGAAGGCTCACCACCGCTCCCGTGACCGAGATGCAGAGCACCAGGGAGTAGCGCCATGGCTCGATCTGCCCCTTCATGAGAAGGGATGAAAGGAGCATGGTGAGCAACGATCCACCATACACAAAGGTATGATCAACCCCGATGTAGCGACCCCTCATGGAGCCCGGCACAACCCCAGTAATCCAGGGAAGGAATGCCGCAGAGGAAATCCCCCGGATCACATTGAACAGGAAGAGGCTGCCCAGCAGTAAACCGAGCCGCACTTCCTTCGACCAGAACGAGAGCAGGGGGACGATCGCCGAGGTCGCGATGAAGATGGAGCGAAGTCCCCAACCCATCAGGGCAAAGGAGCGGTAGCTGTATTTTCCCAGGTGCCGTGCCGCAGGAAGCTGCAGCATGGTCATCAGCGGCGTGAAGGATTCAATGATACCAAGCGTAATGGAGTTGGCCCCAAGCTCTTTTGCTAAAAGAACAATCGGAGCCCCCAGAATGATCTGGAAGCAGATTGCATTAAAAAAATTGAACCAATGAAAATTAAAGATCCCGCGGGAATACGGGACAGGCATCAGCCCCAGCGGCCCGCGGTAGCCGGGCTCGGCTGCATTCTCGTCGGCAGGACCGGTCACGCCTTGGTGACCGCATCCTGTGCGGGAGCCTGGAGGCGTTGCTTGAGATGGGGGAATAGAATGACCTCCCGGATCGACTCCGCACCCGTGAGAAGCATCACGAGACGATCGATGCCAATACCAATCCCCCCAGCCGGAGGCATTCCGTACTCGAGGGCCTCGAGGAATTCCGTGTCGATCTTCTGCTGCTCTTCACCAGCCTGATGCTCCAGGCGTTCGCGCTGGAGGTCGGGATCGTTCAGTTCGGAATAGCCCGGCGAGATCTCCTGTCCGTTGATGATCAGCTCGTAGACATCGACCTTCGAGGGATCGGCATCATTCAACCGCGCGAGAGGCACCAGTTCCTTCGGAACATGGGTGACAAAGCAGGGATCGATCGTCTTTTCCTCAACTAGCTTTTCAAAGACATGCTGGGTCATCTCGAACTCCTCGGGACAATGAGAGATATCGAGCTTCAGTTCGGCACAGCGAGCAATCTTCCCCGCCTTATCGAGCGAGAACCATCCGGGAACAGCTTCCTCGATCAGATCGTTGTACGAAGCGCGTTTCCAGGGACGGGCGAGATTAATGGTCTTGGTGATATTCCCCTCCGCATCGCGGTGATGGACCTGATGGTCTTTGTTTCCAAGCATGACTGCCAAATGGCAGACCAACTCCTCCACAAGAACCGACATAAGCTGAAAGTCCGCGAAGGCCCAGTAGGCCTCGAGCATCGTAAACTCAGGATTATGACGTCGGGAGATTCCCTCATTGCGAAAACTGCGGTTGAGTTCGAAAACCTTGGGGAATCCGGCAACCAAAAGACGTTTCAGGTAGAGCTCGGGAGCAATACGCAGGAAGAAATCCATGCCAAGCGCATTGTGATGCGTCTTGAAGGGTTCGGCGGCAGCTCCTCCGGGAATCGCCTGCATCATCGGTGTCTCCACCTCGAGGAACCCTCGCTCATCGAGGAAGCGGCGGATCTCGCGCACAATGGCTGAGCGTTGAAGGAAAATGGCACGAGAGGAGGGATTGGCAATTAGGTCCAGATAACGCTGGCGGTAACGCGTCTCGGGATCCTGAACCCCATGCCACTTATCGGGCAGGGGGCGGAGGGATTTGGACAGAATTTTAAGACTCCGGACCTTGATACTCGACTCGCCTGTCCGGGTGGTGAAGCACTCTCCTTCCACGCCGATGAAGTCTCCGATATCGAGCTGTGCAGCCACGGCCAGGGAGTTCTCATCGACTTCCTTGGCATTGATGTAAATCTGCATTCTCCCTCCCATGTCGGAGAGGTCGAGGAAACGACTCTTGCCCATGTCGCGGTAGGCGGTGATGCGACCGGCCATCGTTACCACGCGCCCCTCGGCAAATCCATCCCGTACCTCGGCAACGGTTCCAGTGGATTCAAAGAGCCCGCCAAAGGGATCAATACCAAGGTCGCGGATGGCCTGAAGTTTTTGCCGGCGGATGGCGACGAGGTCGTTCAGTGGTGACGAAGACGACTCTGTCGACTCAGATGAAGGGGTTGATGGCTGATTTGACTGTTCCACCTGTAAAGAGCAAACGGAGATGCCTGTTCGATCAATCAAAAACGGAGGAAAGACTCACAGGGATGAGGGAAATGCAGGGGATATCCTCAAATCACGATCGCTCCACTCCAACCCCTCCCTTGCATCCCCTTGATCTTTGGCAATTCTCTTACTTTCTTCGGGTCACCAACTCCGCGGCGAGGCGGATGGCGGAAAGGAAGCTTTCTGGACGTGCCTTACCTGTACCTGCGATCTCATAAGCAGTTCCATGATCGGGACTGGTGCGGATAAAGGGGAGGCCAAGGGTGACATTCACCCCATCATGGAATCCGAGAAGTTTCAGCGGGATAAGTCCCTGGTCGTGGTACATGCAGAGCACCCCGTCAAACTCGCCGTTTGCAGCACGCCAGAAAACCGTGTCCGGACTGAAAGGACCGGCAAAGGAAACACCCTGATTCTCGGAAAGGAGTAGCGGCAGCGCAGGCTCGATCAGCCTTAATTCCTCATCACCAAGATCCCCCTGTTCGCCGGCATGGGGATTCAGGCCAGCAACGGCAATGCGTGGTGAAGTGATTCCACGCTGATTCAGGAACCGGGCGAGCAATCCCCCCACCCGGACGATCTCAGCGGTACTGAGGAGGCCGGCCACATTCTTCAGCGGCACATGTGCAGTAACCAAAGCCACGGTGAGAGGGCCGCCGGTGAGTAACATGGCGAAATTTGCGACTTGGGCACGAGCTGCAAAAAACTCTGTCTGCCCGGGAAATTCAAAACCTGCCTCATGCAGATGCCTCTTGCTGACAGGTCCCGTGACGACGGCGGCAAGTTCACCAGAGAGAGCACGCCTTGCAGCCTCCTCTAACCCTGCAATCGCTCGTAAAGATCCCTCCCGAGAAGGATGTCCCGGATCGAGCGACGAAGGATCACCAATGATCTCGATACGGACTCCCTCGGCTTGATGGCCCTGATTCAAGGCTGCCTCGAGCAGTTCGGGGCCGACACCGGCGTGATCACCCGCGACGAGACCGATCACCGCTTGCTTCATCACGGCGATTTCTTAAAGGATCTTGATGTACGCCTTTGCACGAAGCTCCTTAAGCCAGCGCTCCTGCCCCTTGAGCTTTTCCTCCTGGACGAGGGCTTGGACAATTTCAGGCTGAACCTCGGAAAGAGGCTTCGTGACAGCAGGCTTCACGGCCTCAACCATCAGGATGTAGTAGGCATTATCGAGAGGGATAACCGGGCTGATCTCCGAGGGCTTCAGCGAGAAAGCAATCTTGGCGAGTTCTTCGTTGAGCGTCTTGCGCTCGACCCATCCCCAGTCTCCGCCAGACTCATTGGTCGAATCCTCCGAGTACATCTGGGCCAGGCGATCAAACTCGGCACCACCGGCGAGTTTATCCCTGATTTCTGCGGCCATCTGCTTCTTGCTGATGGAAGTGGCCGTGGAGGCGTCGCCACTTCCTGAGGCTGAATCCCCCTCCTTCAGTACGATCATGCGAAGCTTGATCTGCGCAGGGGTGGAATAGGAGGCACTGTGCTTCTCATAATATTCCCGGATCTTAACCGGGGAGACGATGATGTTTTCACTTGTCTTGGACTGGCGCATCGCCTGAACCGTGATCTTGTCTTTTTCGTTATCCCGGAAACGCGCCATGGTGTAGCCCTGCGCTTGGAGCGTTTTGACAAAAGCGGTTCTGTCTCCTCCGAATTCCTGACGGATAATGCGCTGGATGCTGTCATCCACGATGTAGGAGGGAATATTGAATTCCTTTTTCTTGAACTCCTGAAGGATTAGATCCCGGTCAATGAGATCCTGGATCGCATGATCGCGCATCTCCTTGATCTTTTTCTGGAGTTCCTCTCCCTGATAAATTTCCGAAGCTGATTTCTGCTGGGCGGCCACAAGTTCACGGACTTGGGAAAACGTGACGACATCGCCGTTCACGATGGCGGCGATTCCGTTGATCACCTCCTCGGCGGCAGGGAGAGTCGCCATTCCGCCAAGAGCGGTCAGAGCGACTACAGAGAGAAAAAATGGTGAAAATCTAATGGAGATCATAATGAAGGGACGTCGAAGGAACAGAGGAACGGTATCGTTTCTAAACCTTCAACGCCTCCAGAAAGCGCAAAATCTCGGAAAGCTTGGAAGCCGGCTTGGAGGCCGTCAAGCGTGGAAACCGATGGCCAATGAGAAGGTAGTCACCACGGCGGGTCAGCATCAGTCGCTCCCCCCGTGTCTCCACTTTGGTAATTCCCTTCGAAGCGGCAGCACGACGGATCCGTTCGGTGGCAAAGAGGTGACTGATCTCCTGGGGGAGCGGGCCGAAACGATCGCGCCAGGAAGTTGCAATCATCTCGAGAGCAGCAATATCCGGAGCTGAGGCAAGGGATCGGTGTGCCTCAATCCTGAGTCTCGCCTCGGGAAGGTAGGTGGAGGGAATAAAAGCCCCGCAGCGGCTGATTTTTGGTCCACTCTCCGGTTTGGGGGTTACACGGGAGAGTTCCTCCGGAGTCATCGCCACAAAATCTAGCCTCAAGACCGATTGATTGCCGGGATCAAGTTCACCGGATCCCCCCGACTCACCCTTCATCCTGGCAACAGCCTGACGCAGCATCCTGCAATAGAGATCGAAACCAACGGCTGCTATCTGACCACTCTGGGCGGTCCCGAGTAAATTTCCAGCACCACGGATCTCCAGATCACGCATGGCAATCCGGAACCCGGCACCGAGTTGAGAATATTGGCGAATTGCCTGCACGCGGCGCCGCGCCTCCCCGACCATCATCATGTCGCGCGGAAGCATCAGATAGGCGTAGGCCTTCTGGCGTCCGCGTCCGACTCTCCCCCGGAGTTGGTAGAGATCGGCAAGTCCGAAGCGATCTGCGCGGTCAATAATGATGGTGTTGGCATTCGGGATATCAAGACCGCTCTCGATGATGGTCGTGGAGACCAAGACATCGGCTTCACCCTCCACGAAACTCTTCATCACTCCCTCCAGTTCCCCCTCCTCCATCTGACCGTGACCCACAATCACTCGGGCTCCGGGACAGAGTTCACCAATCCGAGAAGCGACTTTCTCGATCGTTCCGATCCGGTTGTGCAAAAGATAAACTTGGCCACCCCGGGCACGTTCGCGCTGGATCGCATCCCTGATCACACGTTCATCGTACGCGCAGATCACGGTCTCCACCGGTTGACGATCAGGAGGTGGCGTCTCGATCACTGACATGTCGCGAGCACCCATAAGGGAAAGATAGAGAGTTCTGGGAATCGGGGTTGCCGAGAGTGTGAGTACATCGATTAGACGGAAGCGCTCTTTCAGGGCCTCCTTATGCTTCACTCCGAACCGCTGCTCCTCGTCGACAATCACCATGCCGATGTCCTTGAAGATGACATCCGGGGAGAGGAGACGGTGCGTTCCCACAACCAGATCGACCGAACCATCCGCAAGACCCTTGACCACCTCGCGCTGCTCGGCCGCCGTGCGGTAGCGACTCAGCAGCTCGATCTTCACCGGATATTCGCTCATTCGTTCACGAAGAGTCCGAACGTGTTGCTGCGCCAAGACTGTGGTCGGAGCAAGGAAAACGACCTGCTTGCCTCCCATTAATGCCTTGAAGGCTGCGCGCAGGGCAACCTCGGTCTTCCCGAATCCAACATCCCCACAGAGCAGCCGATCCATGGGGCGCCGGGATTCCATGTCCTGCTTAATCTCGGAAATGGCACGGAGTTGGTCCGCGGTTTCGCGGTAAGGAAAGCTCATCTCCAGCTCCCGTTGCCAAGGGGTATCTGGACCGAAAGCGTAACCTTGTCCCGTTTCCCGTTCTGCTTGGAGTTTCAGTAGACGCCCCGCATAGAGGAATACCGATTTTTCCGAGGCCTTTCTCGCCTTCGACCACTTGTCATCGCCGAGTGACGAGAGGTCAGGGGCATGTTTCCCAACGCCAACATAGCGCGAGACCTGCCAAGCCTGATCGATCGGGACAAAGAGACGAGAATCGTTGGCAAATTCCAGCGCCAGCACCTCCCCCTCCGTGCCGTCGGCCGCGGGGAGACGCTGCAAGCCGAGATAACGCCCAATGCCATGCTCTGTATGAACGACAAGCTCCCCCTCGGCAAATTCCGTGAAATCGATGGCGGAACGTGAGGCACGCTGCTTCTCCCGGCGGAGGTGCAAGCGCCGAAGTCGCTGACTGGCAGACCTCCCGAAAAGTTCCGCATCGGAGAGGACAGCCAGCTTGCCAGCAGGAAAGCAGAAGCCTCGAGAAATCGAGCCAAGACGCATTTCCGGGAGATTCTCCCCCGAGGAGAATTCGGGGAGTGCCGTAGCCAGTTCCCTAAAGCGCTCAGCCTCACCTTCCGTCGCGCTCAGAAGAAGGATACGCCACCCCTCTTTTTTCCACGAATCCAGCTGGCGGAAAAACTCCTGCCTGCGCGTCTCATCAATTACAAAATCACCAGCACCAAAGGATGCAAAAGGAATCGGATCAAAGGCCGTGATCTCGTGCTTCTCCGTAAGTTCAGCAGACTCTAGCGTCGGAACGGACGAAATAGCCAATCGCTTGCCATGAGGCATGAACGGCTGCGCCTCGGTCTTTCCGTTCGAACTCTTGTCTTTACTGCTAGCTTCCTCCTCCAGGCCGATCTCAACGACCAGATCATCCTCTTTCAAATAATCAGCCAGTCTGACACTTGGCCGATCCGTGTCTCCCATCTGGATCACACATTCATCGATCTCCCCCACGGAGGTCTGTGTATCGAGATCAAACTCCCGGATCGAGACGATTCCTTCCTCATCAAACTCGAGACGGCACGGCATCGATTGCTGCCATGAAAAAAGATCCAGAATACCGCCCCTCAGGGCGAATTCACCACGACGCGTGACTTGTGCAACCCTCTCGTAGCCTGAATCCTCCAGGGAGACGATCACCTTGCCGGGAGATCCCTTCCAACCCTTGGGAAGAGAGAGAAGATTACCGGTGAGATCAGCCACCGAAGGGACAAACTCTTCCCATTGAGAGGTGGTGATGACCGGAGCCAAAATTTCGCCGCCTGCGATGCGCCCAAGGAGTGATATTCTTTCCGAGGCTGTTTCGGGATCGGGGAGGCCGAGACCCGCAGCAGGAATCTCAAGGTCAGGGAAGAGGGTTGCCTGATGGATCCAGACCGCAAGCTCCGAGGCAAACTCTTCCTGGGAACGAACATCCCGGCAGACAAACCAGATGCGTGATCCTGCAGGCATTTGGCGCGCCGTGACAGCCGCAAGAAATGGCCACGCCTGTTCAGAGGCATCTCGGATCTCCAAGAATCCACCTGCGCCCTTGCGGGCACTTAATCCGACGAAGAGCTTACCTAGCCGCGGATGAGCGCCGACCGCATCCAGTAGATCGTTATGAGCGCCGGAGTAGCCCATGATTTTCCAAATAGGTGTGCGAGAGCGCCAGCGAGAGAGAGGGATCTTGAAGGATGACTCCATCCAGCGAGGAAACAGGCATGATGCCGAGACGGGAATTCGTGACCGCCATGGCAACAGCTTTCCCGAGATCAGCAGGACGCAGGTCGCGTTCCAGCACCCCATGATTCCTCTTCACCCAACCAAGCAGGGCTCCGGAGCGGGCTCCTCGCGCAAGGGGAGGCGTGCAGAGGACTATTCCTTTCCTTGTTCGTCTCCAGACGAGCAGGTTGCCCATGGCGCAGGAGATGGCATAACCCTTTGCATCGAGCACGATTCCCTCGTTGGCTCCATTGGCACGGGCTTCAACAATCGCCTTGAGATGCTCGGCATAATTACCGGATTTCTCACCCCAATGGTCTCCGAGGAAGGGTCTCTGCAAAACCGTGAGGCGAAATCCTTGTGCGAGTTCCGTTGCCGTCGGGAAAAGAGTCGGTTCCCAAGTCAGGTAGCATCCCGCATGACGAATCGGAGCCCCCGGAGCCCCCTCACCAGCTGTTAGATAGATTCGCAGCATGCCATCGACTAGAGAGACGCTTGCAACAAAGCGCTTCAAAGCAGCAGAAAGGGCTCCGGAAAAAGGAAATCCGTTACGCCTTGCGGCATCCTTAAGGAGCGCAAGATGCTCAAGAGCGAGGAGTGCCTTTCCCGTTCGGACCGCGATACTTTCAAAGAGATGCAGGCCATAGCGGAATCCGCGGTCGCTCAGCGGCAAGCCCGATGTATGAGAGACAAGAGAGCGTCCATCCCAGCACCACGCCAGGAATTCCGAATCGGATGATCTCCTAGTCACAGGAAGCAATCACTCCTCCGCCGAGGAGGAGCCACGGATGCCAAGACGCTCCAAGCGCTTGCGAAGAGTGGCCCGGGTAATTCCCAAAAGCTTGGAGGATCTGAGCTGGTTATTGCGGGTCAGTTCCATAGCCCTCCTGGTGAAGTCCTCCTCCACCCAGGGAAGGAGTTCGCGATCACCGCTTTCCCTGATCAGCGCCTCAAAGAGGGACTGGGCTGCCTCTTCGACACTCAGAACGTTCAGGGCAGTTCCTGAGACATGAACCGCATCGGCGACTTCAGAAGCGTTTGTTACCTGACCCAATGGGAGATCTTTGGGTAGTAGGACGTCGCTTGTCGCCAGCACGCAGGCACGCTGCAGGGTGTTTTGCAATTCGCGAACATTACCGGGCCAGGGATAAGCCTGCATGACCTTGATGGCTTCCGAGGAAAGCTGCAGAAGCGGACGATGCTGCTTCTGGGCGATTCGGGAGAGGAAATACTCGGCCAGCAATGAGATATCCTCGGAGCGAGCGCGGAGCGGCGGGAGATGAATGCCGACCACATTGAGACGGTAATACAAATCCTCGCGGAATTCTTTCTTGGTAATTGCCTCCTCCAGATTCCTGTTCGTCGCGGCGACAATCCGGACGTTCGAGCGAATGGTGGCATTACCTCCGACGCGGGAAAACTCTCCCTCCTGGAGAACTCGGAGAAGCTTGCTCTGAACGGCCAGAGGCATCTCGCCAATCTCGTCGAGGAAAAGAGTGCCTCCATTCCCCTGCTCGAAGCGACCGATACGCTGAGTGGCGGCCCCGGTGAAGGAACCCTTCTCATGACCGAAAAGCTCGCTTTCCAAAAGGTTCTCGGGAATGGCTGCGCAGTTGATCGCAATAAGGGGTTTCTTGCTTCTCTCGCTGTAATTATGGATCGCGCGTGCGACCAACTCCTTTCCACAACCGCTCTCTCCGGTAACCAGTACCGGGGCATCGCTCATCGCGACGCGACCCACCATTTTAAAGACAGACTGCATCGCCTCGGACTGACCGACAATATCGTCGTGGTACTGCTCGACCGTGAGTGCAGGTTTTGTCGGGGAAGCGGCGCGAAGTTCAGCCGCAGACTTCAGTGCGGTATCGACAACAACCTTCATGGTGAAGGGGAGCGATTCCTTGCGAAGGAAATCAAAGGCCCCAAGTTTCATTGACTCAATCACCGCCTGCGTTGTCCCGTAGGCGCTCATGATGATCACCATGGCATTCGGGGACTCAGCGCGGATCTTGGCCAGGAGGTCGAGTCCCCCGGAAGGACGCAGATGCATCTCCGTAATCACCAGATCAGGTTTCTCCAGGCAGAAAATCTTGAAAGCGTTTGCGGAATTTGTCTCCGTGATCACACGGACTCCCGAGGCCTTGAGTTGCTGGCGGACCCAGTCGAGAAAATCCGTCTCACTGTCGACGACAAGCACGGTTTGGGTGGTCGGTGCACTACTCATAGTTATCAGGAGGCGTTTGCGTTGATGGGAAGATTCTCAACGGAGGAGCCGTAACGTCGATCCCGCGAGGCATAGTCCATAATAGCTGCATGAAGATCCTCAGCCCCGAAATCGGGCCAGAGTTTACGGGTGACATGAATCTCCGTGTAGCTGAGCTGCCAGAGCAGGAAATTAGAAATTCTCATTTCCCCCGAGGTCCTGATCAGCAGGTCGGGATCCGGCATCGTCCGGGTGTAGAGATGACTGGATATTGTTTCCGCAGTGATCTGGGAGGGATCGAGTTTCCGTTCTCCAACCTCTGCGGCGATGGAGCGCACGGCATCCACGATCTCATCGCGGCCACCATAGTTCAAAGCCAGAGTCAGCGTAAGTCGGGTATTCTGGGAGGTCTCCTCGATGGCCCGCTCCAGACGCTTCCGAGCAGGCCCCGGCAGGTCAGCAATCCTGCCGATCGTTGCGAGACGCACGCCGTTCCTGTTCATCATGGCAACCTTTTCGGAAAGGAAGCGCTCCAGTAGCAGCATCAGTCCCGCTACCTCGTGGGCGGGACGCTTCCAGTTCTCCGTCGAGAAAGCGTAAAGGGTCAGGAACTCCACCCCTTCGTCAATGCAGGCCTCGCAGATCCTTTCCACATTGAGGGCTCCCTGCTCATGCCCTTTGAGACGGGGCCATCCCCTTTCCTTGGCCCAGCGACCATTGCCATCCATGATGATGGCGGTGTGACGCGGCACCTTGGATAGGGACATGGTGCTCACAAGAATGAATCTAACTCGGATCTCTCCCTTGTTAGAGTTGGATGGTCTGCGCGCGACCGGGACCGACACTGACGATGGAGAGCTTGGCACCACTCAGCTTGGCGAGCGTCTCGGCATAGCGACGGGCCTTCGGCGGAAGATCCTTGTACTTACGGATGGAATCCGTTGGGGTGAGCCAACCTGGCATGCTCATGTAGACGGGGCAGCAGCGCGCCAACTCCCCTGCATCCGTCGGAGGAGTGTCGAGCACAGGACCTTTGCCATCGATCCGATAGCCGGTGCAAACAAGGATTTCAGGCAAGGCGTCAAGTCCGTCAAGGTTGGTGATGGCGAGTTGATCAACACCATTCACCATCGTTGCATAGCGCGTGGCCACCGCGTCAAACCAGCCACAGCGCCGTGCACGCCCCGTGGTCGCGCCGAATTCACGTCCCATACCGTGGAGCATGTCGCCGATCGCATCCTCTTCCGTGGGAAGAGGCCCCTCTCCCACGCGAGTGGTGTAAGCCTTCACGACACCGATCACCGTATCGATGCGATTCGGAGCAATGCCGGAACCCGTGCAGGCTCCTCCGGAGGTGGTATTGGAACTGGTGACGAAGGGATAGGTGCCATGATCGATATCCAGGAAAGTCCCTTGTGCTCCCTCGAAGAGGATCTCTTTCTTCGCTTCCATCGCTTTGTGAAGGAAGGTGACTGTGTTGGTGACAAAAGGCTTCAGCACCTTGGCGGCCGCCATGTACTCGGCAAGCACCTTGGCACCATTGATAGGCTTGCCACCCAGGCTCTTGATCACAGCATTGTTTTCCTTGATGCGTTGAGCGAGCTTCGCCTTGAAAACATCGGGCCTAACGAGGTCGGCCATACGGAGGCCTGTGCGGGCCGCCTTGTCACCATAGGCGGGACCGATTCCCCTCTTGGTGGTGCCGATTTTGTTCTTCCCTTTGAGGGCTTCACGGTGCTCATCGAGGGATCTGTGATAAGGCATCACGAGGTGGGCACTGTCACTAATGAGAAGATTCTTGTCCACCTTGATTCCACGTTCCTGCAGCCCTTTGATCTCAGCTACCAGGGCTACCGGATCAATCACGACACCATTTCCAATCACGCAGATTTTTCCTTTGCGCAGGATTCCGGAGGGAATCAAGTGGAGAACATATTTTTTGTCCCCATCAACGATTGTATGACCAGCGTTATTGCCTCCCTGGCTTCGCACAACGATATCCATGTCGCCGGTCAGGACATCGATGATTTTTCCTTTGCCCTCATCTCCCCACTGGGAGCCTACAAGAATGGTGTTTGACATGGTATTTAAGCTAAAAAGCCGGACAAGAGTCCGGGTAAGTGGGCAAAAATCGCCACTCCGTTCCTTCTTTGCAAGGATAAACCCCCCTTTTGCATTCCCTCAGGATGCCACGATGAGATTGAAAGGACTCCCCAGCTAAGGATACAAACAGCCTATGGTACACCACTGGCTCGTGAAATCAGAACCCTCCGCCTACGCATGGGAGGATCTCGTGAAGGATGGCAAGACTGCCTGGACGGGCGTTCGGAACTTCCAAGCCCGGAATAACCTGCGTGCCATGAAAAAGGGAGATCTCGTCCTTTTTTACCAGAGCGTTAGCACCCCCTCGGTTCGAGGCATCACCCAAGTGGTCAAGGAAGCCTATCAGGATGGCACGGCCCATGAGGGAGACTGGAGTTGCGTCGATCTCAAGATCGTGCGGAATCTCCCCATTCCAGTGACCCTTGCAGAAATCAAAGCCGATCCGAAACTCACGGAGATGGCATTGATCAAACAATCCCGCCTCAGCGTGATGCCCGTGACTCAGGAGGAGTATAAACGCATCCTTGAACGTGCCGGGATGAATTAGCTCCCCACCGTCTTATTCGTCCAAGACGGCAAGATCGCTGGCAGTCACTCGCAGCACCTCCTCGACGGAGGTTAGCCCCATGGAGGCTTTGCGCCATCCATCCTTTCTCAGGGGAATCATTCCATCCTTGGCGGCCTGTTCAGCAAGCTCATTTCCGGTAGCCCTTTTTTGGAGAAGCTCCTGCAAGGCATGGGTCACAAGACAGATCTCCATGATGGCCAGTCGCCCGGCATAACCGCTCTGACGACAATGCTGACATCCAACGGGCTGTCGAAGACCGCCGGCCAACTCCATCGGAAAACCGATCCCCTCCAGTTCCTGGCGAGAAATTTCGGATGGTTTGGAGCATTTCGGGCAGAGTTTCCTGACAAGACGCTGTGCAAGGAAGGCACGGACGGAGGAGCCGACAAGGAAAGGTTCCACGCCCATATCAATAAGACGGGTAATACCGCCGACAGCATCATTTGTGTGGAGAGTACTGAAAACAAGATGTCCAGTCTGCGCCGCGCGGATGGCGATCTCGACGGTCTCGCGGTCACGCATCTCACCGATCATCACGACATTTGGATCTCCACGCAGGATACTGCGCAAGGCGCTGGCAAAGGTCAGATCGATCTCAGGCTTCACCGCGATCTGAATGACCCCATCGATCTTGTGCTCCACAGGATCTTCGATCGTGATGATGCGGCGTTCCTTGACATTGAGAGCACTGAGGAAGGTGTAAAGCGAGGTGCTCTTTCCGCAACCGGTTGGGCCGGTTACCAGCACAATGCCATTCGGCATGGAAATCAGTGAGCGGATAATCTTCTCAACGCCCGCTTCCAACCCGAGGCGCTTGAAGTCGAACTGCTCGGCCCCTAACAAACGCAGGCTAACATTCTCTCCATGCACGCAGGGGATCGTGGCGACACGCACATCGATGGGCCGCCCCTTGTGCTCCAGCGCGATACGACCATCCTGCGGCAGGCGCCGCTCGGCAATATCGAGCGAAGCCATGATTTTAAGACGTGATGTGACCGAATCCTGAAGAACCTTGATTCTCGGCGGAACAGGAGCCTCATGCAGGACACCGTCGATGCGGTATCGGATGCGAAGATCATGACCGAGTGGTTCGAAATGAATATCAGTTGCTCCCTGTTGCAGTCCCTCTCGCAGGATCTGATTCACGAATTTCATGACTGAGGCCTCGGGATCCTCGCCATCAAGGACATTGACCTCCTCTTTCTCGACAAAGGCCTCCTCATCGCGACCCTCGAGCAGTTCTTCAAAGGTTTCCGCTCCCACACCATAAGCTGACTTCACTGCTTCGGTGAGACGACGCCGCGTGGTCATGACCAGATGGACGGTTCCCGGATGATGGTGCGTGACTGCCTGCCATGCCGCATGGTCGAAGGGATCCCAAACAAGAAGACTGAGCTCGTCGGACGCCGTCGTCACCTCTTCAACGGCTTTTTCAGAATCAATAAGTTTTTCCCTCGGTTGTTCGGGAAGAATCTGGAACCCAAGCGCCAGACGCGCAGGAAACGTCGAGCGAACATTCTCCGCTGGCTTCACTTCATCCTCTTCTCTCCAATCCATACCAAGCAGGGCGGCCAACTCCTTCATGAAATCATTTTCAGGAACGGTACCCGTCGCGATGACAGCAGCCACTTGGGACTGCTGGGAAAAAGCCGCGCGGGAGAGAGCCTCGCGCACGGCATCCACATCCCCGCACCCGGCACTGACCGCCGCTGCGAGCAATAGCTCCGCCAACCCATTGGTGATGGGTTGAGAGGATGTTTCCGATGCCGGTGACATCATTGAACTATCTCCCAAGATGGTTCTACCGCAAGTGCGCTCTTATCAGAAGGAGCGTTCCTACCGCCTCACGCTGTAATCGAACCAGTCGAAGAAGGCCATGTTTGTGCTCTCCCCGCCTCGCGCCGTGGCATAGAGGCCGAAATAAGCGCCAGTGTAGCCCCCTGCCACCTGGGTGGAGAGGTAGCGGGTTTCCCCGGTCGCCAATTCAATGAGATTCCCAGTGGCCCCAGCCAAGAGGCGGTAGGTCTTCTTGTCCGCAATGATCCGTAACTCGACAGGACCTTCAGCTATCGTTTGGCAGGCGACCTCGGCGATGAGAGTTCCGATGCGGCGACGAACGATCACAGAGCGCTTCCCTCCCCTCTGGGTAACGGCAACTTCGTAGTGATGCCTGTTATCAGCGAGGACACAGAGTCCGGCTTCTTCGTTCTCAGAAGTTGGATTAAAGTCTAGCAAGGTCGCAGCCTCACACTCGAAATGCTCCTGTCGACAACCAACAAAGGCGGGCGAGTCCTGATCATCGAGTGTCGGTTTTCCGCACGAGAGGCGGAGCGATCCCGGACGCTCTGAAAGGGAGTAGAGCGAGGGATCGGGGTTGCGAAGATGGTTCCAGGCAAAACCGAGCGAGGTAGCGTCAAAGTCATCACGCTCGGCAGATGCAGGCCACGGACACGGTGTCATGGGGCGATCGACCTCCATCGTGCAGAGAACCTTCTCCCCATGGTTCACGACGGGCCACCCGTCGATCCACTCGACGGGTGCAAGGTATGTCTCGCGGCCGAGGTGGTGCCAGGAGTACTCGCCATAGCGGTAGCCGAGGAAGACGATCCACCAGTTCCCATGGTGATCCTCAAAGAGATCGCCGTTACCGGTTGACTGAATGTCGTTCATCAGGCTCCGGTGAGTAAGGATGGGATTGTGAGGGCACGACTCGAAGGGGCTCGTCACACCATAAGGATCACGGGACCGGGCGATCGTCACCATGTGACATTCCGCAGTGCCCCCTTCGGCAAGCGTCAGATAGTACCAATCGCCGATGTGGTAGAGATGAGGGGCCTCGGGATAGGACCCTCCCGTGCCGGGCCACAGAAATTTTGACTCAGTAAGCTGCTTGCCTGTGGCGATGTCGATCTCGCACTGATAGGCACCTCTCACCGGCGCCCACCCGGTTCCGTTGCTCGTGAAGTAGACCTTGCCGTTGTCGAACAGCAGCGATGGATCGATCCCCTTTTGAGCCACCCAAATTGGATCCGACCATTCTCCCGAGGGGTCCTCGGTCCAGACATAGAAGTTCCCCCCACCGGTCATGTTGGTGGTGACCATGTAGAAGCGCCCATCATGATACCGGATTGTGGGAGCGTAGATACCGTCAGAAGGTTTGACACCCTTCAACGGCAGCTGACTTTCTCTGGTCAGACAGTGACCGATCTGCCTCCAGTTCATGAGATCCCGACTGTGATAAATAGGAACTCCTGGGAAGTACTCGAAACTACTGTTCACGAGGTAGTAGTCCTCGCCGACTCGGCAGATGCTCGGATCGGGATGGAACCCGGGAATAATGGGATTGGTGTATTTCATGGAAAACGTGTTGGGGAGGAATCAGTGCTGGGGACGATCGAGGATGTCGTAACCGAGTCCACCATCCTGCGGGTGATGCTTACCGGAGCGGTCTAGTTCCTCTTCGGATGGGAGCATTCTGCGGTACTCATCGACGTAGAGTCCGATCTTGTTGACCGGGATCGACTGGAATCCGGGAAGCTCCTTTGTAAGTTGGCTGTCACGTTTGATCCTGAAATCAAGCGCTACGGGATCCGAGAAACCGGGGTTGGAAGCGACGGCAAGATTCGTGCCCGTGGCAAACGAGGGACAGGCGGATTGTTTTCCCTGGACGACATTTTGCCACACAAAAGGCCTTGGGCAGTTCACCGCGACATTGTCGGCGATCACTCCCTGGTGGGGAAGCAGGGTGGTGAACTCAAAGCCGGTCTTGCAGTCCATGGCTACGTTGTTTCTGCAGTCATAGAGTTGGGTGACGCCATCCTTACCCATATTGCCACCCTTAAACAGGTAGCCCGTCCCCCTCTTTCCGTCACTGTGGAGGTCGACGATGTTGCCAATGAGTTTCATGTCGGGGTGATCGAAATCAAAGTAGATCCCGTCGCCGATCCGGGAGTCGTGCATGAAATTGTAACGGAACGTGACATTGCCGAAGTTTCGGACCCTCTGATCGTAGGCATAGAACGCCCCAAGGTCGTTGGAGACTAGGCACCAGCGGAAGATCTCGTTGAACTCAAAAACACTGTCCATGCTTCCGTAGAGGATACCCCCGTGCGGTGTGTCGTGGATCAGGTTGTTGGCAACGTACATTCCGACAGCCGGATGATGCCCCCCACCCCCTCCTCCCGTGAAACCGGCATTCACACCAGGGGTGTAGACCAGCGCCAGTTTTGAGAAATCGAAGATGTGGTTGTTGACCACGCGGTGTCCCGCCGGCACTCGAGGCACGGAGGTCTCGTTCCCTCCCCCAAGCCAGACTCCTCCCTCACCGAGATCATACAGGTCGTTGCTCTGGACAACATGCTCCTTACCCCCGTCCACCACGATGGCGTAGCGGTCGATATGGCGTACGGTGCACCCCGCCACCAAATTATGCTCCCCGCCGGTGATTCGGATTCCGTCGCCGAGGTTCGACTCGACGACAAGCCCTTGCAGGACGATATCGGAAGCCCCCTCCAGCGAGATCACCGGGGAAGACTGGTCGGCAAGCAGTATGGATGAGGTTCCGGTGTTTGTCGGCGGGTAGAGGTAGATCTTCCGATCCTTGAAATCGATACACCAGTCACCCGGTTCGGAGACCTCCTCGAGTAGGTTAGTCAGCCAGTAGGCCTCGCGGCCGTTTCCAGCGGGACGGGTGTACTTGTTGCCGATTCCGCTTGGGATTGGTTTGGCAAAGGAGGCCGTACGAGCCGCCGGATCGATCGCCGCAACGCGCTGCCCTTGGACGACCCAGGTCACACGCCAGTATCCGCGGAGCCAGACGCCGCGGTCGAGTTGACGCTTCCAGACCTCGAATTTGGGTGCATCCTCCGTGCGATATACAAAGGTTCCTCCGGGGCCGTTCGGGTCCACTTTCTTGACCGAGGCGGCGGGGTTCCTCCAATCGGTCGGCCCCCCTGCGTTATCAAGGACCTTCTCAAAACGCAGGTATCCGGTCTTCGGATAGCGGGAGAGAGGGAGTCTCATTCCGTTGAGGAAGAGATCGGGGATCCTGTGAAAACCGCTATCGTCAAAAACATCCGGGAAGGGACCCACGTTTTTCACCCCGAGTTTGTCGAGATCGAGGCTCACGATCTTGCCCCTCAGAGCGGGAGCGATGCGGTCCAGGGTCGCCGGATTAGTCACGGGCACAAGATCTGCGGGAGACAGGCGCCTCCCGCCGAGCAGGCGCGGAGTCTGCCCGTCGAGCGCGCGCCAAATCACCGGATGCCCCGGCTTTCCGGAGTCCTAGGCGGTGAGTTTCAAGGACTCCCCGAAGAGGTAGTCGCCTCCGGCAACCCAGATGGTGATTTCCTGATCCTTCGAAAGTCCCCTGGCCGCATCGCGTGCTTTGGCGAGAGTTGCGAGAGGATGATCCTTGGAGCCATCCGCCGTGTCATCCCCCTTTGGCGAAACATAGAGGTCAGCCGCATGCAGCACGCCCATGGAGAGGCTGAGGAGGAGGCACGGAGTAATACGTTTCATAGAATCAGTAGTTGAGGTCGATGACGGAAGCGATGGTGTCGGGAGCCTTTGAAGGAAGGCCCGAAACGGTCACACCTTTGTCATCCTGCGAGAGCGTCAGTTTCACAGCGGTATTGGCCAGAAGAGTCGCCTCCGTGATGTGATGGGCGAATGCAGGCACGCTGAACTTCCCGTCCGTCGGCCACTGAAAGATGATCAAGTAAACGTGCCCTGGCTTTTGGGTGGCGCGCCACTGATTGCCCGAGGATATGAGAACCTTTGTTCCATAACCTGATTTCCCCTCCACCGCTTGTCCGAGTTCCTCTCCAAAGGGTGTGGCCGTCGTGCCGTAGATGGCCTCACCATTCACCTTCATCCAGACACCGACATCAGCCAGACGCTTCACGCTCTCGGCAGGAATTTCGCCATGCGAATCGGGTCCGACGTTCAGGAGATAGTTCCCTCCCTTACTGGCGATATCAGCAAGGTTCCTGATGATTGTTTCCGTGGATTTCCAATTGTGATCGTCCTTTTTGAAACCCCAGGTGTCGTTCAGGGTCATGCATGTCTCCCAATCCCTACCCGGAAATCCCTGGGGGGGGATGCGTTGCTCGGGGGTCTCGGTGTCGCCTTTGGTATCGCCGCCAAGACGGTTATTCTGAATGAGACCGGGCCGGAGTTTCTGGATGACAGCGTCAATTCTGGCAGCCCGCTCCTTGTTCATATCGATCGGGGTATCCCACCACACGACGGCAGGTGTGTCGGGACCATAGTTTGTAAGGATTTCCTTGATTTGAGGGATCGCCGTTTTATCGACGTAGTCATCCATATTGTGATCCTGGGCTTTGTCCCACTTGCCCCCAGCTGCCGAGCCGCCATTGTTCCAGTCCTGAGCCTGGGAGTAATAGAAGCCAAGCTTGATGCCCTGCTTGCGACACTCCTCCGCAAGTTCCTTAAGGGGATCGCGTTTGAATGGGGTTGCCTGAACGATGTTCCATCCATTGACCTTGGTGTCGAACATCGCAAAACCGTCATGATGCTTTGAGGTGATGACGATATATTTCATGCCTGCGTTCTTGGCCGTGGCCACGAACTGGGATGCATCGAACTTATCGGCCGTGAAGTCCTTGGCGAACTCTTGATACTCTGTCATCGGGATCTTTCCCTTATTCATGATCCATTCGCCGATACCCTCGACCGGCTGCTCCTTATAATAGCCGGCAGGCACCGAGTAGACACCCCAGTGGATGAACATGCCGAATTTGGCGTTGCGCCACCACGCCATGCGGGCATCACGCTGGGATTTCGTTTCACCAGGGACGGAGGAAACGGGATGATTCGGATCCATGGCAGGAGGAGGGGTCGGCATCACCGTCGGGGTGGTGGCGCTAGGTTTCGAGTTCGTCACGGTGACGGCGGTAGCCAGCGCGGGACCTATAAACAGCAGGGCGAGGAGGATTGGGGTTTTCATGGAGGTTGCTTACTGAATTGGGTAAAGCAAGACGATGGCAAAAAGGATATTTTCAGGAACTGAAATGTCAGTACTTCAGATCAATGACCGAGGCGATCGGGTCGGGAGCCTTTGAGGGAAGTCCGGAAACCGTGATCCCCCTGTCATTTTGAATCACGGTCAGTTTGACCAACGGATCAGCCAGCAGGGAGGCTGACGAGATCCGGTAAGCGAAGGCTGGGACGCTGATTTTTCCATTCGCGGGCCACTTGAAGACGATCAGATAGAGATGCCCCGGTTTCTGGGTGGCTCGCCACTTCCAATCAGGAATAAAAAGAGGTTTACCGGTCTTCTGATCCCTGCGCCACCAACTGAATGATCCGGCTTCACGTCCAAAAGGAGTCGGACCGGTCCCATAGATAGCGGAACCATTGACCTTCATCCAGTTTCCGACTTCGGCAAGCCGATCGAGGCTTTCCCTCGGGATGCACCCCTGGGCATCCGGACCTACATTGAGGAGATAGTTACCCCCCTTGCTCGCGATATCGCAGAGATTTCTGATCAAAGTCCCGGTTGATTTCCAGTGATAGTCACCCCGTTTGTATCCCCAGGAGTCATTGAAGGTCATGCAGGTCTCCCAATCCCTTCCGGGAAATCCCTGGGGTGGGATGAATCCTTCTGGAGTCTCTGTGTCACCGGGAAAATATTTTTTGCCGGCTGGGTCCTTGGTGTTGCTGAGGCGGTTATTCTGAATCAGTCCCGGACGCACTTCCTGAACGACGTCGTCGAATTTTGCAGCCCTAGCCTTGGTGATCTCCTTGGGCGTGTCCCACCACAGAATGGCTGGGGTATCCGGTCCATAGTGTGTGAGCAGTTCTCTCACCTGAGGAATGGCAACATTGTCAATGTAGTCGTCCATATCGCGGTGCTGAGCCTTGTCCCAAGGTCCTTTTTCCCGCTCCGGATGCTTGGGCATGGAAAGCCCAATCGCACCACCATTGTTCCAGTCCTGCGCGTGCGAATAGTATAAGCCTAGCTTGATGCCCTGCTTGCGGCACTCCTCGGCCAGGGCCTTGAGGGGATCCTTTTTGTAGGCCGTTGCCCGCACGATTGTCCAGTCGCTGGCCTTGGAATCAAACATCGCGAACCCGTCATGATGCTTGGCTGTGATCACGATGTACTTCATGCCGGCGGATTTCGCAGCGGCGACAAATTGGACGGCATCGAATCGCTGCGGATTGAACTCTTTGGCATACTGCCGGTACTCCCGGACAGAAATCCGGGCATCATGCATCAGCCATTCGCTGAATCCCGGGACTCGTTTCCCATGATACCACCCTGCGGGAACCGAAAACACGCCCCAGTGGATGAACATCCCGAACTTCGCATCACGCCACCATCCCATGCGCGAGTCGCGCTGGGTCTTTGTCTCTCCCGATACCGACGAGAGCGGATGCGCGGGGTCGGAGACGGGTCGCGAGGCGGGCATCACCAAGATAGTAGCGCTCGGATCAGGATTAATGGGTTCGCCGTGCGCAAGAGAGGCGGCGAGAAGACCGACGAGCACGACGGAGATCTTCATGGTATGGATGATTTAAGTCTTTTAAAAAGTGTGAACAGTGAAGGCGTTAACAGTTGTGTGTGGCAATCACCCTCTTTTTTCCGGTGAGACCTTTAGGAGGATTACTCCATGGACAGGCACTTCAGCCCCATAGGAACCATCGAAAGCCCCTAGATCTTTCTGCCGCCAAAGGTCGCGCAGAATCTGTTTTCCCGAAAATCCCGCCTGCTTCCAATCCAGGGTAACCTGAGCAGGGGTCTCGCCCGTGTTGAAAAGCCCAACAGCCTTGGTGCCATCAGCGAGTTCCTTGACGTAGACCTTCAGCGGACCCTCAGGGGAAACGCAGACCGCCGGTTTACAGAGTTCGTCCTGATCGATGGCCAGCACCTCGTCATTGGTGATCAGGCCGAGTGTGAAGAGGTCGAGATGTTCAAGATCGCATCCGAGCAGCAACGGTGCGGAAAGTAGGCACCAGAGTGAGACATGGGAGTACTGCTCGTCCGGAGTAAGGTTGGAGGGATGCGGATTCCCCCACCCAACGCGCCCCACCACCAGCATGTCAGGATCGTTGAAATGACCGGGACCCTGATAAGCAGCCCAGGCAGTCTGCTTGCCAAAACCAATGCCGCTCATGCTTTTCCAACTGTCATTGATATCGCCGGTCGTTCGCCAGAGGTTTGAGAGGTGCTGCCAGTCGGCAGCATTTTGAAAAGGCGCGGAATTGGAGAGACTGTAAACGATATCCCGGCCTGTCGCCCTAAGAGCATTGACCATGGCCTCGACATGAGGAACATCAATCGGGTTCCAATCATACTTGAGGTAATCGACTCCCCATTCAGCCCATTGCTTTGCATCCTGTTCTTGGAACGGATAGGTGCCGAATTTCCAGTTCGACTTTCGCTTGGCCATAATCTCAGCGCCTTCCTTGCTCTTGTTCCGTGCCGCCTCATTCTGGGCTCCAGCAGCCATTTGGTTGAAGGCTACTTCCGTTTTTCCGATCCTGTAGTATTCGTTGTGATCGCCTGATTCGATCCAGTCATAGACCCCGTTTTGATTGTCACAGGAACTGCCGATATGCCCCTCGTAACTCCCCCTCCACGGGGTGGAGTAGATGCCGAAACTAAGACCCATGCCATGGATTTGATCGGCGAGGGCCTTGATGTCGGGGAACTTGGAATTCGGTTGGATCGCATTCCAGGAGCCGCCGCGTTTACCCTGCCAGCCGTCGTCGATATTGATGTAGGTCCATCCATGCTGATCGAGACCTGAAGCTTTCATAGCCTCTGCGGAGCTGAGGACTTTCTCCTGGCTCACCTTGCCACCCCAGCAGTTCCAACTGTTCCATCCCATGGGGGGAGTCAGGGAGATCTGCTCCCCGACAACAATCTTCAGGGAATGCTTACTCTCCCCTTTGTCATTGCGTGCGATCAGGGTCACTGCGTTCGTGCCGACCTGAACGACTGAACCGGTGATCCTGCCGGTGGCCGAATCAAGCGAGAGCCCCTTGGGTAAGCCCTCGGCGGTGAAGGTCATCGGACGGGATCCGGTCGCTGGAATTGCGAAAAGAAATGGGGATCCGGGACGAACGCCATACACCGATGGACCGTGAATTCTGGGAGTCAATGGGGCCAGCGGGGTCAGCGAATCCGGCAATGATGCGACGGCTGAAGCTTTCGATTTGGGCTCGGGCGTGGGCCTCGCGCCCTCCGCATGGAGGGGTAGGGTCAGCAGGAGTACGGTAAGAATGGCAAGGGAGTAAAAGTACAGGGGGTGTTTCATTATGGCTTGGTGAACCGCAGTAGTGATGCCGATGCGGGCGGAACGGTCATGGAAATTGTTCCGGAGGTGGCTCCAGCGATGGGTTGCCAACCGCCCCTCCAAGTGCCGTCAGCTGAAATCGAGGAATCCCCCAAGGTAATCTCCGACTTCGCCGCAATGTCTCCTTTTTTCTGAATCAGATCCAGTCTCTCCCAGGAGCCACTCAAGGTGACCTGAGGAAGATTGATTGAGACAAGCACGGGTATGCCCTGCGCACCATGACTTTTGTTGATGACCGTGATGAGGTAGGAATTCCCATCCTGATAGGCATAGGCCGAGACATTGGCCTTTCCCTCCATGCGTGTGGAAAGGATGTGTCCTTTTGCTCCCTGCGTAAAAGCCAGATGGGAATATGCAATAGGATGAACCTCAAATCCCTTACCATTCGAGCCATAAACAAAGGAGGCATAGTTGGGGGCATGAAATCCCCCATTCATTCCGACACTTTCCCCGGTGTGATAATTAAGACCAAGAATTCCATGGGACCCCCACCAATGATCCCAGTCAAGCGACCAGAGGGTGGATGCATAGGTGTCGCTGGCACCCTTGGCGCCCCCGTTGTAGCAGCTGTTCATCTCGTCAATCCGGTAGGGAACCCGCAACTGAGAGAGCGGTTTAGCAGTTGCCTCGTAGAGTTTCTCATACTGCCCGTGATTCGATTCCGAAAGAAAACGATCCCTTGTCCCCACAGGATCTTTCTCAGCATTCCTGCCGGAACCGAAGATGTAATAGTGGGTGCTCACCATCGAGAGATGCCCCGAATCTCCAAGATCTTTCGCGAGATTAATTGCAAATGATTCCTTACCCGCAACCGATGGTCCCTCGATCCGAGCCTGCGGAACAGATTGAAGAATGGCGTCGTAATGAGGCTTCCACAGGGAGAAGTAGATGCCATATCGCTCATTCTTGACCTGTTTAAAACAATCCGGCTCATTTCCAATGGAGAAGGCATCGAGAAGGTCCGCGTAATGGTCATCGATATACTTGGCCAGTTTCGCCGACGTGGAAGGAGAACCGTTTTCAAGCCGGAAGGAGTAAATGACCTTTACTCCGGCCGCTTTTGCGAATCCGAATAGGGCATCGATATCTTTTTCTCCCGGAACCGGTATCGAGGGATTATCGACCGCATTCGCACCAACGCGAAGATTACTGATCCCCAGCGTCTTAAATAGCGTCACAAGGGGAGCGTTGGTAGCATCAAAATAATACTTCCCATCGCAGGGAAGGAGCATGCTCGATTCGTAACTCAGTCCGAGGAAGCCCGGCGGGAGTTCCCTGTCTTTCTTAGGCTCCTCAACATGGAGGGTGATCGACGCGGTCTGAGGGGGGGCTGCTAGCGAATTATTCTGAACGGCAGTCTCGGTTCCGGCATTGGTATTTGTACGGACGTTGACAGTTGTGGCCTCTTCGGCGGAGAGCATGGAAACCAAAAGCAGAAGGAAGAGGGGGGATTTCATAGTGTGTCACACTCGGTGATGCTGCCTCGGATGGCAATGAAGGATACAAGGGTACCATCTACTAAATGGTCTCCGAAAACGCCGTAAAAGAAATCTATGTCCGTGTTGCTCATCATCGGCGGCCTATCAGAAATCCCGCATCGACCCAATCGGCATGATCTGTGGCGATTCCGTCCCCACCATCGGTCACAACAAGCCGGAGTTCCTTGAACCCGGGCTTGAGGGGCACGTCAAAAGACCATCTGCTTTTGCAGTTCTTGATCCCGATGACCGGGGAGGAGGCCAAAAGTTCGGGCTGGGATCCAGGCTGCTTCGTATCACCGTAAACCTCGAAGGTGACGCTGCCACCGGTGGAGGCCACTTCATCATCGATACCCGCAAGGGCAACGAACCGGGAAGCTTTGGGAGGTATGGCGAACACAGCGAGGGATCGTGCATGGCAGCCGATTCCCTTGGCATAGGTGACACCGGCAACACGGAGGGGATTTCCACCAATGGAGCGGTTTGGAGCCGAGTGTCCATTGCCATTCTCCATCTTCAGGGCGGGCATATCGCTCAGGTGAAGGTCCGGTTTTGGCGGATCAGAGAGATCCTGGAGCATCACAGGTTGGTGGATTTCGATATCCTTGCGCCGTGACTCCGGAAGGACGTTGAGGAGCTCGATTTTGCCGCCACGGAAACGACACTCCACGGTCGTTTGCTCGGGCGCATGCAGTTTGAAATCCACATCCCAATTTGCCGGCCACGCAGGAAAGAGAACGACTTTCCTTCCATCAGCAGCCAACAGCATACTTTGAAGGCCAACCATGCCGGAACCTCCCCAGTTGTGGTCAGGAATCCAATCATGTCCCGGTCCGAAGAAAGCCGGAAAGCGTTGGCTGCGTCCGCTGTCCGACCATTTGTTGAGGAGATAGAAGTGGGCCTCGTCAGTCATGCCCATAAGGGCCACGGCGGAGAGGGTGGGCTGCCAGCTGATATCCTGTTTGCAGTGTTCGGCGCGGTCGGCCGGTATGTTCTTCCAAGTGTCACGCATCATTGGCAGCGTGTCGGGTTCCGTGACACCGGTCAGCCTGTAGGGAAAGAGCGTATAGCTTTCGTTGAACTCATCCTTGTTGTACTCGGCCTCCCAACCTGCCGCAGGAAGAAGGATTTTCTCTCCGGAAGCTTTCTTCGAGACAGGAAGATCAGGAAGGGTTGGCTTCACTTTTTCGAAGAACTCTCTTGTTTCCTTGGGAACCGAGGACTCGGGAAGCGAGAGAACCCTGTCCACGATCCGGTGAAGGCCGGCGACGACTTCGACTGGATTGGTGGCCCCTCCGAGCAGTTCCAGTCCATTGACCGGGTAGATGACGAGACGTCCCCGGCCATCCAATTCCCTTCCCCTCTCTTTCAGGCGCTCCTTGCGGAAGTGCTCGTCGTAAAATCTGACCACCGCCTCGGCCATCGGTATCGAGGGAGCGGGGGCCAGTCCGTAATAATTGGCGAACTCAAGAGCCATCCATGCCTCCTCCACCATCATGGAGTGATGCCACCGCAGGTGTCCCATGGCGATGGTCCAATTGAAACTTCCTATGCCCGGTCGACCATCCAAGGTGAGGACCTCCGGAAAAATGGCACCGGGGTGTTTCATGTAGACCTCACTGGCAGCCTGTGCCACGAGAAGATTCCGTCGGTAGAACTCATAAGTCGGCGCGGAGGTGTCGAGATCTCCCGCCATGAGACCGGGCCACCCCAGCCAGCGCTGGTTCTGTCCGAAGAACAAACTCCCCCAAAGCCGGAAATCGGGTGTTTCCGAACGACCCGGCTGGATCACAGGATCATCCGAACGATGGGTCCAGGCTTCGATTCCCTTCCACGGCTCGACGGTGAAAATGCCGCCGTTGAACTTGAGTGGGATCGCTCCTCCCTGGTTGCAAGCCCTCATGTAGCGAAAGAGAGCGTAATTTTTCCCGCACTGATAAGCCCGATCCCCAAGGCTCCCGCGCGGATTGATCACGATCCATGATCTGTTCCAATACTTGGACCAACGCTCCCGGTTGGCCTCCGCCCCTTTGTTGATGCTCTCGGGTGTCAACGAATCCGTGACCTTACGATCAATCATTGACTGCCACTTGGTGAGATCCTGCGAGTGATCAGCCTCTAGGGCTACGGCAATCGAAATCGACTTTGAGGGCGGTTGCGTCATGGCTGACCAGGCACGCCCGGACCAGGATTGCCAATGGACTGGATTCGGTGCCGGTGTCACGGCAATCTTGGGCATGGATGCGATCGCCCCGCCAATGACGCAGTCCACCGCCGGATCCGACCACCCCTCCTTTTCGACATCTTTGGCTAGGATCTCCTTCGGCATCTGGAGGGTCTCTGATCGCTTGTTCAGATGAGCCCATCGGACGATGCCATCATCTGTTGATACATCGTAAGGAAGGGCCCCGGGATCGTTATGCATCATTCCATCATCCCTCTTCCCGTCCCAGATTCCGTATTCGACTTTCATTGACTGATCCGTGCCGCAGGTGGAGTCGAGATGTAGGACCCCGGATGCCGGATCAAACCAGAGCTTTAAGTCATAGGAAGCCTGATCGGCTGTGCGAGCATGGATGACGATCTTTCCACTCTCCAGTTCCAGCTTTTGTGAAAAATCCTTGTCACAGAGGAGCGGGCCAGAGACAGGAGTCAGACGGAGGCATCCGAGTTTACGGATGGTGTGATGTTCATCGTACGCCGCGGCATGAGCAAGATAGAGCCAGATACTCCCGTCCTGCACCCACACGTTGGCACCCGATCCACGAATTCCGCTAAGGGGCATGGACCCCGCCGAGTTCAGGCTCGGGGTTGTCCACTCGAGATCGTATTGCCCGACCCAATCACGATTGGACGGGTCTTGCTGAGAGGCCTGGGCCGGAACATGCAAGGAAAGCGATACTCCTAAATAGAACATCGCCGCAAAGACAGAAGAATTCGATCTGATCATACGTCCATATTCAGGAGATCAGAGTCAGCGTGGGAAAAGGGTGCTTGCCTCACCGCAGGCGGTTAGCACGTTAAGACGAATGCAGGAGGCAGAATTTCTTCACGACTTGGAGGTGGTGTCATGCCTCAACTCCACATGGGTCCGATGATCGACCGGATCAGTGCTGAACCTGAGAATGTCGATATCGTCGTTACCCTTGTCGACGGTGAGTTCGGTGTGGTCGGCGTTCCAGGAGGTCTTGAGGAGTGATTCGCCGGTTCTGAAGGGGAAGAGGAGGACCTTGTATTTGGGATCGACCACATTTTGCCGATCGATGAAGAGGCGGTTCACATCTTCGGCCAGGTAGAAATCATTAATTTCCTTCGGCACTTTAAACCGAGTCTGGTCCATGCGGATGGACGGTTGTTTGCTGTTGTCCGATTCGGAGACATCGCGCACCAGCAGGCGGGGCTTGCCGGGTTCGGATCCCTTGTCATTGAGGTGGTATAAAATTGCCTCGGTGGATGTGGCCCCCGGTTCCATTGCCTGAAGAAACTCTCCCTCCTTGTCTTTCTTTCCATCCTCGCCGCGACTGGGATTGTTGAACATCCATCGGTAATTCGCCGGTTCATCTCCTCTGCGGAAATCATCGACGATCAGGACATAAGGCCGTTTGCCGCGGGACATCAGGATCGTGCGGGTAGCGATCTTGACCGCCGTGTTGGGTGACGGGACCAAGTAGTAACTGTAGTTGTCGGGTTGATCGACGAAGAATTCCTTTCCCTGTGGGCAGCGTCTCAAGACATCGGTAAGCAGGCCTGGATACATGAACTGTGATCTGGGAAACCCGATGCGCTTACCTCCCTCGGCTGCGCACATGAAGTTGTACGCAAGGGAGGCATCGCCGGCCGCCAATGCCCAGGATTGGTCAGGCGCTTCTTTGACCTCGAGCATTTTGCCTGGAGGGGTCGGAAAGCTACGGATGTAACCGGAATCGGGAAGATCGGGAGGATAGTTGGGATTCTCCCCCACATAGCCTTCGGTCATGGGGCACTTGGCCCAAGCCGGATTCTGGAACTGCACGCTCGCCTGCCATCCGCTGTAGATCTTGTGGTATCCGGGGGGTAGCACCCAACTTCTCCCGAGAGCAAAGAGTGCGAAGGAACTCTTCTCCGCGTTCATATGACCGCAACCCTTCCATCCCTCGTCAAAATCCACCAATAATGCATCGTCACCCCAGCCGCTTCGCATCGTAACGAGCGCCTCCTCGGGGTCAAACCTCGTCAAGGGCATCTTCTTGGCCTCGGCAACCGGCCCCAAGGCTTCCTTCATATCCCGGATTCCGGGATCGAGTCCAAAAATACAGGACTCCATGTCTCCATATTTATTTTCAAGCTCGGGGGCCCGTGCCGCATAGAAGTAATCAACGGCAGGATCGTCGGGATACATGTACTTGAGCAGGCGAAGCTGCCCCACGCTCATCATGCCGGCTCCGCAGTGATGGTTGAATGATTTGTTATTCGAGGTGAAATGCTCCGATTTAAAGAGTTCGCCGAAAGGGTACTGATTGTTCAGATAGTGATTGATGTTGTTGTAGAAATTGCAGGTCACAAACTGGTTGTTTCCCCCAAAACGGGCAAACATCAAGGCTGAGGCCCATTGTCCGGCACAGGTGCTGTGATAGGCTTCACGCTCCAGCAGAGATCCCCATGGGGTGGTGAACCCATCCTCGTTCCAGAGTATCCCACGCAGTAAGTTGTCCGAGTCGACCTTTCGGGCATAAGGCCACGATTCGGATTCGGTATATGGGCGGCCGGCTGGACAGTCCCGACCAGAATTCTCCCCGACCGGACGTACCCAATCATAGGGCATTACCCTTTTCAGATCACTCAAAGCTTTGGGATCTTTTGGTTCAGGGGGAGTGAGAAATGTCTGGATGACCTTGGGATCGGCTCCACTCTCCTCACCGGCCACCACGAGTGCCTTGGGAATCACCCCATCCCCGAAGGCAGCGAAATTGCCGTTCTGCTGGTAGCCTCTGTCGATCCCATGATTATCAATAATCCCGTTGTGGGAGAGAGCGCGCCCTCGGCTAGTGGTCATCCGACCAGCGCCCGTGGCAAAGAAGAAATCGCGGCAATCGCGGAGCTGTTGCTCGTTCATCCAAGGTGCGATGAAATCGTAGGCCTTGGCCAAGGGGGATCGGAGACCGCAATGACCTCCGATCTGGTCGATGCCCGTCATGTAGCCGGGGGCATCCTTATGAAAAGTCCCCGTCTGCCGATCCCAGGAATTTTCGAGACTGGAGCGACAGAACGAAGCCACCAGCTTCGCTAGGCGTTGATTCAAAACCTGGTCGTCGGCAGAGACCTGATCATGAGGCGTGGAGGGATCGTTCTTCAGCCATTGTAGAAAGCAGGCATTGGCCAGTTCCCCGGACATGGCGTCGACCGCCTGCTCGGCAATGTCGATCTGACGCTGATACTTCTTGTCCCGTGTTCCCGTGAATTTTTCGGCACCCGTCGCCATATTGGGCATTGCCTGAGGCTTGTAACCCGAGTCAGCGTACTTTTCGAGCTGGGCCATGTATTGGCCGACCTTGGACTTAGGGTCGAAGAGCTTGCCGTTGCGGGCGTTCATTGCGGCGTAAGACTTGGAGGCTAGGATCCCCTTCCCCTCGACGCACCGTGCATGGATTTCCTTCCAATCCTCGTCGCTACAGAACAGGCGCGGGTGATGGAACGGACCGGGATCAGAACCCAGGTCTCGCACGTTGGGCGGCGGGGCAATCCCCGGTGCAACAGCGAGTGGGTCCGGCTTGCCGTCGACGATGATGTGGGAGTGATTGTCCCAGACATTGATCCATGCGTTCCTGCTGGCCGAGAGACCGCGTGCGGAATCTGACACGGTGACGCGAACGGCGTAGACTCCACAGTCCTTAAAGGTGACCTGCGTGCTGTCGGCTTTCGAATCGGTAAACTCGGCGGGATGAGTCGACATGTCCGCGGCGTCGGGGCTCATCGTGTCCTGGATCTGTTTCCAGGAGTAGGTAAGCTGGGCGCCGGAGGGAAATCCCTTGGGTACCACCTTTAGAGAGACGGTTGCCGTTCGTCCCTTGGCATCATCAAGAACCGTGATCGCATGGTCGGTGAATATGGTGAGAATAGGGGAATCACCCTTTGTTGCTGTTTTGGACGCTGAAGCTTTCGAAACAAGGGTTGAACTTTGATTGGGCGAGGATGGCGGTGTTGACAGAGACAATGGGTTATTGGTAATTGCCGAGGAGGGAAGCTTTAGAGAGGAGGCCTCCACGCGGTCACTGAGTTCCCCGCGCTTGATCAGAACGGTGTGATCGGCGGAAACGTTGCCGTCTGTCTCAACGGTGGAGCCGGCCGGGATATTGACCGATCCTGCCTTCTTTCCGTTGATCATGACGGGAAGACTCAGTTCCCGGGTGGTGGTGACCTCGAAACCGGAGGCCGACATCAGGCATGCCAATAAAAGGACGGCAGGAAGCAGGGGGGGGATGTTCATAAAATGGGGCGAATGGACGAGAAGATCGGCTCTTATGTGGAAGTTGCAAGTATCGGCTATTCCACCCTGCCGTCAACCGAGACACCAAGGCAGGTTGCCAGACTGGGGCTATTGTGAATGGTACAGTTCTTGACACGATCTAATTTCAATAGGGGGCCAGCGGCAGGTTGTTTGCTCGTAAAACCATCGATTATCAACCCGCTGACATCAACGAATGCCAAGACCGGACGACCGTCCTGAGCAGAGAAGCTGAAGGAAACCCTTCGAAGTGTAAGCCCGTCAATGTTCCGGGCGTAAAGACCGGCTGCCGGGCGGTCACCGAATTTGCCTGGGGCGTACTCTTTGCCGTAGCCGGGGGCGGCGTTGGTCATTGAGGTAAGTCCTCCTCCAGGATAGGTGACGGAGATATCCTCTAGGATAATGTCCTTGAGAAAGGAGTCTGGGCGTCCCGAAATGGTGATCGGATTGACCCCTCCATGATGGGGGCCAGCCCGGCAATCGGTGACGGTGATTCCCGAGAGAAGAACGTTGCGGATGGTTCCGGGGCGCTTTGCCGGATCGCCGCTTCTGAGGCGGTTGGTAACCAGTATGAAGATGGGATTGGCGACCCCGGTCATCGTGAAGTGACGGCAGGTGACGCCATCGATGTCCCCGCCGTCGTTTGTGGTGATGCCGATACCTGCCTTCTCGGCGCGGTGGACCCGGATGTCCCAGAGGTTGATGTTGTGAAAATCGCCGGCAGTCTCCGAGCCGAACTGAAGAGCATTGCAACCCGAGTCAAAATCACAGTCCCAAGCATAGACGTTGCACGTCTCGATTTTCCTTCCCAGCGCCCAGTCGCTTTTGATGCCGAGCGTGTCGTCGATGCAGGAGGAGAAGTTGCAGCCGTGGATCTGGACGTTGCGGCAGCCCATCAGGTCGATGGCATCGCGGCTACCCTTGAGGGTCACGCCGGAGATGGTGACATTCTCGCAGTCGTTGAGAAGCCAGGCGAAGTGTCCGCCGCTCTTGAGGTGGATATTGTCAAACTGGATATTTTTGCTTGAGACAATCGAGAACATCTTGTCTGCGATGTCGGATTGTTTGGGATCGAAAATTGCGAGGTGCTTTCCGTTGATTTCCCCGCCCCCTGTCACGGCGCAGCCCTCGATGTTCTCTCCCCGGAACAGGGCGTTGTGAAAATGGCTGTGCCCTCCGTCCTGGTAGCGACTGTTCGGATTGGGTTCCGCGATGTCATACCCGGACGGAGCTCCCAAGATTTCCGCCCCCGACTGGATCACTAGGCGGACATGGCTCAGAAGATGAATGGTCGCCGAAAGATAAGTGCCGGGAGGAAAGACCACATTCCCACCTCCCTGTGAGTTGCATCGCTCGATCGCCTTGTTGATCGAGGCGGTATCGGGTGTCTTGCCATCGCCAAGAGCGCCAAAGTCGCGAACATTGAAACTGGCGGAGGGAAAGGAGGCTAAAGGAAATCCCGGAGGTTTGCAGATTGGAAGGCCATCTCCGGATTTGGTTTTGGAGGGGGTGTCCGCAGGTGCGGCATGTGCCATCGGTGGCGACGGAGTTGTCGTCGCCGCTGAAGGATTATTAAAGGCGCCTGGAGCAGGGGGGGGCGTCGACACGGAGACGGCGGAGGTCCCTGTTTTGGGAAGATTCAGGGCGTCGGCATCCACGCGATCGCTCATTCCCCCCCGCCTAATGATGACGGTATGATCCGCGGCTACGACTCCGTCCGTCTCGACGGAGGAACCGGCAGGGATGGCGACCGACCCGGCCTTTTGGCCGCCGATCGTCACCTGCAGATTCAACGGACGGGAGGTGGTCACCTCCATGGCCGTCGCAGACATAACTCCCGCCAGAAGCAGGGGTAAAAAACGGCCGGGGACTCGTATCATTTGAGATCAGAGAGACTCACGCAGCCGGCGTCAACTTCAGGAGGAGTACCCCATGAGCGGGCACCTCGGCCTGAAAGGAGCCGTCGAAAGTCCCAAGATCCTTCTGGCGCCAGAGATCGCGAAGCTTTTGCTTCCCAGCCAGTCCCGCAGCTTTCCAGTCGAGGGTCATCGTGGCCGGCTTTTCGCCGGTATTGAAGAGGCCGACAGCCTTTGATCCATCCTCCAGTGACTTGACATAGATCTTCTGAGAGGACTTGTTATCCAAGCAGACAGCCGGGCTGCAGAGTGCATCCTGATCGATAGCCAACACCTCGTCATTAGTGAGTAAACCTAGGGTGAATGGATCAAGTTGAGTCAGGTCACATCCCATGATGAGGGGAGCGGAGAGAATGGACCAAAGAGAGATGTGCGTGTACTGCTCGTCCGGTGTGAGGCGAGATGGCCGCGGACGCCCCCATCCCACCTTTCCAACACAAAGCATGTCGGCGTCGTTGAAATGTCCTGGCATCATGAACTTACCCCAACCGACTTGGCGGAACCCAATGCCTCCGGCCATGCTGCCCCAGGTGTCCGTGATATCACCGGAGGTTCTCCAAAGTTGGGCATGAGGCCCAATCTTTGCCGCATCGTCATATTTCATGCTGTTGGAGAGACTGAAGACGATATCCCTACCGGATTGGTTGAGTGCATCCTCCATATCGGCAGTCTCCTTCAAGGTAATGGGGTTCCAATCGTATTTAAGGAAATCAAATCCCCACTTCCCATACTGGTCTGCATCAACCTTCACAAAGGAATATTTGCCAAAGCTCCGGTGCTGCTTGTGGTCATCCACCCAAGCGCCATCCTGTGACTCAGAGGTCGCCCCGGCACGCCCCTTGCTATGAATTCCACCGTAGGAGGTGATCCAAGGGGTGCTGTAGATTCCAACCTTAAGGCCCATTGCATGGATCTGATCCACCATGGCCTTGATATCGGTGAACTTTTTGGGGTCGGGTTGGAGGGCGAGATTAGGGCCACCTCGGGATCCCTGCCATCCATCATCCAAGTTCACATAGCTCCAACCGTGCTGATCGAGCCCTGCATCCTTAATGGACTTGGCCATCTTGATGGCTAGATCCTGAGTGATGTCCTGATCGAAAACATTGTAGCTGTTCCATCCCAATGGGGGCGTAAGGCATATGGTATCTCCCACCACGATTTTGAAGGATTTCTTAGATTCACCTTTTGAATTCTTTGCGATCAGGGTGACCGGAAATTCCCCCTTTTGGGAGAGAGCGCCGGTGATCTGGCCTGTGGAGGAATCCAGTTTTAACCCTTGTGGTAATCCCTGCACTTGGAAGGACATTGGTCGTTCTCCTGTTACAGGAATAGAATAGAGAAAAGGTGATCCAGGACGCACCCCGAAGACCGAGGGACCGTTGACTCTAGGAGTGGCTGGTGCCGGTGGCGTTAAGGATGGCGGTAATTCAATCGGTGTTGCCGATGGTTGTGGAGTCGGAGCCGCTGTGGAGATTCCAATGGTTAGGGCACCAAGAAGCAGTGCCAACGGGAGGGGATGTGGTTTCATGAGGATATTTGGTTAAAGAGGGCTACAAGGCTAGAATGAGGTCAATTTCCTGAAGCTCCTTAGGGGTAAAACTGAGAGCATTCAAACAGGCGACATTTTCGGAAATCTGATCGGGATTGCTGGCACCGATCAATGCGGAGGTTATTACAGGATTTCTCAGCACCCAGGAAAGAGACATCTGGGCGAGTGTCTGGCCGCGCCGTTCGGCGATGACGTTAAGTTTTCTGGCGATTCCAAGGACGCGCTCGTCCAGATTTTGCTCATTGAGGAAGACGGAATGGGTCACCCTAGAATCGGCTGGAATACCGTTGAGATACCTGCAGGTAAGACGACCTTGTGCCAAAGGAGAGAAAACGATACAACCGATCTCGCGCTGGGAAAGCTCCTGAAGAAGCCCCTCCTCGGGTTGTCTCTGCAGCATGCTGTAGGAGGGTTGATGGATCAGGCAGCGCGTACCGAGGCTCTGGAGGATCTCGGCGGCCTGGGCGGCTTTTTCGGCAGGGTAATTCGAGATGCCGACGTAGATGGCTTTGCCCTGCTTGACGATGTCCGCAAGGGCGCTCATCGATTCTTCCAATGGGGTCTCCGGATCGGGACGGTGATGGTAGAAAATATCGACGTAATTCAGGCGCAACCGCTTTAGGCTCTGATGAAGGCTTGCAAAGAGGTGCTTTCGAGATCCCCATTCGCCGTAAGGCCCCTCCCACATGTGATAACCTGCCTTGGTGGAAATGACCAACTTGTCCCTCCACCCATCGAGTTCCCCGGCAAGGATCTCCCCGAAGCGGGTCTCAGAGGAACCGGGAGGAGGTCCGTAATTATTCGCCAGATCAAAATGGGTGATGCCCTCGTCGAGTGACCTGCGCAGAATCGCAACGGAGACTTCCCTGGAAAATTGATCGCCGAAGTTTTGCCACAACCCAAGAGAGATTGCAGGCAGCAGGAGTCCACTTTGGCCGCATCGATTATATTTCATGACCTGAACAAGCTAACCCGGGATCAACGTGACAGGAATCGACATTCTGATCAGAATGTTGTGAAAAGTGACCAATTCGTAATTCCGACGCAGATTGAGCCCCGACCACTCATGACCCAAAAGTCAACGGCCCTGCGAGCGCCAAACCGGTTCAGCCCAATCTCGCGATACTTTCCGATCGGGGCAGAACATCGTCTTCTGGGACTTCACGTCTTCAATGTCGGGACCTCCAGTGTTGATCCAGGGCATCCCTACCCACTCGTCCGTAATCCCGCAGGCAAAATGATCGACTGGAGCAAGGGACGGATGCTCCCGTTTCCAAAATTGCTTTTCGTCACCCGCGGCTCGGGAAGCGTGGAAACAAGAGATGCGCAACACCCGGTCACAGCCGGAGACCTCCTGCTCCTTCTTCCGGGAACATGGTATCATTACCATCCCGACCCTACCACCGGCTGGGATGAGACATGGTTCAAGTTCGATGGCTCTCTTACCCGGAAACTGCTAAACCGTCAGGAATTGGCCTCTTCAGGACCTATTCTGCACGTTGGCCGTGATCGAGAGATAATAAGCCTCTTCGACGAGATGGTGCTCTTGGCACGAGAGGAACCAGCCGGGTTCGAACTCCTGCTGGCTTCCAAGGCGATCGAAGTATTAACCCGAGTGCTAATCGGCAACCATCGCAGAAAAGTCGGCGAGGACCATTTTGAGGCCATCCTCCGCGAGGCCAAGGAGCGCCTTTTAGAAGACGGCGGACGGATCCCTCTGCAGGACCTTGCTCGGGAACTTGGCATGAGTTACTCCACCTTCCGCAGGGCATTCAAGGACCGGACTCGGATCTCACCCCACCAATTCCAACTGCAAAGCCGCATCCACCAGTCCTGCGTTCTGCTGACCGAGACCCGGCTCCCGGTCAAGGAGATCGCGGACCGGCAAGGCTTCGAGAGTGTCTCCTACTTCTCACAGATCTTCAAACGCAAGACCGGATGGTCCCCCCAAGACTACCGCAAAAACTTCTCGAGCGCCCTCCTTCCGGGCGCCTGAAGACACGAGTAGATTCAGGAATCCGAAGGGGTCGAAGAGACGAAGGGCGCCACTCCCCCCGGCGGCCCATCCACAATCTGCTCGAAGAAATCAAAATCGACGGAGCCTTGTTCTTCCACAGGGTTGAAGGTGAAGAGACCGATCCGGTCCCCGCGGTAGTTTCCCCAAGTCAGCGCTGCCGTCGGACCGAAGTGCTGAAAGTGGGTTCCGTCTGTGCTGTAGCTGTAGCTGCTTTCTCCCTGCTGCCCCCAATCGGAACGTAGCCAGATGACATTCTGACGAATTTGCTCTCCGAGCTGTTCCGGGTTTGGTTGCGATGATTTTGGCTCACTTTGCTGATTGACCAAATCCTTGGATTTTAGGATGACGACACCGGGTGAGAACTGAAAGGTCGAACTAATGCAGTAATAGTCATCCCCTACTCGTATGACATCGATGTCACTATAGTCTGCGGGAAGGATCGGATTACATTAGGTGCCGTCACCCTGATCCCCCCAGCGTCCTCCGCTAGGTTCGTTGGAGGACTTTGTCACCCCCCATCCGGTCGCGGTCCAAAGCATCAGGACCGGAACAATCCATGAGATTTTCAATGCTCTGGGGACAACTTCAAGAAGAGAACGCCATGGGATGGCACTTCAGCAGAATAGGCTCCCTTGAAGGATCCAAGATCCTTCTGCCGCCAGAGGTCGCGCAGCGACTGCCGACCGGAAAGACCGGCCAGCTTCCAGTCGAGGTTGATCATGGCATTGGTTTCCCCGGTATTGAAAAGGCCGATCGCCTTGTTGCCGTCGGCAAGCTCCTTGACATAAACCTTTAGGGGTCCATTCGGATTGACACAAACAGCCGGTTTGCATAACTCGTCCTGATCGACGGCGATCACCTCGTCGTTGGTAATCAGGCCGAGAGTGAAAGGATCAAGATGCTCAAGGTCGCAGCCCAGCAGCAGAGGTGCGGAGAGCAGGCACCAGAGCGAGACATGCGTGTACTGCTCGTCGGGTGTCAACCGCTTTAGCTTGCCGCCTCCATTTGCCCCGATCTCGAACATGTCGGGATCATTGAGATGACCGGGTGATTGATAGGGCGCCCATTTGCCCTGGTTGAACCCGATGCCCTTGACGCTGTTCCAACTGTCGGTGATGTCGGTCGTCGTCCGCCACGATTCCGCATTAGGGGCCACTTCACGGATGGTTTTGGAAAGAGAGCCCTCGTGGTTGTTGGAAAGGCTCAGGATGATGTCGCGACCGGACTTTCTAAGAGCCTCGTGCATGAGGATCACATCAGGCGCCTCGATCGGATTCCAATCGTACTTGAGGTAATCAAATCCCCACTCCGCAAACTGCCGCGCATCCTGCTTCACGAATGAGTAGCGCCCAATGGCCTTCGGCAGGATTTTCCGGTTGGGAGGATTCTTTCCGGGACCGCTCGGCCACTGGGTCTTGGGATCCCACAATCCATTGGCATCCTCAGAGGTCGCACCACAGCCCCCTGCGTAAGACATCACCCAAGGGGTGTGATAGATACCCGCCTTGAGTCCCATCCCGTGCATCTGATCGACCATTTTTTTGATGTCGGGAAACCTCTTCACGCTTGGCTGCAAGGCATTAATAGTGCCGCCTCTGATTCCCTGCCAGCAGTCGTCGATATTCACATAGGACCATCCATGCCGGTCGAGCTCGGCAGCTTTCATGGCATTGGCAGTGCGAAGCATTTTCTCCTGATCAACTCCTCCATGCCAGCAGTTCCAACTATTCCAGCCCATCGCAGGTGTGAGGGCTATTCTCTCACCGACCACAATCCTGAAAGGACGTTTAGCTTCACCAATTTCATTACGAGCGATCAGGTTCAACGAGTTGGTGCCGGCAGCTGATACCGTGCCTGTGATGAGCCCAGTTTTCGCATCTAGAGAGAGCCCTGCAGCGAGACCTTCCGCGGCAAAGGTCATTGGTCTTTTCCCGGTCGCCGGGATGGCATAAAAAAACGGCGACCCCGGACGCACACCAAAAACCGAAGGACCATTGATCCGAGGAATCGAAGGAGCAGGTGGAGTCAGCGAAGCAGGCCAGGCGGGAGTAGGCGCAGGAATGGGATCGCTACCCGCAGTGATTGTCCCAACGAGAACGCCAAGAATGCAAAGCACCAATACAGTTTGACGAGAGAGAAGATTAGTCATGTTGTCTGATAAAAATCGGTTCAATCCAAAATCGGCTTGACCCCCAACAACTTGGACAACAGGGGTTCCAAGGCCTTGGCTGCAGCCGTTGCTCCAGCGGCATTGGGATGAACAAGATCAGGCATCAGGGAGGGATTGATCTTTCCATCAGGTTTGAGAAAGACATCTCCAACATCAATCCAGCACGCTTGCTTGCCATCCGCAAGGGCTTTGGTAAGTTCCCCCGCGCGCTTGAGTTCCTCCGCCATCTTTAAGGAACGGGTGTATTTGCGACCAAAAGGGGTTTGATCCCCCACTGCACCGCAAGGATAGGGCCTTTTGATGATGATCATGCTGGAGGGATGCTTCTGACGAATCAGGTCCACGATCGCTTTTGTTCCGGCAAAGACCTCCTCCGCCGTATGGACGGACTTGTAGTGTTGGTCATCCGTATCGTTAGTGCCGATCAGAAGAACGAAGACTTTGGGTGATTTCTGAAAATCGAGTTCACCCTCCTGAAGGTTCTTGAGAATGCCCTCGGTCCGATAACCGGAATAACCTAGATTCAGAGCGTTACGTGGCGCGTAATACTTAGCCCAGACCGCCTTGAGCGGCTCCCATTCACCTCCTCCCTCAAGGGTTTGCGTGATGGAATCTCCAACCAAGACAAGGTCATAATGACCGGTGCGCACCGCCTGAACTTTCTGTTGATGACGACTGGGAGCAGGTTTTTCGACCTCTTGGCCGGTGGTCCACTTGTCAGTTCTGAACGGCTCGGCAGGGAGACCTTCAGCGTTGTAGAGGTTGCAATCAGGGTTGTCAGCCCACGCATAACGCACTGCAACGGGCTCGGGTATCAGGTCACTGGAAACAATCACCTTGTCACCTTGGATCGTCGCTTTTGCCCATTTCCACAGTTGATCTTGTCCAGCAATTGCAAATCCCCTCACCTCACCCGGGGTGTTTAATGTATTCGTTGTCTTTGATGAGGCAGGTGGATCCGCAGATTGGAATGCGGATGGCGGCGCGCCGACGACCAGACCGCCGCCGATATTGGTGAAGGTGACAACGGCGTTGCTTCCCTGGATGGCAAGCGAACCATATCGTGGTCCTGAATCCACAAGATATTCGCCATAGACTTTCTTCCGAGCAAGCAGAGCGAGTCGGAGTCCCACATCGGCTTTGTCTCCCGGATGAATATCGCCACCGTTACCGATATCGATGCTGGTCGCCATGCCGGTATTCGGCAACTTCAGCGCCGATGCCTGAGCCTCCCTCAGATGAGCCCATGAAGACTCGGAGGGATCGGTTTTGCGCTGCTTGTAATTGGCCAACTGCACGAAAAGAAACGGGAAATCCCCACCACCCCAACGCTCCCTCCAGTCGGTGATCATCCCGAGGAAACGATTATGATAACCGGCGGAATCGTAGGCATCCGACTCTCCCTGATACCAGATCACTCCCTGAATCGCGTAGGGAATGAGTGGAGCGATCATCCCGTTAAACAGCACGGCAGGCGTGTTTTGGGAAATCCGGGGCTCTTCCAATTTGGGCTCCGGCTTCGGGGGTTGGGGCGCCTGCCTCTTGTCAAAGGTGGGCTTCTTGGACTCCTCCTTCCAGGCGGCCAATATCTTGAGATATTCGGGACCCACCTCTTGTTCCCATTTGCTGTGCAACTCTGGAAATGCAGCCTGATCCTGCTGATATTTGGCAATCCGCGCGGGCCATCCCTGCTTCGCTCCATCGATCCATTTGAGCCAACCGCGGAGTGACTCGTTTTTCTCCAAAGTTTCATGGCTGATCCATGCAATGATTTGGGTTCCGCCCCAGGATGACTCAATGAGACCCACCGGATGAGCTGTTTTCCCAAGGATCTCTCGTCCGAAAAAGTATCCCACGGCTGAAAAGCCGTTCCACCGTCCCCTCACGATGCTTTCCGGAGTGCATTCCACCCATTTACCCGAAAAATCCTCGGAGGAATCGATGACAGAAACATCCGTCGCAGGATCCAACAAGGGAGTTCTCTTCACGAGGAAGAGTCTTAGATTGGGGTGGGATGCTTTCGTGATTTCTTCCTTGTCCCTGAGGGACTTCATCCCGAATTCCATGTTGGATTGCCCTGAACAAAGCCATACCGAACCAACGACCACATTGTGAATCGTCACCGTGTTCTTACCTGCAACGGTCATGATACCTGGCACATCACTTGCATTCAGCGAATCAAGGAGAAGGCTCCACTTGCCTGTGGAATCGGCGACTGTCTCCTTGGTCTGCCCAGAAATAGAGACTGTTATCTTTTCTCCAGGTTCTGCCGTTCCCCAGATGGGCAGCGGTTTCCCGGACTGAAGACACATATTATCGCTAAGGATCGCCGGGAGTTTCACATCGGCATGGAGGATGCCGGTGAACACAAAGCAGAGAAAAGCCGTCTGAAAATTATATTTTTTCACAAGGAACCGAGATGATCGTATTTTGTGATTGGTCGATTTTTTTTAGAAATCGGGCTCCTAAACAGAGCAATACACAAGAGAGCCGCGCGTAGAAAACTGTTCGGGGTTGGTAGGAAGTTTTTAAGTTCTATGATTTACGGCGTTCAACACCGACCACATAGCGTTGATCAGATTCCACCGAGAAATGGAGTGAGTCCTTCTGACCTGGCCACGCCACAGTTGCGGTTGCAGACTTCGCATCATAAGTCACCACTGGCAGGGACTCTCCACCCTTAACGGGAATTAGGAGGATCCGAAAACGGGGATCGATCCCCTTTTGAGTTGCAAGCAGCCGAGTCTTCAGGGGGCTGCCCCCGGCCACTGTGGTTCCGGCAAGTTCCTCGAGACGCACCGGATCATTCTCATCCCCCACCAGATTGGATCTGTTGGTGGAAGCCTCGCTCTTCTCCAATCCCAAGAAACAGAGCATTAACCCAGGCGCACCCTTGGGTAGGGTCTCAGGGGGCTCCATGCGGTCCCATTCTGCCGGTCCGGCAGATCTCGCGAGAATGACAGAAACAGGCGCATCTGCAGCGCGATTCGTCACAGGCAACATTCTGGTTCCCGCAGGAAGTTGCATGAGCCAGTCATAGGAATGTTCCTTGCCATCCTTGGAAATGTCATCGACCACAAGTGCATACGGATGCTTGCCGTTGATGATCCCCGCACTTCGGAATGCATACTGCACCGGGTTTCCTTCGATGCGCATTGTCGGCCCCCAGTTCGAGCGGGTGTAGTCGTCTCCCCAGATCCTCATCTTGTAATTCTGGGTCCCCTTGAAATGAGCAACGACCTCCGGATCGGTCTCGACGCTCAGCTTCCAGGAGGCAAAGGCAGGATCATGCCAGCTGAAATGCATCGGCGTGGTCCAACCGAAGTCATAGGCGTTCTTGAGATCCGATGAGGCCATGACCAGCGGGCCGTTAGTCTGCACGCCCAGATATCCGACCTTCGGCGCCGCCGAGACATCGGAGTGACCTTTCCCGTCGACCCTCACGGTGTTGTGATCCGATGAGTAGGAGGATTTCGGCCCGGCCTCGACAGCCCACATCACACCTCCTGCGGCCAGATAAAACTGACCAGAGTCGTGATGCTGGTGACCGACATGACGGAGATCAGGGCGCGCTTCAAACATCATGTAGAGAGCATCCTGCTGATCACCGCTGCGAGCCGCGAACAGACCATGGTCAGGATCGTTGAACACATTCGGAAGATGGAGGTCAGACCTGTCCCAAGAGGGCTTCAGGGATCCATCCTCGTTACGGCAGCCCTTCCAATCGAGTGTGGTGAAAATATCCGGCGTCGTGATCGTTTCCACCATCTTGAAATTATCCAAGGGAAGTTTTTGAGGATCGGTCGTCGTTTGTTTCTGATCCTGATCGGAACGCCCTTGTCGGAGGAGCCAATCGGCCGCCTTGTCGTCTGGATAGAGCGCCTTCAGAAAGGAGGCCAGGTTACCCCAGAACGGGGCACATCCCCAGGTGCCGTTGTTCACATTGATTGCCCCCTGGGGAACGACATCCTGAACTTGGGCGGCGGTGAGTTTTCTGAGATGGGGATTGCCGAGGTAGTTCTCGCCGCGGCGGGCCAGGGCCACACCCGAAGTCAGTGCGTAAAGAAGCCCCGCGCCGTTCTTTCCGTTCGTCTCGAAGATCACCCCGTGGGGATCAATACCCCATGTGAAGTAATCGCGCACGGTCTCGGAGGCCACTTTGCGGATCTCGGGATCGTATCCCTCCTCATCCTCAATGGCCAGGGCCGTAAGAAAATGGGTCAGATCCCATCCGGTCCAATTCGTATCCCTCCATGGGCTAGGGCCGTTCTCCCCGTAGGCAAGTTTTCCTGATGTTGCCTTGGCGATAACCCGACGCATGATCGTCTTCTGCTCCGGAGTCATCCACTTGGCCGCAAGGTCATAACCGAATCCAAGATTGGAAGCGGAAACCAACTGGTGAAACGAACGCCAGTAATCGGGTGGCGAATCTTTGTTCTCATTGACCTTATCAATCAGAGGTTCCCTCAGTTTCCAGTAGTTTGCCATGGCGGCCGCGACCATTTTTCCTCGGAGTTCGTCATTATCCAGAAGGGCACGGAAGGAGGCAGCCTCGAGAAGTCGTGGCAGATACCCTGCATGAGGAGTCAGTTTTCCTTGAAGTTTGTATCCCTTGAAATAGTGCCAGACGAATCCAGTCTTCTCATCGACCAGCCACTCGAGACCCGCAAGATCTCCAGAGGAGAGCTTGGCAAAGATCTTACCCTCGTCAGACTTGTCGTCATAGAGGGTCTTGGAGAGAGCCAAGTCTGTCTGAGCGAGGAGTTGGCGCCCATTGATCGTCGACTCGAGTTGTTTCTTGATGACAGGAACATCCTCGGGGCTGAAGAGGATGCGAGGATGCACGCCCGGCGGCGGAACCTTGGAGTAGAGGCGGCTTTGATCGAATCCCGTCAAGTCATAATCTGATTTGGGAATGACAGGCCAAGCGGTCTCCGGCCCTTCAAACAAAGCAATCTGCTCAGGAGTAGCAAACTGGGTCCATTTTGGCTGTGAGGATAGGTTCGTGCTGCTTTTTATCAGGGCCTCTGGGTCGTCAAGAATGCGGGGGGTGTCGGCACAAACGAATCCTGCCGAGAGAAAGCCAAGCGCGATAAAAAGTCTCTTGTTCATTATTGGATTCTTATTTTGAGGATGGGGAGACGTAGTTAAGGAAGTTGCAGAAGAGCTTCCGCGCGACCTCTGCAGGCGATTCCGGATTGTCGAGCTGCTCAATGATATCGAGACCGGAAATGATCACCCTCCCCTTTCCTACAGGAAGGATCGAGACAGCCGATCCCAGTTGCATGGGCCAAGTATGGTAGGCGCCAGCAATGAGTTCCCCCCCATTGATCTGAAGTGCCGTCCGTCGTCCTCCGACCACTCCCTGGTAAGGCCAGTTCAGGGCTTGGTTGACAGGGAGTCCCGCGAAGAGCGGATGATCCTTCACAAAGTACTGTCCGCCAAGCCAGCTGCCACCCAGTACGAACCCTTTGCCCTGCAGGGTGCCCGCAGTCTTTCCTAGCGCATCGAGCCAGTTTTCGGCGTGATCGAGAATCAGCACGGTCGTTCCATCCCGAGCAGCCCTTTGCAGGACTTGATCCGCCGTAATCTTCTCGGGAATCGGCGTCTGCCAGAGCATCTGCATCTGGGCAGAGAAGTTTTTCTGCAGGAGTTCGACACGGATCGGCACAGGCCTGCCTCCCTTCAACGCCAACTTGAACTGCTTCGTGGCCGACCGACCCGGCTTGGATTCGTCAAGCAGTTGCTTCCCATCGATCCAGAGTCGGGCACCATTACGGTACTTCAGCGTCAGCCCGTATTCACCGTCGACAGGAGGAACAAGATTGCCCTCCCATTGGACGGAGTAATTTTCGATCAGCGGAACGTGGGAATCCGGAGAGGCACCGAAGGACACATTGAGATCAACATTCCGGTCAATACGGCGATAGAGCGGCTTAGAGAACTCCTCCCCGTTGAAGAAACTGACAGCGAGACCGGGGGTTTTGCCATCAGGTTGGAGGAAGGATTCCTTGGGAATCATTGAAGGCTCATTGAACGGAGACTTGGCCACAATCAGCCAATCCAACTTCGCTTGGGTATCATCGAAGATCGGGGCATCGATCCCCTTCCCTTCCTTGAGGAAGTCCCGAACTCGGGAGCCATTCTCGAAGACGGCACCGGTCCCGGTGATCGGGATATGTTTCCAATCAACCGCCAGGACCTGATCATGCCCCGAGGCCTTCACATTTCCTTGCGGATCTATCAGGGAAGCCGAGATGGTGCTCATCCCCTGCTCTTCTGTCAGAGGAATCTCCACCCCTTCGCTCAAGAGCTGACCATAAATTTCCCCTCCACTTGCCCGAACCGGCAGATCCTTAGAAAAGGTCTGTTTACCATCGGGACCGGATGTCGTGATTCGAAGTGTGAGGGCACCTTTCAGATCCTTTTCATTGATCAGATAAAAATCGATGGTAACGCTTCCCGGGAACGGGCTGATCTGACGCCGTGGCTTCACCGCCACATAGAGCGGTTGGTTATAGTAAGCCAGAATGGAGGGATCGGCCTTGGGATTGCGGAAGCAATCAACCACTCCCGAATGGTTCTCGATCAACTCGGACTCCCAGCCGTTGATCGCGTAGCCGTCATTGGCATCACAGATGCGAGTGTCCTCGATCTTGCGTCCCTGGTGCTCAATGCTGACGACTCCCATCGCCTTGCAGAGATCATCAACGTTCGGGAAGGCACCGCGCAGATTGTTTGAGGTGAGATACCCGTCAAAGGCCGCATACCAGTCACGGTAGACCTGCCCGTCCCAACCGAGATTCGTGACACCATCGAGGGATTTCTCGATCAGTCCAAGACGCGGCGGTGCGGAAACCGCCCCTTCCTCGCCCCAGTAAACCTCCTCCGTAGCGTTTGTGGTGTAGCCGTAGTGGTGGGTGGGATCCTTGTAGAACTCCTGCTTCCAGAGTTCTGGCCCGCTGGCTCGGTGGAAGTCCCACCATCCATTCATATGAACCTCCATGTCAAAGGGTCTCATATTCATCTTGGCAGGATCGTTTTTCGGATCCGGTGCACGCCCTGCCCAAGCCGAGGTGTAAACAATCAGACGGCTCGGATCGATGGCATGGGCATCGCGGAGGTCGCGACGATGGATGTCGAAGAGGGCGGTGTTCGTGTTCGCACCCCACTTGTCCCATTGCTCGTTGATCATGTTGTAGATGATGAGGGAGGGATGACTCCGATCCCGCTTCACCATACGGAGAAGTTTTTCACGGCAGATCGCCTGAGCAAAGGGATCGTCCTTGCCGGAGACATAGCCACCCGGTTCCTCAAAATAGAGCAGACCCATTTCATCCGCCTTGTCAAAGATGATGGGGTTGCCAATGCATCGATGGAAATTGAGCATGTTCAGTCCGTAATCCTTAGCGGTCTGGACCTGCTTGGCCGCAAGTTCAGGAGATGGGAAGACTCCATTGATCGGCCAGAACCCCCAACTGATTGCGGTGCGAAGCACTGTACGCTTACCATTGAGTCGCAGGACAGCATCGCTGCCGATCCCATCTGGTGAAAACCAACGGAAACCAAAGGTACGGGAATCCATGTCTGAATTCTTGTCATCGGATTTCAGGGTGACCGTCATCGTGTAGAGCTCAGGCGTCTCCACGCTCCAGAGCTTTGCATCAAGAACAGAGACAGGGCAGGTGATCGTCGATTCTCCGGGAGCGAACTCAAGTCCAGTGAGTTCCTTGCTAAAGACCTGCTTGCCCGTGGCTTTTTCAACAACGGAGACCACGGCCCTGCCAGCCAGTTTTTTGGAGGAGGTGTTCTTTACCGTCGCGATGGCATTGACCGTGGTCTTTTCAGGCGTATTCTGAATATAGAGATCATTGACATAGAGCGGATCCGTGACGGCAAGATGCACTCCGCCGGTCACGCCTCCAAACCCGTGACCCAAGGGAATAAGGTGATTTCCCCACTTGAAGGGATCGACATCCTTCCAATCGAAATTCCCACCTGGATTGGTGACACGAACAGCCAATTGAACCTTCTGCCCAGGTTTCACCACCTTGGAGATGTCGGCCTCGAACGGTGTGTTCCCCACGATGTCATAAGCCACGAGTTTGCGGTTCACATAGACTTCTGCACGCAACCTCACGGAGTCGAACAGAAGCCTTAGCACCTTACCAGAGGCATCGGAGGGAACCTCAAAATCACGCACCCACCAGGTGACCCCCTTGACCATGCTATCCGGACCCAACCCCTTGCCAAAATACTCCTCCGCAGTGCCGGGAACAGAAACGGTCAGCGCATCCTTACCTCCCAGCGAATCCCATCCTCCGCTAGGGGGATTCGTCGGAACTTTGGACAGATCGACTGGAGGCAGGAAGAGTTCGTCGTTCTCCCATGAAGCCGTCTTGTCCTGCCAAAGATGCCAACCCTGTCCGGAGAGATCGATGACGTGACGGCCCGGAGCTTTGTGATGACATGCCGGAAACAAGACCAAGACGCCTCCTAAGAGGAGGAGAAGAAAGTTTTGGATTCTCATGAGTAAAGGCCTTTTAACTTTACTTGTTCGAACTCGTACCTAGGGGCGTCAACTTGACGGAAATCGTCGGCGCCGAATTGGTTGGAGTTCCCGTGATCACAACAGGTGCGGTGGGGGCTAACTGTGAGCCCATCAGTTCCTCCAGTTTCGGACGCACAGCCTCAATCCAGATTCGGTAACCTTGGTCATTCGGATGGAGAAGGTCGGGCATGATCTCCTTCGAGAGATTACCCTGCGGATCGAGGAATTTCGGTCCGATATCCAGAAAGAAGACGTTCTTTCCATCTGCCAGAGCTGGAAGGATGGCGTTTACTTGATCGTTCTTAAGGCGGAGTGCGTCCTTCGACGTCGACGCACGGGGAAAGATTGCGAGAAGGAGGATCTTGGCCTGAGGTTGTTTGGCTCGAACGGTTTCTATGATTTTATTGATACCAGCAGCCACCCACTCGGGTTTCTCATCGCCGTAGTGACCGATGTTATTGGTCCCAATCATGATCATGATGACCTTCGGATGAATATTATCGAGCTCGCCATTAATCAGTCGCCAGAGCACTTCTTCGGTCGTTTCCCCGCTCACACCAAGATCAAGCGGCTTCCAAGGGGCAAATCGTGCGTAGGAATCAGCACCCTTTTTGGGCCATCCGTCGGTGATAGAGTCGCCGATGAGAATCAAGTCGAAATCCCCGTGAGCCGCCTTGATCTGGCGCATAAAATCATTATGACGGCTTTTCTCCACCGGAGTCACCGCACTCTCCTGAGTCCGGGGTTCGCTCGGAATTGCAGAGAGTACGTTACCCATGGCAAGTGCGCACAGCGCTGAACCTAGAACGACATGAAATCGGGCAGTCAGGGAAGGGTGTTTGTTTTTCATATTGATTGAGTAATGATTAGTGGCTTTATGGAAGTTGCCCCAGCATCTCTTGGAAATTTGTCCAACCCTGCAGATGATCCTCCTTGTCCGGTGACACGACCAGAACAGCGAGTTCTTGGGGCTTCAGATTGAGCGAAGAAGGAATAGGGGATACAAGGCCGGTCGCGGAATCGTGTAGAGAGGAGTTTGACACGGCAACTAATTGGCATGAGAGATCAGTTTCACCGGGATTGAAAAGCAGGCGAAACTTCTTTGCCGCGATAACCGCATCAAACCCGAGAATTCCCTTGGGCTCTTCAATGCATACCGCCGAGACCGTTGTCGTCACCCACGAAGGATGGATTTCAACCAGAAACCACTGGGTGAAGGAGGATGGGTAGGCAGACGGAGTGGAGTTTCCTGCAGCACCCTTTTCATCAAGAATGCGGATTTCGGTATTCGGGAATTTCGGAAGCCGATAGGGAACTTCCGGCGTCTCGATTTTAACGCCGTTGTGCCCCAGGAAATTGACGATCAGATCGCCATATTTCCATGAATTCGTCCCGGTTTGCTCAATCTTGGTCGGCTTTCCATTGACGGTTCCACCTGTTCCAAGCCGGAGGACCCCCTCAACGTCGATCGCCTTGGCACCCTCCTTTAAGGGAGCGATTTCGACCAGGCCGACGATCCGATCGGGCAACCCGAGCCAGAGTTGGCGACCATTCCAGTCAACGGGATTACCCGTTGTGGAACTCCTATATTGCTGGAGTTGATAGGATCCGCCAACCGCGCTGAATGATTTTCCCATGACCACCGCCGATTTCAATCCGCAGGTCCGCCACGAATAGGCCAGGCGATTAAATTTCCCATCTTTGGAAATGGGATCCTTACCCTCCTGAATTCTTGGATAGACTCCCATCAGGATGTTTCCCTGGTCACCATTCGCCTCGGTCACTTGGGCCCCCATGATCGTGGCCAAGCCCGGTTCGTTTTCCGGAATGGATCGTGTTGTGGCGGCATAGTTGAAGCGCCCATACCAGGCTCGCGGTCCGGCAATGTTCCGATCGATCACTGTGTAGTTGTCCGGAAGAGGCAGCTGCTTGACCTGATCATTCCACCAAGACAATCCCAGCCGGTTGGCAGGCCATCCCTTCAGATCTTTCTGACGGGCAAGCAGTTGATCATTCATGCCGCGAAGGTAAGGATTCCCGGTGAGAGCAGCCACGGACTCGCCTCCGGTCCAGCTGGAGTAAACATCGTTCCAAGTGTCCTTCCAGGAGGGAACGGTCCAGAACTCCCCGCGCTTTCCACAGGTGACCGGCCCGTACCATTCCGTCTTTTTCAAGAGCTCCAGGACCTTGGGATCCTGGTTCACCTCGTAAATACGGGCCAGATCCCGAGTGTCGGAATTGTGGTAATTGGCCGACTCATTCTGATGCCCCAGATAGGCCAGTGCTCCGTCGGGCCAGATGATTTTGTCCTGCGCCTCGTAGAGGAAGCGGGACTTGTCGAGATACTCCTTATTGTCCAGGTAGAGACCGAAATTCAGCATCTCAAACGCCAGCGCGAGATCGATATTCGCATAGGTGCCTTGGCGATCCTTGGCCTTGAGCCACATCACGGCTCCACCGGTCTTCATGGCCCTCTCCCAGAGAGCTTTTTGGGAGGGAAGGAGGAGTCCTGGATAGAGTTGGGCAAATTCCCGTAATGCGCACGATGCTGGTGCGATCGCGAAGTCGTCAAAAATCCCATTACCCGCAAGCGGAGCATTTTCACTACTTTTTTGACCGACTGGAACAGCTAGTGAGAGCGATCCATGGACGTCGATGGCATCGGCATAAGCGGTAGCCAAGCGTAGATAGCGCTCCAACACCTTGGGATCACCCTTCATGGGGCTCGAAGGATTGGCATAAAGCCAGAGCCAGGCCTGCATTTCTTCACCAGCAGAACGACTTCCAGCTTCCCCCGTAAAGCCACCGCTGAAGGTGTTGACCGTTGCCGTGTTTTTGGGAAGGGGATTATCCGGCTTGGAGAGGTCATCCTTGGCACCGGCGACCAACTTGGCGAGGTAAGGATTTCCCTGCACTTTCATCGGTGGTCGAAGCGCACTGATCGTGTTGGTTTGACTGCTAGGAACAACGAGTGATTCGGGATTCTTGGCCAGCATCGCCTCCACATCATTGATCAAGTCACCGGCATCCTTGGAGCATCCGGCATCCAGGGATGCCTTGGCCTGCTCTAAGGCTACCGTCAGGACCGCCTTGACTGCGCCAGCAGAACCCTCACCCGAAAGAGTCGCGACTTTAGGAGTTAATGAATCGATTTGGGTTGTTAGCTCTGAGTTCGCAGGAAGAGTTTCAGCACGTAAAGCAACTTCTGTAAGACCAAGAAAAACAGCCAATATTAAGAATTTTTTCATATGCGTTAATAGCGGGGTAAGGAACTAAACAGAAATATGGAAACCGCAATAAACTAACCGATCAAGATTCATTCATCTTATTGAAACCTCTCATCTTGGAATACAACTCTCAGCCCAAAAAGATTCTAGCCGTCACCAGATAACAGGTAACAGTGAAGAGGTCGGCGGCAGCTAGGGTTATGGGACCTGCAGCGATCTTTGGATCCCACCGGACTATTCGGAGCAGCACGGGAACAAGCACGCCAAGCAGACCCGATACAAGAATAGAAAGAACGATGCTCCCACCGATCGAGATAGCTGCCACGGAATCGTGCCAGCAAGATCCCACCATCCCTGCAACGGCGACCCCGGCAAGGAGCCCGAGCAGGATGGCCGTGACTCCCTCGCGGTGGAGTTTCGCCCTGAGCCATTTCCAACGCACCCGGGCGTGAGGAAGCGATTGGACCGTCAGAGCCAGCGACTGCGCAGCAACAGCCTCACCAAGCCCCAAGACCAGAGCCATGAAGACAGCCAGCACCACCCGTTGCTGTAGGGTCGAGGCAAAAGCCCCGGCCAAAAATGCGCAGAGTACTCCTCCGGAAACAGTAGCCGCCAACCATGGAAAGCGAATTCTGAAGGCCTTCCAGGGAGAAGCATGGAGCACTTCCTGCACATGGATACCGATTGACTGAAAGAGCTGGTCGTTATTGGTTCCCGTGCTGAGTTCCATCACTTCGTCGGTAAAGAGCCCAACATCAATGATACCGCAGAGTCTCTTGTTCCCATCCACGACGGGGATTGCTAGAAACTTGTGCAGGATGAAGCACTCGCATGCCTCCATCAGGGTTGCATGATCGGGAAGCGAGAGCACTCGCTTCATCATCACCTCCGAAATCAAGCTTCCCAGCGGCTCGGTCAGAAGCTTGCGGGCGGGCACCACGCCGGAGAGTCGTCCCTCCGCATCGACGACATAAAAGTAAAAAATCCGCTCCGCCAAACCCGTTGCACGGATCGCATCGAGGGCCTCAGCCACACTCTGATCGACCCTTAGGGGGGGTGGACCAGGCGTGATAAAGTCGGAAAGCGGGCGCCCCAGATGTTCGGCAGGAGCTTTCCCTGCAGACGATAATGCGGAGGGCATAGCCCGAAAGTTCGCTGGGTTCTCGCGGAGAGAGATCCTATCCCTTGGCCTTCCGGGACTTGGCGGGGGCCGGGGGCGTTCCTCCGGAAGGAGCTGAAACCTTGAAGACAAGCTTCTCTCCCTCGCGGGTTACCTGTACCTGATCACCGGCCTTGAAGGTGCCGCGGAGTATCTCCTCAGCCATCGGATCCTCGAGATAGCGCTCCACGGCACGACGCATCGGGCGGGCTCCGTAGGTGGGATCGTATCCTTTCTCAATAAGAAACTCATGCGAGGCGGCATCAAGGGTCAGGATGATTTCCTTGTCCTTGATACGAGAAGCCACCTTAGCCACCTCAAGATCGACGATGCGGGTGAGCATCTCCTTGGAGAGCGTGTGGAAGACAATGATGTCGTCAAGGCGGTTGAGAAACTCCGGTTTGAAGACTTTTTTTGTCTCTTCCAGAATCTTGCCCTGCATCGTATCGTAGCCCTCATCGTGCTTGGGAGCTCCGAAGCCTAGCGTTGTCTGCTTCTTGATCAGCTCGGCGCCGACATTCGATGTCAGGATGATGATGGTGTTACGGAAGTCGATCTTGCGCCCGAGGCTGTCGGTGACAGTGCCCTCCTCCAGAATCTGGAGCAGAAGGTGCATGACGTCGGGGTGTGCCTTTTCGACCTCATCAAAAAGGACAACCGAATAGGGACGGCGGCGCACTGCCTCGGAGAGTTGTCCCCCCTCTTCGTGACCGACATAGCCCGGAGGTGATCCGATGAGTCGCGATGAAGTGAACTTCTCCATGTACTCGGACATGTCGATCTGGATGAGAGCATCGGGATCGCCGAACATGAATTCCGCAAGGGAGCGGGCCAGGAAGGTCTTACCGACACCCGTGGGACCCAAAAAGATGAAGGATCCGATGGGACGACGAGGATCCTTGAGATCCGCACGTGAGCGGCGGAGCGCCTTGCTGATCGCGGTGACAGCCTCGTCCTGACCGATGACGCGCTGCTTGAGATCATCCTCCATGGCAAGGAGCTTTGCAGTCTCCTTCTGCTCCATGCGGTTCAGCGGCACGCCGGTCCACTTGGAGAGAACATGCATGATCTCCTCCTCACCGACGATGACCTCGCGTTCGTCACGCTCCTTGCGCCATGAGGCTAGGGCGGTCTCCAGATCTTCCTTGGCTTTTTTCTCGGTATCGCGGAGTGATGCGGCTTTCTCGAAATCCTGAGCTTTAATGGCGGCCTCCTTTTCCCCGCGGATCCTGTCGATATCGGCCTCGAGATCCTTGGTGGAAGGAGGGCGGGTCATCGCGCCGATCCGCGCCCGTGAACCGGCCTCATCCATGAGATCAATAGCCTTGTCGGGAAGGAATCGTCCGGTCAGATAGCGATCGGAAAGTTTTGCAGCTGCCTCGAGCGCAGCATCGGTGATGACAGCCTTGTGGTGAGCCTCGTACTTGGGACGGAGTCCCTTGAGGATCAGGACCGTATCCTCCACGGACGGGGCCTCGACTTTGACGGACTGAAAGCGGCGCTCGAGAGCGGAGTCCTTCTCGATGTATTTGCGATACTCGTTCAGCGTTGTCGCCCCGATGCACTGAAGTTCGCCACGACTGAGTGCGGGCTTGATGATGTTAGATGCATCCATGGCTCCTTCGGCGGAGCCGGCTCCGACGATCGTGTGCATCTCGTCGATGAAGAGGATGATGTTCTTGTTCTTGCGAATCTCGTCCATCACCGCCTTGATCCGTTCCTCGAACTGCCCGCGGTATTTCGTGCCGGCCACCATGAGCGCCAGATCGAGTGTGATGACACGCTTGCCCGAGAGAAGCTCCGGCACATTGCCCGCGACGATCTCCTGGGCAAGCCCCTCGGCGATGGCGGTCTTGCCGACACCGGCCTCGCCGATCAAGACGGGGTTATTCTTGCTGCGGCGGCAGAGAATCTGGATGACGCGCTCAATCTCCTCGGCCCGGCCGATCACTGGATCAAGTTCTCCCTTGGCAGCGATTTCAGTCAGGTCGCGCCCAAAGGCTTTCAATGCCGGGGTCTTGCCTTCCTTGCGGCCAGGGCCACCACCTGCAGTGGCTTCCTCACCCTCGTGTCCTTCGGGAATCTCTCCACCCTCCTCGTCATCAGCAGGGTTGAAATTCGGATCAAGTTCCTTGAGCACTTCATTGCGCGTGCGATCGAGATCGACTTCCAGATTTTTGAGGACCTGGGCCGCAACTCCTTCTCCTTCTCGGAGCAGACCAAGGAGGATATGCTCGGTGCCAACATAGGAATGCTGGAGGGCTTTTGCCTCCTTGCCGGCCAAGGCCAGAACCTTCTTCACGCGCGGCGTATAGGGAATATTGCCGGCCATTTTGTTCTCCTGACCCGAGCCAACCTGCTTCTCGACCTCCTGCCGCACGGTCTCGAGATCGAGACCCATCTTCTGGAGCACATTCACAGCCACTCCCTGACCGAGCTTGATAAGGCCGAGCAACAGATGCTCGGTCCCGACGTAATTGTGGTTGAAGCGGTCGGCCTCCTTGCGTGAAAGGGCCAAGACCTGCTGGGCTCGCGGCGTGAAATTGTTCATCATGATTCCTCGCTGGTTTCGGAAGTGCTGCTCGTGCTTGTGGTGGGGGAACCATTTGTCGGGATTTTCCCGATCTCCGGTTCCGGCATCTGTTTTAACTTCGTACGAATCAGGGCCGCGCGCAAGGAATCGCGTTCTTCAGCCCCGAGTTTTGCCACTTGCAACCCTTTTTGAAGATGGGCCGGCTGGGTCTCGATAAAAAGTTCGTCCACATGGAGTCGGTTCTTGGAGGGGAAGAGCCCAAGATCAACACCCATCTTGATGAAGGAGAGGAGATTCAAAGCCTCCTTTGAGGTGATCGAATGGGCATGGCAGAGAATGCCGTAAGCCCTGCCGATCTGGTCGAGCAGGGTTTCGGCGCGCTGCTGGAGGAGAATCTGTCGGGCATTCTGCTCATGTTCGAGGATCTGGAAGATGACCTTGTTTAGACGCCCAATGATCTCCTCCTCGGTCTCACCGAGGGTCGTCTGGTTGGAGACCTGAAAGAGGTTTCCCATCGCCTCGGTCCCCTCCCCATGCAACCCGCGCACAGCAAGGCCGATCTTATTGACCGAATTGATGATCTTGTTCACCTGTTCCGACATGACGAGTCCAGGGAGATGCATCATGGCGCTCGCCCTCATGCCGGTGCCGACATTCGTCGGGCAGGCAGTCAAATAACCAAGGTCATTGTGAAAGGCAAAGTCGAGGGCATCCTCCAACTCAGAGTCCGTCTGATTGATCATCGCATAGACCTCATCAAGCTGGAGACCGGCGCGGATCGCCTGCATCCGGAGATGGTCCTCCTCATTGATCATAAAGCTCAGTGTCTGGGATGTGTTCATGACGACGGCACTTCCCGCACCCTTGGCAGCATGCTCGCGACTGATGAGATGACGCTCAACCAGGACTTGCTTCTCGAGCGCCGAGAGATCCTCCAGCCTCTCGGAAAAGGATTCCTCCATCTCGGGAAGCTGCTCCACCGCTGCCCGAACCTCCTCAAGCACGGCGACACGCTCTACTTTCTTAGCCCACCCCGGGAAGGGTTTGCCCTTCAGATTGCGGGCTAGTCGAACCCTGCTACTCACCACAATCTGGTCATGAGGGCCCGCACCGCTAAGCCACTCTCCGGTATTCGCAATGATTCGGGAGAGTTTCACGGCTGCTTGCGGGGTTTCGGCACAACAAAATCCTGAGATACTTCTGTGGCCACGGGAGCGGCAATGCGATTCACTGCGGAGGTACGTTCCTTCATTGCAATGAGCTCGACCTCCGCGGCTCGAACCTCCTCCTCCAACGTGCGAATTTTATCCCGGATGGAGGCCGCTTCTTCAAAGTGCTCTTCCTCCACGGCTTTTTGAAGGCTCGCCTGCAACTCGACCAACTCCTTGTTACGAAGACGTCCGGCACGAAGTTTGGCAGGAACCTTTCCAGTATGGACGCTGCCCCGGTGCATATTCTTGAGCATTCCCGAGAGCCCCTCGGCAAAGGCATCGTAGCACGCACTACATCCGAGGCGGCCCGTCTTTTTGAAATCGGCCTGCGAGAATCCGCAAACGGGACAGCGATTGCCCGCCGGGTTCTTGTCGATCTCCTGGGCGGCCCCTAATCCTAGCAAGAGATCGGCCAAGGCGAACCCCGTAGGGTCATTGACCCCTTTCTCCTTCGAGCAGGATTCGCAGAGATTCACCTTCTGCATCTTCCCATCGACGATCTGAGTCAGGAAGACCGTGGCCTCCTTGGATTTACAGACGTCACAGAACATGGATTGGGCCGGATTGATTCCTTAATAGATCGGCGTGCCTTCGGTCTGTGTCAACTCGTGGAATCGAGCAATCAACCGACGCGTCACAGGACCAGGCTTGCCGTCCCCAATCGGACGTTTGTCGAGCTCCACAGCCGGAATGATCTCGGCGGCGGTGCCGGTCAGGAAGCACTCGTCAGCCGTGTAGATATCGTAGCGGGTCATCTGCGGCTCGGAGACTTGCAGACCTAACTCCTCAGCGATCTGGATTGCAACGGCACGGGTGACACCCGCAAGCGCTCCCGAAGAGATCGGTGGCGTGGTGATCAATCCATCCGAAACAATGAAGATATTGTCCCCAGTGCATTCGGCCACAAGCCCCTGCTCATTGAGCATCAATCCCTCGCCGGCTCCGGCATGGGTCGCCTCGATCTTGGCCATGATGTTGTTCAGATAGTTGAGAGACTTCACCATCGGGCTGAGTGCTCCATGGGCGATGCGGCGCGTCGAGCAGGTGACGACCTTGAGACCCTTCTCGTAGCTCTCGGCTGGGTAAAGGGTAATTTTGGCGGCAATGATGATGACCGTCGGCTTAGGGCAATGCTCCGGACTCAAACCTAGATTCCCTTTTCCTCTAGTCACCACAAGGCGGATATAACCATCCTTGAGATCATTGCGGCGGATCGTCTCAAGCAGCGCCTCTGTCATGGCAGCACGGTCAAGCGGAATCACCATGAAGATCGCAGCAGCCGACTTGTAGAGACGCTCAATATGCTCTTGCAAACGGAAGACCTTCCCATTGTAGAAACGGATGCCCTCGAAGACACCATCCCCATAAAGTAGTCCATGATCAAAAACCGAGACCTTAGCCTCGGACTCAGGATAAAAAGCGCCGTCGATATAGATCTGCATCTTCTCTTCACTATGGCGAGAGAAGAGCAATCAGAAAAGAAAAAGGTCCCTGAACCTGATCAACGTCATCCTTTGTTTGTAAAGACGGTAGACTTCCTTGGCGTTAGGCCAGCTTTCGCAGGACCCCCCTTCTGGTTGACTTACCCCAGAACTGCGATCCAGTAGGAAGTGTTTGTTCAAAGTGAGCAGCTCTGCGCCCATTTCCATCAGCCTGCGACTAGTCGTAAAAACGCTCCACTCAGGGTCCCTAGTCGTTGTCTTTTGGGAAAGAATTCTCCCTCCATCGATTTTTTCTGAGACACGGTGCAGGGTTACCCCGATATCTTTTTCTTCCAAGATCAAAGACTGCAATACCGGCTCAACTCCTCGATGCATTGGCAGCAGAGAGGGGTGTAGATTGACTACCGCAAACCCTTCACCATCACAGAGATCCTTGTCCAATCTCTGATCGAAATGAGACGCAACTAACAATTGAGGATTGCTTGTTGCCAGGAACCGATGCCCTTCGGGAGAGTTTAGATCCCGCGTCCGTAAAACCGGAAAACCAATGCGACGAGCCATGGCACCAACAGACAGCTTCTCGCGTCCAAGCATGGAACCAACCACCTCCATTGCGGTGGTGATAAACCAGATGTAGACCGTGTACAGAATTCCGCAGCGATAAAAAAAACATGCCGCCCCGGTCAAAAAACCCATCTCGGGACGAAACACCCGAACTGATCTCACGAGCCCCACCACCTCGAAACTCTCGTCACGAAGAAGCGCGCCGAGAACGATAGCACCCAACGCTCCGCCACTCGTGCAGAAAACAGTCCGGATTTTACTATCCGGATTTCTTGCGTGCAAATCAGGACTGAGATCAGCCCTCAGTGGTGACACTGCCATCTCTTCTACCTCCTAGCCCTTTCTCCAAAGATGGCTCAGCACCTTGATAGTCTGGTCGATATCCTGTTCGGAATGATCCGAGCTTATGAAAAAACGAAGTCTGGCAGCATTCTCAGAGACCGCTGGATAAAGGATAGGCTGGGCACTGATTCCCTCCGAGGCGAGTTCTTGCGAGAGACGGGCAGCCCTGATCGAACTTGCCGTAATGGCAGGGATCACCGACATCCCGGAGCTTGATCCCGTAGGAATCCCTGCGGACCGGGCACCCTGGAGGAATTGCCTGCCACGCTGCCTGAGGATTGCAATCCGTTTGGGTTCCCTGAGCATGATCTGGAGCGCCGTCAGGGCTGCGGCACAGGAGGCAGGAGGAATACCGACGCTGTAGATAAAGCCGGGAACCGAATATTTGAGGTATTCGATCAAGGAGGATGCCCCTGCAACATACCCGCCGCAGGATGCCAGGGACTTGCTAAGGGTCCCCATCCAGAGATCCACATCCTTGGGATCCATTCCGAAATGCTCTGCAATCCCGCGACCAGCAGCTCCCATGACCCCTATGGAGTGCGCTTCATCCACCATCAGCAGTGCATGATGCTTCCGCTTGATTGCGACGATCTCCGGAAGATCGGGAAAATCACCATCCATGCTGTAGATTCCCTCGACGACGACCAACACCCGCTCATACTGTCGCCTCGACTCGGCCAGGATCTTGTCCAGGGCTTGATGATCATTGTGAGGGAATGAAATCCGTTTGGCTCCGGAGAGCCGGATGCCCTCGATGACACAATTATGAATCAGGGCGTCATGAACGACGAGATCCTTGGGGCCTAACAAATGACCGATCACCGTGACCGAGGTGGCGTGACCGCTGACAAAACTGAGTGCCGCTTCGGAACCATGCAACTCTGCAAGGGCTCTCTCCAAGTCCTGATGCAGGGGTCGCTCTCCGGCAACGATACGACTAGCGGAGACAGACGTGCCGTATTTCTCGATGGCTTCTTTGGCAGCTTGATTCACCTCAGGGTGTCCACTGAGTCCGAGATAATTGTAATTCGAGAAATTAATCAGCTCACGGCCTGCGACCATGGTGGTGGCTCCTGCCGTGCCCTCATGACAGGTGAAGAAAGGGTTTTTGATTCCGATTTTTTTTGCCCCCTGTAGCAACAGTGCCAATTTCTTGAAACCGGGGGTCTTGTCCCATCCACTATGCTCGGCAAAGGATCCAGCCTCCCTTTTCAAAAAAGGGATCGCTGAGGATAGCCCGGACTCCGGATTCTCAAGACGCTTGAGACGATTTTCGATGGCTTGATGCACCAGACGTTCCTTCATCTGTGAGGCAAGGCTTTTGGAACCAGGGAATGGAGAACTCATGGTTAGAATGATGAAAGGATCATGCCGCTAGTCGATAGCTTGGAATTTCATTAGCTCCTCCCTAGGCACTGGCTCTGGAAACGGATGAAGCAATCTCCGTGAGATCCTCCTCGGACAACTCTTCAGCACCATGCTGAGCAGCTAGGAGACGCATGCTCTCCTGCAGCACATCACTTTCAGATTCCTTGGGATGCTCTTCTTGCGATTCATTCAGAATCATCCCGGAAATCCTCTCGGCAAGCTTCTGAACTGTCGGCCCTTCGCTCAAGACCATCATCGGGAGCTTGATCTCCAGACTCTCCTCGAGAGTTGCAGCCAACTCCACGGCCATCAGGGAATCCATCCCGACATCGAAAAGCGACTTACGTCGATCCAGCTTCATCGGATCCATACGGAGGATACCGGCTATCGAATGGGCCAGATGCTCCTGAAGCAATCCGACAGTCTCTTCTTGGTTCAATCCCGCAAATTGTTCGCGGATGGATCGTGTTTCCCCGCTCTGTGCTGATTGCTCATCTGATTCATGACGGAAACAGTCAAACCGAGGCGCCTTTGCCGAAGGGAGGAATTTGGCCATTTTACCCCACTCCAAATCGAGCCATGCCGTCGTGACCACACCTTGGCTGATAAGGGATCCCAAGGTTTCAAGAGCTTCATCCGAATCCAAGGCACGCCCTCCCATTCTCGAGCAGAGCGCATCCTTGATTTGCTGATTACGGGCAAGATACCCGACATCTGCGATTGGCCCCCATGCCACGCAGGTTGCGGGGAGACCCTTTGATGCCCTAACAGCAGCCAACGCTTCAAGCCCCAAGTTAGCTGCTACATACGCCCCCTGTCCGGGGTTTCCAAAAACGGTGGTGGCCGAGGAGTAGAGGACAAAAAATTCCAGTCTGTCCGTTCGGGTAAGCTCATCAAGGAGCATGGCTCCGACTAACTTCGAATGGAGCACCTTTTCCAACTGCGATGCCGAGAGATTCTGCAGAAGACCATCCTCGATCACCATTGCAGAATGAATGACACCACGCAGAGGGGGCATCGTGGAGCGAATCTGTTCGAGCAAAAGGGTCACGGACTCACGGCAACCGACGTCACAGGAAACGATCTTCACATCGACCCCAGACGCAGTGATTTTTGCGACAATCTCCCTTCCTTCGTTATCAAGCACTCCCCGTCTGCTTGCTAGCACCAGTGATCGCGCTCCCCTACCAGCCAGCCATTCTGCTGAGCGAAGGCCAAAACCACTCGTTCCCCCCGTCACCAGATAGGTGGCGTCATCGCGTAGTGAAAATTGTTCAGAGATGTCATCAGAAACCACCTCGGCCGCGGAATGCCCCGGTGAAGTGACAATAACTTTACCCACCTGCTTGGAGTGCTGCATGTGCCGGAACGCCTCGGCGATTTCCGAGGAGTCGAACACGGTGTAGGGAAGTGGATGCAAGACTCCCTTCTCGAAAAGCGAGGTGATCTTGGCAAAAAGTTCTGCGGTAAGACTCGGGTTGGCCGCCATGAGTTGGTCGGCATCAATGCCATGGTAGGTGATATTATTGCGGAAGGGACGCAGGCCGATACGGCTATTCTCGTAGAAGTCTCTTTTGCCGAGTTCTAAAAATCGCCCGAAGGGTCTGAGGATCCTGAGATTTTTGACAACGGCCTCGCCGGCGAGCGAATTCAGCACGATATCGATTCCCTCTCCGGAGGTGAGCGCCATCACCTCATCTGCAAAACGAAGCGATCGGGAATCGAGGATATGATCTACTCCGAGCATCTTCAGAAAATCACGTTTTTCTTCCGACCCCGCCGTGGCGAAAATCTCAAGCCCGAGATGACGAGCCAATTGGATGGCAGCAATTCCGACACCTCCAGCGGCCCCATGGATGAGCAATCTTTCACCAGAACGGGCACGGGCCAGCTCAATGAGTGAATAATAGACCGTAAAAAACGCCGTGGGGATCGTGGCTGCGGCTTCAAACGTCCAATCCGCCGGCTTTTTCATCACGGCCTCGACCTTGGTGACAGCGTGGGTGGAAAAAGCTTTCGATGCAAAAGCGATCACCTCGTCCCCAGGCTGGCACCCGGAAACTCCCGCGCCTGTTCGTGTCACGACACCCGACAATTCCATTCCGACCGTCTGCCCTGCAAACCCACTCTCCAATGCCTCGTCGGGAAGCAACCCCATCGCGTACATCACATCCCTAAAGTTTAATCCAGCAGCCTTGACCTCAATTTCCAACTCTCCCTGATTCGGAGCAACTCTCGATCCCGAGTACCATTTTAGGTTCGTGAAGGAGCCCGGTTGACTGAAGTCCAGATAGCGCAGCCCACTTTCCTCTGATGCAGGGATGATCGATGATTGGACTGCTGTTCTGGAAACTTTTCGCCCAAATACTCCCAACAGAACCTCGTCCTCACAGGAATCTGACATCACCTCCGCCGCAAGTGCCCGCGAGACCTCGCTGAATGAGGCAAGCCGCACATCCAGGAGGCGGAGATTCCCCATGGCATACTCATTTCTAGCCACCCTTAGATAACCTAAAAGAGCGGAACCTTGGATCGTTATCCCAGAGTTTTCTTTTTTACTTGCCTTGTTGGCCTCATGGAAAAGACCTGAAGAAATAATCGTTACGGGGATCGGCGAGGCAGAACCCTCGTTTGCTTTCAGCACCGCATTGATAGCGCCCAAGCGTTCTTTGAGAGTCGTGAGTATCGTCTCTGCAGACTCCTCGTCATGCTGGGTTCCCGTGATAATAATCAATCCACCATTCGTCCCCTCATGTGAATTAAGCAACCCGCCCCACCCCTCCTCATCGGAGAGAGAAGAGATGGTGGCAACCTGGTTTAAGACCTCGAGATGATCTTGAATCGAAAGGGCAAGGGATGCGTCCTGCTCATTGTGAAAGAGAATTATCCAAGTCTTGGGCTCTGGAACCGAGATTGATTGCTCCTCGGCTTGACCAGTGGATGCAAGGATTAGGAAACCAGAGCTCACCCCCTCCTCTGAGGGCGGCGTCCAAACATCCTTAAAACCCGCTTCCTTTAGACTCCTCTGCCAGACATCAGGATTTTTGCGACGCGACATCAACTCCCCAGCCTCAGTCGTCCACCAATCGCATGAGGATCCGTAAAGGAAATCATCTAGCCGGTTTGAAGCCCTCTCCGCGAAGGCAAGAGTGCCTTCCGGAAGCAGGAGTTTGTTCAATTCCTCAAGCTTCTCTAGGGAGGACATGGAGTCCATCCCTGTAGCAACCACGATGAAATCGAAGCCACCGGCAAGGCAAGCCGTCGCAGGAAGAGGAGTCACGTTATCCAGCACATGGACGGCTACTTCAGGATATCCGGCGAGTCTTGGTAAGAGATCCCTGCGTGCCTGAGAAGTCGGAACCGTCAAGGTCACCTCGCAGTTTCCAGACAGCATCCAGGGAGCAAGAATGGTTTCCCCATGGATCCTATTACCAAGCATGCATAGGATTTTGGGACGATCGCCTTTTTGTGATAAGGAAAGCGATTTCTCAAGAACATGCGAGATCAGGTCATAAAGTGGCGCAAGGGATCCGGGCACCATCAGAGGCGACTCCTCTGACCAAGATCGGGGTAAGAGTTGAGTCGCATCGCGCTGACCGGAGAGGATTGCAGGGAGATGGAGGCCGATCCTTCCCGTTGCTCTGATCAGATCGGAATACTCGGGATGAGACTCTATGAGCGTGAGCCAGATAGCCTGCGCCGAAGGCTCTTCGGGACGCTTTATTAAAGAACAGCGTCCGTCATCACGCCTTCTGAGGAGCCCGTCTTTCTCTAATATCCAAAACAGACTAAGTGCATAGGATTGAAGCGATTCCAATACAGCACCCTGTTCCACGAGACGATCCAGTGTGAAATCACTCTCCCCGTCAGTAAGTGCCTGGAGAGTTTCTTTCGTAAACGCACTGCATAGAAGCTCCAACAGCAGCTCCGTCTCCTCATGATAAACTTTCCATTGTTTCGAAGATTTTAACTTGGGCAGCGCCTCTTCAAATAGTCGGCGCACATTCAGCAAACTTAGCGACTTGCTTGCCTGATTCGGTGACAAGGGTTTGGAAATGAACTTCGTAGTCAGGAAGCGTGCATGATCCCCGGCACGAGCAATGAGTTTGGCTGCCTTGAACCTAACCCCGGATGCAGAGGCGACCAGATCACCCGCCTCGTTTCTCAGGCAAAGATCTGCCAAGATCCCACGCCGGGTACGGCGTCTCACGATCGCCTCAAGTGAGGCACAGGCTTCATGAGGGCGATGCATCCGAAATCGGTCCAATCGAATCGGGAGAAAGGCTTTTCGGCTTTTATTTTGGATCTCCTTGAGTTCGATGGTGAGCAATGAGAGCAATGCCTGCAAGGCGCCGTCCAAATAGCTTGGATGAAGTAAGTGGCTCTGCGCCTCATTGAGGAGGCACCCCGGCGTGACTAGGCTCCCGAGAATCTTAGTTCCTTCAATACGGATCTTCTGGATGGGTCGAAAAGCCTCCCCATACTCCAATCCGAGCTTTGCAGCAGATTCGTAGAGTGCGTTCCCCGAGAGTTCAGCCTGTGTGCCGTCCTTCTGTTTTACCAGAGACTCCAACACACAGGAACCATCGGATGGTGAGGCCATCACACGGACTGTGACATGGGTCATCCAAGGCTCCTCGGAAAGTCTCTCCCTGCTCTTGATGGTTAAGATCGAGCCCTGCTCATCCAGAGCGACTCTGACCGTTTTCGATTTCTGCTCCTCCAACAGGAGCGGAGCGTGAATCTCCAAATCCTCAAGATCCACCAAGGAAGATCCAAAACAAAGGGATCCAGCCGCCAGTGCCACCTCCACAAATCCTGCGGCAGGGAAGACAATCACCCCGCCAACCTTGTGATCAGCAAGATACGGGTAGAGTGCTGTGTCCAGATGGTTTTCCCAAAGGAAACGCCCCTCCTTTAAACGATAGCCGAGCAACGGATGTTCCCTTGCACGTTGGGAAAGGAGATAGGCCTCTCCGGTATGAGGAGTTTCGAAACGAATCTTCTGCCAAGGATAGGTTGGAAGATCAACCCGTTTGGAGATTGGATGCTGGAAGAAAGTATCGAGTGCTTGAGACTTCCCGGACTGAAGAACTTCCAGCACACCTCGCAAGAACTGGGAAAACGCCCCGGACGTGCGCATCATGGGGGTAGCTACCAACCCCTCGACTCCGGCCTCCTGCAAACATTCCTTCACATAGGTGCGGAGCACGGGGTGCGGTCCAACCTCAACAAAAACCCGGGAGCCCCTCTGGATCAAACCCTCTAGAGCGCTACCGAAAAGCACTGGATCACGGACATTTTTCCACCAATAATCTGGCCCGAGTTCCTCACCGGACAACTTTTTCCCTTCAACCGTGGAATAGAAAGGGATCTCTCCCTGAGCAGGCACGAGATCAGCAAGGTGATCCAAAAGAGGCCTGCGTATGGGATCCATAGAAGGACTATGGAACGCATAGTCGAGGTCAAGCCGCTTGTATCGCACCCCATGATCGGCAAGAATCTCCTCACAGAAAAGAAGACCCTCCGGAGTTCCGGCTAACGTACTGCTCTTGGGACTATTGATTCCAGCCAGAAAGGGACGAATCTTGGGATCAATGAGGTGAAGAATTTTTTCGAGTTCGGCGGCCCCCAAAGCAACCGCCGTCATCTCGCCAAATCCCTTCGTTTTACCCTGTTGAAGACTTCTCTCATGGATCAGGTGGACTGCTTGCTCCAGCGAGAGGACACCGGCTGCCCATGCAGCCGCAACCTCACCCACACTATGGCCGATCACCGCTCCGGGAGTGATCCCATAGTCACCCAAAAGACGCACCAAGCCGACCTGAATCGCAAAAAGCGCCGGTTGAGCCACCTCCGTCAGGCGCAGCATCGATTCCTTCTCGGGGTCCTCCAAAACTTCCGTCAGAGAGTAATCCGCATAACGGGTAAAGAGGTTGTCAACCTCGGTAACTGCCGCGCGGAATACAGGGCTCTCGTCGAGTAATTGACGCCCCATCCCGGCATACTGGGAACCATTACCCGAGAATACGAAAACGGGCTTGCCTGAATCCCCAAAGTCCCGGCCCTCAACCACAGCCTCTTCAGATCCGCATAAGAGCCAATTCTGAATGGCGGCTGACATGGCGGGCGCTGTTTCTCCGACAATGGCCAACCGATGCGGCAACCACTCCCGCTGATGAGCCACGGAGTGAGCTAGATCATAGAGCGGAATATCAGATGAGCTTTGCAGCAATCCTGAATACTCCTTGGCGAGATCTCTTACGGCCTCTTCAGATTTTGCGGAAAGAAAAAGGGGCGCTGAGCCGGGGAGAGGCTTTGCTTTGGCCCCTCGTAGCATCTTTTTTGCGACAGGATTTTCCAAGATCACATGGGCATTGGCCCCTCCAAATCCGAAGGAATTTACCCCGACAATTAAACGACCCGTTGAAGGCAACGACGTCGGCTCGACAGGAACGGAAAGACCCCACTCTTCAAGCGGGATCTTGGGGTTGACCTTCTTGAGGTGGATCGTCGGAGGAATGACACGGTGCTTAAGCACCAGCAGTGCTTTCACGAGGCCAGCCATTCCCGAGGCAGCTTCGAGATGACCGATGTTGCTCTTGACCGACCCGATAGGCAGCGGTGAGCCGTGAGGACGGCGCTTTCCCAAGACCTCAGCCAGAGCTGAGGTCTCGATTGGATCGCCCACCTGCGTCCCCGTCCCGTGAGCCTCGATATAGGAAACCTCTTCCGGTAGGATTCCCGCTTTTTGGTACACCTCTTCCAGAAGCTTAGCCTGTGCCTCGGCACTGGGAACCGTAAGGCTTGATGTCTTCCCGTCGCAATTCACTCCGGAAGCAGCAACCACGGCCAGAATTTCATCGCCATCCTGCACTGCCTTGGAGAGACGCTTGAGGAGCACTACTCCAGATCCTTCAGAGCGTGCATACCCATTTCCCCCTTCGTCAAAAGGTGTACACCTTCCCTTGGGAGAGAGCATCGAAGTCTTCGAGAAATTAATGAACCCCATCGGATGGAGGTGGAGACTCACCCCCGCCACGATTGCCGCCTCCGCATCACCTCCTCGGATTGCCTGGCAGGCCTGATGGAAGGCCACAAGCGACGAGGAGCAAGCCGTATCCACGGACATGCTCGGACCCCTTAGGTCAAAGAGGTAGGAAAGACGATTCGCCGCGATGCTATTGGTATTACCAGTGGCTGAAGTGGAGTCGAGCGTCGCAAGGTCATCAATGCTGAAATAAGCATTGTCCGTTGTGGAGATCCCAACGAACACCCCTGCATCCGATCCGCGCCAGGAGGAGGGCTTGATTCCCGCTTTTTCAAAGGCCTCCCAAGTCAGCTCCAACAGCAAGCGCTGTTGGGGATCCATCTGCGCTGCTTCACGGGGAGAAATCCCGAAAAAAGCCGCGTCGAATCCGAAGATATCCCCGACTGAACCCGAGGCGAAGGTGTAGGCCCGCCCTGGCTCTGCTTTATTGGGATGGAGATATGTCGCCTTCGCCCACCGATCCTCAGCAACTTCCGTTACTAAATCCTCTCCCCGGAGAAGAAGATCCCAAAAATTTCCCCGCTCCTCACCAGGTAAGCGGTGGGCATAACCAATTATAACAACAGGATCGTTGGAAGACATGTTCGAGTTGTGTAAAAAGGGGGGTGGGATTAAGACTTGGTATAATCGAGTCGGTAATCATGCTCCGGGATGTCGAAAAAGACCGACGCAACCCAGAGTCTCATCGTCCGAAGGAAGCCCTGCTTTCGGAATCTTCTGGAGGAATAGCCTATCCTCATTCCAAGAGAGAGCGTCGCGCTCACATTACGAGCGGCAAGGATCTTGGCGAGTTTCACATCCTCACCGACATAACAGGGGAACCCCCCCGACTGTTCGAAGAGATCACGCCTAATGAGTAAATTGTTGCCAGCAACCACGGAGGAGCCAATCAAAGCGCTTGCCAACTGCAGAAAAAAGAAAACGAAGCAGTAACTATTGAAATAGAGTGCTAAAATCGGATTGCTCTCCCTGAAGTAGTTCCACCCAGTCACCACGCCTGATCGGGAGGCATGGGACAAAGCCGAATCCAACCATCCTTTATCAACCCTAGCATCGGCATCAATAAACGCCAAAAATTCCCCATTGGCATGCCTGGCACCCTCATTGCGTGCCGCCGCTATCCCTTGGATGGCACATGGAATCACCCGATCACAGAGATCTTTCGCGATGGAGGCGGTTTCGTCGGTGGAATTGTTGTCCACCACCAGAATTTCAAAGGATGCTACTCCACAAGATCGGAGGGAAGATAAACAATCAGGAAGAGAGGACTCCTCGTTGAAAGCAGGAACAATAAAGGAAACCTTTGGCACCTGCTTGCCAAGAGCGACACTTTGCTCCGCTGACTTAGTTACTTGGGAGTTTGTCGCACTCATCAAAGTCGACTAATCTACCCAAAAGAACGCAAAACGCCACATCTTACTTCGTTCAGATTTACAAAGACTTCATGATCGCTTAGGGAGCAAATCAGAAAAGCTAATAAAAAAATTCCAGTATTCACTCCAAGAGAGCATTTTACGACGAACACATTCTTGTTGAAGGGTCAAGTAGGCTTCCTGATCCTCCAAAAGTGATTTGATTCCTAATGCCATTTTTTGGGGATTATTGACATCCACCGTCAGGCACCCTCCTCCTGAAGCCAACTCCCCCACAGCTCCTTCGGAATAACAGATTACGGGCCGCCCGTGCCAAAGGCTTTCAAGAATAGGAAGCCCAAACCCCTCGGCTTGAGAGGGGAAGATGGTGAACTTGGCTGCCTGGTAGCTTGCATGGAGTACCTCGTCGGAGACATGCGGTTCCCAGAGCACATCACGTCCCTTTCTCTGAAGCTGTTGGATCCGATTCATGACACGCTTAGTCCAGAGGGGGTAGGATTTGCAGCCAATGAGTCTGAGTCGAAAATGCATACCCTCCCGCCAGAGCTGCTCACAGGCATCGAGAAGAGCGAGGTGATTCTTCCTCTTTTCCAATCTAGCGACATAGAGGATCTCACGAGAATCCCCTACAGGATGGAATAACGGACGAACTCCCGCGAAAGGAACCGGCCAAGGGATAATTTCGTGAGCGACGGGATCACACCCCATATTTTTCCAACAAGTCAGCAGATCTTCTCTGGCCATCTTCGAAAGACACACTACTCCATCAAACCGCGAAAGAGCCCTAATGCCCCTCGCGCATCCAGCCGCATCAATGCGGGACTGTCCTGCGTGTGTGATTGAGATTGCGTCATGGAAAATCCCGATCTTTTTGACTCCCTTAGGAAAGACCTTGTTAAAAAAAACCCCGCGATTGTCCCAGAGAAGATCGGGCACTAAAATCAGATCTCCTGATGAGAGTGCAGATGGCCATCCCAGCAGTTGATTTCTATCAGCACCTGATTCCCTCAGATCGCGCCAGAACCCTGGCAAGAAAGAGTCATAAAGCGCCCATCCACGAAGGGATCCCTCCAAACGAGACTCAAGCACCTGCAGATCACTCTGCGTCGGCTTGCGGTAGGACCGAAGGAATGATTGCCAAACAACCGGCTGATAATCGGGGCATTCACGCAGACGGTCATGCAGAAACCGCTGCATTCTTTTGACCCCTGTGTTCAGAGGGCTGAGGCAAGCACTGGTGACATCAAGATAGATCATCGGCCAGCATTCGGGTTCAGAATCTTTACGAATTCTGGGAAGTAATCATTCCAAGTTCTCAATGGACGACGATAGGCCTCATTAGCAAGGATGATTGCCCGTGGGTGTTCTCGCAAGAGTCCTCTCATCGCACTGGCCAATTCCCGAGGATACCTCATGTCAGCATGCAGACATCCAGCTCCTCTCCCTACCGATAGCATCGGTTCGTCAAGACCGCAGATCACCGGACGGCCATGCCAGAGACTCTCAAGAATGGGTAGGCCCATTCCCTCCTCCAGTGATGGAAAGACGGTAAATAAAGCCCTGTGGTATTCATCGTTCAACTCCTTATCTGAAACATGTCCACGCCAATTTATCAGTCGACCGGCTATCTTCAGCATTTCGATAGTTTTCAAGATCGCACGACTCTCCGCTGGAACATCCTCACAACCCACGAGATTCAGCGAGAATTCGAGTCCCTCCCGCCAGAGGATCTCAGCCGCCTCCAGAAGCACCAACTGGTTTTTAAGCCTTTTAAGACGCCCCACGCAGAGAACCGTTGGGATGCCATCCGGCGGCTCCGAATAATACGGCCTTGATCCACCAAGGGGAACCGGCCAAGGCAGCACATGAGTTGTTGTATGTGCCATTCCATACTCGTTCCAGAGTTGTTTCAGGGCCGACTCAGAGGCTTCGGACACACAGATCACTCCATGCATCGCAGAAAAGACCTCCAATGCCTTCACATGCCTTCCTCGAATCCATCCCTTCACCCCCTTGTCAAAGAGTGGGATGGCGTCATGAAAGATCGCAAGACGTCTTCCGGGCAATTCGTTGAGCTTCAGAAGATATTCAAGCCTATTGTCCGGAAAGATCGACGTAATCAGTAATGTCGATCCCCGCGTGCACATCTGCTCCCGCTTCACCTTAGTTGGGGAAAACAGGAGTAAATCACCAAGAGCCGCAGCCAGAATCGGTAGCGTGGAGTCGGAAGGAGACCTAGCACCCGCCACCTTCACGCTGAAAGGAGATTGAAGCAATTCTTCAGCATTGGGGGACAGTTGCGTATAACTCCTAGCGAAAGGCTGCCATGCCACCGGCATAACATCGATTAAGGTCCCTCGAAGCAATCGATACAGCTCGCGTGTCGTTCTTGGGATTCCTGTCTGCAGCGGCAATCTACAGGCTCCCGTGACGTCCAGATAAATCATGGACAGACCTCCGCAAGAACCGCTTCCAGATTCTCAGCATAGTCATCCCAGCTTCGGAAGCTTCTCTGCCGTGCCTCCTCCTTGAGAGAGTGGAGCTTAGCCTCATCTTTCAATAGAAGACGAATTCCCTCGGATAGAGAGAACGGATCATTCTGATCCACATGGAGGCATCCCCCTCCCACCGAAACTTCTCCAAGAGCGCCATTGGAGCCGCAGATCACCGGACGGCCATGCCAGAGGCTTTCGAGAATGGGTAACCCGAATCCCTCCATTCGTGATGGGAACACGGTGAACGAGCACCTCGTGTAAGCCTCAGCCAGCTCTGCGTCACTCACATGGCGCATCCACCTCACGCCACGACCATTGTTGGAGAGTTGACGAATCCGCCTGAGGATCTTCCACGTGTCTGCAGGGGCATCAGCGATGCCGATCAGATCCAAGGAAAACTTAAGCCCCTGTTGCCATAACCTCTCGCAAGCATCCAGAAGAACGAGATGATTTTTTCGAAGCCTTAAGCGGGAAACATAGAGGAGACTTGGTGGATAGGACGCATCCATGACAGGGGGCCGACTGCCTTCGAAAGGCATCGGCCATGGAATCACCTTCGTCGGCTTACGCTGAATGCCGAACTGCTTCCAGTAACCCAGAAGATCTTGCTCCACCTCCTGAGAGACACAAATCACCAGATCCATCCGCCCGAGCCCTCGAACATACTCGGCAAAGAGAGAGTCCCTACTAGAACTCTGTCCCGGCAGACGCAGAGGCATGGCATCATGGAAGATAGCTACTATATGCCCTGGTTGAGTCGACAATTTTTCCCACGATAGAACCCGAGAATCCCAGCAGAGATCGGGAATCAGAAGGATGTCTCCCTTACCCGGAAATCCTGATGATGAAATACGACTCTCAGATTTACCAAATCGGTTTTTCAACCCCCGAAGCGAGAGAAACTGCTCCTGCACATCAGGCCAGAACGATGTACGGAAACCACTGGCAAAAGGTCTCGCGAGACGCTCTTCCTCTAGTTCTGAGAGGCGGGCATAGCACCGCCCACCCGCATCCCAGATGACAGGCTTCATCTTCTCACCGAGTGTGTGATAAATCCCCCTGATTGCCCGCTGAACACCAGTAGACATCCGCGACGTAGCGGCACTGGTAACATCAAGGTAGATCATTCTTGCTTTGGGCTATTAGGCGAAAGACTGAAGGCTTTTAGAATTTTTACCCCTGATTGCACGGATTAATCGGATTCCCTTCTTCACCCCCATCAGTGTCCATTAGTGTCATTTGCTTGCCCGGCCGTTGCTTCGCATCCGTTACGGGTGGTTGAAGGTCAGTCCGTTCTAAATCCCGAGCCCCACCCGGATCTCCTCAAGCCTCTTGGCATAGATCCGCCCGACTGCTTCAGGGCTGAAATCATGCATCGGATCGGAGACATCGCGGGGGCGCTCTTTAATATCCCGCATTAGCTCCGCAGCATGAACGATATCAGGTTCGGCCCAGACTTGGCCATCGCCCCAGTAGTACTCACCCCTATCGAGGGCGCGTAGCTTGTGACGTACCAGCGCCACGCGCGGCTCAGTGCAAAAGTCCATATTTCCTGAGAATCCCGTCGTGATCACTTGCTTCCCCAGAAGGATTGCCTCGGCGATACCCCGGCCAAATCCCTCGGCCCGATGGAGGGAGACAAAACAGTCACAGACTTTATAAAGCGCCATGACCCGGGGGCGCCTCATGCTCTCCTCGATGATATGAATCCTGGGATCGGAAGCCGTCATTCTCTTCACCCCGTTCCACGAGTGCTGTTTGTTGAGGTAAAAATCAATCCTCTCCAGCAAATTCATCTTCTGAATCCTCGATGCCGCGACATTCACCTTGATCACCAACCCCACCTCATCACTGCTCTCCCGCGGGAAGGCCTTCTGAAAGGCACGAATCACTCCCTCGGGATTTTTTCGGGCGATGCTCGAATGGATGTCGAAGGAGAAAACGAAAAGATATGCCTTTTCAGGAAGCCCAAATTCCGTTCGCCCATCTGATGCAATTTCCCCCACCTTGACGGGAAGGCTCATGGCCCTCACGGGAACAGGTGCCGTAGCAAAAGCTTTAGCCGTATAGTGACTAACACCCCAGATCTCATCCACAGCACCATAGGTGTGCTGACAACTTGCAGGCCAATGAGGCAACTCCCAGGGTGAAAGCCCGATATTGTAACGGTCACCGAGCATTCCCACTCCTCGCTCGCACACCATGCGCGCCTGTTCGACCCCGGTGATGCAGAGGAGATTGATCGCGTACGTCGGCTTTTTCTCGATCCACTCATGGACCGAGTGGTCCTCCTGGGAGATCTCCTTACCTGGTTCGACATTGATGATCGAGAAGGGAATCCCTTGAGTTCGAAGCGCGGCGGCAGCCAGGCGCACATCCTCACCGATCCCGAGTTCACCCTTGGCGTAGCCGTAAAGATTCACTCCGAAGGGAAGCACGGGACGGGTGATTCCACGCCTGGCCGTCGAGACAAGACGCGTCACCGAGGCAAGTTGAAACTCGCTCGGCGGAGTATTGAGAGACTCCACCAGAGAAAGCGCCGGAAGCAGGGGCCGAGGAAGACGCACAGCGCTCCTCATCAGGCCCTTAGGGAGGTGCGCCACGGCAACCGGTGCTGATTCCTGATCCATCTGATTCCATGAACCCTCTAATTCCCCCAAGTCCTTGAGATGAAAACGCCGGTACAATTGCAGTCCCGTTTTCCGGCGATCGTGTTTTTTTAGCCGGATGGCCTGCACAAGATCCGTCAGCGAGACGAATTTTGAAGTTAGCTTTTGATTCAGCCATGGAGCGACCGGGGGCGCATGCCTGCGGTGACGCTCTCCTCTCCAATACGACCGACCAACATCCCTTCTCACCCGGGCACTTTTGAGCATGCCCCCGAAGGTGTAGTGGCAATGAGCCACCCCATAGAGAAATTGGATCACCGGGATTGCGCCCTCCCATGGATCCCCTTCTAGAGTAGGCAACTCCACAGGCTGGGATAACTCCCGGTCCCACTCCGGCATCTGGCGGAGAATCTCGTATTCACACCGCCCCTCCGTGGCACACCAGGCTAGATAGCGCAGGTAGTCCCGCGCCTGCCCACGATGCAAAGGGAAGCGCATCTGCAGATTCGGACGCAGATGCCAGATCGCAAGCATCGCTCCATAGACACTCGTCGGCAGGACAAAGGGAAGCGTCACCCGCCTCAGATAGGCATGCTCATCAGAAAGTTCAGAAACAGGCATGATTTATTTTACCACGGATAAGAGGGACAGAATGTTTAACCACGGATGACTCGAATGAAACGGATATATGATTCAATTTCATGAGATACCATCAGTGTAAATGGGTAGCTTCAGTGGTCATTTGAAGGCTTTAACTATTTTTTGACCACGGATGACCCGGATAAAACGGATTTTAGCATCCACCACATCAGTGTTCATTCGTGTTATCCGTGGTTTAATCTGTTCTTCGTTTCCTATCTAACAACACGCTTCCACTCTAATTTGGCGTTCTTGAAATTAACAAGTAGAGCTAGATGGAGATCAGTAATTGCCAGATAACCCATCATTTGTGCGATGTGGGCCTCATGAAATGATGCAGCCACTTTGGTATCAACAATGACCTCATTATTAACGAGAAGATCTGGTATCAACGTACCAACAGTTTTTCCTCGATACATAACCTGAAACGACTTTTGCTGCTGGACTTGAAGCCCTTTTGACTCGAGTTCCAACACCAAAGCGTTTTCGTAAATCTTTTCATCTAGCCCAGGCTTCAGCACCGAATGAACACTCATTGCGGCGCCAATGATTTTTTCACTTAGCTCACCGTGAATAAGAGTCATGATATTTTAGAAGATACTTAACCACTGATCACACGGATAAAACGGATTTCCGTCTCCATCCCATCAGTGCCATCTGTGTCATCCGTGGTTCATTGCCCTCCCGCCATATGGCGGCCATAGAACTCGAGCCCCTCATCCACTGTGTCAAAGTGGTGCATCTTCCCATCCACCAGCACCACAGCATCCTGACAATGTTCCCGGATAAAGTTCGGATCGTGTGACACGATGACCTTGCCTCGATCTGCACGTTTTTCGAAGAGCTCATACTGACACTTTGCCGTGAAGCGACTGTCACCCACCGCCGAGACCTCATCGATTAGATAGCAATCGAACTCGATGATCATTGAGATAGCAAAGGCTAACCGTGCCCTCATTCCCGAGGAATAGCTAATCAGCGGCTCCCTCAGATAGATCCCCAACTCAGAGAACTCCTTCACAAACTCCACCTTATTCTCGAACGGCACATCATAGATCCGGCAGATCAGCCTCAGATTATCCATGCCGGTCAGATAATTGTGGAAAGCGTCACCCAACGCGATCGGCCACGACATCTTCATCTGCCTATTGATCTTTCCGGAGGAGGGACGCTCCGAGCCGCTGAGCAGCCGGACCAGTGTTGACTTGCCGGCGCCATTCTTTCCCAGCACACCGAGCTTCTCCCCCGGCTTGATCAGGAGATTGATGTTATCCAGGATCGTTCGCTCCCCACCATGGATGGGATAGCGCTTAGTGACATTTTGAAGCTCGATCATGCGAACAGATGATTTACCACGGATTTCACGGATAGTATGGATAGGAACTTAGTATCCTAAAACTTTAAGACCGGGCACTCTTTGAAACTCCTGCATGTTTCTCGTGACCAAGGCTGCGCCATGACGCAGAGCTGATGCTGCGATCCAAAGATCATTTGCACCAATGAGCGCCCCGCTTTTCTTGAGTTCCCGGAAAATCTTTGAATAGATAACTCCTACCTCCTCGTCATGGATAGCAACCTCGAGTCGATTTCTAACCGCAAGATAAGCCCCTTGATTCAAATCAGAGAAACCGGCAGCAAATTCTCCCAATGCTGTGACAGAGACACAAAACTCATCATCTCCGTGCGCATGTAGAAAGGCGCGAATGGAATCTCTTAACTGAATGGAATCCCTCTGCAGGTCGATCAGGAAGGTGGTGTCGACTGCGATCAGGCCCATTTGTCAGAAGGAGGTCGATCAAGGGACTGGTTGGTATCCAGTTCATGAATCACCTCACTTGAGGCACGAGGCATCGATTCTAGCTCATCAAGGAGCCCCTTGCCCGTCAGACGGGATTTCGGCCACAGAGCGCGCTTGATCACTTTGGAAAAGGACTCCCTCTCGTGATTTCTAGCCATCGTCAGCCTCTCATAGGCCGACAGATCGATGGAGATTGTCTTCGTTGCCATACATGTATCATGCATGCATTTTTCAGGAAAATCAATGATCAGTTTTTTGACTAATGACTGATGGCCTTTTGCACCCTAATCCTTGCGCATCCATGCCATCCGTGGAGAGTTGATTCTGTTACCGCTGATTAATCGGACTATTCGGATTTATTCATCTGTGATCTTCGCGTCATCCGTGGTTGAAAAGCATTCTTGGAACACAGATTTGACGAATCATAGAATCACCCATCGACGGGATTGATCAGCTTCTGAAATCCAGCATCCAGGAAATCCTTCGTATTCCTCGTGTAGAACGTTTTAACGCCATGACCAAGCAGAGTCCCAGCCAAGACCGCATCATGAGTGCGTCTTGCAGGAAAATCATCTCTCCTCAACCGCTTCATCAAATCGCTCCAGCACTCAGGGGAATAGCCGCAGTGCATGACCCCCATCTCCTCACGGAGGATCGAAAGATGCCGCACCCCATCATCGGCCGACAATGGGTGGGACATCACCTTGGGATTTCGAAGCGCCCTATAGAGCTCCAGAAAGACCTGATCCGCAATGATCCAGTCCTCTGGATCCGATACGACTTTCTCAAGGAGTTCTCTGCACACACGATGCTCCGGCGCGTCCTCATTGGCCGCATAGAGCAGGATATTGGTATCCAGACTAGAGAGACCCATCGTCGTAGAGGACATCCTTCAGGTTCTCTGCAGAGACCAGGATCTTACCTCCGCGGATGGTCGGCAACTCCCTGGACGGACGCATCCTTTCTGGTTTCATCTCCAGGAACTTCTCAACGGCTCGGCGGATCAACTCACTCACCGGACGATCCTCCTCGGCAGCAATAGCTCGAAGCTTCCCCATCAGCGGGTCAGGAAAGAGTATTTGCATCTTTTGCATGGATCAGTCTATCGCATGGATAGGTTTGTGTCAATTGCGTCGCAAGGACCGAGCAAGCAACAGGCCTCTATCCCCTCAAAACAATGAGGGGGTAAAACCATCAATAGACACGAGGAAGGAGCACCTTCGCCCCGCCCAACTTGTCGCGCAGTCTGGCTAGCGAGCAGGAAACCAGAAATGAAAAGATCCCAGTGCAGACAAACGCCGCAAAACGAACTGTATTCACAGAGGGGTCAAAGTCCGCAACCGAGGAATTCATCAGAGAATAGATAGGACGACTAAACAGAATCATTCCGGCAGTCAGAATGTAGAGAGCCGTCCACAGCCCCATCGCCTTTGGCCTGATCGTCAGGCCCATCGTCAACATTCCAATCGTGAGCAAGGGATTGGCAATCGTCCGGATAGGGAGCAGCGCATCAAGCCCCAGCACCAAGATGAGATAGATTGGAGGAACGATCCATGGAGCAGTCCTGCACAAAGGTCCATCACTCAGAGGAATCATTTTTTTGATCTGGTAATACAAGCGGCACAGCAATTTCTCCATCCCGCCGAGTTTGGAAACCTGGGTGTAACTCTCCAATCCCGAGATACATCGATAGATCTCTTGCAGAGTGTCCTGAATACTCACGCCCGAAGTCCTGACGACAAGCTCAGGATGGAGTGGGGGCTCATAGGGAGAACTGATCCCGGTAAACTCAGGGATCAGCCCGGCTCGTGCCTTCTGGTAGAGCCCCTTGGGATCACGCTTTTCGCAGACCTCCAACGGAGTATCCACATAGATCTCGACGAACGGAACCCCCTGGGCATTCGCCATGGAGCGGACAATCTCACGATCCTTTCGCAGAGGAGAAATCAGCGAGCAAATCGAAATAATCCCGCTTCGCGCCGATATCACTGCAACCCCTCCGGCGCGACGCACGTTTTCCGACCTGTCAGTAACACCGTAACCCAGATCGGCAGTTAGCCCCAACCTCATCACATCCCCGTCGATCATCAGAGGAGTAATACCGTCTGACTTCATTTTTTCACAGAGAGCCTCCGCAAGAGTGGATTTTCCTGCACCCGAAAGACCTGTCAGCCAAATAATCATAGAAGATGAATGAAGAGAGCAAATTACAACTTCCAAGCCATCTTGTAGAGACGATTCATGATTTAATTACCCCCGATTGAACGGATTAGCCGGATTTCATCTCATTAAAAACATTCTATTTATCTATCCAATGCGATGTTAGAAAACGTACTTGCGGACAAAGATACGGAAACAATCCCTGGTGAATCAACTTCTCAAGAATTTCCGTCAAGTACCCTGTCTATTGCCGTTTCGGCATGATGAATCGCTTGCAAAAGCTTCTTTGAAAGCACGAGGCAATCGCCGTACAACTCCACAAGATTCTCTGCCAGATACTCATGTGCAATAAGGTTTCGAAGATCTCTAATCTCAATGAGATCGGATGAGGAAGGAATGACTCCAAGTTTCTCACATAAATTCATCCGATCCAGAAACGTTGGCGCATCTTCCCGAGTGATGAGAACAAACGACTTAAGAACCTTTTGGGTAAAGATATCTGAAACACGGGAAAACTTCGATGTCAGCGCATCAAAGCTCTCCTCGATCTCAAATGGGAATGGTGCCTCCAGCTTCAGCGACCCGCACTTTTCCAGAGACCTCTTGAAGGACGGAAGAGCCTGATCCAGAACTTCGCGATTGATTCGCAACACAGATTTGACGTGATGATCACTCACAACCTGACAGCGTTTTCGAGGGCAACAGCCTTGAATGGGTGGGAGCTCTCACGAGTGAAATTGACAATATCGAGCTTCTGCTCACCAATCTGATTTAAGATAAGTCTCCGGAGCCTGCGTATGAGTTGCATTGGAAGCTTTTCCCGAGTGAGGAGCATCAGGTCAATATCCCCACCACGAGCCCGATCATCAACTCGGGAACCGAAGAGATAGCACTCCGACTCGGGAGCCATATCCTGCACATTACTCCTGATCGAATTCAGAGTTGTTTCTGCAATTCTCACATTCCTATCCTACCTTTGCCTTAAGCTCCTGTCAACCGGCTGCCATCCGTGTGCATCTGTGCCATCCGTAGTTAGAAATACAGGCTTTTACCACTGATCACACAGATTAAACGGATTTCACCCCATCCGAGCAATCCGTGGTTAAACGCTTGTGTTCCCTATAGCCCTCGTCTCTCGACCTTCGTCGCTCGACTCAGGCTAAGCCACAATCTTCCTACTAATAATCGTCATCTGGCCGAGTCCGTTATAGGTCAGGATCAGGCACCAGCCGACCATGTAGGGAATGCTGTGCTACGAATTATTGTAGCGGGGCAATCCTCTGAGGCTCTTCCATGGCTGCTGCTCTCCGAAAAGCCTCCTTCAATTCCAACTGATGAATGATCGCCCACTCAATGACCTAACCCATTGCCCTGGGAGGGATTGATCCACCTAAAAGAGCAAGTGTCTCGATTGAGAAAAGAGCTTTATCACTTACATAAGTTACATGGAAATGCGGCGGGGCATGATCCGCATAGTAAATCTGAACCACAATCCCATAGAACCTAGAAACCTCAGGCATGAGCGAGATTCCTGGAGATGGAGGCATATAAATCTTCGGGAGATTTACCGGTTAACTGCATGTAGAGAGCATCCGGGCAAAGGTCGAGCCCACCTGGCCACTCCAATGCTCCAGAGGCATTGATCTTCATTGTATCAAAAAAGCCGCTCTCGAGCCATTTTGAGAAAACACGCTTACCAGCGAATGAGGAAAGATCCACAACTCCGGATGTTCCATCGTTGAATTTCAAGAAAACTCGAAAACCCGCCTGTGTCTTGGCGTTAATGATTTCCATATCTTTTTTACTATCACAGAACAGAGCAAAAGTCCATCAGAGCAACATCTCTGAGATATCCGTGTCATCCGTGGATACCCCCTAAACGCCCATCCTCTTTATCACATTCATCTCTGTGAGTTTTTTACCACGGATTAAACAGATTGATCGGATATTTTTAAAAGCGTTTTAACTTTATTATAAAAGGATGACGCGCTCACGCCTATCGAGCCTAACTTACTCCAAGGGAAGAATGGGCAGTAGTGGGAGTTCCTGTTCGGCGCGCCTCCAATCCTCCCTCAACTCTTCCAGCCGGAGAACCCTCCATTCGTTAACAATCTCGAGTGCCTTCCTGGGTAGGTAACCTTGATTCACATTCCCTGTCTCAATCTCGACTAATGCCTCATGCTCTGCATACATGGCATGGAAATGAGTTGGCGGGTGATCCCTGTGATAAAGCCTGATGATAATCCCGTAAAAACGGCTAATTTCAGGCATGAGAGAGTTGACGTTGATATTTCCCAGTCAGCTCAAGATAGGCTGCATCAGAACAAATCTCAAGTTCATTGCTCCAGGCAATCTGTCCATATTCGCCAATGTATACCTTCCGAAAGAAGGTTTCATCTAAAAGGGTCGAAAAGACGCCACGGCCTACTGAATCCGACAGATCAATCACGCCGCTGACTCCATCCGGAAACGAAACCTCAAGGCGATATCCAGCAAGTGGAACGACTTTATTTGGGTGTTTCATAAAATGACGTTCGAGCAGATTTACGCAGCCAATAGAGCAGCCTCTGATCGCTCGAGAACCTTGCAAGCGATGTCCTTGGTAATCGAGGGGAAGCGCTCCAGGAACTCCTCGAGGGAATAATCCTTCTCAAGATAATCAAAGAGGGACTTTACAGGGACCCGGGTTCCCTTGAACACAGGAACGCCTCCAAGAATCTCAGGATCAGTTGTAATGAGATCTGAAGAGTTCATTTTTTTATTTTATCCCTCCTCTATTACTTGTCAATCGGTTTCCATCCGTGTCATCCGAGGTTAACATCTGCTAAGCAACGATTTTGCGACTGATAATGGTCATCTGACCCAGTCCGATATAAGTTAGAACCAGGCACCACCCGACCATATAGGGAATGCTGTAATGAGCTTTAAAAATATCACCAAAAAATCCTTCTCGAATGATTTCAACTCCATTGACCATTGGGACATAAATAACAAAGTCTTGAAATTTTTTGGGAAGCGCTTCTACTGTAAATACAGCACCTGAAAGAGGAAACAGTAAGTATGAAGCGGGGTGCCAAAGTATATGAACGATCTCAGATCTTTCGCTTAATGATCCAATTGTAATAGCAAGCGATATCCCAAACCATGCTAGCAATATCCATCCGACGATAACTTTAAACGGATCCACAGGAAATTTCAGGAGTCCCAGCAAACTAAATACAATTGTCAGCACAATCAGAGATATAGTGGCCCCAACTGCCTCTAAAACGAGTCGAGCACCAAATATATCTATTATCTTGATATTCCTATGGTGCATGAGCGTGTGATTTGCTTTAACCGCATTGACTAGTCTTCCTGGCATATTTCTCCAAAGCATGACAGCAGAATATCCAGTAATGGCGAATCCAACAGGAGTTATCACAGCACTGTGAGACAAACCAGTGACTGTCCAGATAGTCATTACCCCCAATGTAAAAATCATCGGCTCTACAAACATCCACATAAATCCGATATTGTGACGACCCCAGCGGTCGAGAATTTCTCTCATCAGGAGTGCACCGATGACCCGGCGCTGAATCTTGAAAGATTCCCAGAGGCTGATCTGTTTAGTAGAGGTAGTCACATGAATAGGAGTGATAGGGAAATAAACACGAACGGAACGGATTTACACAGATTTTATCATTAGCGAGCTATTTTTTTAAATGCCAAGGTAGGTCCTTGGGATCGCGACTGGCAAGAAACGCCCCCCAGTCTTTCAGAAAGATTTTACGGTTAGCCTCGGACGCACGAGTGGCCCATAAACCTTGCTCAACCGTAGAAGAAGTTGCATTCTCGATGTGGTAGCAGTTGGCCCTGCTCGCCAGATATACTTTATGCCCATAGAGAAGACTCCGCATGCAGAGATCAGTATCCTCGTAGTAAGCAGGAGAGTATTTTTCGTCAAACCCACCCATAGCGAGAAAGTCCGATTTCCGGGTCATCAGACAAGCACCAGAGACATAATCGACTGCTTGGAACCGCGGAAGTTTTTCCAGTTTGAATTTTGGATCGTTTCTACCATGCCGGACAGGGTGTCCATCAGGTAGAAGAGTTGCCCCCGCCTCTTGCATCGTTCCATCCGGATATCGGAGTACAGACCCGACAATTCTACAGTCTGGAATGAGCTTAAATGCATTCATCATTTCATCGAGAGCCCCTTGGTCAAGAAAAGCATCATTATTAAGAAAAAGAATGTGTTTCCCCCTGGCCTCAGAAACCGCAATGTTATTTGAAGCTCCGAATCCCTTGTTATCTTGTAATTTGATCAATCTTATTGGAACCTCGGATTTCCTTAGGGTGTATAGGCTCTCTGGCGAACTACCATTATCAAGCCAGAGGATCTCGAAGGGAAAGCTGCATCGTGATGATGATGCTGCCGCAACGGCAAGCTTAGTAAGAAGATGCTTTTGATGATTTAAGATGATGATCGAGATCTCGGGAAGTTGATCCTTTTGGGATAAATTCAGAGGCGTATCAATTCTAGAATAATCTCCTAAGACTGTGCGCTTGCTTCTGGGGATAATCGGTTTTCTTAGATGCACCATAAGGGGCCCTTTCCCAGTTATATTTTTACTCCCTAGGTAGCCTGTGGACGTCTTAATAGTAATACGGCATGACCTAAACGCTTCCAGAAAAGGGTGAGCATCAATGCTTATACTAATTTTACCCCTGTCGGGCTTTGCATTTGGAAATACAAGACATGATCTTTTTCCCATAGACCATCGGCCCCATGATTCACTTTGATAAACACCGAAGATCCATTCAAATTCTGAACATACTGAGGACACATTTTTAGACTTTTGATGAAGTGAAATATTCCGGTAACCAATTGAAAGAGGACGGTGGTCAAGAGGGTCACTACCAACACTGCTCGGAGTGGCCGTACATGAATAACATATTTCAAAAACAATCACGTTATTATCTTTATTGCAACTGTCTCGATCTATGGTCAGGAATTTTGATCTGAACGGGGGAGTGATTGTACTGAGTGCAGCGTTCCGACCACGAAACTTACATCTGATTTATCATCGTTTTGACCATCTCGCAATGATGCTCTGTAAAGGGATGGGCGGATGCACCTGAGATCTCTTTAATCATATCCAACGACTCCCCCTTCTTTCCATTCGTTGCCAGTAAATATGCTTCTGAAATCTCAAGTAGATTCTTTGGATAGCCGGTGAACCTCTTCTGACTTCTTTTTAGAAGTCTCCGTTTCGTATTCAGATCCAGATCTTTATCAAAATCTATCCCGAGTGCTCCGGCAGGTCCTTTTTCGCAGCGGAAAGAGACTGTTGAATACTGTGCAAAGCTGTCGAAAGAAAAATATCCCTCCTCTACCAACCATTCCATGGAAACTGGGAGCCACGGATACCACGAGTACACATAGTCCTGGTGAATCAGCGTTGATCCCGGCCTTAGACTTGAGTAGAAGTTATTAAAGACATGCTGGTTGATATTCCAATCCCATAAAATATCGACATAGAGCAGATTGATTGGCCCTCCTTTCCACGATTGCTCTAGAATATTCCCAGCATGGCATTCTATGTGGCATTCATAATCATTCATCAGTTTCTTGTATACATGAAGGAATGATTCGCCCTCATTCACACCGTGATCGCGAAGACTGTGTTCAACCATAAAAGCGTTTGCAGTGAAAAGATCATAGGAATGGATCAGTTTCCCCTCCTTCTTGGTGGCACTACTATTGAGCGCCCCCTCTAGTAAAGCCATCGTAGATCCCCCAAGATAACAACCTAGTTCTACCATTGTGCCAGTCATGGCAGCTGCTTTTACAGACATCCAAGCAGGAAGTTTTTTTTCCTCCTCGCCAAGCATTGCCGGAAAGTTTTTTAACTTTTCTGATAGAGGAAAGGTTAAAAATTCTTTTTTCTGCTCGGGATTAATCATCATGTCATTCACTTTTTTATCAGACACCTCAGGTATTATAAGCGCTGAGGCATCTTTTTTTACCCCTATATATTCAAAGCCCGCCGCCATCGTTTCCTGGACATGTTGCGGCAATTTGACGAACTGGTCCCAAATCACGCCCTGACGAAGTGTGGGATCGCTCCAAAACTTGGCCATCTCACCTAATGTCAGGTTAGATATTGCGTTAGTATCTCCATTCGTTATTGACTGCAAGCCTTGAAGGATCTGATGACAAAACCATGACAGCGCGTAGACAGGATTAAAATTCTCTGATACTGAAATTGAGGCTGTTTCAAATTGAGTGAACCATTCCAGAACACCATATTTCGTGGCATTGTAAAAATGCCATGGCGGTTCGTGTAGGGGTTGCAGGAAGGCGGTGTGAATCAGCACTTTTCCACCAGGTTTAAGAACACGATATATCTCCTTAGCTGCAGCAAATGGATCACGGTAATGCTCAAAAGCATTCATTGCTAGAACGGCATCAAATGATTTATCTTGGAACGGAAGTGAATGAACATCACCAATAACATCTGTATGTTGAAAGATGGCGGTTTCTAATTCGATAACATGAGGGAATCTCTCATGTGTACCACCGGCAGAAAGATTAAGAACCAGACCAGCATTGGAATTAATGAATTCTACGGCCTTCGAACACAGTGGGTTTGAAAGATGTCCTCCATGGTGCTTGACCTGATCAAGATTCGGGTAAAGGATAGGACGAGCATCTATTATCTCCCATTGATGAGTTCTGTCTTTATTCAAGAGCTTCCCATTCTCCGAAATAAATAATTTTTGACGAGAAATTGGGCAACTAAGAATCGAGAGCAAATCGTTTTTTAAATTCAAACTCATAGTTTTATATAGTTTTTAATTCTACAAGATAGGTAGAAAACCCATTCACCTCAACTCCAATTAGAACACCAGAGTTAATATCAGATCCATTTAATTCGAAGGAGAAACCGCATCTAACCAGTTTACCCATAGGCTCACCTGTAATACAAAAGTGATCTATAACATCTTGCCTATCAACATTAAGTTCGATTGAACGAGCATGGCCACCACATTTAAAAATAATTCTCGGTAGATGGGGAATTGACAATGAGGGCTTCACCCATCCTTGAACTAGCATTTTTGATCTAAGAAGATCACCCGGTTTTGGTGAGTCAATATTAATATCTGAAGTGAATTTTCCCAGCAGTAATGACTTCTTTAAATTATTCCTGATAATTAATTGAATTTTTCTGTCGTAATAAGCTTCTGCTTTGCAGGCCTTTACAGGAATGATATTGCAATCTACTTGATAAAACCCAATTATTTTCTCATTATTTTGTCTCGCGTCTGCAGCTAACTCCGTTTCTGTGCATAATTTTTCCAAAAATATTCCGCGAGTTACAATATATGGTGCTAATTGATTATGGACTTCAGCAAGTTCACTCTTATTAAAGTATCTTCTTGGCGGGGTTAGTTCTGGATTTTTCGCGAATAGATTATTGAAAACATCTACGCTGTTATGCTCTTCTAATATCCTCTTATATTTAACGAGCGATTTTTCCAATATATCACTCTCTAATTCTTTATCAAGAATTTTAAATGGTTTTCCAAGTACATACTTATGCAATGTATCGATATTGATTGAAACACAATTCTTGAGTTTGTTTTTGATCCGATAGCGTAACAATCTTCTAGTGAAACCAACCAACGAAGCAGAATGTCTTGTATTTAGATTATTGTTATTGTAATTAAATTTTATTGATTCTATATTATTGAACTTGATTGATCCAAAAAAATCTTCTAATAAATTCCTTTTGATAGCATTCTCATAACTTTTAAATAAAATATTTGTGCTAAATATTTTAATGTTTTTTAGAAGCAGTTCTATGTTTATTGCTGGAATTCTACTTACTATACTATTATTTATAAAATCTTTGAATAATTTATTGCCGAGTAAATCTAGTTCTTCTTTTGAAAAATATGCTTCTAGTTTTTCAATTGAACTCGACAATATCTCTGCATATAATGACTCGATTATTTTGGCGGGGTTTCTTAAATATACAATAGTAGTTACCTCTCTGAAATTGGGTTTTATATAATTAAGGAATTTAAAAGCATTGGCTTCTTCCATAAATACTGAAGAAAAGTTTTCGGAAGATAATATGTAATTCTTTTGTTTGGCTTCTGAGATTTCTTTGATAAGCTCATCAAGTCCACAATGTGCTGAATTGTGAAAAGCTTCAATTCCTAATTCAGCTGCTATATTATGATGACCCGCTTGATCCGTATAAGGCCTTCCTTTCTCCGGTATATAAAAACCATGTTCTTCAAGGACTTTTCTATTCTCCCATAATCCTTTTTGGATAGTGGTAGTTCCAGTTTTATGTAATCCAATATGTAGATAGAGTTTTCTTTCCACTTTCAAACTTGTTATTCCGGATTTCCTAGAGCCAGACCACGCCCTCCATGAATTCCTAATAGTTTTTCATATTTTGATTTAAGATATTCTATGATTGTAGGAAGAAATTCATTTGTTTCATGAATCATTGATGTGAAGTGACTGCGGTATAGGGCAACAAAATTGGGTGTAAACATCACGTTTTTATTTTTGTCCGCAAGTCTCAACCAAAACTCATAGTCCTCCCAGCCAAACCACCCGTGTAGATACATTTCCTCATCATAAAGTCCTAACTCTATCATCGTAGACTTTCTGAAAAGAGCCATCGCATCGATGTAAGGTCCATAGACTAATCTGCCAGGATCCCAGCTCTGAGATGAAAGCAGCCCATTCGCTTTACCCTGCCCATTAACGCTAATGATTATACCGTAGGCAGCATCATAGCAATTATTGCTTATAGCCTCTAGAAGCCGGCTTAATCCCCCAGGAAGAAAAGCATTATCCGCATCAAGAATAGCGATATATTCTCCAGCAGCCGCTTCTATACCCATGTTTCTCGCCCTGATGAATCCCGTATTGATTTTTTTCTGGATTAGCTGACACCGACATGGAGCGAGTTTCATCCATTCCGAGGTGATCGCTAGCCCATCATCTGTCGACCCATCATCCACCACAATAATCTCGACCTCAGAGAAGGAATTTACTGCCAGGAGAATAGAATCTAGTGCTTGCACAATCGTCTTTCCATAGTTATAGAGGGAGACTACCACGCTGATTCTAACATCTTTATTCGTTATTGTGTCATAGTGGTATTTCTCAACGTGATAGTGATTACTATTCACTTTCATCGAATTCTCAATGAGTATATTGCTCTTAATTTTCTCTTTTCTCTTCTCAAGAGAGTTATTCGATCTAACATTTATTGGAGTACTTTTTATGTCTTCCACGCATGTCTTAGCGAACTTTAACGCAAAGTTTTTTTTGAATCTTTTACAAAGATATTTCTTTAAGGATGTGTCGACTTCCTCTTTCCATCCAGGAATCCGTAGTTCCTGTGTCGTTACGGGTTCGTTATTCAGGAATCTGCTGGCAAGTTCCTTCATTTGCCAGTGGCGATGCAGGAATTCCTTGGCTTCTCCAGTGATCAACTCTCTGTGTTCCTCAAATTCCAGGAAGTAGTCACCAACCAGATCAATTGTCTCCTCTGATGCAGTCACATAGTGTATGCCGGGAATAAGTGGAGCAGAGTCCATCACCGGATCACTCAGCAGCAGGGCGCCATTTCCCATTGCCAAGAGTGCTCGGTGCCATTCGAAAAACGGAATCAAATGACCGTGATAGTTTAGAAGGATTTTGCTATTTGCGCAAAGAGCATTTCTTTTCTTGTTATCGAGGTATGTTTTATCAGAATCTGTTTTTGCATATCCGAGTTCGACAAGCTGAAAATGATTTGTGTAGTGATACCTCTCAAGTCCATATCTCGCGATTCTCTCTTGACGATGCTTCGTTGCTGAGCCCATGAAAAGGACATCTATTTCCTTTTGATATGCTGGTGAATCACAGAGAAGGCTGGGAGATAAACCAATTGGTAGGTGCCGTGCTCTGATACCATTTGAACCAAGCGCTGCGGCGCCGACAGCAGTGATATCCCAGCACTCTCTGCACTGTTTTAGGTAAGGTAGGTTGTGGTTAAACCATCTCGCGCCTGGTTGCTCTCCCGTAAGAGCCACGACCCTGGGTACGACCTCTCGGATCAATGACTCATCTTTTAGAAAAGTGTGCAAATACTCATGACCACCGACGATAATTTGTATCGAATCATCACCATCTTCAATCGGCATCTCATCTTTCCTAATTTCTACTATTTCCCCATTTTCCCGGAAGGAATCAGCAATCATCAGGCCGATCTCATTCCAAAATTGGTTGGCTTGACTACTGAAATGAAAATTGTATTTATTTTTTTTCATTAACTTAATAATGCACTCCCATTAAATATTTGATGGGTAATACTTTCTCTCAACTCACTACGTATTGGCGTGCGATTTAAATCTGAACTTTTTCTTATCTCACAGGTCATTGTGTGCGTGAATCCCCGCACCGACTCGACCATTACTTTGAGTGTTGAAAGGTGTCCATTCAGTTCGGGATAAACGCTTCCCTCGAAGGCAACGCGATGATGCTTTAAGTGAGGAAAGACTTTTTTTACATCAGGCCTGGGAATCCCGACGAACAGGTCGACCCGATTCTTGGTGCCCTCAATACCCACACTACCATTTTTTAACTCGTCCCCTCGAAGATAACACCATCCACTTACTTCTATATAATCGTGCCCGAGCAGATCACCCTCCCTTGGAGAATCGATATAACCTATACAGACATTATCATAATCCCCCCTCACGAAGATAGGCTCGTTCAGACGCTCAGTGAGAAATTCCGATGGCATTCCTTTGTCGATGAAGTCTAGTAGCGCCTCTGCGGGATCCTCTATTCCAGTAGTTTTTTGATATTCTAAAAGATTAAATTTTGCATTTGGGTTTCTGCCCAAGTAGATACCAATAATAATGAAGTGATGAAATGCGTCCATTCCTGAATAGAGGACATCTCCATACTCTTCAAGATACCAATGCCCGTCAAAGATACCTGCCTCCTTAATAGTTTGAATTGCCTTGGAAGTAATATTTCTAAAAATCATATTTTTTAGATATTTATTATTCAACCCCTAGTTTGGTGTGTAGTTTTTCCGAAATAGAAATCCATTTGCTGTTGTCATCATGTCCTTTTTGCTTGTTTTCCAAATACATCATGAGTGACAGCTCAGTAAGTAATATCAAATCTGTCTTTTTTATTTTTTTAAGAGACTTTCTCCCATTTTTATCGTCAGGAATAAAAAGCATAAACTCCAATCCGCCTTCTGAGCCGCTGGGTATCCATTTCTCCAAGGGCTTGAGTTCTCCCATAGGATTTTCAAAAATTAAGATCCCTGGTTTCCCGTGATGCTCCACAATCCTGACATTAAGAATATCCCACTCTTTCTCTCCAAGACGCACTTGATCAAATCTGTAGTTTATATGCTGATGATCGGAAATCTCATGACTTATTCCCCTACTCATTGACTGATACTCAATTGCCAATCCGACATTTCTAATCAGTGATGCATCGACCTTTAATTTCTGTTCAAGATATCTCCTCGAAAGGTTCCCCATCTCTATATTTCTTGATTCAAGCTGTTGGGAGATCTTTTCTTTATCAGTATCCAGTTTTTGTAGCGAACTTTGTAGCCTTGTTATTGCTTCCTCTTTATCACTCACATCTGCAGCGATCTGTAACCGTGCCTCTACTTCTTCACGTAGCATCTTCTGGCTCTCGGTGAGTTTCTCCGCAAGGCACCCTCTTCCTAATTCCTCTTCTTTGATTTGCTCTTTCAACACCTCTTTTTCCTTCTCTATTTCCTGAAGGGATTTTTGAAGATTTAGTACCGCTTGTTCTTTATCACTCGCTTCTGCCGCAATCTGTAACCGTGCCTCTAC
>Ga0208868_1000002_pt1 | contig 137049 bp, 129 predicted proteins | sample CryBogCBE23Oct07_FD_184583 | JGI IMG/M metagenome (GOLD analysis project Ga0208868, IMG submission 184583) | Freshwater microbial communities from Crystal Bog, Wisconsin, USA - CBE23Oct07 (SPAdes) (version 2) | ecosystem: Environmental > Aquatic > Freshwater > Lake | place: Crystal Bog... | reverse complement strand
CGGCTCCCGCTGCGGTGCCGACAGCAATCGATCGCTGGATCCTTGCTCGTCTCCAGGAAACCGTGAACACCTGTCTCAAAGCTTACGAGGAACTTGCTTTCCAGAAAGCCTATCAGGCGATCACCCAGTTTTGTGCCGTAGAACTGAGCAGCATCTATGTCGATGTCACCAAGGACCGCCTCTACTGCGATTCTGGGGACTCCTCCCGCCGTCGAGCCACGCAGGCCGTGATGGCCAAGGTTTTTGGAGACCTGGTGCGTCTGCTTGCACCGATTCTCGCCTTCACGGCCGAGGAGGCATGGGGTCATTTCCGTGCCGAAGGATCCGTCCATCTGGAACTCTTACCCGAGGAATTAAATCCCGATCAGGAAATCCTGGCTCTCTTTGAAGCTCTTCAGTCGCTTCGTGCGGACGTAGCACAGGCATTGGAGAAAGCCCAGCGCGATGGATTGATCGGAAAGCCTCTTGAAGCCACGGTCACTGTCACCACGGATGATCCGTTGATTCTAAAAGTCGTGGAGAGTGGAGGCATTCCCGAGATCGAGGAGTTCCTGATTCTCAGCCATCTCTCCATTAGCAAGGGAGTAAAGGGTATTGTGATCGGCAAGAGTGACTCCGCGAAGTGCGAGCGCTGCTGGCGTCATCGTGAGGAAGTCGGTTCGCATGAGGAACATCCAACTCTCTGCGGACGTTGTGTTGATGCGGTCGGATCCTCAGCATCTGTTTCTTGATGAAGCGTTTAGCCCCTTGGGGAGTGATCCTGATCCTATCCCTGCTGGATCAATTGACGAAGATTTTAGTTCTCCACTTCATCCCATTTCAGGAATCCATTCCGATGATTCCCGGATTCTTTTCTCTCACCCATGTCTATAATACGGGTGCAGCCTTCGGCATGCTTCATGATAGCAATCTGTTTTTTATCGTCCTTGCGAGCGTTGCTTTCGCAGTACTTGTCGTGATGAAAAAGCATTTTCAGGGTGGGATGATGCAGGCCGGTTGGATTCTTCTCCTCGCTGGGATTGTTGGAAATGTCACCGACCGACTGCGTCTCGGTCATGTGGTTGACTTCCTGGATTTTCAATTTGGCTCCTACCACTGGCCTTCCTTCAATGTTGCTGATTCCTGCATCTGCGTTGCTGCAGGTTTGTTTCTCTTGAGCAGCTTCCAAAGCCCGACTAAACCAAAAGAATCATGAGCCCCTCTCTTCCTGTTAGCCCCTACGAAACCTGCCGCGGACTCGTCTATTTTCCTCGTATGATCGACAAGATCCGCAAGCATGCAGCTGGTCAACTTGGTGCTGATTATGTGCCTAATCTTGGCAAGGGATTCGATGTCCGTTGCTGCTCCCTTCTAGGGATTGATTATGCTGCGCTTGCCGCTGCGGTCGGTTCTTCCATGACGGATGAACAAGCCTGGGAGTGGGTTTCTAAGAATGGAAAGGCTCCAACCGAGGAGCAGATTGAGGTTTGGAATGGATTCATGACCCGCCGTGGTTGGAAGGATGACATCGTCGATATCCTTGAACGTCGCAAGAAAGAGAGCGGTTTCGAAAAGCGCTCCGAGATCCAGACGATGTTCGACTACATCGACGCCGACGAAGGACGTCCTGTCAGGTCCTGATTTTCCTTAGGAAGAAGGGAGGGGCTTCTTCTCCCCTCAATCGCAGAGGGTCCTTAGGACTCCAAATATCTAAGAATTACTTCTTCCTAAAGTAACCAAGGATCTTTTTCTGATCTCCTCCCGAGGCCCAGACGATCCGGAGGAAGTCAGCAGGATGGATATCGTGTTGTTTCAGGAAGCGGCGATCTCCTCCACAGCAGTACATGATCTCGTGGCAGAGTCCTCCCTCCAGGAAGCATTGTGCCTTTCGAATGATACGGGGTAGCCAGGGAATCCCCTCCAGTTCCTCAGGCTTGGGGGGAAGGGAGTCAGCCTCCGTGACGACGGTGCTGGTGATTCCGTGCTGAAAATAGAGGAAGTAATCGCGACGAGCCGCCGCCATGAGGAGAACGGTGTTCCAGTCGGGTTCACCAGCTCCATTCATATCCTCTGCATAGTCATAGAGATTGATCGGACGCAGGCCGATCGACGCAAGGAAGGAGATCTCTTCTGCTGAGAAGTAGGAATCCAGCTCGCGGTTTCCCTCTTTGTAAAGGGTGACAGCCTTGTCGTAGATTTCGCGAAGGTTTTGTGTCCAGAGATAGGAACTCATGTTGTTGGGTGGTTGATTGTTTCTGGATTATTCGAGGGTGGCACCAATTTTCACGGTGACCTGCCAGTGAGTCACTTTGCCCTCTTCAAGATGGGCACGAGTCTCAACAACCTCAAGCCACCGAAGGTTTTTCTCGGTAAGCGAGGCCTTGGCGACCGCATTCTGGACGGCATCCTCAATGCTGAGGGTGGAGGAACCGACGAGTTCGATTTTTTTGTAGGTATGGTTGCTCATGAAGAAAATATCACGCTGTTTACGCTTGCTGTCGATGGTTGATCAATTGAAGTGTTCCGTGACTCTGGGAAGAATCTTTTCAGCATTACCGGCGTTAAGGGCGTCATGGGAGGAGTCATCCAGTCCCTTGTATTGATCAAGCATACCGGTAAAGAAGGAGACACCGCTAGCCGGGACAAAAGGCCAGTCACTTCCGAAAAGAATACGATCTGGTTTGGCAAATGCGGTCAGGCTGGGGAGTGAAGCGGGACTGCTGGAGAGAGCCGTATCAAAGTAGAAACTACCGAAGTCTGAGAGAATCTCGTGCAGTGGTCTTCCTGTCTGAAAGTTCACAGAACCGGCCATCCGGTAGGCCGCGTACGGGACGAATCCCCCTGCATGAGCCAGAATGATCTTGAGATCCGGAAAGCGCTGCATGAAACGATTGGCCACAAGGCGGTAGGCGGCGCGGGATGTATCAAGGAGAAAGTCTGTTGCGTAGGGGGGGACATCGGGAATTGCAGGTCCTTCAAGCTCCGAGGGATGAATAAAAACAACGGCCTTTCTGCGGTTCAGTTCCTCAAAGAGCGGTTCATCGCCGGGATCTCCCACATACCTGCCACAGGTATTCGCCATCAAGATGACACCTGAGGCGCCCAAGTGATCCAGTGCATGGCATGCCTCTTTAATTGATCCATCCACATCCGGCATCGGCAGTGTGGCAAAGAAGCCGAATCGGTTAGGGTTTTCCGACAAGAGTTTTGCTCCCTCCTTGTTCACCATGCGGGCCGCAGCGCATGCATCGGGGAATGTTGAAGGATCGGTACTCAGACAGACACCCGGTGTTGAAATCGAGACGATCGCGGTTTCAATTCCTTCATGATCCATGACTTCCAAGGCCAACTCGGGACTCCATTCCGGGAATCCACCTTTTCTACCGCTACCTTCGACTAATCCCTTTGAGGAAAGCCACTTCAGGTAGCAGGTCGGTAAAAAATGATGGTGAATATCGATGCGACTAGGGTTCATGGCATTCAAGGAGGCTAGGCGCGTTAAGAACGAGGATTCCTCTTGGCCACAATGCGTACCAACAGCTGGGTCAGCAGCGTATCCTCTGATCCATGTCCGCTCAGAAGCTTCTGATTGGTATCGCGGCAAGCGAGGAAGGCAGAGACCAGGTGATCCCGGTCAAAGCGAGCTGCATTCACGGCAGCGAGTCCAATGCCGTAGGCATTGAGTGTTCCATCCTTTTTCTTGGGAAGATGTGATGTTTCCTCCGAGCGGAGTCGTTTGAGATCGGAGGCGAAGAACTGTGGCTGGGCGGGGGGGCGCATCTTGTGACGATCCATCAGATCCTTTGCGATCAGAAGATTGCGCACCGTAGGCACGATGGCGGCAAGCAGAATGCCGACCGTGTTTTCTCCCTGGCGGCGAAGTTGGGCCAGCGTGTCGAGGCAGAGCGGAAGATTGCGTTTATTGATTGCATCGCTCAGGTCGAAGATTCCACCGGCACGGGTGAGGGGAACCAGGTCTCGGACAAGTTGCTCCGAGATGACCTCGCCCTCTCCGGCGGCAGTGGTGAGTTTTGCAAGTTCCGCATCGAGTTGGCCGGTGTTGGTGCCGACTCGGGTGGTCAGCACCACAGCGGCCTGATCCTCCATCCTAACCCCCCGATCGCGGCAGCGATCAATGACCCAGTCGATCAGATCATGCTCTGTGGCACCGAAGCCAAAGTCGGGCTTATCGCAGAGCGTTGTCGAGGCAATGGCAGAGAGAGTTTTGTAGAATGATTTCCGCTTGTCCGGTTCGGGGGCACTGATGAGCAGGGTGATACCCTCCGGAAGTCCCTCTTCCAGCACCTTGAGAAGTTTTTCAAGAGCATCCTGCACCGCCTCGGAGCGTCCCTGCACGGTATCCTTCAAGAAAGTAACGCCTTTCATCCAAACAAGTTTTCCGCCGAAGAAAGGAAGTGTCAGGACGGCTTGGAGAGTCTGATGCACCATCTCAATCGAGCAGTCGACCGTATCAGCCGGAGCCTCGATAACCTCCAAGCCGAATTCCCCGCCATCAGTCGGGGCCAGTTTTGCAGCAAGTCCCTGAGCCGTTCGACGGACCTCTGCCTCATCACTTCCAGTCACGAAGTGCAGGTTCGGATTCTTGGCAGCGGCTGGGGCTTTGCGGGTGGCCATCAGGGAAAAGGATGAAGGAGGAATTTAGAATTATGAAGGATGAAGGGGGGATAATTAGCGTTTCCACCCTTTCTTTGATTTGGTGGATTTACCCGCTTTTGCCTTGGGGCGATTGTTCATGGAGGAGGTTACGGCGCCTCCACCTTTAAGTTCCATAATCTGATCGCGAAGGAGGGCGGCGCGTTCGTACTCGAGTTTCTTGGAGGCCTCCTTCATCTCCCCCTCTAACTCCCTGATCAGCGTGGCGACATCAAGCGGTTGCTCCTGCACACGGGCCGACTCGTCATCCTCACCTTCGAGAATGACGCGGAGACTCTCTTGCACGGGGCGCATCACGCTATGAGGAGTGATGCCGTGTTGACGGTTATGCTCCATCTGGCGGCGGCGGCGATCCTCGGTGACATCGAGCAGGTCGCGAATGCTGCCTGTGATCTTGTCGGCGAAGAGAACGACCTCACCATTGACATGTCGGGCGGCACGACCAGCCGTCTGAATCAGCGAGGTGCGGCTTCTCAGGAATCCCTCCTTATCGGCATCCAGCACGCAAACGAGACTCACCTCGGGAAGATCAAGCCCCTCACGGAGCAGATTGATACCAATCAGAATGTCGAATTCCCCAGCCCTTAATGAACGGAGGATTTCCACCCGCTCGATGGTATCGATGTCGCTGTGCAGATAACGAACCTTGAGTCCCACATCCTTGAGGTAGTCGGTGAGATCTTCGGCCGTGCGCTTGGTGAGGGTTGTGATAAGTACCCGTTCACCGATTTCTACACGGCATCGGCAGAGCTCGATCGTCTCATCGATCTGCCCCTTGAGTGGGCGGATCATGATGCGTGGGTCGAGCAGACCTGTGGGTCGGATGATTTGCTCCACGATCAGCTGAGAGCCGGGCGTTGAGGCGTCGAGTTCCTCGCCCGCTGCATTGGGCTTGATCAGCGAGAGTGGAAGGGGATCGGATTGAAGTGTTGCGAGGTCAACAAAGCCGGTGTTTCCCACCACGCTGTTGCGCAGTTCGAGTGGAGCCGGAGTTGCACTGATGTAGAGTCCCTGCCCGGTCATCTGCATGAACTCACCGAAATTCAGCGGACGGTTGTCGAGTGCGCTTGGCAGGCGGAATCCATATTCGACTAGGGTCATCTTACGGGCCCGGTCTCCGGCATACATTCCTCCAACCTGCGGCAGCGTTGCATGGGATTCATCCACGATCAGGAGGGTATCCTCCGGTAGGAAGTCCATCAGCGTGTAGGGACGGACGCCGGGATCGCGCCCAGTGAGATGGCGCGAATAATTCTCAATGCCGTTGCAGTAACCCATCTCCTGCATCATCTCGAGGTCGTACTCTGTACGCATTTTCAGTCTCTGTGCCTCGAGGTACTTGCCATTCTCTTCGAACCAGGCCACCCGCTCCACCATTTCGGTACGGATATTCCTCATGGCAGCCTGCATTTTGTCTTTGGGGGTGACGAACTGCTTGGCTGGAAAAAGCGTAAGATGGGTCAGGTCTCCCCTGGATCGTCCGGTAAGAGGATCGAAGAGAGCCATCCTGTCGATCTCGTCGCCGAAGAATTCGATGCGTACTGCCTCCTCGTCATTCTGCGCGGGGAAGATCTCAACGACGTCGCCGCGGACTCGGAACTTTCCACGGGCGAACTCGATCTCATTCCGCTCATAGAGCATCTCGACGATACGCTTAAGCACCTCCTCTCGGGTGATCCTATCTCCCTTTTTCAGGGTCATTACCATCTGCATGAAATCCTCCGGCGATGCCAATCCGTAGATGCAGGAGACGCTCGCAACCACAATGACATCTCGGCGTGTCAGAAGGGAACTGGTCGTGGAGAGGCGTAACCGCTCAATCTCCTCATTGATTGAACTGTCCTTCTCGATGTAGGTGTCCGAACGAGGGATATAGGCCTCGGGCTGATAATAGTCGAAGTAGCTGACGAAGTACTCGACCGCGTTGTTCGGGAAGAACTGCTTGAACTCCGAGTAGAGTTGCGCCGCCAGCGTCTTGTTATGCGACATGATCAGCGTTGGCCGATCGAGATTCTGGATAATGTTCGCCGCAGTGAAGGTCTTTCCTGAGCCGGTAACTCCCAGGAGCGTCTGATGACGGTTCCCCATTCGAATCGAACGAGTCAGCTTCTCGATCGCCTGACCCTGATCCCCTTGGGGCTTGTAGTCGGAGCGAAGGTCAAAAGGCATCGGGAAAGGAAAAAGTTAAAATGAAAAATGAAGAATGGAGCAAACTATCAAGTATCCACTCAAAGCATTGCCGGCGCAATAAGTGCCTCTCTTGCAATCATGCTTTCATTTCCTGAGTTCCATAATAAACGCGTCCCTATTCTCGATTCGATTCTGGCGATCCGGCCAAGGCTGTTATAGAATAAAATTTCATGAACAAGCGCCTGCTCGATCCTGCTCTTTTACCAATTCTTGAAAAAGTCGAGGCAGGTCAACGGCTCAGCAAAGAGGAAGGAGTATCCCTCTATGCTTCCCATGATTTGAACGGACTTGGCTATCTGGCCAATATCATTCGTGAGCGGAAGAACGGTAACGTGGCTACCTATGTTTTCAACCGCTACGTCAACTACTCCAACATCTGCATCCTGAACTGCCAGTTCTGCGCCTTCAGCGCCAAGAAAAGGGATGATCATGCCTTTGAAATAGCGATCACCGATGTCGCTGCCAAAACCAAGGAGGCGTGGGAAAACGGTGCTACCGAGATCCACATGGTCGGTGGCCTGCACCCGACACTGCCAGCCTCATGGTACCTTGATCTGCTTCAGGCGATGCGGGACGCAGCTCCTGGCATTCATTTGAAGGCTTTTACTGCAATAGAGATTCGCCACCTCTCGGACCGTGTCTTTAAGAAGCCTCTTCAAGAGACCTTGGAGATCCTGTGCGATGCAGGGCTAAATGCCCTCACTGGGGGAGGTGCCGAGATCTTTGATCAACAGGTCAGGGATACCATCTGCCGTGGCAAGGAGACAGGCGAGGAGTGGCTGGAGGTTCACCGCACTTGGCATAAGATGGGCCAACGAAGCACCGCCACGATGCTTTACGGCCATGTGGAGACTGCTGAGCACCGGATCAATCATCTTCTTCAACTGCGAGGCCTTCAGGATGAGACTCAGGGCTTTACGGCCTTCATCCCGTTTGCTTTTGTGCCTGAGACCACAGAGCTTGCCCATATCCGTCCCGCCTGTTCCACGGACGAACTGAAGAATCTGGCCATCTCGCGCCTTATGCTCGATAACTTCGACCATATCACCGGCTACTGGATCAGCCTTGGCCTCCCATTGGCTTCCATCGCACTGAACTACGGGGTGGATGATCTCCATGGGACCATTCAGGAGGAGAAGATCTTCCACATGGCCGGCGCCAAGACCCCGCAGCAGCAGACCATCGCCGCCATGGAGAAGGCAATCCGGGAGGCGGGGAGGGAACCGATGCAAAGGGACACCTTCTATCGCAGGATCGAGTCGACCTCTTCCAGGAAGGCAACTGTTTCCGAAGTTCTCCCCGCGTGAACGATACCATCCCGAGGATTGGTTGCGTTCCTTACCTGAATGCCCGTCCCTTGGTGGAGGGAATTACCTATCCAATCAGAGAGCTTGTTCCTGCAAAGTTAGGTGATGCTTTTCAGGCTGGAGAGTTTGATGTCGCACTTCTCTCATCCATAGATGTTATTATGAATCTGCATTCCTATGCCGTGGATGGGATCTCGATCTCTTCTCAGGGTGATGTCTACAGCGTGGTGCTGGCTTATCAAGGGGATCTGAGGGGCATAAAAAAGGTGGTTCTTGACCCAGCCTCCCACACCTCGAATGCCCTCCTTAAAATCGTTCTTGAGGAATTTCATGGCATTCGTCCTGAATATGTCCATTTTTTAGAGGAGGTTTCCTCAGATCTCTCCTTGCAAATTCCAACTCTTCTGATTGGGGATCGAGCCATTGAATCGAGAAAAAGGACATCCTTATCAAATATTCACTTCCTTGATCTTGGTGGGGAATGGTTTCGGCATACAGGACTTCCTTTTGTCTTTGCTTTATGGTCACTTAGAGATTCTTTTACTAAAAAAAAGGAAATATCTGATCTGCTCCGAAGTGCTAAGCTCGCCGGTTTAGCTAAGCGTAACGAAATCGCCACAAGGGATCAAAATCCTGAGTTTGCCCTGCATTACCTCACTGAGTCGATCCGGTATGATCTTGGAGTTCATGAAAAAGCCGGACTGGCTCTATTTTCAGAGTTCTTAATAAAGCATAAGCTTTCATTAAATAATCAAGAAATAAAGTTTTTCTAATTGCATTATTAAATTTCATAAAAGATTAGATTGCGAATAATCTAAATAAAATCTCATTGAAGTGTGATCATTCTTTCATCATGAAAGTATCCGATAAATCTTTCCTGCGAAGGCTTGGTATCCGTGAGGCGATCGGCCTAAGTCTAGCGGGTATGGGGCCGACCTTGGGGATGAACCTGAATCCTCAGGAGCCCTCTCGTCATGTCGGTCAATTGATACCGCTGGTTTTTTTATTAAGTATGATTCTCGTGGTGCTGGTGGCTTGGTGTTTTGCACGCCTCTCCAAGCTGCATCCCAATGCAGGCTCCGCCTTCGGATTCGTTTCGGCAGTTATGGGACCGCGAGCAGGACTTCTTGCCGGTTGGGCCATGCTCGGAGCCTATCTTTTCTTCGGAATGCTAGGCGTTTCAGCATTCGGCCTCTTTCGCGGCGATCTGGCAGCGAAATTCGATCCCGCACATCACCCCTCGATCTTTGTTTTCACACTGACAGGGGCACTATTTGTCGGAGTGCTCGCAGTGACCGCCGCGCGGCGCGCCGCCATTATTCTCGTTATCTGGGAGGGGATGTCGGTTATTGCGATGATCATTCTTTCGGCGGTCGTGATTTGGAGAGTACTTCATGGAATGGTTCCGGCAGGATTTGGCGGTGATCCCTCGATCTGCGGCCTGTTCATCCCTTCATCGGGCATTTCCCCCGCTGCTTTCGCCCTGGCCATTTCTTTCGGTTTCTTGTCGTTTGCAGGCTTCGAGGAGGTGGCCACCATGGCCGAGGAGGTCAAGCAACCGACCTTCACGATCCCAAGAGTACTCCTGGGGACTATGATTGGTGGAGGGCTCGTCTTCGTCCTTGTGACAAGTGCCGAAGTGCTTGGATATGGGGCCAGTCCCGCTGGCATGGCGCTTTTTGCCAAATCTGACTCTCTGCTCGGTGATCTGGGTAGAATCTATTTTGGGGGATGGTGCGGAGATCTCATGGATATTTTTGCAACGTTCTCCGCATTGGGGGCAGGACTTGCTTCAGTGATGGGGGCCTCTCGAATCCTCTTTGCCATCTTCCGGGAGTTCTCTCCCACAAGTCGCGTTGCCCGCCTTTCAGGCCAGGGATCATCACCGCTGATCGCCTCTCTATGCGTCGTCGCGGTTGTTGTCGTGGGCTACCTCGTGATGAGACTTCTCTTTCATGGCACGGGATCGGATCCCTTTTTCTGGGCCTCCACACTGGGGGTGCTGGCTTTGTTAATAGCCTACCTTTTGGTAGTGATCAGTGCTGGGATCTCCCTTCTTCGGAATTCGAGTGCAGAGTCCCGTTGGAAGATCCTTATCCCCACAACGGCTGCATTGGCTATTGGTTACACGCTATTTGTGAATGTCTACCCAATGCAGAATGGGGCTTACGGCGTGATTCCTTGGATTGTGCTGGGGTGGTGCCTGCTACCGGTGATCTGGATGATAAGTTCCCCCACTCGGCGTTTGCTCTGATTTAGACTTTACGTGGATCTTAGACCGCACTCGCTTTGAAAAAATCAAGAATCCTCCAATCACAATGTTACCGATAACGGTGTAAATATTGGATCAAACAAAGCATCTGGAATCATCTACAAGTCAGTCACAATATCTTTATAAGTACGGAGGTAGACTTCATCCTTTACCCCTGTTTTTATTTTCAAATCCTATGAATAAACTCATCCCTCTCGCTGCCACTATTGCTCTTCTTGTCGGGTGCGCCGCACCTCCTCCGGTCCGTATTGCCAGTTCCATTCTTAGCCGCACTGTTTTGAAGAAAGCCAAGGAGGATTATCAGCAAGCCCACCCCAAGGCCTCTCCAACTCCCACTCCTAGTCCGACCCCTGCTCAGTAGAGCTAAACAGAGTCTCTCCAGCGCGTGCATTCCCCAAATCTCAAGATTTCCATCCATCCTTGGATCGGATCGCTGCTGCTGGTGCTTCTTTTAAGTTTTCAGGGACCTCAACTTCAGGCCCAGACGCAATCACCAGAGCAGACTCTCGCGGCGATGGAGAAGTGCCGAGAGCAGGTAATCAGTCAGCTCTCTTTCAGTGATAAGATGAAGATGAGGGCTGCAATGGGCGCAATTCAGAGCAATCCTCAATTTATGGCAGCTAACAAAGCGGTGATAGATGCACCGACACTGGAGGCCCAGATTGCAGCCAGAAAGGCCTTAGCTAATGTGAAACTTGATCTGATCGAGCAACAGGATCCCTCTCTCAAGCCCGTCGTGGAGAAAATCCGCTCAGCTCAGGCGGCAGTGCTAAGGTAAGAGTGGCTTATCTCCGACTCCAAGAGGCTGAGCCGCCGCGAAATCCGGTGGCGCTACCGCTGCCATGACTCCAGGAAGCTGAGCCGCCGCGAAATCCGGTGGCGCTACCTGAACCATCGCTCCAGGAGGCGGATCCACCGCGAGCTCCGTAGGCACTACCTGAGCCGTCACTCCACGAGGCAGTGCCTCCATGGGCACCATAAGCTGCTCCGGTGCCGTCATAGGAGTATCCGTAGCCGCCGCGATTGTTGGCGTAATAAGCACCGCTATTATAAGGGCCCCGATAGGCTGCACCTGAACCATAAGCTGAGTTATAATGGTAAGCCGTTCCTGCTGCTCCGTAGTAGGTGGCACTCACGCTCCGATAGTAGGGGCTGGCATAATAGGCTGCTGGATAGGAGTAATAGACGCCTCCGTAATAGGCAGGTCCAATCCACCCGTAGCCTGGAGCAGGAGATCCGGCATAGCCCGGGGCATAGACTCCGCTACATGCGGTGAGGGCCAAAGCGGTGGCACCCAATAAGGAAAAAAGTAGGATATTCAGAAGTTTTTTCATCGTGAGGGTCTGGTGAAGATTAAAATCCTATCAGTGGCTATTACCCTGAGTTGCTTGTTGCCGGACGTCTTTTAGCACGGCCTTGAAGGGAATCTCCTGAAAAGCCTTGGGTTGTTTGAAGGTGAAGAGCGAGTTGCGGAGCCATGGATGCAGGTTCCACCCCGAAAGATCGATAAACTTGCGAGGACGGTTCGGCTTATCAGTGAAGGTGGCGGCTAGGCGATAGGGGAGTGCGACTGGTCCGGAAGCAATCCAGAGTTCCCAATTCACACCGGGTGATCGGAAGGCGAGGTGATCGCAGGGGACACCGTTCACAAAAGTGGGGCCGATAATGACGGCACTTTGGAGATTTCGTGTCAGATGCTCGTAGGAATTGCTAAAGAGGAGGGGAGCGATATGAAAGTGAATGCCGGTTTCCTTGCGGATACCCGCGAGCATTTCGTCGATAGTATCCGGGGCCTTTGTTGTCGAGTAGACCTTCTGACGCGGTGCTGCGGCAGTGACAGAGCCTCCATCATAGAAAAAATCAAAGGCATGGGCGTCCCCCACATACAGTGCCCGGATTTTGTTCGGGCGCTGGACGGCAACAAAACCCTTGGAAACTATGGTGATGAACTGACCGGTCGAGCATGGCATCTCGAGGATGCTGTCGGTATGGAAGGTGAAACTCTTTGCTTGCGAGAGCGTTTCGCTCATCCGCTTGAGAAGGGCCACGGCATTGGGATCGATGCGGGTCGTCTCGGAATGGAGAGCAGGTGCCGATGTGAGAAGAAGAACGCTCAGGGAGAGAAAGAGAATTTTTTTCATGATCAATCAAGTGGAATTGTCATGCTTGGTGGGAAAACTACGAGTTTAAAAGCCTATATTGGGAAACAAATCAAAGAGGACATGCTCATAGTCACAATTTCGTCCATGTCGGACGGGTTCCTGATGATGGTTGGAATGACTGGTAGTTATTCTGGAAAAAAGATATTCCTACAATCTAGATGCTGAATTTTAAGATTCCCTGTATTTTGCAGATTTCACTCGTAGTGATTGTTGCATTTCTAAGCGGTTGTGCGGTTGCTAACCACGCTATTCAGACTGATTTTACGGCATTCAATTCTGTGGTTCAGTACAATCAATCACAGCAGATGCTACTCAATATTGTGCGTATTCATTTCCGGGAGTCGCCCGAGTTCCTCCAGGCGGCCTCTCTCTCGGCTTCTTACGAGAGCACCTCTGTTTCCGGTGCTGGAATCACAGGGTGGGGGGCTCCCACCTATCCTACTGGAGGGGCTGCAAACATCAGCTACACCTTCGCCACAAAACCAACGATTACTTACACGCCGATCGACGGTAAGAACTTTGTCCAGCAGTTCCTCTATAAGATCACTCCCGATACCTGCTCCATGCTCATTGATGCTGGATGGCCAGTCAAAAAAATCGGGGATTTGCTTATCGATCGAGTGGACTTGAAAAACGGAGTGGCCGTCGTTAACAAACCAACCTCACCGACTTATCCTAAGTTCAAAGAGTGGATCAAAGCCATTCAGGAGGCTCAATCAAAGGATCAGTTGGAAATTCGTTCTTCAAGCAACGGTATTGTGATTCACACGCCCTTGGAGGATCGTCCTGTTGAGGCTCTTCATTTCCGCTCATTGGCCGACGTGATGTTCGTGGCGGCGAAAAATGTCGAAACACCGGCAAGTCAGAAGTATTTTGCCAGAGATACTGATGACGGAACTGGCGAAATTTTCATTCATTCGTCAAGAATCCCCCCTTTTAATGCGATGATTTCAGTTTGGTACAGGGGGCACTTCTACAGCATCAGTAACAACGATTTGAAGTCGAAGGACACCTTTGCGCTGCTAATGCAACTCTACCGTTTGCAGGCAGCACCTGCAGGCGGAACTCCGGTTCTGACTATCCCTGTCAAGTGATGAGGCGAGAATTCTAACTCCTTGCTTCCAGAGTATTTATCTTCATGATCTTGAAATGAATTATCAACTGATTTCAAACCACATCTGGTTGGTAAAATACATTCCTGGATTCTTTTTGTTTGCGATTGCTCTTTTTTTGCTGATTGGTTGGGCTTTTGGAAAGTATCGGGTCAAGAGGTCGGAATCTGTCACGATCCGGGATTCCTTGGTCACTGCTATTTTCGGCCTCTCCGCGCTGGTTCTTGGATTTACCTTCTCCAGCGCTAATCAGCATTTTAATGATCGATTGGCTGGTATCCGAACCCAAGCACTTATCCTTGAGAATACTGATGATTCTTGTCGTTATTTGGCTGCGGCAGACAAAATTGCTGTTAAAAAACTTTTGAAGGTCCTTTTGGAGAAGCGTTTGGCGCTCTACCAAAACATCAAGAGTCTCGGTCAATTTGATGACAGGATTGCAGACTTTCGAAGGAAACTGATTGAGTTCAATGAATTCATGACACTGGCCATAGCGCGTGCACCCTCGGAAAATAAGGAGTGTGCTGGTAAGATTCTCTCCCTGCACTCGGGGCAATTGTCGGATGCTTTCAAAGCGGAATTGCTTAATGCCAAAAATCACCCCCCGGCGATCATCGAAGGGTTTTTGTTAATTCTGCTAACCACGGGAGCACTGTTAAGCGGCTATGCCATGGCAGTCAAAAAGGAGGATGATTGGTTCCTTGCGGCGATCTACCTTGCATTGATTGGCTTCACTTTGGTGGTCATCTTTTCGTTGGAGATTCCTTATCAATTGATGAATCAAGGGTTGATTAACCATGAGCTTCTTGAGGTACAAAAGCTGATGGGATCACCATCCTGAGCTCGTATCCCTTAAGTAAGAGCGTACTAGTCAATCCGGACGGTCTCTGTTACTTCATTCTGCGTGATGATTCCTTTTCCACGCGTTGCCACTATTTTCTCATGTCTGGCTTTAGCCGTCGTCCTGCTCTCCTCCTGTAAAAAGGAGACTCCTGAAGCCGGTCCGCGGCCTCCGGTTCCTGTCACGCTCGGAACGGTCATCCAGAAGGATATGCCGAATCACAAGGAGTGGATCGGCAATTTACAGGGTACGGTGACTGCCTTGGTAAAGCCGAATGTCGCCGGTAATATCATTCAGCGGTACTACACGGAGGGCAGCGTGGTGAAACAGGGTGAACCGCTCTTCCAGATTGATCCCGCTCCCTTTCAGGCCACCCTGGATCAAGCTAAGGCCAATCTCTCCACAGCCATCGCGCAGGAAACCAAGGTCCAACAGGACTTTGTTCGTGCTCAGAACCTTCTTGCCGGCAAGGTGATCAGTGTTCAGGAATTCCAAAACCAGCAGCAGAATTATCAAGCCACGGTGAGTGAGGTTGCGGCGAAGCAGGCTGCTGTTCAGTCGGCTCAGGTGAATCTCGATTTCACAAAGGTCGTGGCCCCGATTGACGGCATGGCTGGACTTGCTAATTACGAGGTCGGCACCTATGTCAGTTCCTCCTCCCCTCAGCCACTCACCACCATCGTCGCCATTGATCCGATTAAGGTGGTGTTTCAGGTTGGTCAGGATGATTACCTCAGCTTTATCAGTCAGAGCCTCAAGGATCCATCCATGGCATCCGAGTATAAGAAACAGGATGAGAGTTCCGGGATGCGAATGCTGCTCTCCGATGGCATGACTTACCCTCAAAAGGGTGTCTTCCGAGCCGCCAACAACCAGATTAGTACGCAGACCGGTTCCATCACGGTGGAGGGGACCTTCCCCAATCCCGGTTCATTACTCCGACCAGGTCTCTTTGCGCGGGTTCAAGCAACCGTTGGGGTTCAGCAGAATGCGCTGGTTGTCCCGCTTGCCGCGGTCATCACAATTCAGAACCTGCATCAACTTGCAGTGGTTGGGGCTGACAACAAGGTTTCTATCAGGAACGTGAATCTAGGGATGATGACCCGTGACGAGGCTGTAGTTCTGTCTGGTGTCGATGCCGGGGAGAAGATTGTCGTTCAAGGAACCCAGAAGGTGGTCGATGGTTGTACTGTGATGCCATTGACCTCACCGACCGCGTCACCTACTCCCATGGCCTCCTCGGCCAGTGAAAATGGCGCGATCCGGTCCATTCCTGCTTCGACTCCTTCTCCCAGCTCCGCTGCTGCTTCGAAGTCCGCCAAGTAAGCGAAGCTTCCTAGTCTCCTAACCCAGCGAAGAAAGCATCATGGCAAAGTTTTTCATCAATCGGCCGATCGTGGCCATGGTTATCGCGATCATCACGGTGATCCTCGGCGTGGTTTGCCTGCTCGGCCTGCCTGTCTCCCAGTTTCCAAATATCGTGCCGCCCCAGATCCAGGTCGCGGCGACCTATCCCGGTGCCGATGCGGTGACGGTGAAGCAGGCGGTGGCTACCCCAATTGAGCAACAGGTGAACGGCGTCGACAACATGCAGTACATGTACTCCTTGAACTCCAGTTCCGGGCAGTCCCAGCTGAATGTTATCTTTGCCAACAATACGGTACCAACAACCGACCAGATCCTGACTCAGATACGTCAGGCTCAGGCCCAGTCTCAGCTCCCTCAGCAGGTGGTCAAGCAGGGTATCAATGTCATCAAGACCGCCCCATCACCACTGATCTGCTTTGCCCTCTACACTGACGATGATCGCTATGACTCGGTCTTCCTCGCCAACTACGCCTACGTCAACATCGTTAATCCTCTGACCCGACTCACCGGCATTGCGAGTGTCACCGTCTTCGGCGCAGGCACCTACGCGATGCGCCTCTGGCTTGATCCAGCCAAACTGGCCAACTTCAACATCACCACGCAGGAAGTCTACGAAGCCGTCAATCAGCAGAACACCGTGAATCCCTCGGGTCAGACCGGAGCCGAACCGGTTCCGCCCGGCCAGCAGATGACTTTCACAGTCAGGGCTCCGGGTCGTCTCGTCACCGAGGACCAGTTTGCCAACATTGTGATCCGTGCTGACCGCAATGGCTCGGTCGTCCGAGTGAAGGATGTCGCTAGGGTCGAACTCGGAGCCCAGACCTACAATATTGCAGGTCGATTCAACGGCCACCCGGCCACGATCGTAGCCGTCTACCAGCTTCCAGGTAGTAACGCGCTCCAGGTGGCCGCCATGGCCCGAAAGTTGATGAGCTCCTACGTCCCGTCCTTCCCGGCGGGGTTAAAGTTGCAGACAGCCCTCGATACGACGCTCGCCGTCACGGCCAGCATGCACGACATCCAGAAGACGCTTGTGGAGGCATTGATCCTTGTGCTGATTGTGGTCTTTATCTTCCTCCAGAACTGGCGAGCCACATTGATCCCGGCCTTGGCCGTTCCGGTCTCGCTGGTAGGTACCTTTGCTCTCTTCCCGCTTTTCGGTTTTTCGCTTAATACCCTCTCGCTTTTCGGCCTCGTGCTGGCGATTGGTCTGGTGGTTGACGACGCTATCGTGGTCGTCGAGGCAATTGAGCATCACATCGAGGAGGGACTCTCTCCGAAGGATGCTGCTGCCAAGGCGATGGAGCAGGTGACGGGACCTTTGGTTGCCACGGCGCTGATTCTTTCTTCGGTCTTCATTCCTACGGTCTTCCTCCCCGGCATTACTGGCGGTCTCTATCAGCAGTTTGCGCTCACTATATCGATCTCGGTCATCATATCGACCTTCAATGCACTCAGTCTGAGTCCTGCACTTGGAGCCTTGCTCCTGCGACCTCGTAAGGAGGTTGGTGGACCGCTTGGAGCATTTTACCGTGGCTTCAACCGTGTCTTTGATGCTGGTCGTAACAAATATATCGGGGCCTGCAAGTTCCTGCTCCGCAAGTCCTTTATCGCTGGTTTTCTGATTCTCGGGATGGTCCTGCTCTCGGGATTCTTTGGATCGAAGCTTCCAGGATCCTTTGTTCCCGAAGAAGACAACGGCTATCTCTATGCTTTCTCCCAGCTGCCTAATGCCTCCTCCCAGCAGAGAACCGATGATCTTTCCAAGCAAGTGGCCGAGATCGTCAGCAAGATCCCAGGTGTCCAGCATGTGACGACAATCGTTGGTTTCAATCTGCTCTCAGGAGTCCAGAACACCTACAGTGCTTTCTACTTCATCACGCTCAAGCCTTGGGAAGAACGTAAGGGGCCGGGATTAAATGCCTTCGGTCTCCTCCGGACAATCAACCAGAAGATTGCACCGATTCCCGGAGCCATCAACTTTGCCTTTCCGCCTCCGGCGATCCCCGGTATTGGAACCTCCGGCGGCACAACATTTATTCTGGAGGACCGCTTGGGAACCGACCCAACGTTCCTGCCTGCCAATACCTCCAAATTCATGGAGGCTATCAAAAAGCGTCCTGAAATCGGCTCGGTGACAACGACCTATCTCCCCTCGGTACCGCAGGTTTCGATGACCATCGATCCGGCCATGTGCATGATGCTCGGGGTTGATCTTCATGAGGCCTATTCCACACTCCAGGCCTTCCTGGGTGGTGTACCGGTGAATTACTTCAATCGCTTCAATCTCCAGTACTACTGCTACATCCAGGCGGAGGGCTCTTCCCGTACCGATCCTAAGGGGGCTTCACTCTTCTATGTCCGCAACAAAAATGGGGATCCGGTTCCCCTTTCCAGTCTTCTGAGTGTGAAGTCGATCACGGGTCCGGAGTTCGTGATGCGCTTCAATATGTTTGATTGCGCTCAGATCAATATCAATGGAGCTCCCGGGGTTAGCACGGGGCAGGTCATGAAAGCCCTTGAGGAGACATTCAAGGAGACAATGCCTCCGGGTATGGGATTCGATTACTTCGGAATGTCCTTCGAGGAGAAACAGGCAGCTCAAGGAATCCCACCGGGAGCAATCTTTGCGCTCTCGCTACTCTTTGTCTTCCTGATCCTTGCAGCCCAATATGAGAGCTGGTCGCTTCCGATCAGTGTCCTCTTCAGTACTCCGATTGCTGTCTTCGGTGCCGTGGCGATGCTCTTTTTCCGGAAGATGGACAATGATGTTTATGCACAAATCGGTCTAATTATGCTGATTGGTCTTGCGGCGAAGAATGCGATTCTGATTGTGGAATTCGCGAAGGAGGAGGTCGAGAGGGGACGTCCTATCATGGAGGCGGCTCTCGACGCGGCAAAACTGCGCTTACGACCGATCCTGATGACCGCCTTTGCTTTCATTTTGGGCTGCGTGCCACTAGCGATCGCAACAGGATCAGGAGCTGTTTCCCGACGTGTACTCGGCTCGACCGTGGTGGGAGGCATGCTTGCTTCCACACTCATCGCGATCTTCGTCATTCCTGTCTGTTTCTCATGGTTTGAGAAGAAGAAGGTTGAAGCAAAGACTGAAGCCTGAGACTCCCTTGTATCATTACTAAAAGCTCCTTGCCAGCAGGTGAGGGGAGGCCCATAAAAAGAGTTCCTATGGACAACACATCACCTATTCCTCAGTTCCCTGTTCCTCAACTCTCCCGTGGATGGGCGATTGCCGGAGGCATTGCCATGATCCTCCTTGGTTTCTTTGCTCTTGGAGATCAGCTCGTTTCGACGGCTGCCGTGGCCACCTTCATTGGATTCATCTTGATGTTTGGTTGTGCCTTTCACCTGATCAAGGTCTTCACCATCGGGGATTGGAAGAGTCACCTCTGGTATGCCTTGGTCTCCGTTGCCTACGGAGTCGCCGGTTACGTCTTCATCGCCCACCCGTTCAAGGCAGCGATTGCATTCACGCTCTTCCTTGGTTGGGCCATTCTGATCGGCGGGATCTTCCGTATTTTCTTTGCCTTCAAGATGCGTCATCACCGTGGTGCTGCTTGGGTGCTCTTCAGTGCCGTTATTTCCATCATCCTCGGTGGCCTGATTATCTCCCAATGGCCTGCAACGGGACTCTACATGCTCGGACTCTTTCTTGGTATTGAGTTGATCTTTGCCGGAGTGGGTTGGCTCGGTCTTGGCCTCTCTTCGGAGAAGAAATAGTTTTCTCCCGAAGAAAAGTTTTGAAGAAGGGGGCGAGGGCCCCCTTTTTTATTGTTGCTGAATGACTTGGAAAGTAAAAGGCGGACAGTTTTTCTTATGAACTATTTTCCCTCGATCATGAAATCAGGTGCGCGCCGATACTATTTCCTTCCGGTCCTTTTTCTGAATGCGATGACTCTGTTCGCTCAATATTCGTTGGATGTGACCTACGAGTCTCCCGGTGTCTTGAATTCAACGGTCAGCAACTGTCTAGTTCACACTTTCAATGCTGATCCGCTTGGTAGTAGCCCCTCCGTTCCCTGGGCGGGTGTGGGATCGTTCACCAACGTGCAGGTTAAGTCACCGGACCAGTTCGGCGGTGCCGATGCTTCCCGCTATCCGAGCGTTGGGGCCAACAGGACCATGACCCTTGCCCTGAACACACCGCAATCCTATTTCGGAATGTGGTGGTCAGCGGGGGACGCCTACAACTCATTGACCTTTTACAGCGGTACCAATGTCGTGGCCTCCTTTACCACCTCAATCCTTACCTCCCTACTTTCGACGAACTTTAACGGCATGCCTGTCATGGCAACGAATGGTGCTGGTCAAAATCCCGGAGCCAACTCAAGGGAGAAGTATGCGTTCATTAACTTTTACGGACTGGGGGGCACCACCTTCGACACGATTGTTGCGAGTCAGGGAAAGTCAGCCGCCTTTGAATCGGATAACTGGACGGTTGCAACGAATTATGGGGGAAGCAACGGGGTGACCGGGACACCTGCGGCAAATTACGAGACGACTACCAATGGCATCACCATCACCAATGCCATCATTGTCACGCCGGTTATCCTTACCAACAATGCCATCGGTGCGAATACCATCAATATTCTGCCTCCGAGCACTGTATTTCCAACCGGTGGATCCGTTAGTGGCAGCGGAACAATCACCGGAAATGTGTCTAACGGCGGCGCGATCTCCGGTAACGAGACGATCAATGGAAACGTCACCAACGGAGGCGTGATTTCCGGTAACCAGACGATCAACGGGAACGTGAGCAACGGTGGCGCGATCATTCCAGCAGCCACGAACGGCCCTATCATCATCAACGGAAATCTGACCGATACGACCAATAGTTCCATTGTGATCGTGGTGGATAACTCAACCAACCATGGACAGATTGATGTGAATGGAAAGGTCTCCAATGCCGGCACGCTGGATATCATCGGCAATCTCAATTATGGCGATCAACTCAACATCATCAACGCGAGCAACGGGATTTCGGGGACTTTCAGCAATGTCGTGACTCCGTCCGGTTACCGGGCCCGGTTGGAAAGCAATACCGGCAGCGAGTCGGTCATCATCGCCCCGGTGAGCTATACTCAGGTAGCCGGTAATCAAAACCAGTCTAATGTCGCTAGGGCGTTGGATACTTTCATCTCCGCCGCCTCGGGGGACAAGATGACAATCTCGACCGCTTTGGACAAACTGACATCGCCCCAATACCAGCAGGCCTTCAATGCCATCATGCCAACCATGTACCAGTCTTTGGCAACGATCGCGTTCAATCTGGCGAATGCCCAGAATATGGAGTTATTCCAGAGGCTTTGGGGGGTTCGGGTCAGCGGAACCGGTTTCTCCATGTCAGGGATTCCCGAAAACACTCCCGTCTATCGGGAGGCTGATGGAAAAAACCCGGTCGATTCTAAAAACCCGGTCTCTGGGAAAAATCCTGCAAGGGATCTCCTCGCACCCAGTGCCGAGAGCCACTGGGGAATGTTCGTGGATGGCAATGGTATCTTCGCCCAGGCCAACAGCGCCAACATGCTCCCGGGATACAATGCGGAGAGTGGAGGTGTCACAGTCGGCCTGACCTATGTCTGGAACCGGAATTTTGCAACAGGCGTTTATTCCGGCTACGAGGGAACCTATGCTAAGTACGGTGCCAACGGAAGCGGTCTCGGTGTTGGAAGCAGCCTCATGGACAATGCCGTTCGCTTTGGATTCTTTGGCACTTATGGGCAGCGTAATAAGGCTGGTGAGCCGGAGGGATTCTATGCCTCGGCGCTGGCCGGGGGAGCCTACAACAACTATCAGGTCACCCGGATCATTGAGTTCCCCAGCCTAAACCGCACGGCCAACAGCTCACCCGGAGCCGGTGAACTCGATACCATGCTCGGCGGAGGATATGATTTGAGAAGGGGAAATTTCATATACGGACCGACAGCCTCCCTCCAGTACACCTATCTGGGAGTCAACTCGGTGAATGAAACCGGAGCACAGAGTCTGAACTTCAACTCGGGAGGCTGGATCAGCTCCAGCATGCTCTCAAGCGTCGGCGCGCATGCGGCCTATAACTGGCTGGCAGGCAGGAATATCGTGGTTGTGCCTCAGATCTCGCTCAACTGGCAGCACGAGTTCATGCAGAACCCCTACGCCATCAGCGGTAGCCTCGGGGGAACCAGTCCGACCTTCAGCAACTGGAGCGCTACCCCGATCCGGGACTTCCTCTACACGGGAGTCGGCTTCACCGTGGAGTTCGAAAAGAAGTGGAACACTTCTTTCTTCTACAACGCTGAAGCGGGTAACTCAGATCTGGTCAGTCAGAACGTCTTCTGGTCCGCAGGGGTCAAGTTCTAGGGAGATCTTCTATTTCAGCCAGTCGGGAAGAGAGACGTTGACCCTGGAGCGGAGCCTTCCAAGGAGGCTATAGAGTCCGAAGAAAGCACGATTCACATAGATCGTGTCGGGTGATCCACGCTGCCCCTTCATCGTCCGGAGATGATCGGCTTTTCGGTTCTCTTCTCCCATGTCGTAAATCGCCTTCAGGAACCCTGCATCACCGAAGTCGAAGGTGCCTGAGCGGAAGGGTAATGCGAGGAGATCGAGCCATGTGCGGCAGAGTGTCATGATCTGGGAGATTTCCTTTTCCGTATCGCTCTTGATGATCACATCCAGATCTCGGAGTGCTTCCTCGAGGAGTGCAGGGTTTCCGGGGAGATTCGGATCCAGGAATCGAAACTGCTTTCGGTAAAACTCCTGAGTGATCTGCTTGGTGCATCCGAAATCGAGCACGCAGAGATTATCCTCTGAGACTAGGAAGTTTCCCGGATGAGGATCGGCATGAAAAAGATTCAACTCATGGACCTGATGACTGTAGAAATCCCACAGCGCCTGTCCGATGAGATCGCGTTCTGCCTGAGAGGCTTTGCCATCAGCAAAGCGGTCAAGAGGTTCTCCATCGATCCACTCCATGGTGAGAATGTGTCGGGAAGAGAGTTCCGGGTGATACTTCGGAAAACGGATATTCTCCAGATGAGCTGAGGCTTTCGAGAGATGGAGTGAACGCTCCAGCTCCATGGTGTAGTCGGTCTCTTCGAGGAGACGTGTCTCGACCTCACGGAAATACTGATCCACATCGCGTTCGCGTAGACCGAGCACCCTGAGCGCAATCGGTTTCACGACACGCAAGTCACTCTTGAGACTCTCCGCTACCCCTGGATACTGCACTTTCACGGCGTAATCCTTTCCCTTTTGGGAGGCCTTGTGAACCTGACCGATCGAGGCACCGCTAGCCGCCTCACGACCGAATGTGTCGAATAGATCGAGGGGTTCCTTTCCAAAGTCCCGTTGGAATGTGCGAACCACGAGAGGGTAGGAGAGGGGGGGGACAGAATACTGAGCCTGCACGAATTGATCGGCGTAGGCGCGGGGGAGGAGGTTCTTATCGATGCTGAGCATCTGGGCCAGCTTCAGCGGGCCACCCTTCAGCTTGCTGAAGGTGTCATAGATCGTGGAGGCGTTCTGTTCGTCGAGTTCCCGGGCATGAGCCTCCTGAGAGGAATCGCTTCCTCCGGCCAAGGCGCGCTTCCCGTAGTACTTGAGATAATTGATCCCGACCTTGGCTCCCGTGCCTCCAAGGGCCGCCATGCGGCTGATCGGTGTGCTACGGATCGATTTCTGGGATGTTTTTTTCGCAGTTTTACTCCCAACTTGAGACTCGGAAATAGCGGTCTTTTTTTTCAATTCCTCCCCCCGAAGTGGGCGATCTGAGGAAGAAGAAAGCGGGCTAGATCTGCTGCGGAATCTATGGCCTGGGTGCGAAGCAAATCAAAGGCAAACTCGACTGTCTTCTCGATGAAGGCATCCGTCCGCTCGAATCCCTGGCTATCGTCCTTGAGGAAATACTCGAGAACACTACGCCAGTGAATGTAGAGAACCTCAGGATAAAGATTCCCGAGTGCTCCGCGATGGGCGATTTCTCCCTGATCCATTCCGTGATGGATGAGATCACTGGCAAAATCCTTGAAGCTGTTTTTCAAGCTGTCGAGGGATGTCGGGCGGCAGAGCAGGGTCAGTTTTCCGAAGCGCTGCTCCAGCAGGGAGCGGTGTTCCAGCGCTTCCCCGGTGAAGGCAAAGAGGAATGCAAGGTAGCGTTCCTTGGCCGAGAACGAACTCCACTCTTTGCCAGAGGAAACGGCGGCGAAGATCGATTCAATCCATGCTTTCCAGAAGTGCTTCTCCACAGCATCCAGATTGGGAAATGCCATGTAGAAATCCTTCTCCGAGATACCCAGATCCTCACAAAAACGGTGGACCGAGACCGGTGCGTGACCCTCTTTTTGGAGTGTAGCCATGTAGGCCTCCGAGATCATGGAGCGATGATCTTTTTTCTGACCGATCTTTGGTGCTTTTGAGGATTTCGTGGCCATAGTGATACTGAGAGAATAGCAGATTGCTCTACCGTTGGAAGGAGCTGTTTTTTTGACCCGTCATCCCGTTGCGATTTCATGGTTTTGTTTAAGAAGCGACAGGCAACCTTGACGCTGTAGGGGGCTATTCTCTAGCGTTCCTCTTTCGGATGAGAATAAACGGATTCACTCCAGCTCGCTTTGGGACGCTTTTCATGGCTATCCCTGCAGTTGCCTGCGCTCTGCTTGTGACAAGACTGCATGCCGAGTCCGAGGGACTTGTAAAGTCTGAGGCCATCACCAACACACTGATTTCCTTCGGCACAGCCGCTGACCACCTTGCCGCCGCTGATTCACTGGTTTCCTCAGGAGACACTGAGAAGGCGATCACAACCTATCGCTTCATTGCCAAGACCTATCCGAAGAGCAAGGAGGCACCCGAGGCACAGTTCAAGCTGGCCAAGCAGCTCAATAACAAGGGCGCCCTTGATTCCGCATTCAAGGAATACGAGACCCTCCTGAAGAAATATCCCCAGACTCCGAATTTCGAGGAGTCGGTGGCGGATCAGATCACTATTGCCAATGCCTACCTGAAGGGACTCAAGGTGAAGTTCCTTGGTATTCCGCTGGTTCCCTCCATGGAGAAGGCCGAGGAGATGTACACGTCGATCCTCAAGGTTTCTCCCTACAGCAAGCACGCCGCGATTACGCAATTCAATCTCGGTCTGGCTCTTCAGAAACAGGGTAAGGCGCAGGAGGCGATCGCCGCCTATCAGAAGGTCCTCGACAAGTATCCGAACAGCTCTGCCTGTGATTCCGCAGCCTATCAGGTCGGATATGTCTATCAGCAACTCGGGATGACGGGTAAGTCCCAGGATCTTTCCGCTCTCAAGCAAGCCCAGAACAACTATCAGGATTTTCTTCTGCAATACCCCAATAGTGAAAAAGTCCAACAGGCCGGAGAGAACATGAAGAGCATGTTCTCAAAAGAATCTGCCGACACATTGCGCGTCGCCCGTTTCTATGATTTTAACAAGGATTTCAAGGCTTCCTCTATTTACTACAATGATGTCATTCGTCGCTTTCCCCAGACTGAAGAGGCGACTGCGGCGAAGAGTCGACTTGATGAACTCAAGGCCCTGTATGGGGAGGATGCATTGCGCGTCGGGCAGGAGCGCCCTGAGAATGGAGAGCGTCTCGCCGAGCGCCGTCGTCTCCAGGCACAAGTCGAGTCTGCAGCCCTTGCAAATTATGACGGTCCTCCGAAAAAGGATATCGTACCGGAGGAGGCCTTACCTTTACCTCAACCCAAGATGAAGGGTGATCTGCGCGACACACAGCCTATTCCCTTGCAGGAGCCTCCTTCCCAGACACCCCCGCAGAGGACTCCTCTATCGCCATGATTCTGAACTTTCGATACCTGCTACTGATCCCCCTCTTTGTTGCTCTGGGGGGGTGCGGATATCATCTAGGAGAAATCAAGCCAACGCCGATGCGTCGTGTCTCAACGATTGCCGTCAATACCTTCAAGAACTCCACGCTCCTTCCCCGACTTGAAGCTCAGACGGCAGATGCTGTCGTTAAGCAGTTCCAGAAGGATGGTACCTACCAGATTGATTCTGCCGACCGGGCTGATGCCATTGTTGAGGGTATCATTGTGAGCGTGGATAAGCAGCCGATGCGCGTCTTTTCAAGCAACGTGCTTCAGACTTCAGAGTTTGAGCTTACCCTGAAGGTCAGCTACCGCGTGATCGATCGTGTTTCTGGTGCTGAACTGATGAAGGGTAATGCGGTGGGAGTGACGCCATTCTTTACCGAATCCGATCTCGTCAATTCCGACCTCGTGACTACTCAGAACATGAATTATCCGATCGCAGCCCAGCGCATGGCCGAGAGTCTAGTAAGCAGGGTTTCCGAGGGATGGTAAGTTGAAAAGCCTGAGGTCAGAAGGATGATTGATGGCACTTCTGACTCTTGTCCTCTTGTGGAGGATGCTTCTCTCGACCTGAATTTACCTCTGGAAGACGAGTCCCTTCTGATAATCAAGGGCAAAACGAGGGCACCAACAGAACTTCTTTCCCTCACGCTCATTGCCACGCCGATTGGCAATTTGGGGGATCTGACGTTAAGGGCGATCAAGGCGCTCCGTTTCTGTGATGGAGTGATTGCAGAGGATACAAGGAGGGCCGGACAACTTCTTTCCCATTTGGAAATCCGCAAGCCGCTCATTAGTTTCCATGAGCATAATGAGGAGAGGCGCCTACCTGAGTTGATAGCTCGTTTAAGGAATGGTGAAAAACTTTGCCTGGTGACAGATGCCGGGACTCCCTCGGTGAGTGATCCGGGATTTCGTCTTGTCAGGGAGTGTATCAAGGAGAAAGTCGCTTACACCGTCCTTCCCGGCCCCAGTGCTGTCACCACGGCGATTGTTGGAAGCGGTCTGCCTCCCGTCCCTTTTCATTTTGGCGGTTTCCTTCCTTTGTCAGGTTCGGGGCGCCGATCGGAACTGCGTCGGGCGCTTGGACTTGGCATGACCGGGATTTATTTTGAATCTCCCCATCGGTTGAGTGCCTGCTTGGCAGACCTTGTCGCCCTAGCTCCGGAGAGCCGACTTTGTGTCGCTAGGGAACTCACCAAGATCCATGAAGAGTACCGTCATGGATCTCCGGCAGAACTTGCCGCTCACTATGCTGAAAACCCTCCACGCGGTGAGATCACGCTGGTGATCCATTCCTCTACGGGAACTCAGGAAGAAGCCCGTGAGGAGAAGCGTAAGAAGAGCTATTCGGAAAAGACGCCCATCCCCCGGAACTTGGCGTAGCGTTCTTCAAGAAGCTTTTTCATCGGGATCGCCTTCAGGGCCGTGATCGCTGCCGATATCGTCTCGGTAACTGTAGCGTAGATCACAGCAGGATCACGATGCGCACCACCCAGGGGCTCTGGAAGGACACCATCGACCAGTCCGAACTCCTGCAGATCATCGGCAGTAAGTTTCAGTGCGGCTGCGGCCTCGGGAGCATGTTTGCGATGCTTCCAGAGAATGGCCGCACATCCCTCCGGGGAGATCACCGAGTAGTAGGAGTTCTCGAGCATGAGAACGCGGTCAGCAACCCCGATTCCGAGAGCGCCTCCGCTGCCACCTTCACCGATAACGATTGAAATAATCTCCGTCTTGAGAACCATCATTTCCCTGAGATTGACGGCGATCGCCTCGGCAATATGCCGCTCCTCCGCGCCGACCCCTGGGTAGGCGCCCGGTGTGTCGATGAAACAGACAACAGGAATTTGAAACTTTTCGGCAAGGCGCATGAGACGCAGGGCCTTGCGGTACCCCTCTGGATGTGGACTGCCGAAATTACGGAGCACATTCTCCTTCACATCGCGGCCCTTCTGCTGACCGATGATAACGCAGCGGTGGCCTCCGATGCGACCGATGCCTGCTGGCATCGCCTTATCATCGCCAAAAAGTCTGTCCCCGTGGAGTTCGACGAAGTCGGTCACACAGGCATTGATATAATCGAGAAAATAAGGACGCGTCGGATGACGGGCTATCTGGACTCGTTGCCAGGGGGTCAGGTTCCCGTAGAGCTTCTTGCGCTCCTTCTCCAGATCCTCACGCGCAGCTACCAGAAGCGGATCCTCGGAGTGGCGCTTCTCCGCCAGTTCGGCAACTCGGCGTTCGAGGTCGGCAATCGGGAGTTCAAAATCGAGAGGTTGTACATTCATGGGATGTGATGCTGGATAGCCTAGGGTACTTCTACGAAAAACTTATGTGAATCAGTGAATGATGACGGGAGTATTGCGCGAAACGAGCGGAAAGATCTCCAAGAGATCCTCTTTGGAGAGCACATAGCCCGAAGGAAGGGGGAGGGATGATGGAGCGGATGTGGTGATTGAGGCATTCGTGGCAGTCTGAGTGACCTGATTGGTTTGGTTGACTGGGGGATGAGCAGGAGCTGGAATTTCAAATCCGACAATGGCGGGATTCCCCGCGAGAAGAATGATTCGCTCGCTCTGGGCATAAGTCTTGTCTCCGAAAGCAACCCTTTTGCTTCCAGAGGTGGCAATCTTGTCCAGGATCTTCGAGTTGATGGCAGGAACGGCCTTTGAGGGAGGAGTCGGCGAGGAGAGTAATGTGTATTCCTTCACGAAAACCCCATTATCGATAAGAGTTAGGCATTTGGCAGAGCGATCGAGTTCGAGAGATGTCTTCAGTGAAGGAATGACAAGTTGCTGGCCAATCTGGAGATTGATACCGGGAAGGCTATTGGCCTTCTGGATCAGTTCGGCATTCGACTTCTGCTTGGCGGCGATCTTCGCGAGCGAATCTCCTTTGGCCACCGTGTAAGTGATGACCTCAGAATTCCCTGAGGGTTGGAACAGCAGGGTAAAGTTAGCGTTTCCCAGTTCTTGGCGCGCCTCCTTCAGGAGGGGAGATTGGGGGTGGGAGTCGATCCAAGCCTTGAGACCATCACGAGCCCCGGCATTGTCTCCACTGGCCCGGAGGGATTTCAGACGTTGGAATTCATGGACGCCAGGATCAGGAGTGGGCGTTGGAGTAGCGGCGATGGCTGCAGCTTTCTCTTTTTTTTCCACCCGACCCGGCTTGATAAAGAGTTCATAGCCGAAATATCCGGCAGAGCCAAAAATCAGAATGCCGAGGATAAGAAGGGTCAGGGTTTTGAAAGTGCGCATAAATTTGGCTCTAGTATCAGAGGAGTCCGCGTCGTTTCCATTCAGCTAGGTTCCCAGCTGCGGAATGCTGGATGAGATCCATGGTAAACTTCATCAGGCAGACTTCCCAACCTTCGTCCACACCCTCGATGAGGGTATCCATCGGATCATCATCGCGACGCAGTTGCTGAGTCAGTCGGTCGATGACATCATCCTTGTGTTCCCTCAGGATATTCTCCGAGTAGTCCGTTTTGCGAAGGGAGAACCCATAGCGAAGAAAATGGAGATCTTTTTGTTCCTCCATCCACCCCGCGAAGTCGCGGGCTTTGTCGCCGAATCCCTCCAGGATCAGTTTGCTCACATATTGGGGAGCCAGGATCCTGGGCCTTTCCGCATGGATCATCCCCTGACGGAGACGAACTGTCCCGACCTCGTCCATCGGCTCGGTGACAAGACGGAAGCGAAAGCTGGTTTGGCCATAAGTCTCAATTGCAGTGCTTGGAGGCACGACAACACGCGTATTCTCCATCGCGTAATTAAAATCATCTGACTTGATCATCAATAAGACCACATACCCTAAGGCTTCGGCGGAAAAAGGTCAAAAGAACGATGATCTGCCATCGCACCTAAACTTCTGGCATCATTACCCTGCCTGAAGTCCACGATTTGACACACATCAATTTTCGGGTTTCCATAAGCAGATGAATCGATTTCTTCCCATCCTTCTGCTTCCGCTCCTTTTGCTGGGGGGTTGTTCTCAACTCTCCCAGGTTTCCGTCTATGACAACCCAGCCTTCAAGCCCAAGGATCCTTCCAAGGTGGTGGTCAAGGTTTCCCTCTCAAAGCAGATGGTCTACGTCATGGAGGGGAATCGCCCTCTTCTCGTCACGGCCTGCTGTGTCGGCGATGCAGCTCACCCCACTCCGAAAGGAAATTTCTCCGTGCTCAGCAAGAATCGTGACAAACGCTCCGGTGAATACGGCTTTGAGGTTTTGAATAAGATGATCCATGCCTGTTCGCGCGGCCAGGCGCATGGTTCCTATGTCGGTTATCCGATGCCCTACTGGGTGGAGTTCACTCCAGGGTATGGATTTCATCAAGGATGGGTGTGGCCCATGCCTCGGAGTCACGGATGCATCCGCATCCATGCGAATGATGCGGGAAAGTTCTACCTTCTTGTGCGCGATGGAACACCTGTGAGGATCGCAACTGCCCAGCCTGAGGATGCAACTCTTGGCGCTAATCATAAGCGGCCTCAGGATTATAATGATCCGGATCTTCCTTCCGAACTCCTGACAGCCCAAAAATATTTCGAGCAACTGAAGGTACCCTTCCTCCAGTAGTCCCCCTTGTGAGCGTCGCTCCCACACCCAAAGTGAACCTCCGGACTCCGGAGGTGATGGCTCGGGTGCAGGAGCAGGTCGAGCATCACTACCACAGCACTCTCGTCGAGAGAGTGCGTGCCGAGGGATCCGTTCTCCAGGTTGGGAAAACAACCCTCCGCTTGGCCAAGCAGTTTGGCTTCTGCTACGGCGTCGAGCGCGCGATCGATCTTGCCTATGCCGCGCGCAAGGTATTCCCCCAAGCCCGCCTCTTTCTGATCGGAGAGATCATTCATAACCCCGAGGTGAATGTCCAGATCGCCGCCCTCGGGATCAGGAATCTCCTCGATGAATCAGGTCGACCCCATGTCGAGGATCTTGGGCCTCAGGATGTTGTCATCGTCCCCGCCTTCGGCGCGACAGTTACTCTGGTTGAGGAGATCAAGCGTCACGGCTGCCATATTGTCGATACAACCTGTGGCGATGTGATGAGCGTTTGGAAGCGCGTCCGGCAGAACGCCTCTGAGGAGGTCACCTCCATCATCCATGGCAAGGCCTCCCACGAGGAGACCCGCGCCACGGCCTCGCGCGCCCTCGGCACAGGCAACGGGCGTTACCTGATCGTCCTGAACCTTGAGGAGACCGACCGTGTCTGCGACTTCCTCCTGGGGAAAGTGAACAGGGAGGAGTTTCTCCGGGAGTTCGACGGCCGCTTCTCCGAGGGATTCGATCCTGATCTTCATCTACAACGGATCGGTGTCGCCAACCAGACCACCATGCTGCGCGAGGAGACCGAAGCCGTGCAGAGGAAACTGAAGGCCGCCATCATAGAGCGTGATGGGAGTGCCTTGAACTTCCGCTTGTTCGACACCATCTGCGGTGCCACTCAGGAACGACAGGATGCACTGAAGGAACTCTTGAACCAATCGCTGGATCTCCTGCTCGTGGTGGGGGGCTATAACAGCTCCAACACCACCCATCTCGCCGAGATGGGTGAGCAGCTTGTTCCTACCTACTTCATTCGGAATCAAGAGTGCCTTGAGAATGCCGGCCTGATCCGTCACTTCGATCTTCATGAGAAGCGGGAGATTTTATCATCAGTCTCCTGGCTCCCCGAGCAAGGAGTGGAGGCCCGGATCGGAATCACAGCGGGTGCCTCCTGTCCGAATAACCTCATCGAGGAAGTTATGCTTCGGGTGCTAGCCCTTCGTGGTGAGAAAATTTAGTTTAACCCGGATTTTGCGATAGCGTGCTGGCAACAGGTTTGGGTGCTTCACCTGGTTGGTGAGTCTCTGGGGAGTTAAAACGTGAAAGCGTTAGAATGTTAAAAAGTGGGAAATATCTCAGAGAGCGACTCTTCACGGGTCTTAACCTTTTAACCCAATTCCTATTCCCGGGGTCGGCTTCTAATGCAAATTTTGGGTTAAACTATTAGACCGTTCAGATGATGGACTGTTTGAGGGATGGATGCATAATAACCAGAAGGCTGGATAAAACCTAAGAGCCTTCAGTCTGAACCCCTAATTCCCTTCTGCATGATCATCACTCCATCCCAGATGAAAGCAGCGGAGGAGGAGGCTTTCAGAAATGGAGCCACTCCCGAGGGACTGATGGAGGTTGCGGGTGAGGGGATTGCGCGGTGCATCGGAGAGTTTTTTCCGGAGCCCGGCACGGCGGTGCTTTTCTGTGGAAAGGGTAACAATGGTGGCGATGGCCTTGTGGTTGCGAAGCATCTTATCTCATGGGGATGGAGGGTGCTAATACGCCTTTCTGCGACCGAGTCGGATATGGCTGAGCTACCCCTGATGCATCTTCGCTCACTTCAGGGTGGGGAGATTATTTCATCCATACCATCGATCTCCGGGCAACAACTCCTCCTAATCGACGGCCTCTTGGGGATTGGTTCCGTTGGTGCTCCGCGAGGTGCAATCCAAGATCTGATCACTGAGATGAATGCACTGCGGAGCAAATCAGGAGGTTTTACCGTGGCCGTGGATCTTCCCTCAGGATTAGATGCCTCGACCGGAGAGATTCCCGGAGAGTGCGTGCAGGCTGATCTCACAGTGACACTTGGTGCCGTGAAAACCGGCTTGGTTGCCGATACCGCGACACCTGTCGTGGGTCGACTCGCCTTGGTGGAGCTGCCGGGAGTCACCATTGCGGGCGGCGATCCAGCAAGTATTTCCACATCCATAACACTCCGATCACTCCTCCCAACCCGGAACTTCGATTCCTATAAAGGGACCTATGGACACATCGGCATCCTTGCCGGATCGTCGGGCTTCCTCGGTGCGGCGAGGCTTTGTTCCTCAGCGGCGGTTCATGCCGGTGGAGGCCTTGTGACCCTCTATGCACTGCCAGATTGTCACGACCTTCTTGCCGCTACCTGCATCCCGGAGGTCATGGTTCAGCGGATTGCTTCCTACTCCGATATCCCGACTGACAGACTCGATGTCCTGGCACTTGGCCCAGGTCTTGGGCCTGAGTACCATGAGGAATTGAGAAGACTGGTTCGAAAGAGTCGGATTCCGTGTGTCGTTGATGCCGATGCTTTGAATGCTGTGGCCTCAGACCCCTCACTCCTAGCGCAGTGTGCCGGTCCCCGTCTTCTCACACCTCATCCCGGTGAGATGGAGCGACTCTGCCCCAGAGCGGGGAAGACCCGTCGGGAATGGGCGTCGGAGTTTACTCAGAAGTATCCGGTCACCCTCCTTCTCAAAGGATCCAGAACAATCACTGCAGAGCAGGGAATGCCTCCGGTTTTCAACAGCACCGGAAATCCGGGCATGGGGAGCGGTGGGATGGGTGATGTCCTGACCGGTGTCTGCGCCGCATTGATCGGTGGGGGGCATTCCTGCCGGGATGCCGCCATGCTGGGGGCATGGATTTGTGGCCGAGCTGCAGAGATTGCCATCTTCCATGGCACCAATTCTCAGGAATCACTCTCCGCCTCCTCGGTGATCGCTAACTTGGGGTTGGCCTGTTCTTCGCTTAGGTCAGGGGACTTCTAGGATGATAAATCGATCGTCTGACCTGGGGGAGGGGCGATGACTTTTGTCTCGGGGAGGGCGCAGTAAAGCTCTCTCTTGAACCATTCGATGGCTGGATCGTCGCCATGAACCAGGAGGATGGTCTTAGGTCTGACCTTGATCGCATAGGAGAGAAGATCATTCCTCTGGGCATGCGCACTGAAGGTGAAGACCTCCCGGTGACAGTGGAAGGGGACAGCTGCTCCTGCTGAGGTAAGCTGCACGTTGCTTCCCTGTTCGGCATTCCTGACGTGCCCCGCTGGGGAATTCGGGTCCGCATAGCCAACAAAGAAGAGATACTGGGAAGGATCAGGCAGCACCTTTCGTGCGAAGATATTGGAGAGTGTATTCTCGGTCATCATGCCGCTTGAAAGAGCATAGATGGCTCGCTTTCGAGGATTAAGCGACTGGATCTCAGCACCACCTGCGACATAGGGGGCGACCTCGTACATTAGACGAAGGTTGGGGAGTCTTCTCGGCACCTGCGCTGCCATGGTGTCATAGACGGCAGTGATCTTGCTACTAAGCCCTCCGACGTAGAGCGGGGTGGGGGGTATGATCCGTTCTCTCTGCATCTGCCAGAGTAAGGCCATAACCTCTTGTGTTTTTCCGAGCGCAAAAACCGGAATGGTCACACTGGCTCCTTCCTCAAGAGCCGAGGCGACGGCTTTTGCGAAGCGGACCTCTTCCTTCGCCCTTGTGAATCCTTCGGGCACAGGGGCGTTACCCCGGGTCGTCTCCATCAGAAGAACATCGATAGGTTCTTCGGGAAAGCGAGCGCCGGTCTGGATCGTCTGATCCTCAAAATTCACATCGCCGGTATAGAAGAACTTCTTCCCTTCTGAATGAATCATCACACCGGCGGATCCGAGGATGTGCCCCGCGTCATGGAAGGTCACGGTCGTCGAGGCACTCCCTCCACCGACCCGTTCACCATCGAGAGAAAGAGAGCGCTCAAGTGGACAGTGTCTCCACATTCGGGATGCCAGTTCGATAGCACGGTGACTGAATAGAGGGTAGTCGACGAGATTCAGTTCCTCCTGCTGGCGGTTCATCACATTGACCGAGTTGTGGAGCATGATGTCGGCGATCCTCGCCGTACCGGTTGTCATGAGTACCGGCATGCCCGGTTGACGTGATTGGAGTAGGGGGAGACATCCGACATGATCCTGATGCGCGTGGGTAAGGATCGTGGAGCGGATCGATCCATTATGGATCTCCTCCAGCATCGGGGTTGCGTCATGGCCGACATGCTCTGGATGCATTCCACAGTCGAGGATCACGGAGCCTTCGGGAAGGTCGAGGCGATAGCAGTTGGAACCAATTCCTCCCCCTCTCGTGAGATTCGTGAAGCGCATAAAGGTCTATTCTAAGAGATGGGCTTCACAACCAGCGAGGGCAATCTCGGGCAAGATACCTCCTCTTCAGACTTATGAGGAGGAGACTTCAAATTAGACTGCAACTTTTTTGCACCGATGGTTTTATATGAATAATGTTCTCCCCGTTTCCTGAAAAGCTTTGGGATAGGAAAATGGCTGCCCATCTGCTCGATAGAGCAGGATTTGGCGGTACGCCTGCAGAGGTCGATGCCCTAGTGGGCATGGGACCCGAGAGGGCTGTTAACTCCTTCATCAATGCTGATGATGACAGTGATCTGTTTCCAAGGCCCGAATTGCTGATGCCTGAGCAAAGACTTGTGTACAAGCAGCGTGAAAAAGCCGCAGCAACGGAAGATGAACGCCGGGAAGTCAGGAAGGAGTTGGGTAAAGCGGAGGCAGCAACGATGCTCGAACTCCGTCTCTGGTGGCTCAATAGGATGCGTTACACAGCTGCCCCCCTGCAGGAGAAAGCAACTCTCTTTTGGCATGGTCATTTCGCTACCAGCAATCAGAAAGTGAATGACTCATACTTGATGTGGCAACAGAACGATACCCTTCGTCGTTATGCCCTCGGTAAGTTTCCTGATATGCTGAAAGCGATGTCTCGTGATCCAGCTATGATTCGCTGGTTGGATCTCGGTGATAGCCGCAAGGACCACCCAAATGAAAACTTCGCTCGAGAGGTGATGGAACTCTTTTCTCTGGGGGAGGGGCATTACACGGAAAAGGATATCCAGGAATCAGCACGTGCCTTCACCGGATACCGCATTAATTACGAGAAGGGACAGTTTCACTTTAAGGAAAAAGATTTCGATTCGGGAACAAAGACCTTTTTCGAAAAGACCGGACCTTGGACTGGGGATGACATTATCGACGCCATTGTTTCCCAACCCCAGTGCGCACGTTTTATTGGAAAAAAGCTCTGGGTCTTTTTCGTAGCCGAAAATCCCTCAGAGGAAACCCTCAGTGGTATTGCGGAGCTTCTCCTCTCCAATGGCTACGACATCGGTGCCACGCTTTCGACGATTTTCAAGAGTGCCGCATTCTACTCTCCGAAAGCCGTGCATCATCAGATCAAGAGTCCCATCCAGTGGATCATGCAGACGACCAAGATGCTGGAGATCCCTCTTCCGGATGCCCGGGTTCTGGAGAACTCCCTTGCATCCCTCGGTCAGGTCATTTTCGCCCCTCCGAATGTGAAGGGGTGGGATGGCGGCAGGGCCTGGATCAGTGCCTCAAACCTTCTTTATCGATACAACCTTGCCGCTTACCTGCTTAGCGGTAAGGCTCGTATCCTTGGTGGCGGTAATACCAAAACAGCAATGATTCCGCTGAAAACCATAGCCCCGACAAGCGTTCGGGGAAGCTCTGATCAGCTCCTTGATGAGCTGTCTTTCCGTGTCTTTAACTACCCGCTCCCTCCCAAGGATCGAGCCACCTATCTGACCTTTTTGGAAAAGCATTCTACTCCCTACGCCGATGATACGGTCCGGGATCTGATGCAACTCATGATGAGTACGCCCGATTATCAGCTGACATAACTCCGTTCAGTGTCATCTTATCCTAGAGTTTCAACTCCTCACCATTCCCCCGAATGAAATCCCCAAAAGAACAAACTCTCCACACGAGACGAGACTTTCTCAGGACATCGGTTCTGGGAGGGGCGCTCGCCTATACGGTTCCACTCTTTCTTGAAAAGACCTTCCTCTGCCTCGACACCATGGCAGCCGCTACTTCAGGACAAATCACCACGGGTAAGGATGGCACGATCCTAGTTGTTCTCCAACTCGCGGGAGGCAATGACGGTATCAATACACTCGTTCCCTACGGGGATGATGCCTACTACAAAGCCCGTCCCAAGATCGCCATTCCAAAAGCCGACATCCTCCGTATCAGTGACTACGCAGGGCTTCATCCGAAGCTAACCGGAATCCACGATCTCTATGCCCAAGGATGTCTTGGTATGGTTCAAGGTGTGGGGTATCCGAATCCGAATCGTTCCCACTTCCGCTCGACGGAGATCTGGCAGACAGGGAGCGATGCTGACAAGAATGAGTCCCAAGGATGGCTTGGCCGATACTTTGATAATTGCTGTCAAGGGAGTGATCCCTCATCCGTGGGAGTGGCTATCAGCGGTCAGACTCCCCAGGCCTTTGCCTCTCCAACACCCAAGGGGGTGGCATTCAGCAATCCTGAACAATTTCGCTATATGAGTGAGGCGGCCAGCGATCCAGCCTCTGCCGATATGTTCATGCGTCAGATGAATCAGCCGACCGATGCGGGACACAATTCCCTGAGTGAGAACTCAGGAGGCTCGATCGGAATGCTCTCTGGACCTGCGGACGATGACGGTAGCACCGTTGAGTTTCTTCAGCGAACAGCTCTCGGTGCCCAGATGAGCAGTGACAAGATCCTGGCCATCACGCGAAAGACGAAGAGCTCAGTTAATTACCCTCAATCACAGCTCGGAAATAGTCTCAATCTGGTGGGACGCCTGATTGCCGGAGGATTGCCCACCCGTGTCTATTATGTCTCCCAGGGAGGATTTGATACCCATGCCAACCAGTTGCCCTCCCATGAGAGGCTGATGAGTGATTTAAGCGCAGCGACAACTTCCTTCGTTCAAGACTTGAAGGCACAAGGAAACTTCAATCGCGTCCTGATGATTTCTTTCAGCGAGTTCGGTCGCCGTGTCTCTGAGAACGCTAGTGGCGGTACCGATCACGGGGCCGCAGCTCCACTCTTTGTGATGGGTGGGGGGGTCAAACCAGGTCTCTATGGAAACTATCCCAGCCTCACTGACCTCCATGACGGAGATCTCAAGTTCGGTACCGACTTCCGATCCGTCTATGCCACAGCACTGGAGAAATGGCTCGGGGCGCCGAGTGAGATGGTGCTTGGGAAAAAATATCCGCTCTTACCGTTTATTTAGGAACCATCCCTCGTACTAAGAGCCCAAGGCTCAGTAATGCAGGAGCGAGCCAGGGAATAAGGATTCCATGATTCAAAGCGAAGATGACAGCTGCGAGCGTCGCACCGGCCGTCACGACTGCAAGAATCAGAACGGTAATCCTGCCCCCCCGAACTCCGATTAGGAGTAAAACAATCGATCCCCCGGTAAGGCAGAATTGATTGATCCAGGAGAGGTGTCGCCATGAGAGACGTGATTCTAATTGCTGAAGCGTACCCACGAGCAAACGGTCAGAAGAAGTTCCTATGATCACGGGGGCATCATTCCAGACTGTCTCGAAATCAACGGACTTTTCGCCCCGTTCCTTTTGCTCGATGCTGAGAAGAAAATCTTCCAGAGTCACGGATTTGAGAGAAGTGAGTCCGCTCTTGAGAATGGGAATCATTCCACTCTTTATAAGAAAGATCGGCGTATGATGCGGAACGACGAGAAGCCTTCCAGCAAGAACCCACACAGGTAAGTCGTGATTCACTGAATCCCCGGCAGCGTTGTAGATGATTTCCCGCAAGACCTCCCACCAGACCGATCCAAGAACCTCTCCATTCTTTGTTTGGGCGAAGAGTTGGATGCCGAGAGGTGGGAGGGTTGCTATCGGAAGGAAGCATCCTTCTTCCTTGTTAGATAGTTTCCCGGCGACACGTTCCAAGCTCAAGGGGTCACTGATCCATGTCGGGGGATCATAGCGGCAGAGGGGCACGGAATGATACTCTGTGACTGGGGAAGATTCCCGTGCCTGAATAACATGAATACCTTCGGCACTGAGCGTGTGGAGAACCCCTGGGAGGAGTGATGCCGATTCCTGATCCAGGATCACTTTGCCGGCTATTAAGATCTGTGCAGGGTGGAGTTTGCCCAGTCCACGAAGAGCCATGGCCAGGTCAAGGGATGCCAGAGATCCGTCATTGGAAGGAAGTTCGAGTAACTTGAGAGCGGGTTTCGGAGGAAGCTTTGGCAGAGTGGATAATGGAATCTTCTGAAGCAGTCGCTCCTCAAGAGGCCAAGTGAGTCCGAGCAACTGAATGAAGCCGGCTAGTAAAATCATCGAGCAGAAAGCAACGATCAGAAAAGGGGAGAAGCTCCCGGGATGACTCCGAACTAAAGGAGCTATGGGCTCTTTGGTTCCATCATTTTCCTTCAGATAATAAAGTGCCATGACAATTAGATGCTGGGGGATGGAGTAAGAGGGCCTAAAGCTACTCTTGGGATTCGCGGATCAAAGCTTCGGCATGAGCTTTTGCCGAAGCGGTGACGCCTCCGAGCATTCTAGCAATCTCAGAGATGCGGTTGGATCCCTTTACTGCGGAAAGGGTCGTTTCGGTGCGCCCTTCATGGACAGACTTGATGACCATGAACTGCGACGAGGCCGCTGCTGCGACTTGGGGGAGGTGAGTAATGCAGAGAACCTGATGACCCGACCCTAGCTCCCGCATCTTCCCTGCCACCATGGTGGCGATCTCTCCGCCGACATTTGCATCGATCTCGTCAAAGACGAGCAGTGGAATCTTGTCTTGTCCGGCGAGCGCCGATTTGAGCGCCAGCATGACGCGTGAGATTTCGCCACTGGAGGCGATGGAACGAAGATTCTGAACCGGTTCACCAGGATTTGGCGCAAAAAGAAACTCGGCAACTTCACCCCCATCGGGTCCTGGCTCCTCTTGCTTTTCGAGAGATATTTCAAATCCGGCCTGCTTGAAGCCGAGATCGGCCAGTTGACGTGCCACGATCTTCGAGAGCTTGCCTGCTACCTGAGTACGTTTAGCTCCCAGTTTCTCAGCTGCAACAAGGAGTCCGGCTTTGGCTTCAGAAACTTTTTTCTCCGCCGCTGATTTCAAGCCCTCAAATCCGGAAAGTTTTTCCAGTAAAATGGCTGATGAGGCGCCCCGTGCGATGACATCAGAGAGCGAAGGTCCATACTTTCGACGCAGTGTCGCCAGCAGATTCAGACGATCCTCCAGTTGCTGAAGCTCTGTTGCATCGACCTCAATGGTTTCTGCATAATCACGGAGATCAGAGATCAGGGAATTAAGATCACCCGTGATCCTCTCCAACGTCTCCAGGTGGCAGGAGGAACGCTCATCCAGTCGGCCGAGTTCCCTGAGCAGACGCGCGGTCTCCGAGAGTGCCGGACTTGCACCGCGATCCTCATCGTCGAGACGGGTAACTGCTGATGCAGAGAGTTCGATGAGTCGGCGACTATTCGATGCAGCCCTGTATCTGGCATTCAGTGACTCTTCCTCTCCCTCGAGCAGATTTGCGGAGATGATCTCGTCAACCTCGAGTCGCAGTTGCTCGATCCGCTCCATTCCTCCTGCTGATGCCTCGAGGTCTTCCAGATCTCGTTTGGCGGCAAACACGGCGTCACGGCATTCCAGATAAGCTTCTCTCAGAGGCAATGCTTCGCAGTATCGATCCAGAAGGAGTGTCTGCTCACGCCTGGAAAAAAGGGATTGGTGATCGTGAGGGCCATGAAGATCGACGAGTCGGGTGCCGAGTTCCTTCAAAACCGAGAGATTGCAAGGACTCCCATTAATGAACTGGCGTCCCGAGGTTCCGCTACCTTCCGCGGCGATGGTTCTCTTGAGAATCAACTCACCCTCCTGGCAGGGATCGATCCCGGATTCTTCAAGCAATGAATCGATCTCCTTCGTTTCCCCTAAAGAAAAGACGGCCTCGATTCCAGCAGAAGAAGCTCCCGCTCTCACCACACCGCGATCGGCCCGCTCACCCAGTAGGAACTTGAGCGCGCCAAGGATGATCGACTTTCCGGCTCCAGTCTCGCCGGTTACGGCAGTGAAACCGGCAGGGAGTTCCCATTCCAGCTCCTCAACAAGGGCGAGATTGCGGATTCGGAGAGATCGGAGCATGGCCGACATGGGAGATACTATGCCAGTCGGTAAGGGAGAGTTGAAGCGTTCAATTGCAGGGCAGAAAGACTCCGGCCCTTTTAACCTTTTGTAACTTTTTTAACCTTTTAACTTTATCATCATGTCTTCTTTGGAAATTACCTTTCTTGGCACGGGGACATCACAGGGGGTGCCTGTTATTGGATGTGATTGTCCTGTCTGCCGATCCGCCGATGCTCGGGATCAACGCACGAGAACCTCTCTTCTGCTCAAGGCACCGGAATGTCACTTCGTGATTGATACGGCACCCGAGTTCCGGATCCAGTGCCTGCGCGAGCGAGTCACCCGTCTGGATGCTGCCCTGATGACCCACGCGCATACGGATCATATCATGGGTTTTGATGACATGAGGCGCTTCTGTGAGATGGAGGATCGTGCCATGCCTGTCTATGCCTCCGAAGCGACGATGGAGGGACTGAAGGCCACCTTTCGTTATGCTTTCGACGAGCCGCAACCTTGGAAGAACTATCTGCGGTTGGCCCCACAGGTTATTCGAGGCCCTTTTCAACTTGGCGAAACAACGATCGTCCCAGTTGATCTGCCTCATGGGAAATTCACGACCACAGGTTTTATCTTCCTTCGGAAGGGTCGGAAGTTATTGGCTTACTTCACTGACTGTGCGGATGTTCCTCCTGCTGCCATTGATGCGGCTTATGGTGTCGAGGTGCTTGTGCTCGACGCCCTAAGAGAAAGGCCTCATCCCACTCATATGAATTTTGAGCATGCCATGGAGATATCCCGGCTTATCAGTCCCGGAAACACCTGGTTCATCCATCTCTGTCACGAGGTTTCCCATGCAGCAAAGCAGCAGGAATTGCCGGCCGGATTTCATCTGGCTTATGACGGGTTGACATTGAGGGTGGGGGAGTCATGAGCGTCTTGCGCACCGTTCTGATCACTCTCGTTGCAGTCATCCAGACTGCCTGTTTCGCATCTCCTAGTCACTCTGCTCGTGCGGAGGAACTTGGGGCCATTGTTGTGATTTACAATCAAAACGATCCAAGCGCCAAGTCCCTGGCAGACTTCTATTGCATGGAGAGGGGAATAGATCCCACGCATGAGATTGCTCTAACGACTCCACTCAGGGAGGAGATTAGTCGGGAAGAGTACGACTCCTTGATCGCAGCACCCATTAGGCAGGAACTTCTGCGTAGGGGACTGTGGTCGTTCACCCGAGACATGATGAACCGGCCGATTCTCTATGCTTCTTCAGTCCGTTATGCCGCACTCATCAAGGGAATGCCCCTAAAAATAAGACAATCAGAATCCTATCCGGGTGATGCGAAGAACCAACCCGACCCTTATGGAGGAGTTAATGCGGCCTCGGTTGATTCGGAGCTTTCAGTTCTCGGGCTTTTCTCCCCCCAGATTTCGGGGACTCTGAATAACCCGCTCTACACCAATTCCCCGACAGGCATTGCCTCTGATAAGACCAATATTCCTGTTCCCATGATCATGGTCTCGCGACTTGATGCTCCAAGCGATAACGCCGTGAGATCGTTGATCTCTACTTCCATTGCCGCTGAAAAAGCAGGCGTTTGGGGATGGGGTTACATCGACCTTCAGTCATCAACGAACAAAGCCTATGTGCGGGGAGACACTTGGATCCATGAAGCGGGAAGGGCCATGAGAAAAAGCGGAATCCCAGTGATTTCAGATGATCTGCCTGAAACCCTGCAGGCTGGTTTCCCTGTGACTGATGCAGCTGCTTACTATGGCTGGCATGACGAAAATATCGATGGGCCGTTCGCAGACACTGCCTTCCGATTCGTTCCGGGTGCCGTAGCCGTGCACCTTCACTCCTTCAGTGCATCGACGCTCCACGATCCGACAAAGGGTTGGACGGGTCCTCTCATCATGCATGGTGCAGCTATCTCGCTGGGCAATGTTTACGAACCCTACCTGCCATTCACGACGGATCTGGGGATTTTTGCCAATGCCCTGATTACAGGTCATAACCTGGCCGAGAGCTACTACGCTGCGCAGCCGGTTCTCTCCTGGATGAGCACCTGCGTTGGGGACCCTCTCTACCGTCCGTATGCTGGGTATTTGGATCCGGCAAACCAGCCTGAGAGCGTCTGGACAGATTACCGACGTATTATCCTTTCCCATGATGGAGATGTTTTGCGTGCAGCCAAGGAACTCAAAGCCAGGGCCGAAGAGAAAAAGGAAAGTCTGTACCTGGAGGCGCTCGGCGCAGCGCAGATGGATGGGAGAGACTTGATTGGTGCCGAAAAGAGTTTCAAAGAAGCAGCAGTTTTTACGAGTGAGCCAGTCATTGAATTTCGACTCTTGCTGGAACAAGCTCGTGTGCTTGAGAAGCAGGGTCGAAGCGCCGTGGCCATGGAACTCTTGAGAGAAAATATCACCCGATTCAAGACAGCTGACCAACAGTCACTCATCCTGTCGTGGATCAAGCGCATGGAATCTCCTCCTCCATCTCCAGATCTATCACCTTCGCAGCAATGAGATTTCTTCTTTTCTTGATGCTGGTCGTATCAGCCGTTCAAGCAGCAGATTCTTTGAAGGCTTTTCCTCCTGCAGGAGAGGGAATGAGCCGTTATGTGATTTACCTCCCTAAAATGGAAAATGAGGATTTGTTAAAAGTGCAGTTGATCGTTGGCAAAACAATGAAACTAGATCCCCAGAACCGCTACTTCTTCGGGGGACGTCTAGAGACAGAATTGATTCCCGGATGGGGTTATGATCGCTATCTCCTAAAATCCCTTGGCCCCATGGCAGGAACAATGATGGCGGTGGATCCTGACGTGCCTAAAATCGAACGCTTCATCACACTCGGAGGTGAACCGGAACTCGTTCGTTACAATAGTCGTCTCCCTCTTGCGGTTTATGTACCAACCGGGGTCATGGTACGATATCGAATCTGGCGTGCTAAAGCAAAGATTGAGGCCGCCCCGGAGGGCTAAATCAGTTTCTCGCTGCTGGCACTAATCCGTAAATGAATAATGCTCCGTCTGTGCCTACATACACTTGACCATTGGCAACGATCGGCACGGTAAACTTTAGTGCGTTGCTAAGATTATCCGCTTGAGACATGGTGCTATTCCAGATTTCCAGAAGATCTGTGGAACGGAACGCTCTCAGAACACTGGCATCTCGATCGATCGCCCAAACAATGGCACTCTTGTTTCCATTGGCTGAAATTGATGTGTTGGCTCCAGGCCAGTTGTAAGTGTTTGGGGTCTGGACGTCGGTTCTGACAATCCCATCTCCATCAGTGTACCAGCTTCCGATAAGGCCATTGGTATAGGTGAATTGCCTCCCGTAATCACCCGCAGCAAAGTAGTAGAAACGATTGTTTAAATAGGATGGCGTGCTGAAGCCGGTCCATTCCCCGCCGTTACCTACTGCCTGATTGATTGTTTGGAGGCAATGGTTGGTGTTGGGATCGAATTTGCCCATGTTGGTGGAACTCATTGAGTACATGGATCCATCCTTGCCAGTCCCAAGTATAAAGGTCTTGTTACCTGAAGAAATAACAACTGGCCCACATGAACCGACGTCGAGATCTGCATCATTGATGCTCTGATTGTTATAGGGGGTGAAGTAATCGGCCACCTTGAGTCCCCAGCCATTGGGATTGGGCGTAGTGAGGGTAGAGCTATCCGGGGAAATCTTCAGAAAACAGTCACCATAATTGGCATCGATCGGTATCCCTCGGGAATTGGTCTGAAAACCATTAAAGCTACCATTGCCAGTCTCTAAATAGAGGTTCCCGGCGCTATCGCTGGCCACACATCCTCCGGACTGCCAACTTCCGGCAAGGCCACCATTGGGAGTAGTGTTAAGAACAGAGTTGAGCGCTAGACTTGTTGTGTTGAATCCTAAAACCCACCCATGGTAGGGACCATTATCTCCATGGGAGGCAAAGGCGGCATAAACCGTTCCATTCACAAGCGTGAGACCAGGACGGTTCATCTGACGGAGGGAATTAAAGTAAACAACATTGGTCGAAACGTTCAAAATCCTTCTTCCACTGGCAAGCGGTATCGTTGAAATAATGGATCCGTCACCATATCCGATCACGTAGGGATCTCCTGATGAAGGGTTGGTCCGATAGTAGTAGTTGTTGCCATCAAAACCTGTGTCGGCAAATTTGTAAGTGCTATTAATTGCACCAGTAGCGGCATTGATCTTGTAGATAGCCTGCACATAGTGATCCATCCCGCCATAGTTCGTTTTGGACTTGGAAATGAGGTAAAGCCAGTTCCAGTTGTCGATCACGGGTGTGGAACAGATACCTATGAAAGGCTGAATGTCTCCACTGCCCGTATCATCACTAGGTACAGGAGTGCCATAATTGGTCAAAGTCCTGCTCCAGACGACGGCTCCATTGGTGGCGTTTATAGCAGCAACGACGTTTTGTTGAGTGGCGATGAAAACAAGGGACTTGTTATTAATCGTTTTGATAAGAGGGGCACCATAAATTTGCCCCTGAATGGGAACAGTAGCTTTCAGCCCAAAATCCCAAGGATCAACATTATCAAGGGAGAGGGTGCTTTCGTTGGTGTTGGCTCCCTGATCACTATTTCCGTAACGGTAGGAAGTAACGTCTGTCGCTAGTACATTCCAGTTCACGAAAATGGCCAGAGAAGTTGTGAGCAGGGCGAGACACTTATTCATATTTTTTATGTGAACATTCATCGATTCCCTGAAAAGGAAAATATCGAATGAAGTGGAATCTGACTAGTTGGTCTTCAGAACCTCAATGAAAGCCTCTTGCGGGATATTTACCTGGCCGATCGCCTTCATGCGCTTTTTACCCTCTTTCTGTTTCTCAAGGAGCTTGCGTTTACGAGTGATGTCACCTCCGTAGCACTTGGCGGTCACATTCTTACGCATGGCACCAATGCTCTCTCGGGCCACAATCTTGCCTCCGACGGCAGCCTGTATGGCAACCTGATACATCTGTGTGGGAATGACATCCTTGAGTTTGGTAGCCAGCGAGCGGCCGCGGCCTTCGGCTTTGTCTCGGTGGACGATACTTGAGAAGGCATCTACGGGCTCTCCGTTAACCAGCATCTCGAGCTTAACCATGCGATCGGCACGGTATCCAGCAGGCTCGTAATCCAACGATCCGTAGCCACGGGTAACGGATTTGATCTTATCGTGGAAGTCGACAAGGATCTCGTTAAGTGGAAGGACTGCAGTGATCATGACGCGACGGGTATCGATCGAGTCGGTGCTCTCCACGATGCCGCGCTTGTCCATCATGATCTGCATGATGTCGCCGATATTCTCGTTGGGGATCATGACAAAGCACTTCACGACCGGTTCGCGGATCTCCTCGACGACGCTCATGTCGGGAAGGTTGGCCGGGTTATCGACCATCAGGGTCTCTCCATTGGTCTTCACGACTTCGTAAACGACGCTCGGATAGGTCGCGATGATATCCATGTCGTACTCGCGGCGAAGGCGCTCAACAATGATCTCCATGTGAAGGAGTCCCAGGAAACCGCAACGGAAGCCAAACCCAAGCGCAACAGAGCTCTCGGGCATGTAGTTGAAGGCGGCGTCGTTGATCTGGAGCTTACCCATGGCGGTCTTGAGTTGCTCGAAGTCAGCGGTATTGATCGGATAGATGCCACTGAAGACCATCGGCTGAACTTCCTTGAATCCGGGGAGGGGTTCGGAGGCAGGCTTTTTGGTATCGGTCAGAGTATCGCCGATCTTGATCTCGGCCGTGCTCTTGATATTGCCGATGAAATAGCCGACATCACCCGCGCCCATCGCTCCTGTTGCAGTCATCTTCGGGGTGAAGATACCAACCTCTTTCACCTCATAGGACTGGTTGGTCGACATGAGTTTCACTTGGGTTCCAGCCTTGAGATTACCCGAGAAGACTCGAATATAGCTGACGACTCCGCGGTAGGTGTCAAAGAGTGAGTCAAAGACAAGAGCCCTCAGAGTTCCGTCTCCCTCCGGGGGTGGGGGGACACGATGAACGACTGCCTCCAAAATATCGACGATTCCGATGCCGGCCTTGGCACTTGCGGGAATCGCCTCCTAGGCAGGGATGGCGAGGAGGTCCTCCAGCTGTTTTTTAACCGTTGGGAGATCAGCATTCGGTAGATCGATTTTGTTAATGACCGGGATGATTGTCAGCCCTTGCTTGTGGGCGAGGTGGATGTTAGCCATGGTCTGTGCTTCAACTCCCTGAGCCGCATCCACGACAAGGATAGCTCCTTCGCAGGCGGCAAGGCTTCGGGAGACCTCGTAGGCGAAGTCCACATGCCCTGGAGTATCCATGAGGTTGAGCGTGTATTCCTGACCATCCTTGGCCCGATACTGCATGGAGACCGGGTGCGACTTGATAGTGATCCCGCGCTCACGCTCAAGATCCATGGAGTCGAGTACCTGCTCCTGCTTGTCTCGATTAGCGATCGTGTTCGTGACCTCCAGAAGACGGTCCGAGAGGGTGGTTTTCCCGTGATCGATATGGGCAATGATGCAAAAGTTGCGAGTATTCTGAACAGACATGGAGAAGCTAGTGAATATCGTCCACTAGATGAACAGGGTCAATCCTCTTGGTGCACCTGGTACACTTGGATGAGAGATGGATCTTTGGTGTCAGCTTGTTTCTTTGAACTTGATTCCTGAGTAATCACGTCACAGGGTTTTAAGAGATGAGAGATAATGATGAACCCTCCGGTCGATCCAAGGCGTGGATCTGGATCTTGGTCTTAGTTCTAATCACGCTGCTAACCGTTCCCTTTTTATCAATGGGGGTTGCAATGACAAAGTCAGGACTATCGGCAGTTCTTGGGCGGGAAAAGAGAGCACAATCGGTCCAGAACACCAAAGCGCCCGAGGAGAACGCTCATGAGTCGAATGATTTGGGTGGGTTAAGGGCGATGCTTGAGAAGGCTGCTGCCGGCGCCATCAAGGTACCTCAGCTAAGTCCCAAGATGAAAGAGGTACAGATTCAAGCACCAGCAGCATCAATTACCAAAGCCACGAGTGAGATTCATTCATTATTATCCGATAGGCATCTCCAGTATGTGGAGGCTGTTGATAATGACCGCATCCGAATCATTGTGATTATTTCGAGCAAGGAGTGGCCCGAACTTTCAGGAAGTCTTCAGATGGCGGCACAGAAGGATGGCTTTGTCTACCATGGCCCAAGCCAGACTGCTACTGCCGGTGATCAAGCCGACTCCATGGTGGCAGAGATCGAGATTCTCAAGAAGTTGGGAGACTAGGATTTCGAGGCCTTTCTTTTCCTTCACTCCATTATTCATGACATATATTATCTGTAGTTATTAAAATAACACCGTGGGAAGGAGCCAAAGGTTGTCTCCAGTGACATTTCAGCCTTTGATCAGAGTCTTTCCCATGAATAGCGAGAACCGAATCGACACACTCTTTGCCAGACTCAAGTCCGAGGCAAAACCCGCAATGATCGCCTACATCACTGGCGGAGATCCAACATTGAGCGCCTCAGCAAAGGTTGCCCTCGAGATGGAAAAGGCCGGGGTTGACCTCCTGGAACTTGGAATTCCTTTTTCGGATCCACTAGCTGATGGTGCCACCATTCAGATGGCAGCTGGACGTGCCCTGGCAGCTGGCGCCTCCGTTCCTGGAATCCTCGATCTCGTCCGTGAGATCCGCAAGACCAGCCAAATCCCGATTGTTCTCTTCGCCTACCTCAATCCCATCTACATCTACGGATTCGAGAAATTCCAGCAGGACGCAGCAGTAGCCGGCGCCGATGGCCTTCTTCTTCTGGATCTCCCGCCTCAGGAAGCTGCCAGGAACACCGAGCTTGCTTCCGACCACGGACTAAAATCCATTCGCCTAATCGCCCCTACGACGCCTCCGGAGCGCCTCAAGGAGATCACCGATGCCGCCTAGGGATTCATCTACTATGTCTCCCGTGAAGGAGTTACCGGCGAGCAGACCAGCCTTTCGACCGATATCGCAGAACGTGTTGCCGCCATCCGTGCCCTCACCAAGGTACCGGTGGCTGTGGGATTCGGCATCTCGAACCCAGAACAGGCCGCCACCGTGGCAGGCCTCGCAGATGGAGTCGTCGTCGGCAGCGCCATCGTCCGTCAGATTGCCGAAATCGGAGATACGCCGGAGCTTCCCTCTAAAATTGCTGATTTCGTACGCCCCATCGCCGAGGCTGTTCATCACAAGAATGGCTGATCCGTGTTCCAATGAACCCCAAGCATGACAAGGTTCACCACACCTTTGTCCTTCTTCTCGCATCCCTTGCTGGCTGTATAGACGCGATCTCCTTCGTGAATGCAGGTGTTTTCCCGGCCAACATGACCGGGAATTCGGTAGTTCTTGCGATTTCGGTCGTCAATCATGCTGCCGCGTCCCAACGGGAAACCCATGCTTTCCTGATCATCTTAGGGTTTTGCTTCGGAAGCGCCATCGCGGCATTGCTGATCCGCTCCCAGCGCATGGTTTGGTCTCGTAGCGTGAATCTGGTGTTTATGATTGCAGGATGTGCTCTGCTCGGGGCCGGTGTCGCCATGGGGAATGGGAAAATCATCTATTCCAGTGGTATTCTCTTGGCCCTTGCTGCCGCGATGGGCATGCAGGCAAGCGCACTCCTGCACTTGAACTTTCCCGGAGCTGGAACTTCCACGGCGGTGACCGGCACCTTGGCCACGGGGGTGACTCGCGCCGTCCAGCATCTTTGGGGAATCATGGTGCCCGGTTTTGTCACGGATCAACCCTCCCCCTGGTTTCCGTTGATGGTTTTCAGCGTCTACTTTATCGGTGCTCTTGCAGGAGGAGTTCAACGGGGATTCCACGCATCCGTTGCCACCATGGTATGTGGCGGACTGCTTGCCCTGGTCGGCCTTGCCGAGGAATTTCGAACGAGTAGAAATCAAAGCCGCTGCTGAGCCTTGCTTTGCGGCGTGACTAGGGAGCCAAGCGCCCTCATACTTGTAAGATGACTTTGGAGTTCACCAAGATGAACGGCGCAGGGAATGACTTCGTCATGGTTGATAACCGTGACGGCTCCCATAGCCTAACCCGCGAGCAGATTGAGCTTCTCTGCGATCGACACCGAGGCATCGGGGCCGATGGCCTGATTGCGGTCGAAGGTTCGCCTGAGCTTCCCCGGATGCGTTATTACAATGCTGATGGTGGCGAGGCTGAAATGTGTGGCAACGGAGCCCGCTGCTTTTCTCGATTCACAGCGCGCTTGCTTGGACTGAATGCCGGCAGCTTTTCATTCCAGACCGAGGCCGGAATCCTCTCCGCCGAGCTCCTTCCTGACGACCGGGTCCGCCTCCGCATGAGCGAGCCCCACAGCCTTCAGTTGGCCCACTCACTTCGCGTGCTTGATCGGGACATGGAGGTTCATTCCCTGAATACAGGGGTTCCCCATGCCGTCACCTTTGTGAAGAATCTGGAGGAGACTCCGGTTTTTGAATTGGGACGCGCGCTTCGCCAGCATCAGCGTTTTGCTCCCGCTGGAACAAATGCCAATTTCGTGCAGGTTCTGGAACCAGGTACTCTTGCCATCCGTACGTATGAACGCGGGGTTGAGGATGAGACTCTGGCCTGTGGTACTGGGGTTGTCGCCGCCGCCCTTATCCATCACCATCTCACCAAGGCCCCCTCTCCCATCTCCGTTCAAGTTCGTGGTGAAGATACTCTTGAAGTAGGTTTTATTCTGGAAAACGGACATCCTGTCGCAGTGACACTCTCGGGTCCGGCTGATTTTGTTTTCACTGGCTCAGTGACCATCTAAACCCTAAAACGTTTTCCCATGTCATCGATCTCCTTTGCAGGTGCCCATACGGCACTCGTTACCCCCTTCAAGAATGACGCACTAGATGAAGAGGCACTGGCAGCTCTGATTGAGGGCCAGATTCAAGGAGGGATCTCTGGTATCGTCCCAGTCGGAACCACGGGTGAGTCCCCCACCCTGAGTCATGAGGAACATCGCCGGGTTATCGAGATTGCCGTTAAGGTAGCAGCAAAGAGAGTATTGGTCATCGCGGGCACCGGATCCAATGCCACCTCAGAGGCCGTTGAGTTGACGATTGAGGCCGAGAAACTCGGGGCCGATGCCGCCCTGCTGGTCGCACCATATTACAACAAACCCTCTCCCGAGGGACTTTATCGCCATTTCAAGAAGGTCGCCGATGCTGTCAACATCCCGATTGTTCTCTATAGCATCCCGGGGCGTTGCGGGATCGAAATTCCCGTTTCTGTCGTGGCTCGCCTTGCCGCTGATTGTCCCAATGTGGTGGCGATCAAGGAGGCAGGAGGAAAGGTTGAGCGGGTCCATGAACTTCGAACTGCACTTCCTGAGAGCTTTCAGATCCTCTCCGGTGATGATGCACTCACATTACCATTTATGACTGCTGGAGGAGTCGGTGTGATCAGCGTTGCTTCCAATGTTATACCAGCAGAGGTCGAAGAGCTTGTGCAGAGCTTGCTGAGAGGAAACTTAGCCAAAGCTGAAGAAATTCACACCCGCTACGCTGACCTGTTTCGAGATCTCTTTATTGAGCCTAACCCCGTACCCATCAAGATAGTCCTTGCCGCCAAGGGGATCTGCAGGGATGATGTCCGGCTTCCTCTATGCGAGATGACAAAATCGAATAAAGAGATCCTGATGAAGACCCTCAAAGAATCGAATCTCATCTAATTGTATTTTATTGTTATGAATCGACTTAAAGTTGTTATTTACGGATCAAAAGGAAGAATGGGGCAGGCTCTTATAGCCGCCGTAAGTGAGAATTCTTCCCTGGATCTCGTTGGCACAATCGACGCAGGGGAATCTTTGGACGCGATCGCCGATTGTGATGCCGTTATCGACTTTACTCATGCCGACGCCACCCTTCCTGCACTTAGGAAATGCATGGAATTAGGTAAGATAATCGTGATTGGAACGACGGGACATTCCAATGATGTTCGTCAGGCAATCACGGAAGCCGCAGCCAAGATTCCGGTCATCTTCTCACCCAACTACAGCGTCGGAGTGAACACCCTCTTTTGGCTGACCAAGAAGGCCGCAGAAATCCTCGGTCCCGACTATGATGCCGAGGTGATAGAGGTTCATCATCGCCTCAAGAAGGACGCCCCTAGTGGCACCGCCCGTCGATTGGTTGAGGTGCTGGATGAGGCTTATGGCTTTGATTACGAAAAGGATACGCGTCATGGACGTAGCGGAATGCCTGGCGAACGTACCCGGCACGAAGTTGGCGTCCATGCCGTACGTGGTGGCGATGTCGTTGGGGACCACACGGTCTTGCTGGCAGCCCCTGGCGATCGCCTGGAACTGATTCATCGAGCCTCCAGTCGTGAAACCTTCGCCAGAGGAGCCCTCCGCTCAGCCCTCTGGGCACGCGACACCAAGAAAAACCAGCCCGGCCTGTACGATATGCAGGATGTGCTTGGGTTGCGCTGATTACGTATTCTGTCTAAAGCATGCGCGCCGGCATCGCCCTCGGCTCCAATCTGGGCGATAGAAATGCCATCTTAAAAGAAGCAATCGGGCATCTTAGAGAACTTCATGAGGATGGTGAGTTTCTTGTTTCAAACTTCCTTGAGACAGATCCGGTGGACTGCCCGCCCGGATCCCCTCTCTTTCTCAATGCAGTGATAGAGCTAGAGACGTCACTTCCACCCTTGGAACTACTTCAGAGATTGCAGGCTCTTGAACTCGCAGCGGGACGCCCTCGAGTTCATGGACTCAATCAGCCGCGCACCCTGGATCTGGATCTCCTATACTGCGACGAAATGACCCTGCTTCTTCCGGAGCTGGTTCTACCGCATCCCCGAATGACAGAACGAGTCTTTGTCCTTGCTCCCTTGGCGGAGATTCGTCCCGACCTCAAGCTTCCTGGATGGGATTATTCCTGCGAAGAATATCTCTTTAGAATTCGTAATAAAGAATCTTATACCACTGCATTTTAATAAATAATGACTCTTAAAGAAAATCTGATTTCAGCCAAAGTGGCAGGGAGACGTCAAGCTTGGCTAACTGCCTATGACTACCCCTCGGCACGTCTTCTTGATGAGTCCGGCATTGATCTGATCCTTGTGGGTGATTCTCTCGGTATGGTTGTCTTGGGTCAAAAAGACACGATTGACGTCACTTTGGAGGAAATGATTCACCATCTAAAGGCTGTCCGCCGTGGAGTCACGAGGGCTCCCGTGGCTGTGGATCTTCCATTTCACACTTATGAGACTCCTGATCAGGCACTTGCCAGTGCAAGGCGTCTTCTGGAGGCTGGGGCTGATGCGGTAAAACTGGAAGGCCCTCTTCCTGAGCAAGTCTCTCTTCTTGTTTCAAGTGGTATAGAAGTAATCGGCCATCTTGGAATGCTTCCCCAGCAGGTTCGAGAGGAAGGTGGCTACCACCGCAAAGGTAAAACCGATTCTGAAGCCGAAGCACTCCTTCGGGCGTCCCTAGAGCTTCAGGCGGCGGGTTGCTGTGCCTTGGTCTTGGAACTGGTTGAAACCGGATTATCCAAAGAGATAAGCAGTCAACTGGACATTCCAACGATCGGCATCGGAAGCGGCATCTTCTGCGATGGGCAGATTCTTGTCACCCCGGATCTCCTCGGTCTCCAGCCTTGGTTTCGCCCTACCTTTGTCAAACCTAAGGCTGATCTGGCTACTCCGTTCAAAAATGCAGTCAGAGAGTTTATAGCCGAGGTTCAAACTCCATAACAATGAGCGGAAATCTCCAACTCAAAGCGGCCGAGGGACAGAAGGTTATTCTGACAGGAGTTCTTCTGAATCTGGTGCTCTCTACAGGCAAGATTGCGGGAGGAATTCTTGGGCGTTCCAATGCCTTGATCGCGGATGGTATTGAGTCTCTTCTTGATCTCTTCAGCTCCCTTCTAATCTGGGCGGCACTGAAATATGCCGCAAAGCCGCCTGACGAGGATCACCCCTACGGCCATGGGAAGGCCGAGTCCCTGGCCTCACTGATTGGCGCCCTAGTCCTTGCGATTGCCGGAGCCCTGATCTCCCATAACAGCATCATGACACTAATAGCCGCAGCTCACGGGGCTCCCGTTCATCTCCCCTCCCCCTGGACCCTGCTGATCCTTATCGGGGTCATTGCCCTGAAAGAGACGCTCTACCAGTTCATGGCACGACGGGCTCGCAGGATCGGCAGCAATGCCCTCCTCGCTGATGCCTGGCATCACCGTTCCGATGCTGTCACCTCGATTGCCGCTTTTATCGGCATCTCCATCAGCCTCCTCGGAGGTCATGGTTATGAGGTCGCCGACGACTGGGCCGCTCTCTTCGCGTGTGTCGTCATTTTCTACAGTTCCTACAACATGCTGAAACTCTCGTTAGGGGACATGATGGATGCACGTGTCTCGCCTGATGCCGAAAAGACCGTTATGGAGATCACCTGCGCTGTTCCCGGGGTCATCAGTGCCGAGAAGTGCCGTATCCGAAAGAGCGGTCTCTCGTACATTGCCGACCTGCACCTCCGGGTCAGTGGTTATATTTCAGTCCGCGAAGGCCATGCGATTTCACATCTGGTAAAGGATCGCCTCATGGAGTCGGCGCTACCGTTGGAGGATGTGACGGTGCATGTCGAACCCGAAGAGGGTTAGTAGAGGCAGACGTGGGATTTGGGCGAATCGCGTTGTTCGCCTTCGCTTGCAGTATAATTTATACAGCTTCGCTTGGCGGCCTAGCGCTTCATCCCAACTTCCACGCCATGGCAGAAAGGTCCGGACAGTCAATTGTCCCCAATCAATGCCCTGTCGGGACCGACGGATCCTCTGGCAGAACGATCATCATGAGCGAACTACCAGAAAATATCCGCAGGCAGATTCCTGAGGCCGTCCTCCGCAGACTCGACTCTCTGGATCCATTGACCCAGGAGGCGTTCCTCACGGAATTTAAAAAGAAGAAGAAATCAGGATTTGTAGCTTTCCTGCTTTGGTGGCTCTTCCCTGCCTGGCACTACTTCTATGTCGGCAAGGTTTGGGTGAACCTCCTTTTCTGGATCACCTTTGGTGGTTTGGGCATCTGGTGGGTCATCGACCTCTTCCGCCTCTCGGGCCTGGTCCGCGAATACAACAAGACCGTCGCTATCGGCGTCCTTAAGGAGATAGAATTTTTAAACTAACAAACCACTATGAAACTCTGGATTGATCAAATCAGATCCCCCAAGGAACACGGAATGCCCGATGCTGTCTGGTGCAAGAGCCTCAAAGAGGCACTCCATCATCTTCTCAAAAAGGAAGTGAACTTCCTATCCCTAGCCCAGGATTCAGAGAGTGCATTGGATGGTTATGAGATGGCCTCCGTGATCGAGGGCCTTGTTCGTGATGGCCATCTTCCGATGCCTGAGTGGGAGATCCATTCCGCAAGTCCCGAATGGAAATCTGCGATTGCAAAGGTCATGAAAAGCGCCGAGCGGTTCAGGAATCCATCCGCTTCAACATCCCCTGGAATAGCCCCATTGAATCGCTTCCAAGATGGTTCAGTCGGTGGGGCTCTTTATGTGGGGCTCGATATCGGGTCGAGCAAGATCTGTGTGGCAGTCTCCGAGCGGCAGAAGAATGGAACTCTTCACCTTCTGGGTGTTGGAGAGGCTCACGCTCGTGGCATTCGCAAGGGCGAGATCGTTGATTCTGCTGAAGCCGTCGAGTGCATTCGAACGGCAATACTTGATGCCGAGAATAAAACCAATGTGGAGATCAGGAGTGTCTGGGCCTCCATCACGGGAGCACACCTGGGGAGCATAAACGCGACAGGGACATGCAATCTTCCCAAAGAACGTGATCAGGTGATCAGAGAGGATCTACTTTCCGCAGCAGAGAACATTGATGAGTCCACATTACCGAACGGTCATATTCCTATCCATGGAACCGTCGATCATTACAGTATGGAAGGTCAGCAATTCACTAACCCACGTGGAATCAAGGGGAGTCGTCTCGAGGCCCACCTTCACCTCATCCATGGTTCCAGTTGCCGGATCCATAGGACTCTGGAGTGCCTTGAATCTCTTCATCTCCAAGTTGAGAACCTTGTCCCTTCCTCCGTGGCTTGCACACACGGCGTCCTCTACGGGGAGAAATACGCCACACCTCTTCTGATCGATCTTGGTGGAGGCACGACCGATTTCACCGTCATCCTTTATCCAGGTCAGGTTCTTTGTAGTGGAGTCCTTGCCGTTGGAGGCGATCACATCACCAGTGACCTATCGATCGGCCTGAAGTTACCGAATGCAAAGACGGAACATCTGAAGATCCAGGAGGGATCGGCCCTTCTTCCCACGGACGTGGACGGGGAGACGATCCTCACGGATCATGTTTCGGGAGTTCCCAGCTACCAAATCGACCGCACGACATTCGACACCATCATCCATCTCAGGGTGCGGGAGATTTTCGAGCAGATCCGAGATCGCATTGGATCCCTCGATGAGGGTTCCTCTCACGAAGCAATCTTGGGAAGCATCTCACAGATACTGCTGACAGGTGGCGGCTCGCGATTGCGCGACATCGCGATGGTGGCGGAGCAGGTGTTCCATTGCCCCGTCTCGCTCGTTTCGGCCACCAGCGTGATCGGAGATCCCCAGATCTTTCAGAATCCGGCCTACACAACGGCAATCGGCATCACGAGTCATGCCAAGGTGACGACAGAATGGAATCTCGATCCAGAGGCTTTCCCCAAAAAGTTTCAGAGTAAGCCCGTCTCTGAGAATCTCGACGAACCCGACCAGGGGATCGCTCAAACCAAGGAGGATCTCGATATCCCCACCTTTCTACGGAAGGGAACTGCTGGTGTAGAGATCAACCGTGCGCGAATGCTCGCTCCATGACCTCATCCATCCTTAGCCCTCTCTCGATCGAGTTTCATGGTTTTCGATTCTCGGAACCGGCAATCCTCGTAGTGCCAGTGATTGTCGCTCTCATCTACCTCTCTATCACCTCATTGATCTGGGTTTATCAGGATGCAGAGCTTCGGGAGAAAAAGGGGTGGCATGCCGTGCTCTTCGCCCTCTTAACCGGGTGGCCGCTCTCCTTGGTATGGTGGTGTTGGCTACGCCCCGAGGCTGAGCGTCATCCGATCAATTGGAAGCGGCTGAAAGCATCACCCAACCGAAAGAAGGATACAGGCAGAGCCATCATCTTCGTACAAATGCGGATTCCTTCTCGTCCGCGGAGAAGACCTGAAAAGGCTGGATATGGCTTGACCGTTGTTTCATCAAAGCCGTTGATACCAACGCAAACGGTCTTGCATCGTTTGGAATCCCCAACAACCCAGAAGTAATTATCATCTATATAAGAGACCCTAAGAGATTATGAACCTGGATCCATATATTGCTGAATATCATGATTATTCGTTTGATTATTTATTTGATAACATTCCATATCTTCCATGGATAGGAGTAAACTATAATAAACAAAGTGATAAGATTCTTATAGTTCCAGAAAGTGTGTATGACTGGAAACAAGGATCCGAATCATCCAAGCAAAGTCTTTCCCAAAAAACATTCGTAAGAAATTGCGTCCGAGAACACGGATTACAGCACACTTTGCCAAGTGATAAAAAATTTAAAGAGGGTGAAATATCTCCTCTATACCGAAGCACTGAACGGTTGATGTGGAATGAGAAGCAAGTAGCTAATCATAAAAAACAATATCTGTGGACATCTGTTGCATTTCATGAATTTGTGCAGCGCCCAATGGAGAATAAAAAATCTAGGCCTAATTGGTATGATTACGTTAACGGGGCTAAACTTCTATCCAGTCTAATCATAACTTTAAAACCTAAAGTTTGTATATTTCTCGGCTCAGATACACATAAGTTAAATTCACTTAAACATGAATTTAAAATAACAGAAATGGTTGGAGAAAAAATTAATAGAACAACTGGGAAAATACTAAAACTTGATTCCATTGGCATTAATACAACAATTGTAATGGTTAAGCATCCTAGTAAGTATTTTTCATGGAGCAAGTGGTCACAATTTCTCAGCAAAGCCGCTCCCGAAGTTATGGAATCATTTCGTGCTTTTTAGATTGCTGTCCCATCCTAATTCTTTTCTTAACCTAGCCAGTCTCTTCGGATCAGTCCTCTCATCCAGACCCAGCCCTTTGCAGAGAAAGACATGCCGGGCTTCTCCACGAAGCTTCAGCTTCTTAGCTTCGGCATCGAGCTTCTTGAGTTTCACCGAATCGGAGCGGCGTTTCTCCGCACTCTCGGCCATTCCCTCTCCTTGTTTCTTCAAGGCTCGTGCTCGGTGGAGCTTCGTGACGGCGTCCCAGCGCACATCCCTCTTCGCATCAAAGGACCAGTAGGCAGGAATGAAGATCATGGTTCCGTAAGCGGTGAGATTCACCGAGAGCTTCATGACAAGGGGCTTCCCCTTCTCCATACCGTAGAGATTCCAACGATGGCAGAAGAGATCGAAGACCGCCTGGAAGCGCTCCTTCGGATCCGACCACTCAACCCAAAAGCGAGAGCGTAGATTCCGCTCACCTGTCAGTGATCGTCGAATGATCCCCTTGCTGTCAGTGAATTGCCTCACATCCCACTGGGCTTTGATCTCCCTCCATTCCCTCAGGAAGTCGGGATTACGCTCTGCATCCTTCTGGATGGAGTCAAATTTGGCGGCTGTGTTGACGAGGGATTCATAGCCACCCTTCCAAACGAGACGCTCGTGCTCGGCTACAACGTGGCAGGCCTTCTCTCCCAGTGGCTCGTGGAGCTGGGCAAGCAGGAACTTCAACTCCTAATCCAGTGGCTTCCCTGCCTCGATGGCATCCATGCAGGCGACGAATACTGGCTGGAGGTGGATTGGCCAGAGTGTCACCGGCACCAACATCCAGCGATGGAGTTTTGTCAAGGGAGCCATGACCTCCGGTCCCTTTTTCTTCAGCAATGCATGGTAGCGCCGGATGTCATCCTCCGAGTACTCAAGGCGCCGATAAGCCAGAGCCTTGAGCTTTTTGAGATCCTCGGCCAATTCGTTGGACTCTTTGTGAGCTTTGGAGGGGGCTGCCGTCATGCTAGAAAAGCTATCTCTCCTCATGAGGTGAGACAATCATCCAGGTCACGGATTGGGGACAATGCCTTCCCTGTCACCACGTGGATGAGTTCGGAATGATGGATCCATGATCACCAGACCCAGAAACCAGCGCAACCAAGGACCTGCCGCCGCCCTCGATTCCAATGCCGCCACGCTCGTCCAAGCAAAGGAAGTTTCCCTTAATTGGAGTCTCTCCGATGGGAAGGCATACTACCCGGAGCGAAACTGCCCTCCCGCACCAGTTGTCATAGCATTCGGTGGGGAGCCCATGCATGCCTGCAGGTTGCCAGGGAAATATGACTATAACCGGGCCATCATGGATAATCCGGGGTTTTTGGTCAGATCCTTCAAGCTACTTCGAAGCGGGTGTAAGGAGGATGAGTGGAGCGACGTGATTTTCCAGTTTGGTGAGAAATCATTTCTCTACGGAGATCGGGCAGTTCCAAGAATTGTCACCTATGCCTCAACGGAAGATGAGGCTGAAAGAATGGCGAGAGTTTTTGCCGAACGTTACAGCATACCTACGCCTCCCGAAGCAGGTAGCTTCGAGTTGATCAGGCTTGATGATATCGACATCTCATCACACACAGTTCCCTTGGAACAGGAATCCAAATTAAGCAATGAGGTTTTTGGCCTTCACTATCCCGAGGGTATGGATAACTGGCATAATGAATTCAAAGGAAAGCTGACGGAGAGAAAAAAAGGATTATCCATTCTGGAGGGGAAGCCCGGCACCGGGAAAACCTCGTATCTGAGGCATCTGATCGGGTCACTGATGGAAACACACCGCTTCTACTTTATCCCGCCATCATCCATGGACATGCTTTCCAATCCAAAGTTCATTGGGTTCTGGGCCAAAGAGCGAAGCTCCCATGCAGATAAGCAGCTAGCCGTGATTCTTGAGGATGCGGATGCAGCACTGATGACACGTGGATCGGACAATCGGGACGAAGTGAGTGCTATTCTCAACCTTACGGACGGAATGCTTGGAGACTTCCTTAGCCTGCAGATTATCTGCTCCATCAATTGTCCGATTGCTGAAATTGATCAGGCGCTACTTAGGCCGGGACGGCTGATAGCAAATCGCAGATTTGAGCGATTGACTGCCGATCAGGCTCAACGCTTGGCGTTACATCTCGGAAAGGAACTCTCGAAAAAGGAGGACTACTCATTGGCCGAGATCTTCTCGGAAGCGGTGGAACCGGTGTCCTCAAAACGCAGAATGGGATTTGGCGGGTGATTCATGAACAGCAATAGAAATATCACGCAACGGATTGCACAGACGATGGGACATCTCCTCGGCTTTGCTCTCATCCTACTTCTGGGGATCCTTATCCTCCTACTCATGCCGGGATTCATCGCAATATCCACGCTAGCTGATCAGCCAGGCATCACCATGAGCACGGGGATGCTCTGGGTCTGGAGTTTTGCAGTGTCACTTGTCGTCTATTTCATTCTTTTCACACTGACGAGAAATGCAGATCGAGCATTCAAGATTTATGGAGTCCTCTGCATCTCCACGCTACTGACAGCTATGATTCTCTCCATCGGATCTCAGCATCACTTCGGCCAGCGGTGGGCGAGACGTTTTCTAGGAGTTTCAGAAATCAGTAAAACGGTTCGTTAAGTGTCATGGAGGGATTATTTGAGTAAATTTAGCTATCGGCCTGCCATGCGGGTTTGTTTTGGAAAACCCACTTATAGTAGTCGATGCGCTCCAAGCTACTTGCCGCTGACTCATCGAGGTAGATTTTGGCATTAGGGTGTAACTGAAGGACCGTGGCGGGGTTGCTTGCGCTGATTGCGCCCTCAACGGCTTCTCCAACAGCCTTGGCCTTTCCTTCTCCGAACGCCAGCAGTGCCAAGATACGACTCTCCATGATGGTACCGATTCCCATGGTGATCACATGATGGGGAACATCCTCCGGTTTTCCAAAGAAGCGGGAATTGTCCTCTCGGGTACCAGGAGTGAGTGTCTTGATACGCGTGCGGGAAGCAAGTGAGGAACCGGGTTCGTTAAACCCGATGTGACCATCCGAACCGATGCCAAGGATCTGGAGATCAATTCCCCCAGCATCACGGATCGCCTGCTCGTAAGCTTCGCAATGCAACGGCACATCCGAAGCAAGTCCATCGGGCAGATGAATGTTTCCAGGGGGAATATTCACATCATGGAAAAAATTCTTTTCCATGAAACTATGGTACGAAGCGGGATGATCTGGAGGTAGGCCGATGTACTCGTCGAGGTTGAAGGTACGCACCCGAGAAAAGTCGAGCCCGTCGACACGATGCATTCGGATTAGTTCCCTATAGAGGTTCAAGGGGGTGCTTCCGGTGGCAAGGCCGAGCACGGCATCGGGCTTTATGCTGATGAGCCTGGAGATGAGTCTAGCCGCAAGAATGGAGGCGGAACATGGATCCTGAGAGATGATGACTTCCATAGAGTTCTAATTTTGATGTCTTATGGTGCAGTGATGATCAATTTATAATGTCACCAGATGGCAAGGGATCTCCGCATTCTCATCGAGATAGTAGCTTGCACAGACGCGATGATATCCGTCGGCAATAATGAGAGGGCGATCCACCTCGATCTCACCTCGATCTCACCACGAACAAGCAAAACAGGGGAAAAAAGGCTCCCCTCCTTGACTTTCCTGAGGTCTTTTTTGACATGGAAGTTGTCCGTCGGAAGGAGTGGTAGTCGACTAGCCCTCAGGAGGTCCTTGACCAGGAAGGTGGAAACCGGCGTCTTCTTGAATCGCGCGGCGATTTCTTTCGCCCGATCTGGCTCCATCAGGAGAGTCAGAAAGCTTGCGGCAGCTGAATAGTCGTGCTTGTCCGAATCTTTTTTCCAGTGCGGAGAGAGTTTTTTCTTCATGAAAGCTGCTTGTGGGAGGGCGGTGTGTAGGAGGGATCACGGAATGCAGCCAGTGACTGCTTGCGGGAGATGAAGATATTTCGTTCGCCGATAACACTGGTCAGGCACTGTCGATCGAGATCTTTACGCAGGCCAACCGTAACGCGTGCCAACGCTAGGGTAACTCCTTTTTCATTGAGATCCGAGTGGAGTTCCAAGATGGCTCGTCCCGCCGTGAAGTCCATCGAGGTGATGGGACCGCAGTCGACAATGATGACTTTGACGCCGGGGGAATGGACGACAAGATGCCGGATCTCCTGACAGAAATGGGGGGCATTGGCGTAGTAAAGGTCGGTGCCGAACCAGTAGAGGATCACTCCCGGTTCCACAAAGACTCCTGGTTCGGGCTTCTCCATGCGCCAGTGGATCTCGGGATCACGGACCACGACGGCCGTGCGGGGTTGGTAGCCCCTGCGGACATGGTCCAAGAGGGAAATAACGATCGCGATGCAGATGCCGTATTCGACTCCGAGACAGACCACGGAGAGTGCTGTCAGCAAAGCCACATGGAATTCTTTGCCACTACAGGTCCAGAGATTCCGGAAACCGCCATAGTCGATCATTCCAATCGCAACAATGAAGACAATCGCTCCGAGAACGCAGATCGGCAGAAACTTAAGGGGACCAGTCAGCATGATCAGGACAAGTCCCACGGTTGCAGCGGTAGCCAGATTTGCGAGTTGGCTTCGCCCCCCGCATGACTCCAGCATGGCGGTCTGGGTGGGACTGCCATTGACCACAAAGGTTCCGGAGAGTCCTGCCATGACATTTGCCGCTCCGAGTCCCAGGAGATCCCGGTTCTCATCAGGAATGGTGTGATGCTTGATTCCGAAGGCTCGCGCCGTTGCCGAACTCTGGGTGATGATCATGACGAAACAGGCACCTGCAATCGGAAGCAGGGCCTTCATGTCTGACCACGAAATCAGCGGTAGGGCTAACGGAGGGAATCCCCCCTCCACAGGACCAATGAGTCGGACTCCGGCATGTTGAAAATCGAGCAAATAGCTACCAAGAATAGTGCCGAGCACAGCAATCAGGGCTCCCGGTACTTTCGGAGCCCAGCGACGTGTGCCAAGAATCAGAGCCAACACAACACATGAAATGCCGAGGGTCGGCGAATGGAGTTGCCGAAGATGGGTGAAGATCGTGTGGAGTTGCTCCAGCGGCATACTGGAGGGAGTTGGGATCCCAATCATCTGCCCAAGCACCGCAATGCCCACTTGGAATCCCACCCCTGTCAGGAATCCGATAAGGACCGTGCGGGAGAGAAAGTCGGCCAGAAAACCAAGGCGAAAGACTCTGGCAAGGAGGAGCAACCCGCCGGTGATGAGCGCAACCACGGAAGCGTGGGTCAGGAAGACGGCCGTCCCCGGGCGAGCCATCGGGGAGATTCCTGTCAACAGGATGACGGCCGTTGCCGAATCGGCAGCAACAAAGAGGGAGCGGGCGCCCCCCATAAGCGCGAAAGCAATAACGGGAAAAAGAAGGGTGTAGAGTCCGGTAATGACAGGTGTTCCAGCGATCCGGGCATAACCCATCGCCTGAGGGATATTCATCGCCGCCAAGGAAACACCCGCGAGAATCTCGGAGAAAAACTTCCTCGGTATCAGTGGAAAGATCCCGGGGCTTATTTTTTGGCCCCAAGAAGCCAGTCGTTCTTCAAGGGAGAGAGGGGAGCTGCCCATGCTCAAGCGAGTTGAAGTCCGTGAGCAAGGAATGGTTTAAAATCTTTCCGATTCTCTGTGAAAAGATGAGCCCCGTTTCTGATGGCCGTTGCCGCAATGAGACAATCAGCCAAGGATCGGGATCGACGTCCCGTAGCATTGAAAAGGTGTGAGGCTTCATCAGAGATCTCTCGATTGATGGGAACAACTCCTTCGAGAATCTCTAAAACCAGGATGCAATCATCATCGGTCAATGGACCGCATCGGAATTCCGCCCAAGCCATGGCACTGACCTGTACTGAAACGCCTTGATTAATCCATCCCAGAACGTCGGCTGACAATTTTTCAGAAGTCCCCCCGGCGAAGCGGATCAGGCAGTTCGTATCAAGGTGAATGGTTGTTTCCATACTCTTTTAGCGCCGTGACTCACGAGCAGTTTTAATCCACGTTTCCACATTGATTTTGCGTTTTTTAAGTCGCGTTCTGAGTTGATCGAATGCTTTCAATCGATTCTCGATTTCGTTGCTTCCTGAATTCGACTGCTCTGCAATTTCCAGACTTCTTCGGATCACTTCAGCTTGGGAGGTTTGCCAGATCGTGGAGAGTTTTTTAAGGCGGGAGATTGCGCAGGAATCCAACGCGAACGTAGCCCGATGAGTCATGGTAGCCATACCATAACAAGTACCATAACAAACTGGTGACGCAAGGGGGATGCGATTTAATACTTAGACAACCGGATTGGAAAGCGTTCCGATTCCCTCGATTTCTACATCGACGCGATCTCCAGACTGCAACCATCGCTGGGGATTTCGTCCGACGCCCACTCCCGAGGGGGTTCCGGTCAGAATCACCGTACCGACAGGAAGCGTGGTGTCACCACTCAGAAACTCGATGAGGGCAGGCACATCGAAGATCATATCTCCTGTGTTGGAATCTTGAAGAGTCTCTCCATTCACTCGCGTCGTGATACGGAGGGTGTTCGGATCGGGAATCTCATCGGTGGTGACAAGCCACGGCCCCATGGGGGCAAAGGTATCGAAGGATTTACCCCGGCACCATTGGGAGCCTCCCAAGTCCTTCTGCCAGTCCCGTGCGCTGACATCGTTGGCCACGGTATATCCGAGGACATGATCAAGGGCATTTTCTCTGGTAGCGTTGTGGCAGGACTTACCAATGATGATGGCCAACTCCCCCTCGAAATCGACTTGGGTGGAAACTAACTTCCTCGGGATTCTGATTGCGGCCCCGGGATCAAGGAGTGCGGAGGGATTCTTGAGAAAAAGAATGGGGAACTTCGGGATCTTGGCATTCATCTCCTCGGCGTGCTTCCGGTAGTTCAGGCCGATGCAGAGGATGGCGGCTGGAACCATTGGTGCAAGCAGGGTAAATTCCGAGACCCTTCTCCCTGTGGCGTGAACTCCCTGAAACGGGTCGCCGGAGAGGATCTCCATCGAGGTACCCCGCTCATCGAGAGGTCGGGCATAATGAATGATGCCGTCTGGGAGGAGAATGCGGGCGATCTTCATAAAGCGAACCTAATGCAGAAGATGAAATATGGAACTCAGGAACTCAGGAAAAGACTCTATGAACGCCAAGCCTTCCTTCGCATCAATTACGGCTATGGGGTATTATCAGAGATGCTCCATCTGCATCGCCCGTTCCGCCATGTCGGGGCCGAGGTAGCAGTGGGAACCAACGGAGAGGAAGCCGTGCCGCGTGAGCATTTTCCTGTAGAAAGAAGCGGATTGAAGTCCTTCGTTGGGAAAGTCACCGATCAGCGAATCCTCTCCTGTGTAGAGTTCCAGGAATGCGACACCGGCTGAGCGATGGGCGAGCAAGGCGATCCCTTGCTCGAGTTCAGTGAGGGGGAGGTAAAAGAGCGTGTCGCTGCAGACGATCAGATCGTAATCCTCCTTGAGTCCGATTTCGTCAAGGGTGGCGAAGCTGCCAAGGCGAATATTTCGCTTTTTACCAAATCGATCGACAGCATACGTGCTCGCATCAACTCCTGTGTAGCGGATCTTTGGTCGTAGCGAGATCATGGCAGGGAGCCAGTTCCCCTCCCCGCAACCGACATCGAGAACCGTTCGGACCGGACGCTCCAGATAGTACTCCGCCACGGAGAGAGCCAGAGCGGCCTTTCTACGAATGCCTGATTGTGATTTTACCCGAGTCTTCGGATCACGATACCACCGATCGAAATAAGCCCGGTCATAGCGAGTGGAAGAATTTTTGCTCATGCAAAAATTAGGAGCTAGAAGATTGAAGATGGTAGATGGGAATCAAAGAGCCCCAAACTCCCAACTCCGAATTTCCGACTTCCATTTCGGCTTTAGCCGATGAATGAGCAGATATAATGGCAGGGATCGGCCTTCACCGTGATGGTGAAGCCGGAGTTTGCAGGCACCTCAAAGGCCTGCCCCGCAGTGTGAGTATCGTTTTTTTGGGAGCCATCGAGAACAACCTCGCACGCTCCCTCGACAATCTCCATGCGCTCGGCCTTGCCAGTTCCAAAATGAAAGGAACCCGGAAGGATGACTCCGACAGTCTTGTGCTCACCCTCCTTGGTGATGACGGTGTGAGAGATGACCTGCCCCTCGAAGTAGACATTGGCCTTGGCGTGAACGGTTGCATTAGTGAATTCCATAACGCGTTGATCGTTTTCCGGTGAATCTTTTGCAAGTGCAAATCACGCGATTTTCCGTCCATGATCTCCCACCATGAGGTTGCTGCCCTTGATTCTTATTTTCAGTCTCATCGGATCCCTGCTTCATGCCGAGATCGGAGCCAGTAAGGAACAATGTATGGCTCGTTATGGAAAACCGGAGCGGGATGCCCTGAAGGAGAGTGGCTTGCTCTGCTTCAGGAAGGATGGGATCTGTGCGATTGCTCATTTTTACAAAGGGAAATGCGATGTTCTAAGCATCTTTTCCGAGAATGAGGAATCAGGTCTTCCCGTGGAACTCCCCGCTGATCGCATCCAATCTCTTCTCAGGAGTGAGGGAGGAAGCCCCGACTGGATCCCCTCTCCACGCTTTTCGATCAATGGTGTCTGGCGCACCCCTGATGGAGTCACCTTTGCGATCTACGACACGATGCGACATAAACTTGCGATCATGACGCATGATGCCTACAGGAGGGAGAAAGAGGAAGTTCGCAAAGCCCGTCAGTAAATGCAGGAATGCAGTTTCTTCCTGATTCGTGGCGGATGAAGGGCTGTTTGACAGTATGCATGACTCTTTTAGAGTCCTTTCAATGAACATCCTTTTTCGTCTTACCCTTGTTCTCGCATTGTTCGTGGCGTTATTCACGACCTGCGTCTCTGCCCAGCAGACCGCCAATCCCTCTCAAGGCTGGCCCAGGAGTTTCACCAATAACGGAACCACCTACACTGCCTACCAGCCCCAGGCAACGTCTCTGGCAAACGGTGTCCTTGCTTTCCGGATGGCTGTCTCCGCGACTCCCCAAGGAGCTACAGCGCCCGCATTCGGAACGGTGAAGCTCACCGCCATCACCTCTTCCAACCCCGACGGTATGACCGTCGCACTGAATGAGGTCTCCGTCGTGAAGGCTACATTCCCGTCCATACCCGATCAGTCCATGAACTATGCCCAGGCAGTCGCCGCGCAAGCACAACTCTGGGGATCAAGCGTCTCGCTGCAGGCCATTCAGGCTAATCTTGCCGTGACTCAAGCAGAGTCCAAGAAACCCAAGTCCGTGGCAGTGCAGAATCCCGTCCCTAGGATCATCCTTAGCCAAACCCCTGCCATTCTTGTCTTGGTGGACGGCCAACCTGCACTGCGCCCTGTTCCCGGATCCTCCCTGCTGCACGTGATCAACACGCAGGCCCTCATTGCCCTCGATCAATCGAGCGGCATATTCTATCTCCGGATCAACGGAGGGTGGGTCCAGTCCACCCAGATCTCTGGCAGTTGGATCCCAGCGGCCACTCCTCCCGATTCCCTGACATCGCTGCTTCAGCAAGCGACCTCGGCTGGCAACGTGCAGCTTTATGATCCCCAGCAGGGGACAACCCCCTCCGCCACACCCACGGTATACGTCAGCACCGTCCCAGCCGAACTCATCGTCACCCAGGGAGCCCCCGACTTTCAGCCCGTCAGCGGCACACAGCTCCTCCATGCCGCAAACACCAGTTCCTCGCTTTTCATGGATGTGGCCAAGCAGACCTATTATCTCGTGATCTCGGGTCGCTGGTTTTCGACACAGAATCTCACGGGAGCATGGCAATATGTCCCGGCCAATCAACTGCCGGCTGATTTTTCAAATATCCCCGAGAATGCCCCCGCCGGAACAGTACTCGCTTCGGTTGCAGGGACCAGTCAAGCAAGGGAGGCGATCATCTCAGCCTCCGTGCCGCAGACAGCCCGGATCGCCCGCTCGTCACCGGGCATCGTCAGCTATGATGGCGAGCCGCTGTTCTCCAAGATCTCAGGCACAGACCTCTCCTACGCGATCAACACCGCCACCCCGGTTGTAAGAGTCTCTTCCTCACGCTACTATGCCGTGATTAACGGCGTTTGGTTCAAGGCATCCTCCCCCTCGGGGCCGTGGAGCGTTGCCGAAAAGGTACCGGAAGCGATCTACGCCATCCCCCCGAGTTGCCCGATCTATTACGCCACCAATGTCTATGTCTACGGATCGAGTCCCGAGTATGTGAATGTGGGTTACACTCCCGGTTATTATGGAACCTGCCTCTCTCCGGAGGGGGTGGTTGTCTTCGGTACGGGCTACAGCTATGTCCCCTATATCGGTTCGGCCTGGATTGCACCACCCCTGACCTACGGCTTCGGCACGGGACTGGCCTGCGGACTGGCAACCGGCTTTGCCTTTGGAATGCTGGCCGATCATGGATGGGGGTGTTCTCCATCATGGGGGGCCTGGGGTGGCGGATGGGGTGGCAATACCTACAACTTTAACCAGAATTGGAACAATGTGAACGCCGTTCAAAACAATGTCTACAACCGCTGGGGCAACAACAACCTATCCAATGTGAACCGCCAGCAACTTCAGCAGGATCGGCAGAACTTTGACCAGAACCACCCGCAGGCGGCAAGCGACATGAACCGCGCCGAGCAGAACTTTAAGGCCGCTCATCCGCAGGCATCTCAGAACCTCCATAACGACGACGCCGACGCGCAACGGGCAACTGACAACAGGGACTTGTCCCGGGATTCCCTAGCACACGACTCCTCGCATCTCGGGGAGAACAATGTCTTTGCCGGGCGTGATGGGAATGCCTATCGCAGTTCCTCGGACGGGGCTTGGCAGCAGCACGACAGCTCGGGATGGAGGAATGCCGACAGCTCGATTGCCCACAGCGACGTCGGGCACGATCTCGACAATCAACGCTTCGCCCGCAATGCAGGATCCTTTCGTGATTCAGGCTTCGGTGGCGGCAATCACTCCTTTGGAGGCGGAGGAGGATTCAAGGGTGGCGGCGGTGCTTTCCGCCGCTGATCAAGCATAAGAAGGGTCGAAACTCCTCAAACTCACTTCCCTGCAATCACTGGGAATCACTCGAGCCATCTAAATGAACTGTGGTGGAGGTAAGGGGAGTCGAACCCCTGGCCTCTTCATTGCGAACGAAGCGCTCTACCAACTGAGCTATACCCCCCAGATCACTTGTTTAGGATAATTCCTGCTAAAAAAGCTCACAAGGAAATCCCTAAGATTCCTTGCCGCAGGATACCTAGGAATGGTTCTTGTCCCGAGGATTCCCCTACGAAAGAGTTTCGTGATGGACCCCTTTTTTAAAAAACTCGGTGAGTCAGTTTATGATCAGTGGAGGAAAGCGAATTTCGACCTGACCCTTTTTCCCGATATTGCCCGGAAGGCACTCGAGAGAAGAAAACCCTCGGTTCACGTCGATCTCCCGGAACTGATCCATGAATTCCTGTTAAGTGATGAACAACCCTTTCAAACGTCATCCGGGTTCGGGCAACCCGAGTTAATCCTCTTTGACAACCCAAAGTTCTACATCCAGGCCCTTTTCTGGCTCGACGGGACAACGGACATCCACCAGCACGAGTTCTCCGGGGCATTCCATGTCATGGCGGGATCGAGCATTCACTCAACCTATGACTTTGAGAAAGCGAAGTCGGTCACCGCACACTTCCGACTGGGTGACCTGAAACTTCAGGATGTCACGCTTCTGCAAACAGGCAGTACGGTTCCTATCATCTCGGGACGGACCTGCATCCACTCCCTCTTTCATTTGGAGACTCCCTCAATCACCATCGTCATCCGAACACATTCCGACCCGGGAACAGGACCTCAGTTCACCTACCTCCCTCCCCATGTCGCACTCGATCCTGTCCAGCAGGATGCACTGACGACCAGGCGCAAGCAACTTCTCGACGTCCTGGAGCACACCGGAGCACCTGACTATGCGGATCTAGTGCTAAAAATGCTCGGGGAGCTCGATTTGGAGCGGGGCTTTTTTGTTCTTCAGAACTGTTTCGGACATCTGCGGAATCTTGGCGAGTGGGATCGTGCCTGGAGTCGCTTTGCCCGCAAATACGGTTCGGCTGTGTCTCCTATCAAAAAGACTCTCGAAGAGATCATCCGACGGGATGCCCTCACTGCGATGCGAGCCTCGATTGAGGATGTGGAGCATCGCTTCTTTCTGGCCCTGCTTCTGAATCTTGAACGGCGCGACGATCTCCACCGACTGATTTCGTCGCGTCATCAGGGGAATGCTCTCACTACGATCCTACGCTGGGCCTCGGAGTTGATCCAAGTCGATGAGACGGGTGTCTGGCTTTTGGATGCTAGAATCCCATGGTTGAACGATCTCGATGAAGAGGAACTCCCCTCACTCGTTTTGGAAGTTCTCGATCATCTGCTGAAGATCCAAGGAAAAGCAGTCAAGACGGCTTCTGCATGGAAGGGGCCCCAAGCCGCTAAGTTTGCAGTCATCAAGGAGTGCCTAATGAGCTCAAGTTGGCGCGTTTTGCTTCACTGATTTACTCTCCCGAGCATCAGCTCCTGTTGACCCAATATTGTCGTAACGATAGAAAAGGAACATGAATGCCAAGCCGCTAACCTTCGTGTTGATTCTTTTAGCAATTCTCGGCTTCATGAAGGGCGCTCATGCAGCTGGAGAGGTCTGGAATGGCCTGCCTCATTTCGAGCAGAAGGAGCTGTCGGAGGGAAAAATCGTGGAATTCGAAGAGAATGTCGATGGGAGTGTCTGGCCGAGGTTTATTATTTATCAATTGGTGAAGGCTCCCCCTGCCTCCGTGGCTGCAGTTTTCTGGAACTGCGAAAAAGATCCCGAGTACATCCCGAACTGTATTTCCGTGAAGGTCCTGAACTCTCCGGAACCGAATGTCATCAATGCCGAGTACACACTCTCCATGCCTTTTTTTCTACCCGATGAGGTTTATGTCTCCAGGAATCAACTGAAGATGATTTCCAATCACGATTATGATATCGTCTGGTGTGTCACCCAATCCCGCTACTCGAAATCTTCCATCGGGAGCCTTCGGGTGGAAGAGCACGACGGGATGAGCCTGATCCGCTACACCAACCTTGTGGTACCCACGAGTCGGTTTGCAGGAATGCTTCGTGCCTCGGCCGGAAAGCAGGTTATGGAGTGCTTCAAGGCCTTGACAACGCGTGTTGTTATGGAAATCGAAAAGACTCCGGCTCTTCTGGATAAGCAGATTCAGGTTCTCGAGTGTGCGGCAGGGAAAGCGCTCTAAGGCCTCCCTCCTGTGTTTTCCGACCTCCCTCATCTGAGCGCTCTCGCTTGGTCCTTGGCCTGCTTGGCAGCAGTCTGCGTTGGACTGACGAAGGCGGGATTTAACGGATGCGGACTCATCACGATCGTCCTGATGACCCAGATCATGCCTGCCAAGGAATCTACCGGGGCGGTGCTGCCGATGCTCATTGCAGCAGATCTCATGGCAATCGGGATCTACCGAAGGCATGTGGAGTGGCATCTGCTCGTGGGACTGATCCCCTCCACTTTTTTGGGACTAGTTGCAGGATGGTTCCTGATGAGTCGGATCCAGGACCGTATTTTCGGACATTTTCTGGGATGGATGATCCTGATGATGATGCTCTTGGTCGTATGGCAGAGGTTCGACCGCCGCCTTCTCTCCGGCATGATGCACCATCCGGTGCTTGCAACGGGATCGGGCTTCTTCGCGGGAGTCACGACGATGATGGCAAATGCTGGAGGGCCTGCCATGACGTTCTACCTGCTTGCCAAAAAATTCGATAAGATGGCCTTTGTTGGGACCTGTGCCTGGTTTTTCTTTGTGTCGAACCTCACCAAGGTTCCTTTCAGTTGGAGCTTGGGACTAATTACCCACTCCTCGTTGATGTTGAATCTTGCACTGCTACCGGCGGTTGCACTTGGCATGATTGGGGGCCGCTATCTTCTCGGAAAGATTCCCCAGGCTCCGTTTGACTGGCTTCTTCTCGTCATGTCGACTGCCGTGGCTCTACGAATGATCGTGGCATAAGCCTAAGGTAATCCTTTGTACCTTTTTCCTTTTACCTTTTACCTTCTCTTCCATGCCCCGCATCGCTGAAGAGAGTGTCCAGAAAGTCGCTGAAGCCAGCGATATTGCAGAGATCATTGGAGGCTATTTCCCACTCAAGCGTGCAGGCACGAGTTTTCGAGCTCTCTGTCCCTTTCACAAGGAGAAGAGCCCCTCCTTTCATGTGAATCCTTCCAGGCAGACGTTCCACTGCTTTGGCTGTGGTGCTGGAGGAGGCGTCTTCCGATTTGTGATGGATTACGAGCACATCGATTTTCCGAGCGCAGTCCGGAAGCTTGCCCAGCGTGCCGGCATCGTCCTGATTGAGAACAATGATCCAGCAGAACAATCACGGCGGGATCAACGGAGTCGATTGCTGCAACTTCACAAGGAGGCAGCTGAATGGTTCCATATGAACCTCCTGCGTAACCGCGATGCGGAACACGCCCGGGCCTACCTCAAAAAACGGGGCCTTACCAAGGAGATCGCTGTGAGTTGGCTCCTTGGATTCGCACCCAGGGGATGGGAGACCTTTCGGAACTGGGCCATGGCCAAGGGCTTTACCCGAGATGAACTACTGGCTGGTGGTCTCCTCACGACCAAGGAGGGTGATACTCAGGGGGGGTATGACCGCTTCCGCGATCGCCTGATGTTCCCGATCCGCAATGACTATGGGGAAGTCGTTGCCTTTAGTGGCCGGATCCTGAGCGACAACGATCGGGAGGCGAAATATGTAAACTCCCCGGAGACACCCATCTTCTCCAAGGGACGCGTCCTCTTCGGTCTCGATAAAAGCAAGCGACCGCTCATTGAGGCAGGTAGCGCCATCGTTCTGGAAGGGCAGATCGATCTAATCTCAGCATTCGAGCACGGCGTGAAGAATGTCGTGGCTCCCCAGGGAACAGCCTTCACGACCGAGCAGGCAAGGCTCTTGCGGCGTTTTGTGGAAAAAGTCGTCCTCTGCTTCGACTCGGACAATGCCGGGCAGAATGCCGTTGAGAAATCACTCCCCGCTCTCCTGAGTGCGGGTCTTGCCGTTTTGGTGGCGAAACTTCCCGCCGGTGAGGATCCTGATTCCCTCATCCGTGGACAGGGAGTCGACGCCTTTACCGATAAAATCTCCGGGGCAAAGGACTTCTTCGACCACACCATCGATCGAGCTGCGGAAGCATCCGGAGGAAGTCTCGGACCCAGGGAGAAAGCCGTGGTTGCCCAGCGCCTTGGTGGATTTCTGGCACTTTTATCGGAAACAGCTCTCAGGGAGACCACGACATCCCATGTTGCGGTCAGATTGGGAATGTCTGAGTCGGCATTACGTGAAGCAGGCTTACGTCATTCGATTTCGCTACCAGAGCTGGAAGAATCGAGATCGGCTTCTTCGTCCCAGGGAGACCGCCTATCCGTATCTGCTTCCACACAACTGATCTGTGGACTGGCACTCCTCTCCAAGGAGGCTAGGGAATGGATCTCCTCGGAGACTTCTTTCCGGGTCGAGGAGCTTGATCCGGAGCTAGCCCTCCTACGGGAACTTTTGCCCCCTCTTCAGGAAGTGGAGAATCCCACCCCCTCAATCGTTCTTGCCTTGATCCCCTCCTCGCTGCAACCCCTCGTCAGTGGATGGGAGTTGGAGAAGTTGCCCGCTACTCCTCTGTTGGCCATCCAGGATGCGATCCGCAACCTGAGACTGATCGATCTGAAGAAAAAGCAACAGGCGGCAACCCTCCAACTCAGAACACCGGGGCTCGAGACCGAAAAAATGATCTCTGTCCAGAAAGAGATCCTTGACCTTCAGCAAAGGATCAACGATCTTTCCGCGCCTGCGACTTCGGTACCAACTGCGCTCCGTTGAAAAAAAAATCCCAACCTTCCTCGTCCCGGAAACCTTCCGGAAAGCCCGTCAAGCCCACCCCTGCAGCCAAAAAAGCACCGGCTAAGAAGCCCTCGCCCAAATCTGCTAAAGCTTCAAAAGCGGCTGTCAAAAAGTCACTTCCGGCTAAAAAGCCAGCTTCCAAAATAGCTGCTGTCCCTGCCAAAAAGGCTCCTGTGGTCGCCAAAGCGACCTCGGTGAAGCCCCCTGTTACCAAGGCTACCAGCACCAAGGAGACAAAAGAACCCAAGGGTGGCAAGGGTGGCAAGAGTGGTCTTTCTCTCTCGATCTCGGGACAGGCTCCCGCCAATGCGGTGGAAGCTCAGAAACTTCTCCAGGAAAAGATTCGTGAACTTCTTAAGTTAGCCAAAGAGCAGGGTTACATCACTTTCGAGGATCTCGACGAGCATCTCCCCGAGGGAATGAACGATCCGGAGACGATCGATTCAATCCTCTCCCAGCTTCGTGCCGTTGAGGTCGATATCATCGATGCCTCCGAGGTTGACCGGGTCAAAGAACCAAAGCGTCCCGACGATGAGGAGAAGGATGACAAGGAAAAGGATGACAAGGATGAGAAGGCCGATGGACGCCTAGACATCTTGGATGATCCCGTACGGATGTACCTCAAGCAGATGGGGCAAGTCCCCCTTCTGACTCGCGAGCAGGAAGTCGAAATTTCCAAGCGTATCGAAGAAGCTGAGATCCGGATGCAAGATGTTCTTTACCGCTTCGGCTTCATTGCTCATGCGCACCTTGACATGTCCCAGCGTCTACTCGATTCACGCGAGCGCTTTGATCGCGTCATTCAAGATAAGAAAATCGAGAGCCGTGAGCGTTATCTGAAGCTTCTCCCACGACTCAGCCAGCAGCTCCAGCGCCTATCTGACATCGTTTCGGATCATTACGTCCAGAAGATCGCTCCCGCCAAGAAGTCCCCGGCTGCCAATGATGTGGTGGTCTTTGAGAAGCACATTGAGGAGGTCGTGAAGATCTATCCGAAGTTCTTCTTCAAGTCGAAGATCGTCGAGGACTTCGTCACCCACGCGGACGATCATCTCAAGACGCTTCTCTCTCTTCGGAATGAGCATCAGAAACATGCCTCCAAGAAGGACCAGGACGCCCAGCACAAACGTCATGTCGGTTCCCTTGCCGCCCAGATCGATGAGGCGCACCGAAGGAATTGGATGACGATCGAGAGCTATCACGAGCGTCATCGCGAGCTGAAACGTCATTTCCGCGAGGCTCTTCGCGCCAAGACCGAGATGGTCGAGGCCAACCTGCGTCTCGTTATTTCGATCGCCAAGAAGTACACCAACAGGGGGCTCTCCTTCCTTGATCTCATTCAGGAAGGAAACATGGGACTCATGAAGGCTGTGGAGAAGTTTGAGTACCGCCGTGGTTACAAGTTCTCGACCTATGCAACCTGGTGGATTCGCCAGGCCATAACCCGCTCGATTGCCGATCAGGCCCGCACGATCCGTATTCCTGTTCACATGATCGAGACGATCAATAAGCTCATCCGTGTTCAGAAGCAGCTTGTGCAGGAGTATGGCCGCGAACCTACCGCAGAAGAGATCGCTGACGAGATTCAACTCCCTGTGGGACGCGTTCAGGCCGTGCTTAAGATGGCCCAGCAACCGATTTCGCTTCAGGCACCCGTCGGCGATAGTGATGACACCAGTTTCGGTGATTTCATTGAGGACAAGTCCGCAGAGAATCCCGCCGACATGGCCGCGATCGTCCTGCTTAAGGAGAAGATCAAGGATGTTCTGGAATCACTCACCGAGCGTGAGCGTCAGGTTCTCGAGCAGCGCTTCGGACTCGTGGACGGCTATTCCAGAACACTTGAGGAAGTGGGTAAGCAGTTCAAGGTGACTCGTGAGCGTATCCGTCAGATCGAGGCCAAAGCCCTTCGTAAGATGCGTCACCCAACCCGTCTACGTCAGCTCGAGGGATTCCTTGAGCCGAAGGATATGTGAGGTAGCAATTACACTCTTTAAAAGAAGAGGGCTCATGATCATGAGCCCTCTTTTTTTGCAACCATTGCAGGAGTCAGGTGTTAATCTCACATCGGCCGCATGAAAGAAGATCTTCAACATAGCAGTCAAGGTCAGGAAGCTGATCCCCAACATGATCGGCTTTGGGATCTCCTATCCGTTGATGCTAAGACATATCCCGTCATCCCCTCCCCTTGGTTTGCTACACGAACGGTTGCTCAGGCAAAAACACATGGGCAATGGCGCACACGGACTCTCCTCTTTCGCTGGCTCATGCCTGTCCCCTTGGCAGGACTGGCAGCTGTTGCTCTCCTCTCCCTACACGGCTTCGGAATACCAAGATCCTCGATTTCCTCTATTTACTCCATTTCCTATACCTCCTCGGACTCGGATTTTGAGGACCACATGGAGTTGATGTCCTCCTCCTTGGAGTAGAGGTTTTTACTATAATGTTGGTTCTCTGATTCGTGATGAACCATGGATCAGATGACCTCTGAACCAATCCCGTAGTCTTTTAACCTCTGCGTCTCTGCGCCTCAGCGCGAGAATTCTTTAGGGTCTTGATTCCGATTTCACCCTTCCTGCTTAATCCCCCACCGTGACAGGGGTATTCAGTCCGACATTGGAATAGATGATTTCAGCCATATCCTGAGGTAGACGAATGCAGCCATGGGAAGCCGGATACCCGGGAAGAATCCCGACATGCATTCCGACCCCCTGAGGGGTGAGGCGAAGAAAAAACTTCATGGGCGCACCGCTGAAGTGAGTGCCGCTGGGGGCCGCATCCAACCTGCTACTCACACCGGAGCGAATCACCCGACCCGCATTATCAAGGAAGTTTCCATAGAGTGAGGAGTGATGATTCGGATCCTTCTCCAAAACGGCGAAATTTCCCTTGGGAGTCCACCCATTGCGCCGCCCAGAGGAGATCGGGGAATCGACGGCCACCTTTCCCCCCACCAGTAAGTAAGCTCGCTGTTTGGAAAGAGAGACAACGATAGCCATGGGTTGTGTCGAGGCCTTCGCAAGAACGTTGGGGAAGACCTTGCCCGGTTCTTGAGTCTTAAGGAGTTCCGAAGCAGGTTTCATCTCAACGGTATCGGACTTCGAGGGTTCAGTAGCCAAGAGGCCGGAAGCAAGAATCCCTGGAATCACGAATCCCGTGCAAATGATGAGACGGAAAGCATTCATGAAGGCGTGACGCATTGGGAAGTTAGCATCATGATTCTCTCCGCGCGATCACTTCCTGATAGCAAAACAGAGACATTGACTGATCCTTGAGGGAATCTCATGAATCCTTTTCAATAGGCAGTCGGCAGCATGATCGAGCATCTCTATATCCATATACCATTCTGTCCGAACATCTGCCCCTACTGTGCCTTTTATAAGGAATCGGCGGGACGTGAACGAGTCGAAACATTCCTGGAGGCCCTGCTGGTTGAGACGGATCGATGGTCTACCCGTCTGAAACCAAAGACTATTTTTTTTGGCGGCGGCACTCCCAGTGCCCTCTCAATCCCACAGTTTGAGAAGCTCCTGGGCGGCCTTCGTTCGAGGCTCGATCTAGGTGCTCTGGAAGAGTGGACCATCGAGATGAATCCCGCGACCGTGGCCCCTGATAAGGCCGCATTATTAAAGGATTTTGGAATCAACCGCATCAGCATGGGCGTTCAGTCTTGGGATGATACTGTCCTAAAGTCACTGGGACGAACGCATGACGCCGACAAGGCGGAGGAATCATTTCAGGTTCTTCGGAGAGCTGGTTTCGATAATGTCTCCATCGATCTCATCTTCGGAGTGCCGGGGCAATCCTTGGAATCATGGAGACGTACCTTGGAAAGAAGCCTTCGACTAGCCCCTGAGCATCTTTCGGCCTATGGACTCACCTACGAAGAGGATACCGACTTCTTCCAAAAGCTGGGACGGGGAGAAATGGAACCCGACGAAGGTTTGGAGGCTGATCAGTTCGAACTGACGGCGAAGCTCTTGGGAAATGCCGGATATGCACAATATGAGGTTTCCAACTACGCCCTCATCGGGAGGGAATCGCGGCACAATTCTGCCTACTGGAGAGGCTCCGATTATATCGGACTCGGTCCGAGCGCCTTCTCCACCATGGGGTCGCGTCGATGGAGGAATATCCGGGAAACTGGAATCTACAGTGAGACAACCATGGCAGGCTCCACAGCCATTGATTTTGAGGAGGAGGTTTCCGAGCGAGTGAAGGCTGGTGAGCGGGCCGCCTTCGGAATGAGAACCAATTCCGGATTGCTTGTCTCGGAATCCACCCTATGGGAGTCCGAGCTGAAGGGGGCTCTGAGCCAGGGGCTCGTGAATCTCGAGGGGAATCGTTGGCTCCTCACTCCCAAAGGACGCCTCCTTGCCGATACGGTCGCGGAGATCTTCGTATGAGGAAACACGATCTTGTAGTGATCGGGGCCGGACCCGCTGGTAGCACCTGCGCAACCCTCTGTGCGAAGTCCGGGAAAAAAGTTCTCCTCCTGGAAGCGTCGCGTTTCCCCAGGGACAAAGTCTGCGGTGATTGTCTGAATCCCACAGCTTGGCCTGTTCTCGATGAGCTCGGTATTGCCGACCAAGTACGCTCCCTCCCCTCGACCATACCCCGAAGGATACGATTTTCGGTGGTTGATGCGGGCCACACGGAAATTTCACTCCCACAATCGAGTGAGTCATCTCCCGAATTGGTGGTCAGACGCAGGGATCTGGATGCACTACTTGTGGATCATGCCATTACTTCCGGGGTGATTTTTCAGGATGGATCACCGGTAACCAGCCTTCGAAGAGTATCCGGGCTCTGGGAAATCACCACCTCACTGGGAGAGAGTCATCTCGCCCGGCTTGTCGTTGCGGCTGATGGACGGAACTCCGTCACCGCACGACACCTTGGAATGCATGCTCCTCTTCAGCGGACTGCCAGGATCGGCCTCCAAACACATATCCCCCACCCCGAGGGATATGATGGCACCCTTGAGATGCGCATCTACAAGAATGGCTACGGAGGCTTGGCAGATTTAGGAAACGGCCTCGCCAATCTCTGCCTGGTTGCCAATGACGGCGCCATGAAGGATCTGCGCAAGGAAGCGGAGCAATACTATCCTGTCGCTTCAGCTGCCGCATGGAGAAGCATTACTCCGATTTCCAGAGCAACTGCGCGTAGCGTAGCTCGCGACGGAGTTTTCCTCTGCGGCGATGCGGCTCGCGTCGTCGAACCCTTCACAGGAGAAGGAATTTCTTTCGCCCTGAGGAGCGGGGCGCTTCTTGGGGCGATTATGAACTCAGGTGCATCTGACTCTCCCGGTATACTTCTCAAGAAGGAGGAACTCTACCGAAGGGAACACCGCGATCTTTACAGAAACGGCCTTTTGGTGAACCAACTGACACGTCTTCTTTCAGAGCATCCACGTATAGCCCACGCACTTGCTCCCCTCATCCTTCGATATCCTGAACTTCTCTCCTATCTGACTCGAAAGGTTATCCGTTAGCACTTCGAATGTAGTGCATTGTTTTTGCATTAATTATTGAAATCCTTCAGCTTTAGTCCTTTGATCCAAGGGTACTCCAAAAAAATATGTCCGTAGAAATCCTCTCTCGTATTCAGTTCGCACTGACGGTCTCCTTCCATTTCCTCTATCCACCGATGACCATCGGGCTGGGAATGCTGCTTGTCATTATGGAGGGTCTCTATCTGAAGACCAAAAACCCCCTCTTTCACCAGCTTGCCCACTTCTGGACACGGATCTTCGGTCTGATTTTCGCGATTGGTGTGGCGACTGGCATTGTGATGGAGTTCGAGTTCGGGACGAACTGGGCTGCTTACTCACGTTTTGTCGGTGATATCTTTGGCAGCGCCCTGGCTGCAGAAGGTATCTTTGCTTTCTTTCTTGAGTCGGGTTTCCTGGCCCTTCTCCTTTTCGGCTGGGACAAGGTCGGCCCAAAGATGCACTTCTTCGCAACGTGCATGGTCTGCCTGGGATCACACTTCAGTGCCATCTGGATCCTGATTGCCAACTCCTGGATGCAGACCCCGGCCGGGTATCATTTGGAAAAGATCGTCGGAAGTGTTCATACGCGACTTCCCGAGGGCTATATCGTTCAGGCTTCCGACTTGGGGCATGTTCGCGCAGTCGTTGATAATTTCTGGGCAATGATTGCCAACCCCTCTTCGATGAACCGCATCTGTCATGTCGTCTTCGGATCATGGCTTGTAGGATCCTTCCTGGTCCTCAGTATCTGTGCGTGGTATCTGCTCAAAGGTCGCTTCACGACCTTCGCCCGCACATCGATGACGGTGGCGGCATGTTTTGCTGCCTTCACGACCGTACTGCAATCCATTAGTGCTGATTCCACCGCCCGCGGTGTGGTCCGCACTCAACCGATCAAACTCGCCTCCATGGAGGGTGTCTACGAGACCCATGACTACACACCGATGACCCTTTTCGGATATGTCGACACGAAGAATCAGACTGTCCATGGCCCTCAGATTCCAGCTCTCCTGAGCTTCCTCTGCTTCCATAACTTTAAGCAACCCGTGCAGGGACTCCTCTCGATGCCAAGTGATGAATTCCTTGCTGCTCGTAATCCCGGTCTTACCAAGGAAAAGCTCGCTGAGATTCGTCCGAATTATTGGCCCGTCGTCGGAGCCGTCTTTCAGACGTATCATCTTATGATCGGCATCGGATCAGCGGTCTTCGGCCTCTCCTTCCTGGCACTCATGCTCCTCTGGAGAGGATTGCTCTTCAGAGCGGATAATCCCATCATCCGTGCGCTTCTCTGGATCTATGTTTTTGCCGTGATTGCTCCCCAGATCTGCATGCAGGCGGGTTGGTACACCGCTGAAATGGGACGCCAGCCTTGGATCGTCTATAATCTCCTGCGGACCTCCGACGGTCTTTCACGTGCCGTTCATGCGAATCAGGTGGTCTTTTCAATCATTCTCTTTGCCCTTATCTACACCCTTCTCTTCATCACCTTCATCTACCTGTTGAACAATAAAATCCAACATGGCCCTGATGAGGATCAAGATCATCACACCAAGGCTCCCGGAGTGAGTGATGCAATCGCAGCAGGCCTCTTTACACATAAGGGACGCGCCTCCAGCCAGGAGTAACTAGAACCACCATCTGCTCCCAGCCATGCACCATCTCGCTCATTTTCTTAATCTGAACATCGTCTGGTTTATCCTAGTTGGAGTCCTCTTCACAGGATACGCGATCCTGGATGGCTTCGACTTCGGCGTCGGAATCCTCCATCTCTTTGTGAAGAAGGATGAGGATCGTCGCATCCTGCTGAATTCCATTGGCCCTGTCTGGGATGGCAATGAAGTCTGGCTAGTCACCGGTGGTGGAGCGCTCTTTGCCGCTTTTCCGGGGGCTTATGCGACCGTCTTCTCCGGGTTCTATGATGCTTTCATGCTCCTGCTGGTGGCCTTGATCTTCCGTGCCGTGGCTATCGAGTTCCGCAGTAAGGAGCCTGGTAAGTCCTGGCGCCAGGCTTGGGATATTGCTTTTAGCGTTGCTAGTTTCTTGGCGGCCCTGCTGATTGGGGTTGCGATGGGTAATATCACTCGCGGCATTCCCCTCGATAAGGAGGGTGATTTCGCGGGTACCTTCTTGGGACTACTCAACCCCTATTCACTTCTCCTCGGAGTCACGGTGGTGGCCCTATTTGCGATGCATGGAGCCATTTTTCTCGTGCTCAAAACCGAAGGAGAACTCCAAGCCACGATCAAGGGATGGGTTCCCCGCTTGATCGCTCTCTTTCTGATTCTGTTTCTCGCTTTCAATGCGGCCACCTTCTTTGAGTGCCCGGATCTGGTGGCCGTGATGCTCACTCGCCCCTACGGATTCATTATCCTGGGACTCGATATCCTGGCGGCTATTTCAATCGGTCTAATGACTGCCAAGGGGTATGAGTTCGGCTCCTTCCTGATGTCGGCACTCACCATGGTTCTTCTGATGGCGGTTCTTGGGATTTCCTATTTCCCTCATATCGTCATGTCGATGCCCAATCCCGGCAACAGCCTGACCATCTACAACTGTGCCTCCTCCCACAAAACGCTCGGGTACATGTTCGTTATCGCCTGCATTGGCGTCCCGATTGTTTTGGCCTACACCGTCAGCATCTACTGGATCTTCCGCGGAAAAACCCGCTTGGGTCACGTCGGGTACTAACAAAACTTAGGATTGGAGCACTCTCTGGTGTTTCTTTCTTCAGGTTTACGATTCTAGGGTTCATCCTTCCTTTTTTCCGGCGGTGTAGTCCAATGGCAGAGACAAGCGACTTAAAATCGCTCCAGTGTGGGTTCGAGTCCCACCACCGCTAGAGGATAAAAAAAGCAAAATCAAGGCAAACAGTTAACGGTGTGAATTATCTTGTGAGATGTTCTGATTTCATGAGAAGTACCTGATGGAGTCCTGCTTGCAGGTACTATGAAAAAAACCTCGAAAGCTCCCCCATCCCCTGGCAAGGAACGTATTGCGATTGTCGATAGTCAACCTTCGAGCCGCATCGGGGTGTCTCATTTCATCAAGAAGATTGGTCGTTGGGAGATCGCATGGTCGAGCGCTACTGCCGAAGAGGCGATGGATAAAATCTCCAAGGATGAGCCGGATCTCATGATCCTGGAGATCCAACTCATCGGAAAGGATGGGCTGGAGTTCATCAAACACCTGATGCCTCTCTATCCCAATCTGAAAATTCTCGTTCATTCATCTCATAGCGAGGAATTCTATGCGGAACGCTGCCTCAGGGCTGGCGCCATGGGTTACCTGCACAAGATGGACCCGATGGGAAATTTTGAAAAAGCCGTGGAAAAAGTTCTCCACGGGGAGCTTTACTTGAATCCGCGACTGGCAAGACAGGCCCTGCACTCTCTGGTCCATCATGCCGGCAGCCTCAAGGGAGATGATCACAACCTCCATAATCTCACCGACCGTGAACTCGAGATCATGATTCTCATGGCCAAAGGCGACTCCTGCCAGGACAGTGCGGAGAAACTAAAAATCAGTCCACGCACCGTGCAGGTGCACAGAAACAATATCCGTCTCAAGATCGGCTTGGAGAGCGCCCTGCAACTCCATGCATACGCCGTTCGTTTTTATGGGGATAATCTCTCCGTCAATCAGAACACCCCCTCCCCATCGAAGAGTACCGCCAAAAATCAAAAGTCAAAAGCGAGGTCCAAATCATCAGGTACCAACGGGAGCATTGATCATCCAGAGGTAAACGCATCCCTCAAGCGTTTTGTGGAACGTTTCCCTTAATTAACTTAGGAAACCTCTCGTTATATCGCATATCGCCCACCGGGGGGCGATGGGCCTAAGTGTTTTACTTAGGTTTTAATAAGCAGTTCCCCATCTACCGCAGTGACTGCTCATGGGTCATTATTCTCATTAATGAACCCAAGCTCTTCAACAAAACACACCCGCCCCCACAACCGCAAGATGCCAGCCCCGCTTGCTCCCTCAGGGCAACGCAAACGCTATGGTCACTCCCTCGATGGCTTTTTAAGCAAAGCTTCTCAGTCCGCAGAAGCCCTCTTCCCGATTGGTTACCAGATCAGCGTGATCTGCATCTATCCCTCCGTCGAAGGAGGAAGACTCGCAAAACAATGGCTGGAGTCAGCATTCCATCATTCTGCTCCTCATACCAGCACCTGTATTGAGTACTACAACGATGCGGTCCTGAGTCATGACGGGATCAGCTGGGAACATGTCATCGAACGGGTCATGCCCGATGTCATCCTGATGGTCTGTGATGGCACGAGTCAGCTCATCGCCGGTTTAAGGCATTCACTGAGGGATCTGCTTGCGAAGTCATGCAATGGCAAAAAACCACTCGTGATTTTCCGTGATCTGGAACCCCACCCAAGCATCAATGCCAGCGTTCTACTCGACTATGTATCAGCCCTCACTGATCGAAATCGTTGTCAGCTTCATGCAATGAACGGGGATGGATCACCAATTCCATGCTTTCGCCATCCCCGTCATCTGCTCAAGGGGCGCAGCCATCACGAGTAATCATCCAAGAAGACTTCATTATGAACATTCTCATCACTGGCGGCGCAGGATTCATCGGATCCCATCTTGCGGAACATCACCTCGCCAAGGGCGATGAGATTGTTTCCGTGGATGATCTCAGCACGGGGAGCATGCAGGTTCTTGAGGGATTCGACCGCAAGAACCTACGCTTTGTGAAGGCTGACATTCTGAACTGGCGTGATCTGGATAACGAAATCGCCAAAGCCGACAGGATCTATCACATGGCGGCCGTGGTGGGGATGTTCCGTGTACTGAAGGAACCGGTGGAGGTGACCCGCGTGAATGTTCTCGGCACGGAGAGGATTCTCGAGAGCGTTGCCCGTTGCGGAAATCTTCCGGAACTCGTCATCACCTCCAGTTCCTCCGTCTACGGCCACTCACACGAGAAAGTGCTCAGGGAAGGAATCGAACTGGTCTACTCTCCCGAGAAAGGGGGTCTGACAGCCTATGCCTTGAGCAAGCTCACCAATGAGGTTCAGGCCATGGCTTATCGTGAGATCCATGGCCTCCCGATCTCCATTCCCAGGCTCTTCAATGCGGTCGGCCCAAGACAGTCGGGCAACTATGGGTTTGTCCTGCCGCGCTTCATCAAACAGGCCCTCTCCGGCGCACCACTAACCGTCTACGGCGACGGCACACAGACCCGATCTTTCTGTGATGTGCGCGATACGGTGGCGGCACTCGATCTGCTGGCGGGGAAACCTGAGGCCTGGGGACTTCCTGTGAATGTAGGCAACCCCCGGGAAATCGCGATTATCGACCTCGCCAGGATGGTGATCGAACGTTCGGGCAGCAGCTCTGCGATCGAGTTCATTTCCTTTGAACAAAGCTACGGAAGCCAATTCTGGCAGATCACCCAGCGACGCCCTTCGGTCGATCTTCTGAAGGAACTCACGGCATTCACTCATCAGTGGACACTCGAAAAAACAATCGACGACCTGATCGCACGAAACCGGGTCCTTGTTGTTCCCGATGGGAGACTTCTCTGATCATGCACACCGCCACTTTCCATCGCCTTCTGGCTCCCCTCACCATCATTGTTTTCGCGATGTGTGGCGTCCGCACCCATGCCGAGGGTAATGCACCGATATGGAACCTCACTGAGCCAATCCCCTTCCAGGAGCAACCCGATACCTCGGGACTGGGCCTCTACGAACGGGCGGAACTCTCCACCTCCAGTCAGCAGATCATCAAGGCGCGCGAGGAATACAGGCAGGCCTACGAACAAAATCCCGGCGACCATCGACTCAAGGAGCAGTATGCCTGGTTCCTTTATGCAAATGGATTCCATGATAAGGTGACCCTGCTTCTGCTGGAGCAATCCCTTCGTGACGGTGATTCGATCGATCCCGCTGGTCTCTTCAATGCCAGCGTGGAAGTGAGGGAGGAATTGGGCCTTCCGGCAACACCGCTTAAGAAGCCGCAGGGAACACCGCGTCGAATCATTCCCCGACACAGGATCGTGACCTCTCAATCCACACAAGAGTCCGGCGACGGAAAGAAAGTGGTGAAAGGCGAAATCGAGCAGGTTGAGGCGTTCCACCACTGGACCTTCTCTCCCTATTATGACTACAGCTTTTTCAATCACGGCCGTCAGGGATGGCAGGAAGAAGACGCAACTCTGGTTTACCAGTTTAACAAGCGCTTCGCGCTCGGTGGAGAGATCGACATCATGCAGCGCCCTCCTTCGGGAACGGACACCTATTACAGCGCCCTTGCCTCTTACTACCTCTGGAAGTGGTTGGAGGTGCATGGGAAGATCTCCATCTGCCCGGATCCTACCTTTGCCGCGCTCCAGATCTACCAAGGGGGCTTTATTTATCAGGCCTCGCCCAGAGTGGGCCTTCTGCTCGATTACCAGCATTACAATTTCATCCAAGGGCCGATCGACCAGATCAATCCGGGACTGGTCTATAACTTCACCGATCAGACATCGCTTGCCTTCCGGTATGTGAGGGGATGGGCCTACAACTCCCTCGAGTACAACTACTACTCCACGGCTCTCAACTTCGGGTTGCCCGGAAATCGGAAACTCACGATGGCTTTTTCTTACGGTACAGACCCTGACAGTGAAGTCGGAGCGAATAACAGCAACGTGACCAGCCTCAGCCCCGCTTACACCTATTCGCTCTTTTTTACCCAACCGATCACCCGAGACCTGAGTCTCTTCACGGGAGTCCAGTACTGCTACCGGCTTAAAGAGAGCGGTGGGCAGCTCTACGAACAGCTCACACCTACCATCGGCTGCACCTGGAAATTCTGACCATGAACCTGCTCACCATCGTCACCATCACGGCAGCGATCCTCACGCTACTCAGCCTCTTTCTACTTATTTTAATCATAGGAATGAGGATTTTCACCGACCGGAGTCTCGATCATGAGGCCGACTTCCGGAAGCGCTCCATTCCTCTGATCAAGGCATTCCTTCGAGGAGAGACAACCGTTGAGATCGTCACCCCTATTCTACTTAAAGATGAAAATCTGGCACTGCTGATCCTGATGGAGGAGGCAGATTCCCTAGATGAGGAGGGAGGAAAAAAACTCCATCCTCTCTTCGCTGCATTACCGCTGCTTAGGAAAGAAGAACACTCGCTGACTAGCCGTCTCTGGCAAACACGCCTTCACGCTGCAGAGCGTCTTGGTTACCTTGGCGACGATACCTCTATGCCAGCGCTCATGACAGCCCTCCGTGATGATGTGGTCGGCGTCCGTTTCGCTGCGGCACGTTCCCTGATCCAACATGGTTGCACTGATGCCGTTGAACCGATTCTCAGTTCCCTTGATATCCCGGGCGAGGTCTCTCAGCGACGCGTTGCAGAGATTATCTCCTCACTCGGACCAAGGGCAATTGATTCCATCCTGAAGGTGATGAATGGTCCCGGTTACGACGATTCCACCCTCTCCATTGCCGCCCGTGTCTCGGGAATCCTGCGTTCTGAGCGGACGATTCCTTCTCTCCGCCATCTTCTGAAACATCCGGTGGCGAATGTCAGGCTCAATGCCGTCCGTTCCCTCTCCTCCATCGGCGATCATGCCGTGATCCAAGACATCGCCGCTCTCGGTGAAGATTCCTCCTGGGAGGTCCGTAGCACCGTGATGGCCGCACTGTGTAAACTCCGTGCCTCCGAAAACATCCCTCTCTTGCTTCAGGGACTCTCCGATCAGGAGTGGTGGGTTCGGCACAATGCCGGCGTCGCCCTCGTGCTGATGGGCGATCAGGGGATCACCGCACTCAAGGATGCCGTTGATCATCATGTCGATGCTTACGGGCGAGACATGAGTCGTCAGATCCTTCAGCAAAACGGACTTCTCGAACCGACCACGGAGGCTCTCCCATGACCACTATCCACATCCTGCTCTGGCTGATCCTGGCCTATTACATCTCCCTGCACGCGATCTACCTGATACTCGTTCTTGTCGGTGCAACTCAGGCAAGACGTTATCGTCGCGGGATCACCTTTGCGGAATTCCGGAGGATCGGTGAATCCCCCCTCACCATGCCGATCTCATTGATCATTCCCTGCTATAATGAGGCGTCAATCGTCGTTGCCACTGTCCGAAATGCGCTTCGACTGAACTATCCCCAATTCGAGGTGATCGTTGTCAGCGATGGATCCACCGATGGAACTATCGACATCATGAAAGAGAGCTTCCATCTTCGTAAGATCGACCGCTTTGGAAGGAAACACATCCTGACCAAGGATATCCTCGGCATTTACGAATCCCCCGATCATCCGAATCTTGTTGTCATCGACAAAGTGAACGGGCGCAGGGCCGATGCCATCAATGCCGCCGTGACACTCTCGCGCTATCCCCTCCTCTGCATCATCGATGCCGACTGCGTGCTCGAATCTGATGCCCTCCTCCACATGGCGCGCCCCTTTCTGCGCGATACTGGTGTCGCCGCCGTGGCGGGAATCGTTCGTCCTTCCAATGGTCTGAAAATTGTCGACGGGAAGATCCTCCAAAACACGCTTCCCAAGACCCTCCTGGGAATGAACCAGGAGGTTGAGTACGCGCGTAGCTTCCAGTGGGCCAGAATTGGTCTCTGCAGATTGAAGAGCATGCTCTGCATCTCCGGCGCCCTCCTTCTGATCAAGAAGAGTCTCTTCGAGGAGGTCGGCGGCCCATGGCCTCAAGCCATCACTGACGATATTGAGTTCACTATGCGACTCAATCGTCACATCCATGACAGGCGCAGAAAAGACCATGCACGCCTTGTGTTTTCTCCGGATGCCGTCTGTTACACCGAGATTCCCGAGAAAATCGGCCAGTACGCTTCCCAGAGGAACCGCTGGCAGCGCGGAACCATGCAGGCGCTCATGCGCAATGCCGGGATGATCTTTAATCCACGCTACGGCATGACCGGCCTGTTCGGCATGCCCTTCTTCCTCATCTTTGAGGCGCTGGCAGCCATTGTGGAACTCTCCGCCTGGGTGCTCATGGTCGTTTGCCTGACACTCGGGATCGCCTCCGGCGTTGAGATCATTGCGATGATCTTCCTGGCCTATATCCTTGGAGTCTTTCTTTCCCTGACTGCCGTCCTGCTGAGCGAGTCGACCCGTTTGCGTGCGGCCAACTGGTGCGACTTCTGGCGCCTTATCCTCGCCATCCTGCTTGATAACCTGGGATTCCATCAGTTTCATCTGATCATCCGCGTGATCGGAACCTTCCAATACCTGCTAGGACGCAAGGATCTTGGAGCAGTCATGACCCGCAACGGTAATCAGTCATCCCTAACCCCACACACCCCATGATCGCCAAACCCTCTAATTCCTGTTACGAAGTCGCCGTCGTCGGCCTTGGCTATGTCGGAATCCCTCTCGCCGTTGGATTCGCAGAAGCCGGATGCCGCACCATCGGCTTTGATCTCAATCACAACCGTGTTCGTGAGCTCCAATCGGGATGCTCGCCGCTGACCACCGTCCCATCAGAAAGAATCAAAGCAGTAACTGAAAAGAATCTCCTCACCTTCACCGGCGATAAGAACGACCTGGCCCAGAGCGATGCCATCATCATCTGCGTCCCGACACCACTCCGCACTCATCTTGATCCCGACATCGCCTTCATCCTGTCCGCTGGAGAAGAAATCGCCCCGATACTCAGGAGAGGCATGCTGGTCTCCCTCGAGTCGAGCACCTATCCGGGAACGACACGCGAGGATCTACGCAAGGTTCTGGAGGAGAAATCGGGCCTCAAGGCAGGAGTCGACTTCGCACTTGCCTTCTCACCTGAACGCGAGGATCCCGGCAATAAAATGAGTATCCTGAAGGAAATGCCGAAGGTCGTTGGCGGACTAACACCCGATTGTCTCGAGCGTGCCGTCGAACTCTACGGGCGCGCCGTCAGCAAGGTCGTTCCCGTCAGCAGCTGCGATACAGCCGAGGCCGTGAAGCTCACGGAGAACATCTTCCGCTTTATCAACATCGCCCTCGTGAACGAACTCAAGCGAATCTATACCCCGATGGGAATCGACATCTGGGAGGTGATTGATGCAGCGAAGACCAAGCCCTTCGGCTTCATGCCCTTCTATCCCGGACCCGGCGTCGGCGGTCACTGCATCCCGCTCGATCCCTATTACCTCACCTGGAAGGCCCGTGAGTTCAATCTCGACACGCGCTTTATCCAGCTTGCGGGTATGATTAACCGAGGCATGCCCTTCTATGTCGTCAGCCACCTGATTGAGGGGCTCAATGCGCTTGCCCTTCCCATTCAGGGAGTCCGCATCCTGATCCTGGGTGTCTCCTACAAACCGAACATCCCGGATGATCGTGAGTCACCCTCCTATGAGATCATGAATATCCTCCGTGAAAAAGGTGCGGAGATCGATTACTACGACCCCTTCATTCCAGTGATCGAGAAGCATGCCGGCCCTCACTGGGAAGGTCGTCACTCCATCGAATGGAATCCCGAAACACTCTCCAAGTACACGGCCGCCGTCGTCTGCACCGCGCACAAGGGTGTCGATTACACAGTCCTTGCCGAGCAGATCCCGTTGATTGTCGACGCCTGCAACATCGTCCCCAAAAACGGCAAAGCCCATGTCATCCCCGCCTAACAAGAATCTTACAAAAAATAATTCGCGCAGAGGCGCAGAGGCGCTGAGAGTTAAGATAAATGAGTGAAAATGAGATTGGCACTCGAGTGATTGAGGTGGCGATCGGTCTCCATCGAGAACTTGGACCCGGCCTCTTGGAATCCGTTTACGAGGTCGTCTTGTCTCGAGAACTGCAAGATCTGGGACTGCAAGTAGAACGCCAGGTTTCCGTCCCCATCAGTTACAAAGGGGTCAACTTTGACGAAGGATTCCGTGCCGATATCATCGTGGAACACAAGGTCCTCCTAGAGCTAAAATCGGTAGAGCGAATCATTCCAGCTCACAAGAAACAGGTTCAGACCTACCTAAAGTTGACAGGATTAAAACTCGGATACCTTCTCAACTTCGGTGAGGACGTTCTCAAGAGTGGAATCACCCGCTGCGTGAATGGACTTGACGATTAGATTTCTCCCTCCCCTGCGCCTCTGCGCCTCTGCGGGTAAACATTTAACAATATCACTCCTACTCATGGGATCTTCACTCACAGCGGGGGAGTACTTCGAGGGGTTTGACAATCCGGGGAAGCCGCCTGCAAGAGAGGGCATCAACTGGGGATACACGGATGAATTGACACCTGTCGCCGGATGGAGATCGATCATCCCCGGTGATGGCTACGCCCATCTCTCGGTCACGAGCCATTCGCTCCAGAAGCAATTCAAGAGACTCCCGGACGGCAGTGATTTCCTCCCTTTCCAAACCCTCTCCCTTGGTCCTGTCGGGAGTAATCACCGGATCAGTATCCGAGCTAAGAACGCCGCCATTCCCGGCGTCGCCTGCGTTCTCTTCACCTACCGCGAGAAAACCAAGGTCGACGAAATCGACATCGAGATCACAGCGGACGACACCCAATCACCCGGGACCGGACATCCTACTGGTACCCATGGAGGTTGGACAGATCTCCGCCTCAACACCTGGGCCAATGCCACGGGTGACGTTGGCAACAGCGGTGACTCCCTCCTGCCGAAGCGCAGCATCCGCATGCCCATCAATGATACCTCAGGGAAACGGATCTCACACCGGGATGATCTCTTCCACATCTACACGATCGAGTGGCGTCCCGAATCCGTCCGTTTTTTCATCGACGGGGTTCAGCAGGCATTCATCGATGACGTCGTTCCTGATTATCCATCCATGGTGCTTTTCGGAATGCGGCGCATGCCCTGGTCGGGTCAGCCCGACTGGACAGGAAAACTGACCATGCTGGTTGACTGGATCGATATCGAAAGCTTGTAAACATGACAGCCGCGGTGATTTCAGGGCGGTAAACTTAAGCATTCTGCTTATTGCAATTTCTTCCCCATGCGGCGATGACGGACGTATCGTTACTGTATGGATGAAATGATACAGACAACCCCCGCTGAATCGGTTTCACCACCCCTCCATCCGCGGGAGGAGGAACGCATCGCCCGACTGCTCGGCTACGACATCCTCGATACAGAGCCAGATATCATTTTTAACCGTCTGACAGAAATGGCGGCGCAGATCACCGGATCACCGATCGCCCTCATCTCTCTGGTCGATCGGAATCGTCAATGGGTGAAGTCTCACTACGGTTGCGATCTTCAGGAATCACCCCGTAAGGATGCCTTCTGCGCTTACACGATCCTCGATCCGGAGAAACCGATGATCGTTACGGATGCGGAGAAGGATCCACGCTTTATGCACAACCCCTTCGTCACGGGGGATCCCCATATCCGCTTCTATGCCGGAATTCCGCTTCAAAACGGCGACGGCCTTCCCATCGGCAGCTTCTGCGTCATCGATCAGAAGCCACGTGAACTGACACCGGAGCAGATCACCTCAATTCAGGACCTTGCGCGGATCGCCATGGATTACATGAATGTCCACCGCTCCAACCGGAAGCTGACAAATCTGCTCATGAGGGAGAAGGAGATCTATAATCACCTGCTCCGAAGCACCACGGAAATGGCCGTTGAGGCACCCAGTTTCGACGACGCTCTTCATAGCTTGATCGATCATCTCGATCCAGAACTCGGATATCTCTCATGCCGGATCAGGAACATGCAGACCGGCGGAACGACCGGCATTATCTATAATCCCCTCCTCCCAAAGGATCCTGAACTTGCAACCCTCTGGGTGCAGCTTGACTCAGCTCCCCAGTATCCCACCGGAGAGCACACAAAGACTGAATTCATCTCCACAGGATCCCTACATCCCGAGTTTTCTTATCTGGTGGTCCCAGTGAGGATTCGTGATCGCCTGGTGGCCGTGATCGAACTGATCTACCCGGATCATCGCAAAATGGATCCCCGAATTCGCGAAGTCTTCGACATCATGGCGACGAATCTCGGCATTGTGGCGGAACGCGAATTGGTCAATGTCGAACTCCAGAGAAAAGCCACCCACGATGCCCTCACGGGAGCTGCGAACCGAACCGTCTTCATTGCGCAGCTGGAGAAATCGATTGCTGATGCCGACAGTGTTAATCCCACTTCGGCACTCCTCTACATCGATCTCGATGGATTCAAGGAGGTGAATGACAACTTCGGCCATCAGACAGGCGACCGCCTGCTGATTGAGGTGACTCAGCGTCTCAAAGCCATCTGTCGAGGAGAGGATCTGATGGGTCGTCTGAGTGGTGATGAATTCGTCATTCTGGCGCACCGGATCAGTGACCAGAGCGATCTGGAACTTTTGCTCCAGCGGATCCAGCGCCACCTTGCGATGCCCTTCATGATGGGAGACCTCGAGATCAGGATCGGATCGAGCATTGGATGTGCGTATCTCGATAGCAATGAGATCTCCACGACGGAACTGATCCGACGCTCCGAGGAGGCGATGTATCTCGTCAAGACCGGCATGCGCAAAAACTACTGCATCGCGGACGCGTCGATTATTGAGGAGTTCAAAACCCAGCGAAAACTCGATCGGATGATCCGCGAGTCCGTGCGCGAAAAAAGAATGTTCATGGCCCTGCAACCAATCGTTGACTACCAGAGCGGTGCCATCATCTCCGCGGAGTCGCTCCTACGGGTCGTGGACAAGAAGGGTGAAGTGATTGCCGCCGAACACTTCATCGACTCGCTCGAAAGGATGAGGATGATGCCAGAGGTTGACGAATGGGTCTTCGCAGAAACACTCAGGTTCATAAAGCAGAACCGAAAAGAGCTGGAATTGATTCCCGAATTCAGGGTCTCGATCAATGTAAGCCCCGCGATCCTCATGGTCAGCGGGTATGCCAAACTCTGCCTCGCCCGTCTCAAGGATGCCCGGATACCACCGACGATGCTCCGTTTGGAAATTGTGGAAAACCATCTCCAGACATCCAATCCTTGGCTCCATGACAACCTGATTCAACTCCGGGATGCAGGAGTCATGATTGCGGTCGATGATTTTGGAACAGGATATAGCAATCTGCAGTACCTCACCGCACTCCCGATCGACACGATTAAGATCGATAAGATCTTCCTCGCGGGAATCATTCCCGGAGATACGCCCAAAAACGACCTTCTAGCTGCGATCGTGGGAATCGCAAAAAATCTGGGCTACAGGCTCATCGCCGAGGGAGTGGAACAGGAAGTCCAAGCCAATCATCTCAATGCTCTCGGTTGCACGATCATGCAGGGGTTTCTCTATGGAAAACCGATGAAAGAAGAGGAATTCATCAAGATCCTCAATTTACAGAATCACCCAGAGAAGCCTCAGGGTGTTAGCGCTTAATAACCTCCTCTAGACCGGATTCTTCCTTGGAAAAAGCGAGGAACAGAGACCCGATGAGAAAAGTGCCCCGGCAATAATTCCGAGGGACCAACTGGTCGGAAAGTGACCGTCGAAATGATGATCGAGCCACGACATCTTCAGACCCACAAAGCAGAGGATGAATCCAAGTCCGTACTTGAGGTAATGGAACTTGGAAGCCATTCCAGCAAGGAGAAAGAACAGAGCCCTTAGAGCTAGGATCGCAAAGATGTTCGAAGTGAAGACGATGAGAGGTTCTTTCTTGATGGCAAAAACAAGCAAAGACATTTTATGACTACTTGCATTACTTTATTTTACTGTAGAAGTCTACAGAGTTAAAAAAGTACGGGAATCAGTAAAACAGCAACCTGAGTAAATCTTTTTAAAGCAGAATAAAATCGGGACTGATTATTTACATAAATCCCATTTCATTCTTTTCCCGAGCTTCTGTATGAGCTGATAAGTAATTTTGGAGATACACCAGAGTGCTACCGGTAATCTAAGCATTTCTACTAATTGAGGATTCACGTAATCGGAGCGATCCTGAGGCCATGAAAGACAATGCAGAAAACTTCGGAAGCCGTTTAGGTTTCGCAAAGTCGGTTCACATCCCCATTCTTGGCAACGGGGCTTACCTAACAGCTGACTGGGTGATGCCACATCATCCGTGCGGGATTGTTCTCTTCGCACACGGAAGCGGTAGCAGCAGGAACAGCTCCCGGAACAAGGCCGTTGCCTCCTATCTGGTCAGCCGGGGCATGGGAACCTTTCTGCTCGATCTTCTGACACCTGCGGAGGAACGGATCGATGACATGACCCGTCACCTGCGCTTCGACATTCCGTTGCTTGCAGAACGACTTGTCGTAGCAACCCGTTGGATCCGTTTCCAGCGGGAAGAACAGGAGCTGCCGCTGGGTTACTTTGGTGCCAGTACCGGAGCCGGAGCAGCTCTGGTGGCCGCCGCAGAATTGGGTGAGGGAGTCGCGGCCGTCGTCTCTCGCGGCGGGAGACCCGATCTGGCAGGCAACTCCCTTCCTCAAGTCACCTCCCCCACCCTGTTGCTCGTGGGAGGTGAGGATGCAATCGTGGAGGATCTCAACCGGAAGGCTATGAATCTCCTGCACTGCACGAAGCAACTGACGATCATACCCGGGGCCACCCATCTCTTCGAGGAAGCGGGAACTCTGGATCAGGTCGCAACGCTGGCGGGGAACTGGTTCCTAAAACAATTCTCGGCAAGAAAGCCCGAGATGACGACGAAAGGGGGGGGCTTACGATGATCCGCTTCCGCAATCGGGAGGAGGCAGGACAGCTTCTCGCTCTGGAACTCGGCCACTATGCAAACCGCAAGGATCTGCTGATCCTGGCACTACCCCGTGGAGGCGTTCCGATCGCCCATGAGATCTCGAGGGTTCTCCATGCCCCGCTCGATGTGCTAGTGGTCCGAAAACTTGGTGTTCCGGGGCATGAGGAGATGGCCATGGGAGCGATCGCGACCGGCGGGATCCGCATGCTCAATCAGCAGATGATCACGGCCCTTCGTATAAGCCCCGAGGCTGTTGCTGAAGTCGATCGGTTGGAGCATGAGGAGCTGGCACGCAGGGAACGTGCTTACAGGGAAATGAATCCACCGCTCGACGCGAAGGGAAAGACGGTGATTCTGGTGGATGACGGAATCGCCACCGGATCGACCATGCAAGTGGCAATTGCCTCACTACGTAGGCACGATGTGGCTCGGATCGTCGTGGCGGCACCGGTCGCTCCGCCCTCTGTGGTGACCATGCTACGGCAGTTGGCCGATGAGGTTGTCTGTTTTCAGATGCCGGAAGACTTCGGAGGGGTCGGCCGGTGGTACGATGATTTCTCCCAGACCAGTGACAAGGAGGTTCGCAAGCTTCTGAGCAAAGGAGGGGGACACCCACCCGGCGGGCATGCCTTCCAAGCCTCGGCAAAAGCTCCCCACCTTACCGATTACCTATGAATGATGATGCCATATTATTGCGAGGTTCCGTCCGCCCGCTCACGGGTGCATCCAATGATTTTGATCCGATCATCGAACAGTCTAAGAACAAGCGTGTCGTCCTGCTCGGGGAGGCCTCCCACGGAACCCATGAGTTTTACCGGATCCGTGCCGAGATCACCAAGCGACTGATCCGCGAACAGGGTTTCAACGCCGTTGCGATAGAGGCGGACTGGCCAGACGCCTATCGCGTAAACCGCTTCATTCAGGGGACGGAAATCGATTCCGAGGCAATCGAGTCGCTGGGAGGTTTCAAACGCTTCCCCCAATGGATGTGGAGGAACACGGACGTACTCGACTTCATCGGGTGGCTCAGAAACTGGAACGACTCGATCGATGATCACCATCGCAAGGGCCATTATGAGGGAGGCTTCAAAGTCGGATTCTACGGTCTCGATCTCTACAGCCTCAATGCCTCCATGCAGGCCGTGATCGACTCGTTAAAGGAGTTCGATCCAGTCATGGCAAAGCGTGTCGCCGAGCATTACGCTTGCTTTGACCACTATGATAGCGACACCCATCGTTATGGGCTTCTTGCCAGTCGGGACATAACGGAAGGGTGCAGAAGCCAGGTGATGGCCGTGCTGATGGAACTCCATGGGAGAAGGGAAACCTTCTTGGGAAGCGACGGGCAACGGGCTCAGGATGAGTTCTTTAATGCGGAGCAGAATGCCCGTCTTGTCCATGACGCTGAGGAATACTACCGGACGATGTTCCGCCATGATGTCTCCTCCTGGAATCTGCGTGACCGCCACATGATGCAGACACTGCTCTTCCTAATGCATCATCTGAAAGAGACACAACTGCGCTCCAAGGTAGTAGTCTGGGCCCACAATTCACATCTCGGTAATGCATCCGCAACCTCCATGGGGGCGCGGGGAGAATTCAACATCGGCCAACTGGTGCGCGATCATTTCGACGGGGAGGCACTCTCCATTGGCTTCTCGACTCATCAGGGAACAGTCACCGCGGCCTCCGACTGGGATGGTCCTGCGGAGAGGAAGAATGTTATTCCTTCCCTACCGGAGAGCTACGAGCGGCTATTCCATGACACGGGAGTTCCGAATTTCTGGCTCGATTGCCACTCGGATCCGGAAGTGGAGGCAATGCTGAAAAATACCCGTATCGAGCGGGCTATAGGCGTCATCTACCGACCGGATACAGAGCGCCAGAGCCATTATTTCCGCTGCTCGCTGCCCGACCAGTTCGACGGAATTCTCTACTTCGACACTACCCGTGCCGTGGAACCGCTGGAACGCACCGTGGAATGGACGGCAGGCGAAGTCGACGAGACTTACCCCAGCGGACTGTAAAGAGAAGCGCGTCGGGGCTTATCCATCTTCCTTTTTCAATGGCAGAAGCCAGGATAAGAACGCGGCGGTGGCAAGAGCCCCAATGATGATCCCAAGCGACCAGAGGGTTGGGAAGTGACCGTCGAAATGATGATCAAGCCATGACATCTTCAGACCCACAAAGCAGAGGATGAATCCTAGTCCGTACTTGAGGTAATGGAACTTGGAAGCCATTCCAGCCAGGATAAAGAACAGAGCCCTTAGACCTAGGATCGCAAAGATGTTCGAAGTGAAGACGATGAAGGGCTCCTTGGTAATCGCAAAGATTGCCGGGACACTGTCGACGGCGAAGATGATGTCGGTGAATTCGATAAAGATCAGCGTGAGGAGGAGTGGCGTTCCCATGAGACGGCCAGCTTCACTGACAAGAAACTTCCCATCATGAAGCCCCGGGGATATCGGGAGAAACTTCTTGAGCGTTCGAAGGAGGAAATTCTGCGCGGGATCGGGATGCGACTCAGGACCGAATGCAACCTTGAGACCGGTGAATGCCAGGAAAACTCCGAACACGAGCGGTACCCAAGAAATCTGCATGAGCACCGATCCGAGGGCAATGAAGAGAGCACGGAAGAGGATGGCTCCAAGGATTCCGTAAAAAAGAATCTTATGGCGGTACTTCGGCGGAATCGCAAAGAAGTCAAAGACAACCAGAAAGATGAAAAGGTTGTCGATCGAGAGGCTCTTCTCCACCAACCAACCGGAGAGAAACTCGAGACTACATTGCTTGGCGAGAACCTGAGGATCATATCCGGCGAGTCTCGGATCCAGGGGAAAGAGATGTAGTCCGTAGAAATAGAGACCGACACAAAAAAGAAGTGCCAAGGAAACCCAAAGAAGCAGATTGAAGAGGGCCTCCCGATAGGTGATCTCATGCTCTTTCCCGTTCCTGCGCCGCATATCCAGGAAGAGACTTCCCAGGATCATCAGGACGAAGAGTCCATAGAGCCACCAGACGTGCTCCATGGGAAACAGCTCAGGGTGATAGGCGGAGGCGAGCATCACGATTTTTCCTCTTCGTCTTCGAGTAAGGAGAGATTCGGATCACGACTGACGAGCAGTTTATCAATCCGCTGACGGTCCATATCGACGATCTCAAAGCAGAAGCCATTCCGCTTGAACTTCTCCCCTTCCTCCGGGATGTGACCCAGGTGATGCAGGACAAAACCACCGATGGTCTGGTAGCGGTTCGTCACAAGTTCCTCATCGGGTAGTTCCAACGAAATGGCCTGAGATGTCTCCTCGAAATCGAGCTGGGCATCGATCAGCCAGCTCCCATCCTCGCGAGTAATGATCTCGGGATAATGCTGACGAACACCACGCTCTGGCAGTCGGCCAACGATCGCCTCGACCACATCCTTGAGCGTGACCATTCCTTCCACGACACCGAACTCTCCACAACGAGGGCCAAATGCCGGCGGGTCGTTCGGAATTCCTCTATAAGGCGGGTGGCCGTCATGGTCGAGGGGACAAAGAGCGGCTGATTGAGGACATCCACGAGCTTCACAGAGCCGGTCATGGAGATGTTGGCCCAGAGGGACTTCACCGAGACGATACCCCTGATATTGTCATGGGTTCCCTCGAAGACGGGATAGTCGGAGTGTCCTGCTCCAGCGATCCGTCTCCAGTTGACTTCGTTCGGGTCATCCAGATCGAGCCATGTAACACGCGAGCGCGGCGTCATGAGTTCGGCGGCGGATTGCTCGTCGAGATCGAGGACACCTTCCACCATCTCCTTCTCGGCAACGTCGAAGGCGCCGCTCTCCAGTCCCTCATCCATCATCTGAAGCACCTCATCCTCGGTCTGCTCGGCGGTGCGGGTCCGATCAATATGGAGGGCACTTAGGAACGAGGAAAGTATCCCCCAGACCAATTCCGCAAGGGGATCAAGCCAAATGGTCAACCAATGGGCAAGGCGAGCCGCGGCCCTAATGGGAAGCGATTCATGAAGAGCCTCTCCGAGGGCACGTGAGAGAAGGATCCCCAGAAGCAGAATCAGGAAGGAGAGGATGGTAGCGGAAGCTCCAATCAGGAGAGCAAAGAGAATTGGAGGAGCATCCTTCCCCAAGGCAAGAAGATCCCGCATCGCCAGCATCGAGGCCAGGGTGAAGAAGAAGACTGAGGCGAGACGGAGTCCGGGACGGGGACGGGAGCCAGATCCTAGAAAAGAGACAACGCCATCGGCGTCCCCTCGCCTCTTAAGAAGGACCACATCGGCCATAACAAAAAGGCCGCCCGCAATAATCAGGGCGAGCGGAATCAGCAGGATGACCAAGTAATGCTCAAGAAAACCGAGATAGCTCATGCAGCGGAGGATTCCATAAGCTTGGACAGCACCTCGGGAGAAACCTCTAAGAGTGACTCCACGGATAGGTCACAATCACCGCACTCGATGAGTGAAGCGAGAGGGTTCGTGGTTGCGACCCCCACGACTTTCATCCCACCCCGTCGGGCGGCCTCGATTCCGGCAAAGGCATCCTCGATGACGATGCATCGCTGAGGAGCGAGTCCGAGAAGACCCGCTCCTTTGAGAAAAACCTCGGGATCAGGCTTCCCATGAGTGACATCCGTGCCACAGACGACAGCATCAAAGAATGCATCCAGGCCCGTCGCGGCAAAAAGCGCATCGAGATTGCCACGCGGTGTGGAGGAACCGACGGCTCGGGGAATTCCGGCCTCCTTGAGGGCAAGCAGCAACTCACGGGCGCCGGGCAGTACGACGACTCCTTCTGCGGCGACGAGTTCCCGATAGAGCTCTTCCTTGCGATCGGCCAATTCTTTGACGAGATGAGGATCGCTTCCCCAACCCAGCGCCGGGATAATGACCTCGTTCTTCTTGCCGAATCCGGCCTTGAAATGTCCCTCCGGGAGTGAGAGTCCACGTTCCGCAGCCAAAAGATCCCAGGAACGCTCATGCTGGGAGGAAGAGTCGATCACGACTCCATCCCAGTCAAAAAGGACACCGAACGAATGATTCATTCCTTCATTAATGAGGGAATCAGCAGAGTGCGGCAACGTCATTCTGGAAGGGTTGCACTCCTCGGACACTTGGGCGAAACTCATCCGACTCATGAGCCACCGAAAATTCCTCCCTATCCTGGGCTTGATTCTCGCGACCGCTCTCCCGATCTGCGCCAAGGATCCCGCCGTAGACAAAAACGCCAAAGGCGGAGCCGTGAATGGACAAAACCTCTCGGCAAGCGTGGTCAGGATCGAAGTGACCGATCAGGAAGCGGATTACGCATCCCCTTGGAATGCTGGTCATATCGGGGGAGGCATCGGCTCGGGATTTGTGATCATGGCTCCCGGCGGAAAGAAACGGATCCTGACCAACGCCCATGTGGTGAGCAATGCACGCTTCATCACACTGACCCGCGAACGGTTAAGTCATCCCTACACGGCCCATGTGGAGTTCATCGCCCACGATTGTGATCTGGCCCTGCTGAGTGTCGATGACCCTTCCTTCTTTGAGGGAACTATCCCGCTGGAACTCGGGGGAGTCCCCCTGATCGAGAGCGAGGTAAGTGTTTATGGGTATCCCCTTGGTGGAGAGCGTCTCAGCGTGACCAGAGGTGTCGTCTCTAAAATCGATTTTGATCTCTATACCCACTCCGGCGTTGATTCCCATCTGGTCATCCAGATTGATGCCGCGATCAATCCGGGCAATAGCGGCGGCCCCGTCCTTCAAGAAGGGAAGGTGGTCGGCGTGGCTTTCCAGGGGTATTCGGGTGATGTGGCGCAGAATGTCGGCTTCATGATCCCGATCCCTGTGATCGACCGTTTTCTGAAAGATCTCTCAAAGGGAACGTATACAGGCTACACCGACCTCTCGATCACCTTCCGCCCGCTTCTTAGTGCCCCTGCCCGCAAGGCCCTCGACGTGCGGGATGATGACCGCGGAATCCTTGTCACCGATGTTCAGGAAAAGGGGTCATCTCATGGGTTTCTGCAAAAAGGTGACGTGCTCCTTTCCATCGATGGTCATCCCATTGCCAGCAACGGACGCGTCGAACTCGATGGCCAGTCGATCGACATGACCGAGGTAGTGGAACAGAAATTCGAGGGAGATAAGGTTCGTTTCGGCATCCTACGCGATGGAAAACCGCTTGAAGTGGAATTCCCGCTCCAAGGCACCTGGCCGTTTAAGATGCAGGGAAATGCCTACGACGAAAAGCCCCGCTACCTGCTCCATGGGGGACTGCTCTTCCAACCGCTCGACCGAAACTTCCTAAATGCGGACAGCACGGCTGATCTAAGGATCAAGCGCGCCTTCGAGGACTTCGTGGAAAAACATCTCTATCTGGAGCGCCCAGAGATTGTCGTTCTAAGCCGCGTACTGGCCGATCCTGTGAACAAGGAATGCGATGGTCTGAGGCCCGGTATTGTCGATACCATCAACGGAAGGAAGATCCGCTCGCTCGCTGATGTCGCCACGGCCTTGGATCAGCCTGCCCGCTATGATGTCGTGATTCTTGAGGGCATTGGGGTGCCGATCGTGCTGAGCCGTGAAGAAGTCATGAAAGCAAATCCTCGCATCATGCAAACCTACGGCGTCCCCTCACCCCGAAACCTCTAATTTCTGGAAGATGTCCTCGATAAAACGATTCCTCTCCTTGGTCGGCTTCCTCGTTGCCTGGCTGGCACTGATGACAAGTTGTCAGGAAAAGAAATCCGACTCCCACTTGCAGAATCAATTGGGGGCGTCAGTCCTCCGAGTCACCTCGACGATCCAATATCCTGACAACCGCCGCCCCTGGATCAAGAAGCAGCCGTTCACGCGCGCTGGACTCGGGACGATCATCGAGGGAGGACGCCTGTTAGTCACGGCGGACATGGTTGCCCATGCCTGCTATATCGGCTTGGAAAAGCCTGAGGATGGACCGAAGGGCACGGCCGTCGTGGAAGCAATCGACGAGGAATGCAATCTGGCAGTCCTCAAGCCGGTGGAGCCTGAATTCCTGAAGGGAACGCAACCGCTCCAGCTTGACTCAATAATCACCCCGGGGAGCTCTCTCGAGATCCTCCAGCTCGAGCCGAACGGATCACCAGCTCTCAGTCCTGCCAGCGTCACCACGGTCGCCGTAATGCCGTATTCCTCGGATGGCGGTGCGTATCTGCTCTACCGTGCTTCCACGACGATCCCTCAGCGGGAAGGAAGTTTTGTCATTCCGGCACTGCATGAGGGGAGACTGGCAGGACTGGTGATGCGTTACGATCCCCACACTCAGTCAGCGGATATCATTCCAGCTCCGCTGATCGCCCGATTCCTGAAAGAGAGCGGAAAGCCCGGATATTCAGGATTAGCCCGAGCCGGACTGACCTATGGAGAGGCACGCGGAAGTACCTTGAGCAAATGGCTAGGGGTTCCCAAGGAGATGACCGGTGTCTATATCACCTCCATCACACCGGGTGGCCCGGCAGAAAAAGCAGGCCTGAGAAAAGGTGATCTGATCGTGCGGGCCGGAGGCAAAACGATCGATGGCGAGGGAAATTACACCGACCCCCGTCTCGGTAAAATCAACTTCAGCAATCTTGCCACCCTGGAATCCTCAGTCGGTGACAAGGGGGAGATTGTTTATTTCCGAAGCGCAGGCGAAGGCACTGGCACACTGGGAACAGCAACATTGACACTGGAAGGAAGGAATCCTCTGGCTGAAATCAGTCCTGCGCGCCTGAAGGGCGACTCTGTTCCCTTCACCTTCCTTGGCGGGCTACTCTTTCAAGAGCTGAGTAGGCCTTACTTACGGGAATGGGGAAGTAATTGGAGAACCGACGCTCCGCAGAATCTGGTAGCACTGGATACCTTCCAAGAAGATTTGCCGAAAGATCAGCAGAGACTGGTCATCATTTCTGCCATCCTCCCCTCCTCTCAGACCATCGGTCTGCAGGAGCTTGCACATAAGGTGGTCGTATCGATCAATGGCATGCCGATTCATGGTCTGGCTGATGTGAGCGAGGCCATCCAACATCCACAAAACGGCTTCCAGAGAATCGATCTGGAAGGGTCAGCCGGTCCGATCTATTTGAACGCCTCGACACTGGAAGCAGAGGAGGCTCAACTTCGGCGCCAGTACGGTATCCCATCTAAGGATAATCCCTAGAGCAACCTCGTTTTGATCTTCTCTTTTGGCACTCGACGCGCAGAGAAGAGCCGCTAATTTAACCCATCTTCCCATTTTCATCATGTCCGAACGTACCCTCGTCGTCGTCCCTACCTATAACGAGAGAGAAAACCTACCGAAACTGGTCGAGCGTCTCTTCGCGTTACCTGATGCCGTCGAGATCCTTGTCGTTGATGACGGCTCACCAGATGGGACAGGCCAGTGGGTGACGGAGACCGCCACAAGCGAGCCTCGCCTCCATCTCCTCTCGCGAACCGCAAAGAACGGACTGGGCCGCGCTTACGTGGCAGGATTCCAATGGGCCCTCGAACATGAATACGACCTTGTCGTCCAGATGGATGCCGATTTCTCACACAGTCCGGAAGATGTCCCGAAACTCCTCGCAGGGATCAGGGCAACAGGTGCTGATCTGGCCATCGGTTCCCGATATGTCGGGGGAATTCGTGTCATTAACTGGCCCCTCAAGCGCCTCGTACTCAGCGTGGGTGCCTCCTATTATGTGAAGTGGATCACCGGTCTTCCTGTCTGGGATCCCACGGGTGGATTTAAATGCTGGCGCCGACGGACCTTGGAGGCAATAGACCTTCCTTCCGTAAAATCTAACGGATACGGCTTCCAGATTGAGATGAATCACCTAACCTGGAGCCGAGGGTTCAAGGTGGCCGAGGTTCCCATTATCTTTGCCGATCGCATCGAGGGTGTCTCCAAAATGTCGAAGAAGATCGTCATCGAGGCGCTCCTGATGGTCTGGGGTCTGCTGATCAGCAGTGGATTCCAGAGATCACCCCGCTCCAGCCGCCGCTGAATCAGATCCCACACTCCCATTACTTTTTCATTCATCCCACCCCAATGAGCCTCACCAAAACTCTCCCATCAGATCTTCCTGAATCCGCAAACTCGAAAGAGGAACGAATTCATCCCTTCCGGATCTTTGACAAGCATGAGCGACTGATCTCTCTCATTTGCTTCCTAATCGCCCTGGTGACGTATTGGGCAACCGTGATGCCAAACATCGGACTCAACGATGACGGCGAGATGGCAACTGCGGCTCTCCACTTCGGAGTCATGCACCCCTCTGGTTATCCGCTCTGGACGATCCTTGCAGGACTCTTCAGCCATATCATTCCCTTCGGGAACGGATCCTGGAAAATCAATCTTTTCTCAGGACTCTGCACGGCGATTGCCGCCGGTGTTTTTTCTTTGATCTCATTGAATGCGACACGTTGGTTGGGGGTGAAGAAGGTCCCTGCAACGATTCTCTCCGTCACCTCGACACTGACATTCATCTGGGTCACCCCGATCTGGTCCCATGCGGTTGTCGGCAAGGGTCTCTACGCTCTCCACGTCTGCCTGATGATGATCTATCTCATGCTGACCTACATCTGGATCAGGAGGCCCTATTGGAAAAATGCGTTTGTCTGGCTGGTCTTCATTTTCTGCCTCGGAATGAGCAATCACCACATGACCCTTGCCATGGCCTTTATGCCACTCATGGTCATCCTGCTTCTTCATGCGGAACTCTTCTGGGAATACACGGTCTACAGCTTGCTCGTGGCAAGCCTCCTCTACCTCGGCTTTGCATATCTTTCCACGGATCAATACCATCTCATGGCCATGAAGGCGGCGGTCCGCCTTTTCTACACAGTCTGGGCCGGATTCCTTCTCCTGATCATCGTACGTCGCAAGCTCACCGAGTGGCGTCAGGGATTGCTGCTTTTTGTTGCGGTTTTCGTCGGATTGCTCCCCTACGCCTACATGCCGTTTGCCTCCTCGACCAATCCTCCGATGAACTGGAGCTATTGCAGCACTCCCGAGGGATTCTTCTACGCCATCAACCGCTCCCAGTATTGGGGAACCCTGGCCGACCAGTTGCAGGGAACGGTCGGAAAACTCGTGGGTGTCGCTCCCGCTGAGAAACAGAAGGGACCCAAGAACCCGGATGATGAGAGCGCCATGCAGCAGTTTGCTGGATACTGCAAAGTCTACTGGAAGGTTCTTGCCCATAGCATCTCACCAATCCCCCTGATCTTTGCCCTTCTGGGATTTGCACTGTTTTGGCGATTATCGCGTGAGCAAAGGATCTGGTTTTACATCCTGGTCATCGGCTTTTGCCTCGCGGCTTTCCTGGAGCCGATCCAAGCCCCCAACGGCTATGATAACGCCGGGTGGGATATGCAGTTCCAGTACCAGAGCCTCTGCTACGGATTCTTCGTCATGCTGGCGAGCTACGGAGCGGCGATGCTCTTTGCCTCACTCTCACAAGGGAAAGCGCGCCCCTTCGCATGGACGGTGCCGGGACTCGCTGCCGCTACGGCGCTCTACACGCTTGTCGTCTGCTATCCCAAGAGCACCCAACATGGTCACTGGTTCGGATGGATGTATGGGCACGACATGCTCGTTGATCTGCCGAAGGACAGCTTTGTATTCGGAGGAACCGATCCGGGTCGCTTTGTTCCAACCTACATGGTCTTTGGAGAGAGCTTTGAGAAGTCAAAGCGTGATCCAAACTTCGACCGTCGCGATCTCTATATCGTAACTCAGAACGCTCTGGCCGATACCTTCTACAACCGCTACATCCGCTCCCATTATACCACCGAGCGTCCCACAACCTTTGGTTGGTTTGAAAAAATTCTCGGCCGTGATCACACCTATCCGAATGAGACACTCGTCCTGCCCCACCGTGAGGACATCATGGCTCTCTTCGAGGTGCTGATGAACCAGTACCAGAAGAATCCTCAGGCCATGCCCAACCCTCAGAGCGATCCTGTCGCCCTGAACTCGGACGTAGCAGAATGGATCTTCCTCCACAACCGTGACAAGAAGGATGGCACTCCCCGGCATTTCTATGTGGAGGAGAGTTTCCCCATGCAGTGGTCGTATCCTTATGCCATTCCGCATGGGCTTTGCTACGAGATCGCCCATGACAAAATGGATGCCCTGCCTCCCGGAACAGCCGAGAAGGATCTCGCCTGGTGGGATGATTATATTAAGAAGCTTGAGGCGGTTCCCGGATTCCGCGATGACGATCTGGCGCTTCACTCCTTTGCAAAACTGCGCAATACGGGAGGCAATATCTATGCCTTCCGAAATATGCGCGCAGAAGCAGAGCGTGCTTACAGACAGGCCCTCTATCTCTGGCCAGCGAATACCGAAACCACGAGTAATCTCGTGAACCTCCTGACCCAGGAAGGACGCTTTCAGGATGCCCGAGATCTAGTTGCGGGATTCGTCCCGTTGGATCCTAACAGCAAGGTGCTCCAGCGTCTGCTTGTTGCCACGGAGGCACGTCTTAAGGCTTCAAAGGAACTCCCGATACAACTCATGTCCCTACAGTCCAACCCTACCAACAGGCAGGCATTGGCACCCGTGCTTCAGAGCCTCATGATCCTGGGTCGCCAAGGGGATGTCGATGCGACTATCTCGAATGCCATCGCTGCCACTCCAAAGGATGTCTCCTTTCTGAGGGACATGATTAATTTCTATGCCAGCCAAGGGCGCATTCCTCAGGCGCTGGAAATTGCAAAAGCTCTCGAAAAAGCGCAGCCCGACCAGTGGGATGTCCCCTTCACGATCGCCAAGTACGAACTGATCATGGGGCAGCGCGAAGCCTCCTTCACCAACCTGCATCGTGCAGTTCAGCTTGGTGGAGAGACCGCACTTCAGCAGATCGGCCGTGAGCAGATCTTCCAACAGGTGGCTCAAGATCCAGGATTCCAACAGGCGATTCAAGCAACCGCTCCATCCCAGACTCAGGCCCTCAGTGAGATGCTGTCCAAAGCGGTCAGCAATACTATAGCTCCAGCTCCAGCCTCCTCCCCAAATCACTCCAAGAAGAGTCAGTAAATCTTTTCGGGCCGTAGCTCAGCTTGGTAGAGCGCCACGTTCGGGTCGTGGAGGCCTAGGGTTCAAATCCCTACGGCCCGAGGAGGTTGTCTTAAACGCGGATTATGCGATAGCGTGCAGTCAACAGGTTTGGTTGCTTCACCTGGTTGGTGATCTCAGCAATCGTTAAAATTGTTACAACGTTAAAAGAGTTAAAAAGGACTGAATCCTATCATCATGAATCGGGAATGCCCCCCCTCTTATGCCGTTTGTCTGGCGATCCTCCCGGATCAACCATCAGAGCTAGCTCGGACAGCCTGCGACATGACTAAGATGCGTTCCCACGCACCTCATGTTCATCTTGCGACCACCTGCGTTCGATAGTCCGATGTATTCACATCTCCACGTTGTAACGCTTTAACCTTTCTAACGATTTTAACTCCTCGCCATCCTGGTTTGATGGTTGCTAATGCAAATTTTGGGTTAAAAGGGGGCGAAAAGAATCAGAATTCCCGCGACACTCTAGTACACCAATGGGGGATTCTCGCCCTCCTCCTTGAGTTTGGCAGCTTTTTCCTCGGCAAGTCTTGTCTCCTGCTCCACGACCTTATCTTGGAGGAAAGCTTTTAACTCAGGGATTCCCTCCCCCAACTCCGCACAGATCGGTAGAATCGAAATGCCGGGATATTTTTTCTTGCAGCTTTTCAGATTGGCTGCGGCTTCAGGCATATCCATCTTATTGGCAATGATGCACCAGGGTCTTTCTGAGAGTTCGGGGTTATAGAGCTCCAGTTCCTTGCGGAGGGCCTTGAGATCGTCGAGAGGGCTACGTCCCTCCGATCCTGCCATATCAAGCACCATCAGCAGATAGCCGCAGCGCATGACATGACGCAGGAACTGATGGCCAAGGCCCCGGTTTTCATGAGCTCCTTCGATCAATCCCGGAATGTCGGCAACCGTTGTCTTGTGATAATCCTCAAGATCGACCACTCCAACCTGAGGGTGACGGGTTGTGAAGGCATACGATCCGACCTTCGGATGGGCACGCGAGATGGCCCTGAGGAGGGTTGACTTGCCAGCATTCGGATAACCGACCAGACCAGCAAAAGCGATCGAGCGCATCTCGAGCAAGAACCACCCTTCGTCACCGGGAGTACCCTCGGTAAAGCGTCTGGGAGCCTGATTGCGCGAACTCTTGAAGTGAATGTTTCCACGTCCCCCTTTTCCTCCGTGACAGATGATGAACTCCTTCCCGACCTCGTCCAAATCGGCGACAAGATCCTCGGGCATCGGATCAGCAAGACCTCTCTTGCCCTGGGGTTCATCGGAAGAATTCTCCTCTCCGTCGATCAACTCAGGTTCGGCAAAGGGGTCATGAGGCGCTGGAGTCGGGAAGCGGTAGACCAGCGTGCCGACCGGAACAGGAACCACGAGATCAGGTGCCGACTTGCCATGTCGTTGACGAAAGGATCCCTTGCCTCCCGGCTTGGCCTTGAGGATCGGTTCAAAGAAAAGATTGGCCAACTGATCGACATGGTTATCAGCACGAAGAATGACATCGCCACCATCCCCACCGTCACCGCCATCGGGACCTCCCTTGGGAATGAATTTCTCACGACGGAAACTGGCGGAACCATCGCCTCCGTCTCCTGCCTTGGCGTGAACCCTGACTCGATCAATGAACATTCAGTTACCTTTGCAGAAGCTTGGCGTAAAGTCGCTCAGTTTTGCGGGCAATCGCATCCTAGCCAAAGAACTCCTCGGCACGTTTCCGCCCGGCCACACCCATCTTCGTGGCAAGCTCCGGATCAGCCATGAGGAGGTTGATCTTCACAGCAAGATCGGCAGCAAAGGCAGCTGGATCAGTTGCCTCAAACGGGCTCTCGGTCATCTGCGCCAGCGGGATCAGGAATCCGGTCTCTCCATCGACGACAACCTCTTTGATGCCACCCACAGCGCTGGCCACTACGGGAGTCCCGCAGGCCATAGCCTCGAGATTGATGATACCGAAAGGCTCATAGATCGAAGGGCAGACAAAGACCGAGGCACCTGAGTAGAGAACGATCGCCTCTGGACGGGTTACCATCTTCTCGATCCAGACAATCTCACCATGATGCTCCCGAGCGGCGGCAATGGCCTGCTGCATCTCGGCGGCGATCTCCTTAGTGTCTGGAGCACCCGCGCAAAGCACCACCTGGAAACCGGGATTCAGATAACGGATTGCTCTCACCAGATGGATGATCCCCTTCTGTCGGGTGATACGACCGACAAAGAGGACATAGGGGCGATCGGGATCAACACCAAGCGATCGGAGAACCTCAGGGTTCTCAGTGGGGCGGTATTCGTTCAGATCAATACCATTGTGGATCACGCTGAGGCGCTCCTCCTTCACCTTGAAGAGTGAAAGGACATCCTTTCGGGTCTCCTCGGAGACAGCGATCACGGCATCAGCCATTTCAAGAGCTGTCTTCTCGACCCAGAGACTGAAGTCATAGCCACCACCGAGTTGTTCACGCTTCCAGGGGCGCAGAGGCTCCAGGGAATGAACGGTGATGACCAGGGGAATGCCATAGTTCAGCTTTGCCATGATACCGCCCAAATGGGTGTACCAGGTGTGGCAATGGACAAGATCGGCGGTGATTCCAGCCCCATTAAAATCAACACAACGCCGTGATGCCCCCAGGGGACTCTGCAACGGCTTCGGACATTTCATTTCCGGAGTCCCCAATCCAAAGCCCTCGACTTGGATATTCCCAATTCTCTCATCCTGATCGCCGAAGCAACGAACCTCGACCTCCATGAGCTTAGTGAGTTCACGGCTCAGATAGTCGACGTGAACACCGGCACCTCCGTAAATGTGTGGAGGATATTCGTTGGTGAGAAGGAGCGTTTTCATGAGGATACTTTTAGAGAAACTTCACGGGAAGAAGATACTGGAGTTCCCCCGATCCAAACTGGAGTCGCGGGAGATTAACGCCGATGAGAGAAGCTTTGGCCACTTGAAGGGATTCACTTCGACCCAGTCCGATCAACGAGGCAATCAGAAGGCTGAAATCGGGTTCATGCCCGACTAGGAGAACTGAACCTAGCTTTGCAAAGCCGGAAAGCTCGGCAAGTGCCGTATCGGGACTCATCCCGCAGGCCGCCCACGGAACTTCCGTGAGAGCGGCCTTCCCTAAAAGTCTTGAAACGACTTCCGCTGTCTGTTGCGCACGAACGACAGGACTCGTCAGAATGACATCTGGCCGGAGACACTGCTCTTTCATGAAACACCCGATCTTGCGCGCTTGCTTCGATCCCTTCTCCGTCAGGCTTCGGGAAAAGTCATCTGCCTGATAGGGCTCCGCCTCTGCATGTCGTAGAAGATGAAGAAGCATTTTGGGAATTTAGACTGATTTAGACTGAAGACTAAGGACTATTAGGCTGGGAGATTGAAAGCAGAACTGAGGCGGATGAAGTTTTTTGTATTTCCCTTCAGCCTTCAGTCTAAACAGCATCAGTCTCGAGGCTTCGCCGAGTTACATCGACATGCCGCCGTCGACTGCCAAAACCTGCCCGGTGATGTATCCGGCGGCAGGGCTGCAGAGGAAGGCAACAGTCGCGTCGATATCCTCGGGCTGGCCGAAGCGGGAAAGCGGAATCTGTGCCAGGGCACCCTTGTGGACCTCCTCATTCAGAACGGCGGTCATGTCAGTCTCGATGAATCCGGGAGCCACGACATTGACCGTGATGCCGCGACTGGCAACTTCCTTGGCGAGGGCCTTGGTGAGACCAATCATACCAGCCTTGCTGGCGGCGTAATTGGTCTGGCCGGCAAGCCCCATCAGGCCGCTGACGGAGCTGATATTGATAATGCGTCCGGAGCGCTGCTTGACCATGGTCCGGAGGACCGAGCGGACGAAGTTGAAGGCCCCCTTGAGATTGGTGTCGAGGACAGCATCCCACTCCTCGGAGGACATGCGCATCAGGAGGTTGTCCCGTGTGATTCCGGCATTGTTGACGAGAATGTCGGCACGACCGAAGTCGGCCACAATCTGCTCTCCTACCTTCTGGACGGCGTCAAAGTCAGCCACATCGACGGCATATCCCTTGGCAGATCCGGGACGGATCGCTTCCAATGCGGCAGCCACCTTGGAGGAGTTGGCCTCGCTGCGACTCACGACAGCAACCTTGGCTCCTGCTTCAACAAAGTAACGGGCGATGGATTCACCGATGCCGCGACCAGCTCCGGTGACGATGGCGACTTGATCCTGAAGGGGATGAGTTGAAGTGGTCATAAAAGATAAAAAATGGGTTGGGGTACAAGGAATGTGGTCTCCTTGGATAGCCCAGCACGGACGCATCGGCAACGCTTTCTCAATACAGCGACTAGGTCGAAGAGATGACTTTTCGGCGTGACCCTTGAATCTCGCTCAGTCATTCATGAAAGAAACCTCACAGACTATGGAAAAATTTGCAGCATTTGAGAACAAAATGGTCGCCGCTGGAATGGGAAAGGCAGTGATCCGATCCTTTCAACGAAACTACGAGGCCCTGGTCCGCAACGAGAGCGGCCTGATTCCCGAAGAAACTATCGTTCCTGCCGCAGGGATAGCATCACTGCAGGAGATCTCCAACGGGAGCAATGCCGATCCAGAACTGATGTCGCAAGTGGTGGTGATCAAGCTCAATGGAGGCCTGGGAACAGGCATGGGTTTGCAGGGCCCGAAAAGCCTTCTTCCCGTTCGGGACTCAATGAACTTTCTGGATCTGATGGTGAGACAGATCCAGGATTTGCGGAGATCAAGCGGCGCTGCGGTTCGCCTCCTGCTGATGAATAGTTTCAGCACCAGCAGGGAAACCCTGGCTCATTTGTCTGCATACCGGGACGCAGGACTGGCTGAAGCCTCTGAAGTAGAACTGATGCAGAATCAAATCCCAAAGATCGAAGCGGCATCCATGGAGCCGATTCAGTGGCCAGCCGATCCCGATCTGGAATGGTGTCCCCCGGGTCACGGTGATCTCTACCCAGCATTGGTGGGCAGCGGATGGCTCGACCGCTTGCTGGCCGAGGGAGTTAAATACGCCTTTGTCTCAAACTCTGACAACCTGGGAGCGATTCTTGATCCGACCATTCTGCAGTTCTTTGCGGACTCCGGGGCCCCTTTCCTCATGGAAGTTACTCGACGAACAGGCGCCGACCGCAAAGGAGGTCATCTCGCAGTCAGAAGAGATGATGGACGTCTGCTTTTACGTGAGGTCGCACAGTGCCCTGATGCTGATCTCAAGGCTTTCCAGGACATCGATCGGCATCGTTATTTCAATACAAACAGCCTTTGGATGCGCCTTGACCTCCTCAAGAAGCAACTTGAGGCAGATGGGGGAACACTTCCCCTGCCGATGATCCGGAATATCAAGACCGTCGATCCGAGGGATAAAAACTCACCCAAGGTCGTTCAATTGGAAACCGCGATGGGTGCGGCAATCGAATGTTTCCAAGGTGCACAGGCCATCGAAGTGCCGCGCAATCGATTTGCCCCGGTAAAAACCACATCCGATCTTTTTGCCCTGCGCTCGGACGCCTACGAAGTCCTAGCTGATGGTCAAGTGCGCCTGGCAGCTTCGCGGCAGGGAATACCTCCGGTGATCACCCTCTCGGAAGAATATAAACTGGTGGATGGAATAGAATCCCTTGGAATGCCGAGTCTTATTAACTGTCGCTCCCTGACGATCCAAGGTCCTGTCCACTTTGAACCGGGTGTTGTTCTCTGCGGCGACGTGAGGATTGAAAACCCAAGCCGCACACCGAAAAGCGTGCAGGCAGGGATTTACGAGAATCAGTCGATGACACTTTGAGCCCCCGCTTTGCTTCCCTAGGGAAGCTCTGATTTAATCGCATAGAGGCCGTTGAGGGAAGAATGGGCCGCGGGTAAGGCGGCTTCGCGGGCGCATCCCCTCTGCGGGCTGTAACCGCGAAGCCAACACAGCCCCCAGCCTATTATCTCCGCAACCCGAAGGGCTGACACCATTTGTCGATTTTTGCCTCGCCATCTCCCGATGGTCTCGTCCTTCGGACTGCTTTGCAGGCTACGACGCGACTCCCATCGCTCGTCGTTGTGGCGTTGCTTGCTCGGGCGAGACCGCTGCGGGTATCGCCCAGCGCTCGCGCCTTCAAAAATCAACAACTGGTCTTCAGCGGCCATCATGGGATTAGATCAGCGTTTCCCTAGGACTGGTGAGGTCGGAGCTTCGGCATATGCCTTGAGAGCACAAATTGACCTATCCCCATGAGTCCAAGGATTCCACCAACAACGGCAAAGGCTCCGTAGGCCCCCAAACCGATCGAGAAGGCCGCGCCGATAATGGCCTTGATGACCACCGAAACCGCATTCACACCGAACTGAGAAGCGGAGGTAACGCCGCCCGCATGTTCAAGCGGGGTGAGTTCCTGCCTTTTCTTTGTCAGAGTCAAGCGGGCGCAGACATTGGCCACGGCAAATAAGAAGACCACCATTGTCATCACCCAGAGATTTGCAGGCAACCACCCAATGGCCAGGATGAATGTCCCGACAGCCCCCAGAGCGACCCACTTGGCTCCGGAATTATGATGCTTCGTGACTGCATAAATCAATGCACCCACGACACCTCCAAGCGCGAAGGCGGCACCGATTTGCCCAACAGAGGATGACTTATGTAGGAGACTCTTGGCGAAGAAAGCACTCAGGAGCTTACGCAGCGGGTAGATATTGAACGACATCAGACCGATACAGGTGATGAGAAGCGATTGGCGCGTTAAGATATATTTGATGCCTGTCCAAGTGCCACCGTGGGAGTGATGGACCACACCTTTGTTCTTCCCTCCGGTTCTCTCAGGAATGAAGAAGTAGGTCGCCGAGGAAAGAACGAAGCCAACCGGTATCATGATGTGGGGAACAATCTTCCCTCCCCAGACCATAAGTCCCCCTAGAATCAACGGGCCTGCGACTCCCCCGATGTCAAACGTCAGTTCGTAGCGTGAATTGATCCTGTCGAGTTGATCGGCACGATGACGCGCTAGCTCCAGAGGGATGGTGTGCACCGAGGTATCGACAAAGCCGCGGATCAAGGCCTCCAACGTGTAGCAACCCATCGCCCACCAGAGACTCAGAAAACCGCAGAGCATGGCAATAGGGACTCCGGCTAACGCCACGGCCCTCAGAAAGGTGGCCACCACGAGGACGCGGCGAGCACCGAATTTCTCGGTAGGCCATCCGCCGATATAGGTTCCGACCATGTGGATCCCGGTATCAAATGCAGAGAAAAAGGCCGCCCCGCCGAGTGAACCGGAGAGTTTCGCCAGCAGCAAAGGTTGGGCAAGATGCAGGGCACTATCGACCAACTGCGTGAGGAACACGCCTCCGAGAAACCCGGTCAGACGAATCGGGTGCTGGGATTCAGGAATGGCTGACTCGGTTAATTCCATGCGGCGTGTCTCTGGTATTCCTGAGCAGCCGGTACGCTGACAAGGCGTTTTTCCGGCAGGACCAGAGCGGTGAGCGCCCCCCCATAGACACATCCGGTATCGAGACCAATGGCATTCGGACGGATGATTGGCTCTGGCCGGGCCCAATGACCAAAGACTGCCAACCGATCCTCCGTATAAGCCTCATACCAGGGAACGCTCATCCCCTCGGGCACGCGAATGGTGGTGAGGTCGCGGCGCGATTGTTGTTCCAAGGTCGGGATGCGCGGGTCGATTCCGGCATGGACCACGAAGAATCCATCCCGTTCGAGGTAGAGTGGCCACGACTTGATGAATGCCATCGCCTCATCATATCGGTCGCCGAGTTGCCTGAGAATTTCCTCATCAGGAGAACCCGGGTCAGGAGCTTCCCCGGCAACCCATCGGTCGAGAAGGCGCAATTCATGATTCCCCAGGACACAGCGCAGATTCGGGGTCTCCATCGCCCAGGAGATGACGGAACCAGAATCCGGCCCCTTACGAACGAGATCCCCCACGGCAATAAGCTCATCCTCCTTGCTTACCTCGACCTTCTTCAGCAGCGACTCCAACTCCGAGGCGCACCCATGGACATCACCAATGATAATAGTTCTGCTCATGGCTTGGAGGCTGACAAAACTTCCGAAGAGATGCGACGTCTGAGCTGCCCGCAGGCTGCGTCAATATCATGCCCCTTTTCACGTCTGATGGTTGCAGCGATGCCACGGTCTCGAAGGATTGAGAGAAACTCCTCCTGCACGGGCTCGGAAGGCCGCTTCCATGGAAGTCCCTCGACGGTGTTGTAGGGAATGAGATTGATTTTGGCGCGAAGTCCCCTCGCCCGTTCGGCCAGCAGGCGTGCCTCGGAGAGGGCATCATTCACTCCCTCGATCAGGATGTACTCGAAGGTGATCATCTGTTTCTTCCGATCGCCGTAGTAGGCGCAGGCATCCATCAACTCAGCCACGGGATGCTTCTTGTTCACTGGCATGATCTGACTACGGACTTCGTCACTGGCCCCGTGAAGAGAGATGGCCAACCTGATCTGGAGGGGTTGATCTGCGAGATCCCGAATCCGGGGAACGAGGCCGCTAGTGGAGACCGTCATCTTGCGGGCACCGAGCCCGACTCCCCAGGGGGCGTTCAGGATGGAGACAGCCTGCAGCCAGTTCTTGTAGTTCGCCATCGGCTCTCCCATCCCCATGAAGACCAGATTATTGATCCTCTCTCCGGCGATCTTCTCCGCGAGCAAGACCTGGGAGACGATCTCATCGGCACTCAGGTGACGCTTCCAGCCATCGAGACCGCTCGCGCAGAATTTGCACCCATAGGCGCATCCCACTTGCGATGAGACACAGAGCGTGCGTCGATCGGATTCCTCCCCGTAGAGAGCGGGCGACGCCGGGATCAGGACAGTCTCGATGAGCTCTCCGTCATGGAGGCGCAGCAGAAGCTTGAGTGTCGTGTCCTGTGAACCACTGACAGTCACGACCTCGGGCAAGCGGATGGGATGGCGTTCAGCTAGATTGGAACGCAGGGCCGCAGGAAGATTCTTCATCGCCTCCCAGCTGTCGACGCGCTTCTCACGACTGTAAGTCCACTCCATGATCTGCTTGGCTCGGTAGGAGGGCTGACCCAGTGAGGAGAGACTCTCCTCGAGATCTTCCATGCCGAGGGAGTGCAGGGGACGGATGGCGGCAGGTTCGGTCATGGGAGCATTAATACGCTTAATTAGTGGGAGAAATTCATTGCCCTGCAAGCAGGGATTGCTATTCTTTTTGGCTCTTCTGCCGTCACTTAAAAGGAGTCGCGGTAGGAGTGATTGGCAACAATCGCTCCGCAGAAGTTATCCAACACATCATGACAACATCAATCGCTGAACTTCAGCAACTCATTGCCGCCTCGGTTAAAAACTACCGCGAAGGCAGCATCGTTAAAGGGCACATCCTCGAGAAGCGCCCCAAGGAATTCCTCATCGACATCGGCTACAAGTCCGAGGGTGTGGTTTCCGCTTCGGAATTCGACAATCCCGAGGAAATCCAGGTCGGTGACGAGGTCGAGGTTCTCCTCGAGCGTCTCGAAAACGACCTCGGAATGGTCATCCTCTCCAAGCAGAAAGCTTCCCAGCGTCAGAACTGGTCGAAGATCGTCAAGCTGTTCGAGGCCGAGGGCATCATCAAGGGACGCGTCAAATCCGTCGTCAAGGGTGGTCTCATCGTCAATGTCGGCGTCGAGGCTTTCCTCCCCGCTTCACAGGTGGATATCAATCCTCCGAAGGATCTCACCCAATTTGTCGGCAACACCTACGACTTCAAGATCGTCAAGCTGAACGAAGACCGCAAGAACGTCGTCCTCAGCCGCCGCGAACTCATCGAGGCCGAGCGCAGTGAGCGCCGCCAGCAGTTCCTCGGCACCATGAGCGCCGGTGACAAGGTCGAGGGTACCGTCAAGAACATCACCGACTTCGGGGCTTTCCTCGATCTCGATGGCATCGACGGACTTCTCCATATCACCGACATGTCCTGGGCACGTCTCACGCACCCGAGCGAGGCCGTCAAGCCTGGCGACCGCCTCACGGTTGTCGTCCTCGAGATCAACAAGGACAAGGAGCGCATCTCTCTTGGTCTCAAGCAGCTTCAGTCCAACCCCTGGGATCGCCTCGAAGAGCGCTTCCCGATCGGCCAGAAGGTCAAGGGCAAAGTCACCAATCTCATGCCCTACGGCGCCTTCATTCAGATCGAAGAAGGCATCGAGGGTCTTATCCACGTCTCGGAGCTCTCCTGGACCAAGCGTATCACCCGTCCTTCCGACGTCCTCACCCTTGGTCAGGACATCGAGGCCGTGGTTCTCGGCGTCAACAAGGAGGATCAGAAGATCTCCCTCGGCGTCCGTCAGCTCGAGCCGAATCCTTGGGACGAGATCGAACAGCGCTACGTCATCGGCAAGCAGGTTCGCGGCCAGGTCCGCAACATGACCGCCTACGGCGCCTTCGTGGAGCTCGAGGAAGGAATCGATGGCATGGTGCACGTCTCCGACCTCAGCTGGAACAAGAAGATCAACCACCCGAGCGAAATCCTCAAGAAGGGCGACGAGGTGGATGCAGTCGTCATCGACATCGACAAGGCCAACCAGCGCATCAGTCTCGGCGTCAAACAGCTCGAGACCGATCCTTGGAAGGAGATCGAGGGCAAGTTCAAGGTTGGCGATCTCGTCAAGGGAACCGTCTCCAAGATCGCCAACTTCGGCGCCTTCATCGAGCTCCCCGGAGCCATCGACGGACTCGTTCACATCTCGCAGATCAGCGAAGACCGTGTCGAGAAGGTCAAGGATGTCCTCAAGGTGGGCCAGGAAGTCGAGGCCCGCGTCATCAAGATCGACAAGACCGAGCGTCGTCTCGGCCTTTCCATCAAGGCGACCGGATACAGCGAAGACGCCCTCCGCAAGGAGAGCGAGGCCCTCGAGTCCGTCAAGAGCGGCGAGGACATGGTCAGCTTCGGTGCAGCCCTCTCGGCCGCCGAAGAGGAGTATCGTCCCGGTCAGGGCAGCAAGTAATCCTTCGCTATCCACATCATGTCACAGCCAGAAATCACCGCCTACCTCAAGACCTCTTGCGGATGGAGCAAGGGAGTGCGCGCCATCATGGACAAGTACTCCCTCACCTACACCGAGAAGGACATCATCCAGAATCCGGCGTTCCGGTTCGAGATGGAGCAGCGCAGCGGCCAACCCCTCTCCCCTTGCGTGGAGATCAACGGGGTCATGCTGCCTGACATCAGTGGAGAGGAAGTCGAGGCCTACATGCTCGAGCAGGGAATCGTCACAGCAAACGACGTGAAGACGGACGTACCGCTGAACGCCCCTTGCACCGATGCCCAACATGAGGCGATGGCGCGCGAGGCCCTTGGTATCAAGATGAACCTCTGAGGTTAACTCGATAACAATCACTGAGAGCCGTGTCTCCGATCAAAGGAGGCACGGCTCTTTTGCGTTACAGGGATTGTGAGTTTTTCCCGCAGAGGCGCGGAGGCGCAGAGGAAAGAAAGGAATGAATATAAGGACTAGGACACTCTGTGTCGCCTTGCTCTGACAACTTCATTGGATGAACAAGCTCGTCAGGTGTTCTCTAAAACGTTAGTTGTCTTGCATCTTCTCCATGTTCGCCTCCACCACGCCCACCGCTGCTGATGCTTTTATAGGGCGTTGGTCACGTGCCGAGGCCTCGGAGCGGGCGAATGCCCAGCTCTTCCTGAGCGAACTGTGCGATCTGCTGGAGGTGCCTCGTCCGTCGAATACCCACGCTGACGGCTACACCTTCGAGTATCCGGTGAAGATCCCCCTCGGGGATGGCTCCCTAGGCGACGGACGGATTGACCTTTACCGCCGCGACGCTCTCAGGAATGGTCACCCCCTCACGAGCAAGGAAAAGACCATCCACGATCAGGGCCTCGTCTCCGTCCTTCGCCAGCTCCATGACGATCTCGATGCCGCCGTCGCCACAGCTTATGGATGGGGAGCTGGCCGCGATCTGAGCGACGAGGAGATCCTCACCCGCCTTGTCGCCCTCAATGCCGAGCGCGCCACCGAGGAAGCCGAAGGCATCATCCGCTACCTCCGCCCCGAGTATCAGAATCCTAAAGGAACCTCAGCTACTCAGTCCGGCCTGAAGCTCACGAAGGGAAAGACAGTAAAATCCAAAGCTTCAAAAACCTCTTCAGCAAAGACTCCTTGGCCGAAATCCCTCGCCGAACGTGTCCGCGCCGTGGAAGAAGCCCTCCGAGCTTCCAGCGCCCCCCTCTCAGCAGAAACCCTCGCCAAGACCTTCGCACGCGCCAGCACCCCCGACATCCAGGAAATCCTCGACACCCTCGTCACCCTCGGCCGAGTGCATCAAAAGGAAGATGTCTATTTTCAATAAAGAAGCTCCGAGACGATGAACTTCTTCAACTGCAGGAACACCCCGACTCTGAGCCTGATGATTCCGGGAATTTATCACTTGTCCCGTGGGAGGTATCAGGCTGCCCTGATCTGGGCGATCGTGGTCGTGGCGCTGATACCTACAGTCATTTTAGGGCTGATTGCCTGGGTGCTTTGTTACCAAAGCGCGGTGAAGCTCTCAAAGACTTGGAGCTTTCCCCCGGATTCCCTCACCTCAGCTCTTGAGGAGCTGCCAATGCCTAGCAGTGCTTGGATCCATGCTCACACGGATGCGGTGAGAATTCAGATCCCTGAACGGGGAGAGAATGAGGGGCCACTGCGTTCCGATCAACGGGAGCGCATCCTGGAGATGGCTCTGGAAGTTGATCCTGAAGCCACGGAAGCTCTGGGTGAGGCTCAAGCTGCTTCACTGATCGAGCAGCTCACACCGCGGCAGGCTGAGTTGTCCAAAAAACTCTTGGCTCAGTTTTACTCAGAGCGTAGCTACAATGTCTCCGATTCGCTCGTTAAGAAACTCTGTGCTTACTATTCGCTTTCCCACGAAGAGCGGAAACTCCGTGAGGAGAAAGAACTCCACGAGGAGATCAAATTGATGTTTGAGTCGTAAGATGCGTGTTCTTCATCCTGCATACCTGAGTCGCAAGGATACAGTCGGCAATCCGGCACCACCTGCTCTGCCTAATCAAACCCTCCAGTGATGACGAATCTCCGTAAAGAGCCTGAGCCTATCGACAGGGGCCTGACCACCTGGAAGGGAAGCAGGCTTCGCCAGCACCGTGAGTACCTGGCCCTGCCCTTCCGCAGAAAAATGGAACTCCTTGAGGAGATGACCCAGCGCTTTCCGAAAGTTCGCGCAAAGAATGAATCGAGCACAGGGACAAAGTCGTGCTCTCTGGGATCAAGGTGAACCTCTCAGGTTAAAAACAACTCAACTAGAAGGCCGCACTCAAACAGGTGCGAACTTTTCTAATCAGCAAGTACTCCCGCAGAGGCGCGGAGACGCAGAGATGGAAACAAGAAATCGAAATAATGAGGGCTGACGGTCTTGGGAAGTTTACCTCCATCAACGATTCTCCGCTAGCTCTCAGCGCCTCCGCGCCTCTGCGGGAATAAATTATTCCCAATTACTCCTGTAAAATATCTACCTTTGGTTCGACCCAGCGGGCGAGCCAAATACAAAACTCATAGAGGACGACCATCGGTCCACCCATCAGGAGATAGGTCACGAGATCAGGTGACGGGGTGATGAAGGCAGCTACAGTGAAGATGGTCACGATGGCAACCGAACGGGCCTTGCGTAACTTCTCGGCAGTCAAGAGGCCTATCTTCACAAGTGCCAGGACAACAATTGGCATTTCAAAAGCGACACCAAAGGCAATGAGGAACTGTGTGGTGAAGGAATAGTACTCGCGCACGGTCCATGTCGGCGTCCAGTGCATTGACTTGGCATCTTTGAAAAAGAAATCAAGGGTGCCGGGGAGCACCACAAAATAAGCGAAGAGAATGCCGGTCAGGAAGAGGGAGAGGCCAAAAATCGCCACCGGCAGGAGGATCTTCCGTTCGCTCGGCTTGAGTGCGGGAAAGAGGAACTGTGCAATAAAAGTCAGGATGATCGGGAAGGAAATGATAAGCCCTGCGTAGAAGGAAAGCTCCAGAGAGATCGTCATGGAGTCGGCCACTCCGAGGGACTGAAGAGAGTTTGCCCTCACAGGATCGACAGCGATCAGGGGTCGCTGGACAACAGTGGCAAGGATGTCCCGGAAGAAAAAAGCGCCGATCATGGCCAGTACCAGCGTCACGGCAATCCGAATGATCATTACCCTCAGATCTCCGAGATGATCCATGAAGGGACGCTCCTGATCGTCCTGCTCCCGAAAGGAGAAGAGATTCTTCAATTCCATCGAGATCGATCGAGATTCCTTGAGCCTCGACTACGCGAGAAGGCCTCTCCAGTGGGCAAGGCGCTTGGCAACGTTTTCCGGAGAAGGACCGCCGGTTGCAACACGGGCCTTCAGCGAACGGATCGGATCGAACAAGCCTTCCCATTCCCCGCTGAGTTCGGGGCAGATCTCTAGGATGAATTCCTTCGGAAGCTTATCGAGAGGGATGCCCGTCTTGGCAGATTCTGCGGCGAGTTTGCCGACAAGATCGTGAGCCTTGCGGAAGGGAACATTCTTGCGGACGAGTTCGTCCGCGAGATCCGTAGCCAGAAGGGCTGGATCGCTGGCGGCAGTGGTGGCGGTCTCCTTATTGATAATCAGGGCGCTCATCATCTCGGCGGTGACGGCAAGGGCCATCTTGGCCGTATCGACGGAATCAAAGACTGCTTCTTTATCCTCCTGAAGATCGCGGTTGTAGGCCATCGGCAGTCCCTTGAGAACAGTTAAGAGGCGGAAGAGGTTGCCATAGAGACGGCCAGTCTTGCCGCGAGTCAGCTCGGCAATATCGGGGTTCTTCTTCTGAGGCATTAAGCTCGATCCTGTGGAGTGTCGGTCGCTCAGTTTAGCAAAGCCGAACTCCGCAGTCGTCCAGAGAACGACATCTTCTGAAAGCCTCGAGAGATGCATTCCCAAAATCGCGAGGGCCGAGAGCAGCTCCAGCGCGAAGTCGCGATCGCTGACGCCATCGAGGCTGTTCTGTGTCATCCGTGAGAATCCGAGCTCCTTAGCGATCGCCTCGCGGTCAAGCAGGAGTGTTGAGGCGGCAAGAGCCCCGGAGCCTAGTGGCAGCTCATCCATACGGAGAGCAGTATCGGCTAAGCGTCCATGATCACGGTCCAGCATCTCGACATAGGCCAGCAGATGATGAGCCAGAGGAACCGGCTGGGCCCGCTGCAGGTGGGTGTATCCAGGGATGAGTACTGATTCATTCTCCGAGGCGAGTCCTACCAAGGCATCCTGCAATCCCCTCACCCCATCCTGAAGTGCCGATATCTCTTCACGAAGATAGAGCCGGATATCGGTGGCGACCTGATCGTTGCGGCTTCGTGCCGTGTGGAGCTTGGCACCGGCATCCCCGATGCGGTTTGTCAGCTCCTTCTCAATATTCATATGGATATCCTCGAGATCGACAGAGAAGGCAAACTTGCCCGCTGTGATCTCCTCCCCAATGGTTTTCAATCCTGTCTCAATCGACTCAAACTCGTCTCCAGTGAGGAACCCTGCCTTCAAGAGGGCACGTGCGTGGGCGATACTGCCAAGGATATCGTGGCGGTAGAGTCTCCAGTCAAAGGAGACAGACTGACCGTAATCCCTAAGGAGGGTGGACATGGATTCTTCGAAACGACCGTGACGCATCTCCTGTTTCTAGCTGTTTTTGATCATACCGGAAGAAAGAATCCAAAGATCATGCCGAAGCAAAAAAAGTGTCAGGGAACTACGGCAAGAGAGAGCTGGCTGCCGTTGCTGCATTCCTGCCCTGGCGGGGTTCGCCGGTCTTTCATCCATAGCCCCTGACTTCTTTATACTAGTGCAAGGAAAAATTAAAACAATCCAGGAAGTAGCTTTTTGATACTTGAGAAATAATTCCAATCCCCCTAAAGATATTCGCCTCTCGTCCCCCGTAATGCAAAAACTACTCATCACCATCGCCGCAGTTCTCTCTCTCGCTGCAGCAGGACTCGGTTATCTGAACCATGGCAAGCTTATCGCCGTGAAAGCCGATAATGATTCGACCAAGCAACAATTGGACAAAGCAAACAAGAGTCTGACCGCGGCGTTGGCTGACGGTAAGGCGAAGACCGAAAAGCTGGCTCTTGTCAGCACCGACCAGGAGAAACTTGCCACAGAGAACACCGACCTGAAGGCTCAAATTGCAAAATCCTCGAGCGGTGTCGCCGATGTCCAGAAACAGGTTGCCGACAGGGATGCCACCATCGCCCAACAGAAAGCCGACATGGCAGCCAAGGATGCCCATATCACGGATCTCGAGGCTAAGGTGAACTCCACGGCCAAGCCAGTCGTTGCTCCCGCGGATGATCTCAAGAAGCAGCTTGAGGAAAAAGATATCCTGACCACTGGGCTTCAGGCCAAACTCAAGGAACAGGAGAGCCAGCTTGCAGCGCTCAAGGAAAGGGAGGCACAGCGCCGCAGCAAGTCGATGCGCAGCGGCCTCGAAGGACGTATCTTGGCGGTGAATCCCTCATGGAACTTCGTGGTTCTGAGCCTTGGAGACCGCAATGGGGTGGTGAACAATGCAGAGATGCTCATCAAGCGCGGATCACAGCTGATTGGTAAGGTGCGCATCACCTCCGTTGAACCCTCCACATCGATCGCCGACATCGTCGTCAACAGTGTCCGCTCTGGACTGAGCGTCCAACCTGGTGATTCCGTGATTTATTCCGGCCCGGGTGACGAGTCCTCGGAGAATAAGCCGAATCCATGAACCGATTCGGGATCATCCTGATTCTCTTGACGCTTCTGCTTGCTGGGTGTTCCACAGCCCCAAGCACTGATATTACGACTCCGGAAAGCGCTGCAGTGAGCGCAATTCCTTGGAATAAGCCGGCTAGTTGGGAAGGTTCAGGTGCTCTGGGTGGTTTCATGCCCCAGGGTGGTCATTGAGTCGACTCCCTCTCTGGCGAGTTGGACCTTTCTTTTTTCTTTTTGGGGAAGGCTGCTTTTGATTGTTGTTGAGAGGTTTCCGGGTGAGTTCATCACAGTTCTAGAACCATGCGCATTTTAGCAGTCGATCCATCGCTTCGTGGGACTGGATTTGCCATTCTTGAAGAGTCCAAGGGAAAAACACGTTGTCTCGAGTACTCCGTGATTAAAAACCATCCCTCCCTCTCCCAAGAAGGTTGTCTAATTGCGATTCATGAAGCACTGGGAAGCGCGATCGAGCGCCACGCTCCGACGGCGCTGGCCATTGAAAAAGTCATTTTTGTCCAGAGTTACGCCACAGCGATCATTCTCGGTGCTGCTCGCGGAGTTGCTGTTCTTGCCGCGGCCCAACGCGGACTCTCGATTCATGAATATCCACCGAAGCGCGTGAAACAAGCCGTGGTGGGCAAAGGGGCTGCTGCCAAGGAACAGGTGGCCTTCATGATCAGGGCTCTTCTCGGTCTCACGGAGACTCCTCCCAGCGATGCCGCCGATGCACTTGCAATCGGCCTGACTCACCTTCGGACAATTGCTTCCCCCGTTCTCAAGGTCACGGCCACCCGCGGCAAATGAGCACAAGTCTACAGACCCGTTGGCTTGGGCGGATCGGCTATGAAGAGGGGCTTGAACTTCAGGAAGCGTTGGTTCGGGAAAAAATCGCCGGAGAGCCACGCGACACGCTCCTGCTTCTCGAACACGATCCCGTCTACACGATGGGACGCTCCCGTGATGAATCAAGTCTCGGCGAGGAAATCAACCTCCCCCACCCCGTTCATCGGACGAACCGAGGCGGGCAGGCCACCTACCATGGTCCAGGTCAGTTGGTTGGCTACCCGATCTTGGATCTGAACCGCCGGGGGCGTGATCTTCACCGATATCTACGATTCCTTGAAGAGGTGATCATCAAGATCATGGCAGAGTATTCGGTTACGGGAATCCGCAAGGATGGATTGACTGGTGTTTGGGTAGAGGACCGTAAGATCACTTCCCTCGGGGTTGGTGTTCGTCGCTGGATCTCGATGCATGGATTCGCGCTCAATGTGGCGCGTGACCTCCCTGGGTTCAACGCCATCACCCCCTGCGGTATCGCGGGAGTCGCCATGACCTCGCTCTCAGCAGAATGCGGGCAGGATCTGGAAACCCGAGAAGTCGCCGATCGTGCAGCTGAACTCTTCCTCAGGGAACTTGAGAAACTACCTGGGGGTTGTTTTTAGCAAACCGCCCAAAGCGCCAAAAACGCCCCACGAACTGCGAAAATCTCTTCCAATCTCTTTTTCCTGCCTCCCTTAGGTGCTCCATCGCGAGATAAACCACGGGTGTCGTGAATAGGGTCAAAACCTGGGAGACTAAAAGTCCGCCGACGATGGCAACACCGAGGGGTTGACGGAGCTCGGACCCTACTCCCATCCCGATCGCTAGCGGAATGGAACCACAGATGGCCGCAGCACTGGTCATCATGATGGGGCGGAAACGAACCAAGCAGGCTTCGTAGATGGCATTGCGGGGTGAGATCCCTCGCTCGCGTTGTGCCGTAATTGCGAAATCCACCATCATGATCGCATTCTTCTTCACAATACCCACCAGAAGAATGATGCCGATCATCGCGACGATACTCAGTTCCATCCCCGTCAGGATGAGGGCCAGCAACGCACCGAGCCCTGCGGTTGGAATCGTGGAGATGATCGTCAGGGGGTGGATCAGGCTCTCGTAGAGCATTCCGAGCACGATGTAGACGGCCAAGATGGCTGCAAGAATGAGAATCGGCTGGGAGGACTGCGATTGCTGAAAGAGCAGGGCATTCCCGACAAAGCTTCCCCGTATCGTGGCTGGCATCTTCAGTTCCTCTTCGGCCTGAGCAATGAGACGCTCTGCTTCCCCCAAGGAAACACCGGGCATGAGATTGAAGGAGAAGGTCACGACGGGGAACTGTCCCTGATGATTCAGGGAGAGCGGCATGTTCGTGTGTTCAAAATGAGCGATCGAACTCAAGGGGAGCATCTTTCCCGCCGAGGATTTCACATAGATTTTATTCAGATAGCTCGGGTCTTCCATAAGCTCGGGATTAGCCACGAGAACCACATGGAACTGGTTGATCGTGGAATACATGTTGGAAACCTGATTTTGTCCGAACGCATTGTTAAGGATGGAATCGATCTGTGATGGTTGGATGCCGAGGCTGCCCGCGAGAGTCCGATCGACCACGACTTTTACCTGAAGTCCCTGAAACTGCTGATCGCTGTTCAGGTCAGCAAGTTGGGGATAGGTTTTTAGTTTTTCCACCAGTCGGGTTGCCCACTTCAACAAGGCGCCGACTGAGTCGGAACTCAGGGCATACTGGTACTGGGCCCTGGAAAGACGTCCCCCCATCCGCAGATCCTGAGCCGGACTGAGATAAACTCGTATCCCCTTCACGGCTGCCATTTTAGGACGGAGTCGATTGATCACGCCATCCACGGCGATTTTCCTCTGATCAAGCGGCTTGAGGGAGATGTAAAGTCTGCCGCTGTTGAGCGCATTGCCGCCGGATGGGCTAATCACAGAGGCCACACTCTCTACCGCGGGATCCTCTGAGATGATTCTGGCCACCGCCTTCTGCTTCTTCTCCATGGAAGTGTAGGAGATGTCCTGCGATCCCTCGGTGGCTCCGAACAGCAATCCGGTATCCTGCTGGGGAAACAATCCCTTGGGGACAACCCCGTAGAGCAGGATTGTTCCGATCACGCTGAGAAAGAAAAACAAAAGTGTGAAGCGTGAGTGTGCCAGGACCCAATCAAGTCCTTTCCGGTAGAGCTGGAAACACTCCTCAAAGCGGGACTCAAGCCAAACACCGAAACGTCCTTCTTGCTCTTCATTCCCCAAGCGAAGCAATCGGGCGCAAAGCGTCGGCGTTAACGTGAGGGAAATGATTGCCGAGACAACGATGGAAGCACTGAGGGTCATGGCAAATTCGTGAAAAAGCCTGCCGATGATTCCCCCCATCATCAGGATGGGTAAGAAGACCGCGATCAGTGAAAGGCTCATGGAGATCACCGTGAAGCCGATTTGGCGTGCTCCCAAAAAAGAGGCTTCCCTCGGCGGCATGCCCGCCTCAATCAATCGCACGATATTTTCGATGACGATGATGGCATCGTCGACCAAGAAACCGACGGAAACAGTCAGCGCCATTAACGACAGATTATCGAGACTGTAGTCGCATAACCACATGACGGCGAACGTTCCAGCCAGGGCAAGAGGCACCGTGATGCCAGCGACAAAGGTTGGGCCGAGACGCCTCAGAAAAAGAAACATGACCAAAATGACCAAGGCGCTGGTGAGTATCAGTGTGAACTGAACATCATCCACCGACGCACGGATCGTCTGAGTACGATCGCTTACGACGATCAGATGGACACCGGGAGGAAGCCAACTTCTGAGCTGAAGAAGCATTTTCTGAATATGGGAGACAATCTCGATGACGTTGGCATCCGACTCCTTGAAGACCGGCATGATCACGGCACGCTTTCCATTCACCCAGCCACCTTGGAAGATATTCTCAGTACCATTGACCACGCTGGCGATTGATGACAAAGGGATCGGGATTCCGTTGGTGGTCTGGGCAACGACCAAGGACTGGTAGTCCGAGGCATCCATGAGCTGATCATTGACCCGGATATTGTACGCCCTTCCCTGACTCTCAATGGAACCCAAGGGGGCATAGTGATTGGCATTGGTCAGAAAATTCTGCATGTCGTTCAGACTCATCCCCAAACTCGCCAAACGTGCCGGATCCACTTGAACACGGACAGCGGTTTTTGCCCCCCCGAAGAGAGGAACCTGACTCACTCCCCGAACCTGACTCAGTCGCTGGGAAACAACCCCGTCAGCAAGGTTGTAGACCTCAGAGAGCGGCATGGTGTCAGAGGTCATCGCCAGAATCATCACCGGAGCGCCTGCTGCGTTCAGCTTGCGATAAGTAGGGTGTGAGGGAAGATTGGGAGGAAGGTCATGAGATGCCGCATTGATGGCTGCCTGAACATCTCTGGCCGCTCCATCGATATTCCTGTCGATGTCGAACTGAATGGTGATTGAAGTTCCCCCCATCGTGCTTGAGGAGGTCATCTCGACCACTCCTGGAATCTGACCAAGACGCTTCTCGAGCGGAGCAGCAAGCGAGGTTGCCGCCGTCTCAGGATCAACACCCGGCAAAGATGCGTTCACGCTGATCGTCGGAAGATCAACATTCGGCAATGGAGCAATCGGTAGGAAAAAATATGCAGTTGATCCGAGCAACAGAAGTCCCAGGGCCAGGAGAAATGTCCCGACAGGTCGCCCGATGAAGGGAGCCGAGATGTTCATGGAACTATGGAGGAGTCGGCTGCATCCTTATGACTATTTCTGTGATGAGATGACCACATCCGCGTCATCCAGGATTCCAGCCTGTCGAGATAGAGGTAGATGACGGGCGTTGTGTAGAGCGTGATGAACTGCGAAAGGAGCAGACCGCCGACAATTGCAATGCCCAAAGGCTTACGGAGTTCCGACCCTGTGCCTGACTGAAGAGCCAGAGGTACCGCGCCGAGCAAGGCCGCGGCAGTCGTCATCATGATCGGTCTGAATCGGAGGAGGCAGCCACGGTATATGGCCTCACGGGCCGTAACGTTACCTTGCCTTCTTAGATCCAGGGTGAAATCGATCATCATAATCGCATTTTTCTTTACGATTCCGATGAGAAGGATGATCCCGATGAGGGCAACTAGCGAAAATTCCTGATGGCAGATCAGTAATGCGAGGAATGCTCCCACCCCCGCACTCGGTAGCGTGGAGAGGATGGTAATCGGATGGATGTAACTCTCATAAAGGACCCCCAGAGCAATGTAGATGACAATGATGGCAGCCAGGATCAGTAACGGTTCGCTGGCCAGTGAGGAACGAAACTCCGCCACACTCCCGAGGAACTGAGTCTGGATACTGTCTGGCATCCCGATGGAATGCTCGGCTCGTTGGATCACCTTGACGGCCTCGCCCAGGGAATGCCCCTGAGCAAGATTGAAAGAGATCGTGGTGGATGGGAACTGCCCCTGATGGGTGATGAGGAGCGGGCTAGTACGCGTCTTGACTGAGACTAAGGAGCTCAATGGAACCAACTTTCCCGAGGTGGAACTCACATAGATTTTTCCGAGATCATCAGGCGAGTTTCGGTACTTGCCCGCGTTCTCCATGACAATCCGGTACTGATTGAGTTGCGTGTAGATCACGGAAATCTGTCGCTGTCCGAAGGCGTCATAGAGGGTGTCGTCGATAGCCTGGACGGGAACATTGAGTCGCGATGCCGCTACCCGATCGATCGTGATTTCAAGTTGCAATCCCAGATCCTGCTGGTCACTGGCCACATCCTCGAGGGAGGGACTGGCTCGAAGCTTTTCGAGCAGGAGGGGAACCCACTTTCTGAGTGTTGCTGGGTCGACATCCTCGAGTAGATACTGGAATTGAGTTCTACTAATACGTGTGTCGATTTGGAGATCCTGAGAGGGCTGCAGGTAGAGGGTGATTCCCTGAACTTTGTGAGCCGCCTCGGAAATCCTCTCCATGATCGGTTGAATTGCCACCCTCTTCTCTCGTGGCTTGAGAACAATGTAAAAGCGACCCGTATTCTGGGTTGGATTCACCACCCCCGTACCGACAAAGGCCGCAACTCTGAGTACATCGGGATCACGTGCGATCACGGCGGAAAGCTCTTTCTGACGATCTGCCATTTGTTTGAACGAGATATCCTGAGCTGCATCAGTAACACCGATCAGAAGGCCCGTGTCTTGGATCGGAAGAAGTCCTTTGGGTATGATGACAAAGAGCCAAACCGTGGCCACCAAAGTAAGGATCGCCACAATCAGGGTCAGGAACTGATGTCTGAGAACCCAGAGCAGCGTCCGGTCATAATGCCAGAGAAGCCGTTCGAATCCATGCTCAAGGAAGCCCGAAAGGCCGCTCTCCCTGTGCTGCTCGTATTTATGCTCACGGCGGAGCATCCTTGAGCACATCATCGGAGTCAGCGTCAGAGAAACGAGGGCGGAGACCACTACGGAGCAGCTCAGGGTAATCGCGAACTCCCGGAAGAGTCGCCCCACGATCCCCGACATCAAAAGCAGAGGGATGAAGACCGCAATCAGGGAGATGCTGAGTGAAATGACCGTGAAGCCAATCTGACGCGCTCCTTTGAGTGCGGCTTCGAAGGGAGATTCTCCCATCTCGATGTAGCGCACGATGTTTTCAATCATCACGATGGCATCATCGACCACAAATCCCGTCGAGATCGTGAGGGCCATGAGGGAAAGATTGTCGAGGCTGTAGCCGGCGCCATACATAAAGGCGAAGGTGCCCAGGACCGAGAGAGGGAGCGCCACGCTTGGAATCAAGGTGGCGGTGATCTTCCGAAGGAAGAGAAGCAGAACCAGAACCACCAGCACCACCGTGAGGAGAAGCGTGAACTGAACATCCTTCACAGAAGCACGGATCGTCTCGGTACGGTCGGAGAAGATCGAGATGTGCATCCCGGGTGGAAGTGATGCCGTGAGTTTGGGAAGAAGCACTTTCACGCGGTCAACGGTGTCGATGATGTTCGCGCCGGGCTGGCGCTGAATATCGAGAAGAACCGCTTGGTGATAAGGCCTCTCCGCCGTAGAGACCCACGCCTGGATCAATGAATTCTCCACCCCGTTCTGAACCGTTGCGACATCCTGGAGACGGACGGGCGCGTTATTTTTGGGATTGTAAGCAAGAATCAATGGAGCCAGATCGTCGGCGCTGAGGATCTGATCGTTGGCGCCGATCGTAAAAGACTGATGGGTTCCGTTAAAACTTCCCTTGGGAGCGTTGGCATTCGCCTGATTGATCGTATTCCGAACCGTTTCCAAGCTGATACCCTGGGCATCGAGTGCCGCTGGGTTCACCTTCACCCGGACGGCAGGCTTTTGGTTGCCCTGGATCGTGACAAGTCCGACCCCGGGAATTTCACTCAACTTCTGCGCTAATACCGAGTCGGCAAAGTCGTTGACCTTCACCAGGGGGAGGTTCTCTGACGTGATCGCTAACGTAAGAATCGGTGCATCGGCAGGATTGACCTTATTGTAGACTGGGGGATTGGGCATGTTCTGGGGGAGAACTCCCCCTGCGGCATTGATTGCTGCCTGAACATCCTGGGAGGCCTGATCGATGTTCTTGCCGAGCACAAACTGAAGCGTGATGACCGATGTCCCCAAGGAACTGATCGAATTCATCGAGGAGAGTCCGCTGATCTGACCAAACTGCTTCTCAAGAGGTGCTGTCACCAGCGAAGCCATGACTTCGGGATCCGCGCCCGGATACTGCGAGGTTACTTGAATTGTCGGGAAATCAACCGTCGGCAGCGCCGATACCGGGAGGGATCGATAACCGAGAATACCAACAAGCACCAAGGCCACCATCAACAGGGAGGTGGCGATCGGACGCTTGATGAAGGGCTCGGAAATGTTCATGGGCAAGCTCCTGAACGAAAGTCGTGAGTCGGTTCAGTCACGGCAGGGATTTCCTACTAGCAGATGGATCTCCCTCAGGCTTCAGGACTTCTTTTGAAGGTGATGGTCACCCGATTTAGGAGGGCGGGTCGTCACGGGTGAGTCAGGCTGTAAGCGGTATTGCCCGTCCGTCACGACCATCTCTCCTGCCTTTAACCCCGACTTCACCATGGTCATTCCCCCCTCGGTGGCTCCCGTAGTGACCGGCCTCATCTCCGCTTTATTGTCAGCTCCCACGACATAAACATACGAACCCTCCGGCCCTAACTGGATGGCCTCCGAAGGAATAACCACTGCATCGGGAACACGATTCACAAGCAGGCGCACATTCACGAACTGTCCGGGCCAGAGTTGGTAGTCCTCGTTGGCAAAAACAGCTTTCATCCGAACGGTGGCTGTCGTGGTGTCGATTTGATTGTCGATCACGCTAAGAGTTCCGGTGCTCAAGATCGTTCGGTTGTTGCGATCAAGCGCAAGGACCTCCAGGGGCTTGTGGGCAAGCAATGGTCCACGGACTTGTTCCAGATCCTGCTGCGGCAAGGTGAAAGAAACATAGATGGGACGAATCTGATTGATGGTCACAATGGCCGAAGAAGCGTTGGCATTATTCCCTCCACCGGTCACCTGATTGCCGACATCAACCTGCTTCACTCCGGTGCGTCCGGAAATCGGTGCCGTGACCTGCGTCCAGTCGAGCTGGGATTTCTGCATCTCTTCATTGGCCTGATCGGCCTGGACGCTCCCCTGCAACTGGGCCACAAGGTACTTCTGAGTGTCATAGGTCTGATGATCGAGAACGTTCTTGTTGAGCAGGTCCTGGTCACGAGCAAGCAGGATTTTGGCACTCTCCAGTTGGGCCATATCCTGAGCGGTTTTCGAGACAGCCTGATCGTATTGGGCCTGAAACGTTCGTGGGTCGATCACCGCGAGGACATCTCCCTGCTTCACCTCCTGGCCCTCCTGAAATCGAATTTCCTGAATTAATCCGGAGACACGGGCATTCACCTGAACAGAATTGTAAGCCTGCACTGTTCCCAGACCATCGAGATAAACGGGAAAGTCCTCAGAGGTAACTGCAGTCGCAGTGACAGGAATCGGAGAGGTGGATCTGGCACCATGCGCTCCGCCGTGAGAATCACCATCCTTCTTCACATGAGTCAGACGCCAGGCAACTCCCCCGATAATTAGTAGGAGGAGTATCCACCAAATCCATGGGGCACGCTTCTGTTTCGGAGGAGGATTCGATGAATCAGTGGCTCTCTCCGAGGAGGCCGCAGAGGTATCGCCATCATGAGAGTGTGTCATGGGTAAATGTAAAAGGACTATACTGGGGGAAAGTTGCAACGATTTATCAGCAAAAGAGGAGGCCTCAGATCCTTGGGGTCTCAAAACCTCAGAGACTCAAGCCTTCAGACGCAGGAAATTAGCCAAGAGCTCCTTGCCGTGAGTTGTCAGGATCGATTCGGGATGAAACTGAACTCCCCAGAGGGGAAGATCTCTATGCCTGAGGCCCATGATTTCTCCCTCGGAAGTCTCAGCCGTGATCTCCAAGCAGTTAGGAAAACTCTCCCGGCGCACAAGTAGACTGTGGTATCTGGTGGCCTCGAACGGGTTTGGTAGACCGGCAAACAAATCCTGCGAGTTGTGAAGGATCGGCGATGTCTTGCCATGCATCAGGCGTTCAGCCCTGACCACCTCTCCTCCATAAACATCCCCCATGCACTGATGTCCAAGACAGACACCAAGAATCGGATATTTACCCGCAAGAGTTCGAATCACGTCACAACTGATCCCCGCCTCTTTCGGCGTGCAGGGCCCCGGGGAGATGCAGATCCTGTCAGGAGCCATCTCCACGATTTCCTCGATGCTGATCTTGTCGTTGCGATGAACAACAGGATCGGCACCCAGTTCTCCAAAATATTGGACGAGATTGTAGGTGAAGGAATCGTAGTTATCGATGATGAGGATCATGACTCGGAAGGATTAGAGAGGGTCGCTGTAGCCAGTTCGATCGCCCTGACAACACCCATCGCCTTGTTGACGGTTTCCTCGAATTCGGCCTCGGGTTGGGAATCAGCAACAATACCTGCCCCTGCCTGAACATAGGCTGTCCCGTTTTTCAAGAGCACGGTTCTCAGCGCGATGCAGGAATCAAGCTGTCCGTTGAATCCATAATACCCCACGGCCCCTGCATAACTACCGCGAGCAGTGGGTTCCATCGAGGCGATGATCTGGAGGGCACGCACCTTCGGTGATCCACTGACTGTTCCTGCAGGGAATGTCGCACGCAGCACATCGAGCGGAGAATGATCTCCCGAGAGTTTGCCGATGACATTGGAAACGATATGCATCACGTGGCTGTACCGTTCCACGGTCATGAAGTCAGTCAGGGAGACACTGCCGAATTCCGAGATGCGACCGACATCGTTCCTGGCAAGATCAACAAGCATGAGATGCTCGGCACGCTCTTTGGGATCCTCAAGGAGTTCGAGGCGGAGTGCCTCATCAGCCTCCGGTGTCGTACCCCGCTTACGGGTCCCGGCGATCGGGCGGATCTGCACGTTACCATCAGTGACCTTCACATGAACTTCAGGGGAGCTTCCCACGAGCGAAAATCCTCCGGGCAATCGCAGGCAAAACATGTAGGGCGAGGGATTGATGAATCGTAGAGCCCTGTAGAGATGAAGAGGATCTCCCTGGTAAGGGATAGCAAAACGCTGGGAGAGGACGATCTGAAAGATATCCCCGGCGCGGATGAACTCCTTCGAGTCCTCCACCGACTTCTCAAAGGCAGCTCTGGTAACATTGCTCGAGACAGGCAGGCGTTCCGCATCCACTCCAGCAGGAAATGGCTGCATCGCAAGTGGCAGGGAAAGTTTATCAAGGAGCGCAGAGATCCTTTCCACAGCCTCGCGATGCGACTCCTCAACACCAAGTTCTCCAGGAAAGGCACACGCAACCACCTTGATCCTTCTGGCCTTGTGATCAAAGACCACGACGGTGTCAGCAATCAGGAAGAGCATCTCGGGCACTCCCAAGTCGTCCAGTGGAGCAGCAGGCACTGAGGGCTCGAATCTCCGCACAGCCTCGTATCCGAGATAACCAACGGCACCACCAGTGAAACCAGGAAGTTCTGGATGAACCGCACAGCGATACCCTGACATCAGAGTCTCAAGTTCCTTCAGAGGATCGGGAGCGGTCCAAGAACGCGTCCCGTTACGATCGGTCCGGGTGATTGTCTCTCCATGGGAGGAAATCACCGCACGCGCACCAGAACCGACAAAAGAATAGCGGCCGATCAGATCGCTCTGCTCGGCGGATTCGAGAAGGAAGGAGGGCTCCTCGGAAGTAAGTTTCGAGAGAACAGAAAGTGGAGTCTCGCTATCAGCCACCAGGTCGATCCAGACAGGCACCACGGGATGGATCGCAGCTTCCGAAGAAAACTCCTCAGCAGAAGGAAATACTCCCTTCAGCTCAGGCCTATCATTCATTCGAGCATTCTTCATTTGAAAAAGGGTGCTGTTGACGACATGGACGCGCAATCAGGAAATTCTCTATCTTCCCCTCTTGAAGTGAGCGACCTCACGATCTGTCTCCCGCTGCTCGGCTTTCTTCTTGAGATCCTGACGCTGATCCGCTGCGTGTTTTCCTTTGCCCAATCCGATCTCGACCTTCACGCGCCCTTTCTTCCAATAGAGACGAAGGACGGGTAGGGCCAACCCCTTGCGGGTTGTTTGTTCCAGCATTCGGGCAATCTCGATTTTATTGAGTAGCAGCTGCCTGGGGCGCTTGGGGTCATGGGTTGTATGACTGGCCTTTTCATACACCTGAATCGTGGCGTCGTGAAGAAATACTCCGCCTTTCTCTACCTTTGCATAGCATCCCAGTAGATCCGCCCTGCCTGCTCGCAACGACTTGACCTCTGTACCAACAAGAGAAATTCCCGCCTCAAAAGTCTCCAGGATCTGATAATCCCTAAAAGCCTTGCGGTTGGTAACGATGTCAGAACCCATGGATGGAATGGTCAAACAACAGGTTTACCGCCCGGAATGCGGCATCCGAAAAAACCGAATGCCAGATCGATGATGCCCGTGGCTCTTTAGGCTGCCTGAACGGAATCAGTATCCAAAGCAAACTCTTGAGAGAGCTTTCCTGCTGCAATTTCAGCAAGAGCAATGTCAGCGAGTCCCATCTGAAGATCCACTTCAACCATGGGGCGACTTCCGGCAGAGAGTTCACGCAGGCGCTTGCTAACCATATTGATGAGCTGCTGCTTGTTTGGAACCGCCTTGGCGGCCTCGTCGATGTAGTGGGTTTTCATGGAAAGGGAAAAATGGCTCCAGCGGTAGGATTCGAACCTACGACCAATCGGTTAACAGCCGACCGCTCTACCACTGAGCTACGCTGGATCAATGGGCTGAAAATCAAACACCGACTACCCCCCAACTGCAATCAAAAAACATCTCGAAGAGTGTAAAACGGAGCCTTGCTCAAGGAGCTGCAAGAATCTCTTCAATGCTTGCCATGATTTCTGAGGTCAGATGGGCCTCATGCCATTGCTCATTTCCGGAGGATTTCTTGGGAAGAACCCAGCACTGACGCTGACTCCTTGTCCATGGAGCAAACATCCCCTGATGAAGACCGGAAAAGAGAATCAATGTACGACGATCGAGGGCGGTCGCTCCATGAGCAGCAGCCGTATCAACCGTAAACACACACTCAGCGCCAGCCAGAAGGTCTAGGAACCGCTGCAGGTCCTTGGGAATCAGAATTGTGACTGTTGCCTGAGCTCCGGGTAGAGCCTGTCGAATCATGGTACCAAAGCTTTCCAAAGCGGGGCGTTGATCTGGGGATCCAGTCAGGACAAGATTCGGCAGCCGACCTTGGGCATCCAGCAACTCAAAAAGTTTGATCCATCGATGTTCAGGAAAATTCTTCCAAATGTCGCTGGAGAAAGGAGCACAGACAAAGTACGGCGAGTCGATCGGGGGGGGCTCGACGGCTTTCAGTTCGGGCCAAATCTCAGAGGGATCGATATTTCGATGAAGGGCTGCCGAGACTAGCAGCCTGTTCGCTTCGATCTCACTAGGGATGCCGACACCTCCCTCGGGATACTCCGTTATCTCCGCGGAAAAAAGAGTGACCATGGAGTGCTCCGTCCACCGACGCACCCTGCGTCCATTTCCTAAAAGGAGATTCGATGCAAGAAATCTGCTCTTGGACCGCACACTGTAGAAAAGAAAACTCTGCAGATAATCCCTCATGTGACGTAGGGAGATCGCAGTATCGACTCTTGTTCCCAGGAGTTTGATCCATGACGGGAAGCAACGAAGACAATTGGCAACAAAGACATTCAATATGACCCTTTGCTTCCTGATGGGGAGGATCACCACCTCCGCCTTCGGAAACTGCCCTCTCACTACCGGCTCCATCATCGGCAGTACCACGAGCGTCAGATTCTCCTCACCAAACTCGCGAGCCAACAGCCGCACCACTCCTGAGGCCAGGAAGAAATCTCCTATCCCGTCAGGCTTGAAAAGAAAACACCGTGGCACCTTTGACACGCAAGGTGGTTAACCGTTGTCTAGAGACGCGGTGCGTTGGCGCTGCAACCAGACTTTGGAGACACTCTTGATGCGAGTGAGGAGATAATAGACGGTCTGGCTTCTAAGGCGGACAAGCTCCGCCCCGACGATCTTCGGAACAAAATCCGCTGGGATTTCAAGGATCTCCGCAGGGGAAACCCCCTCCAGCCCCTTGCAAAGGATCGAACTCATGGCACGGGTCAGAGTCT